>Ga0079995_1056069_pt1 | contig 14787 bp, 20 predicted proteins | sample FaiFalFF_MnMetaG_2_FD_69198 | JGI IMG/M metagenome (GOLD analysis project Ga0079995, IMG submission 69198) | Freshwater microbial communities from Yellowstone National Park, Wyoming, USA - Fairy Falls C (FF_Mn_C) (SPADES assembly) (version 4) | ecosystem: Environmental > Aquatic > Freshwater >...
TCTTCGCCGCACCGGACAAGATCCTGGTGGTCCGGATCCCCGATCCGGCCCGATGGCGGGATCCCGGCGGACGGGTTCCGAACCCCCGCCGGATCCTGCCGGTGCCCACAGCCTGGTCTGCGGCAGGCCAGGATGCCCCGCAGGCCGCTCCTGAGCCCGGAACGGGAGGAGGGAGGAGCAGCTTGTCGCCTCGCCCGGGAAAGGACATGGAGGCCGTGATCCTCGATGTCCCGACCCGGGAACCTGCGAGGGCGATTTTCTTCCCCCGCCCGGACATGGCCATCGCCGTTTACCCAAACGGGTGGGCAGAGTTTTTCCTGGGGGGGCCGGGAAGCTAGCCTCCTGGCGCCTGCGGCGGATCCACGACGCCGGCCTTGTGATCCGGGAGGCGAGGGGCCGGTTCAGTCGGGAGCGATTCCTGTTCTTTGATGGGGGGGCATGGGAGATCGCTCCCGGGGGGATCCACTCCGCGGAATGGGAGTGGATCGGGCCCGGAGCCGTTTCCTGGCACCGCGGCCCGGCCTCCCCTTTCAGGATCGAGCCCGATCGGGTTTGGATCGGGCTCTGTGTTTACAAGGCCATGGAGATTGTCGTGGGGGAGGGCGGGGAGGTGGAAGCCATCGACATTTCCGAGCGCCCTCCTTCCACTTCGAGGCTTCCCTGGCCCCGTCTCTTCCCGGATGGCCAGTTCCGGGAGGGGATATTCCCCATCTCGGATTTCGATCTCCTCGAGGTGGGGATCGGCCTGGCCGCGGCCATCCGCGGCGGCCGGGCCTATGCGGCGGGGTGGGGATGGAACGTCGCCCACCTGGTCGCGGAGAACGCGTGGGCTCTGGGCCTTTCCCCCGCCGGGGACCGGATGGTCCTGCTCCGGCGGGAGGGAGAGGAGTGGGTCTGGGACTTCCGGCGCCGCGGCCGCCGGCCCGGGCTGCGGCCCGGACGGATCCTTCCGGCCACCGCTTTCCGGGAGGAGACCCGCCCGGACAGCGGGCTGTGGGAGTATCCCCGGGTCCGCATCTCCCCGGATCTGCGGTGGCTGGTGGCCGCGGAGCGGGGGCGAGTCATGATCGCCCCGATCCCGCTGGAAGGGGGCGCCTGATGGCCCGGGGATGTCTAGAGATGCTCCTGGCCATCGGGGCGGGGATCGCTCTGGCCCTCTGGGTCATCCGGGGCGCTCCCGCCGCGCCGGCTCTCCCCTCTTCTTCTTCGGCGATCCGGACGGGCGGGGGGGAGCTGGCGGCGTTCCCGCCGGCGGTGCGACGGTGGGAGGGGCCGATCCGCCGGGCGGCGGCCGCCTGCGGCCTGGACCCGGCCCTGGTGGCCGCCCTGATGACGGCGGAGTCCTGCGGGAACCCCCGCGCCGTTTCCCCCAAAGGCGCCCGGGGGCTTCTGCAGGTGATGCCCTACCACTTCGCCCCCGGGGAGGATCCCTTCGATCCGGAGACCAACCTCCGGGTCGGGGTGGGGATTCTCTGCCGCCTCCTGCAGGAGGCGGCGGGGGATCTTCCGCGGGCCCTGGCCGCCTACAACGGGGGGCCGGGGCTTTTGCGCCTTCCGCCCGCCGCCTGGCCGGCGGAATCCCGCCTTCTGGCCGCCCGGGCGCTGCGCCATCTCGAGGACGCCCGGGCCGGCCGGGAGATCCGATGTCCGTAGGAGGGGGAACAATGGCTATAACCAATGATCTCATAGATATCTTCTTCCCCAACCCGCGCCAAGTCGTGGTGGTGCGGAATTGGGGATATGAGGTGGGGAGCCTTCACACGCCCGGGATACATTTGCTATCCCTGGCGCAGCGGAAGGTCCAGGCCTCGTGGTTCCACGGCCTTCGGATCCGCTGGCGCGTCGGGATCCGGGAAGGGGCGGCCTTCCTCAGCAGGGAGGGCATCCACTGGGTCCGCGCGCACAGCGTGCGCACGGGTCCGACGCTCCGCCTCCCCGATGGGATGGAGATCGCTGAGGAGAAACATGGTCTCCGCGTCCAGAAGGGTGCGGAGCAAATTGAGGTCGATTTTCGGACCGGGGAATACTGGTTTTTATCTATTTTCTCCCCCCCGAATGGCGGCCTTTGGGGGGGAGCATGGATCAGGAGGGAGTATTCAAGGATTGGGATGTTAGCAGATCTTGAAATTCTTGAAATCATGCGCCCCGGCCACAGGCGCCGGTACGCTTTCGAGATTCCCGGCGTCGTGTGGCAATGGGGGTTGGACAGCCCCCTGGCGGTGGCGCCGGGGGTGCTGGCGGTGCTGATCCAGCCCCGCCAGATCTGGGCGGCCCGTATGGATCAGGGCGCGCTCCACCTCATTGCGAAGGAGGAGCGCGGGGTCCTCAAGACGATCGCCTTCTCCCCCAAGGGGCGATATCTGATCGCCCTGCGGCAGGAGAAGGACCGTTCCGCCTGGCTGGGGTGGCGGTGGGGCGGGAGGACCTTCCTCCCCGAGTGGGAGGTGGAGATGCCTCCCCTCCCCGAGGAAGGGGACGTCCGGATCTCCCCCGACCTGCGCTGGATCGTGCTGGTCGGGTCCCGGGTCTGGGCGATCCCCGCGCCGGGCATCCCGGTCCGCTCCTCGAAGCCCGTCGCCGGGGCGGGCTGGAAGATCTTCCCTGTGGAGGTTTCCTAAGAAACCCAGGCGGAGGCGGCAGGGGATCTGCCGCGAGCCCCGGCTGCTTACAACGGGGGGCCGGGGCCGCTGCGCCTTCCGCCCGCCGCCTGGCCGGCGGAATCCCGCCTTCTGGCCGCCCGGGCGCTGCGCCATCTCGAGGACGCCCGGGCGGCCGGGAAATCCGATGTTCAGGTGGAGGTTTCCCATGAGTCCGAGTCCAAGCGATCTTCTTGATCTCTTCTTCCCCACCCCTCGCCACGTGATCGTGGCGTGGCGGGATGGCTACGGGGTGGGGGACCGGCTGGATCTCCCCCCGGGGGTAAGTCCGCTGCCGCTTCAGATCCGGCTGGCGGATCTCCACGGCGTCCCGATCCGCTGGCGGGTCGGGGTCCGGGAAGGGCTGGCGATCTGGGCCGGCTCCCGGGGCTTCCTGATCCCCCGTTCCGCCGGCCTGCGGGCGGAGCGGGAGCTGGCGCTCCCCGGATCGCTGCGCCTCTTCTACGAGGACAGCATCCGGGGCGCGCGCCTGGTCCTCGCCGGGCCGGCGGTCCCCGGGGAGCGGCAGGAGTTCCCCCTGAAGCGCCTCGAGCGCATCGTGCTCGCGCTTCGGGAGGATCCCCCCGCCGTCTGGGCGGTCGGGGTTTACTCGGCGGGGGGATGGTCGTCGGACTTCACCGTCCAGACCATCGCCTCGCAGGGGGCGGCCAAGCTCCGCCTCCCGTTCCCCTGGGAGATCCAGGCGGAGGCGGCGGGGGGCTTTCTGGCCCTCTTCGATCGGTTCGAGCTCTGGGCCGGTCGGATGGATTCGGGAGCCCTCGCGCGCATGTCCCAGGAGAGGGCGTGGGGGCTTGCCGCCGTCGCCTTTTCCCCGCGGGGCCGGTGGATGTTCACCCTGTGGGACCGGCTCCCGGGGCGGCGGACCCCCGGATGGTCCATCTGGCGGTGGACCCGGGGGGCTTTCCGGCTGGAGCGGGAGGAGGAGATGCCGAAGCTCCCCGAGGCCGGATGGACGGTCCGGATCGCCCCCGGCCTGGACTGGGCTGTCCGGGTCGGCAACCGGGTCTGGGGGATCGTCGCCCCCCTCGTCCCGCCTCGCGCCGGCGCCGGGGGGCGGAAGCCCCGGGAGGCCGCCCGGAGGATCTTCCCCGTTCCCTTCGGGGGGGAGGTCCCGGGCAACTCCGGGGATCCCGGGGAGGAGGAGGCGCGATGAGGATCCGTTTCCGCGCGCGCGTGTTGCGCGCGCTGGTTCCTTCTCGTCCCCCCCTTCGCCTCCTGGCGGCGGAGGAGGGGCATGTGGAGGGAATCTCCCCCGCCTGGGCGGGGGGCCTGATCCTCTCCGGCTGGGCCCGCCCGGCGGGGGAGGACCTCTGGGAGGCGGAGATCCCCGAGGAGGCGGCGGATCTCCTGGAGCAGCCGGCGGGGGTCTTCCCCTTCCTGGCCTCCCATCCGTGGGGTCCTTTCGCCGGCCGGGGCAAGGCCCGGGGCGTGCTGATCGCCCCGATCCCGGGGTGGGAGGACCTCGGCTTTCTGGTCCCGCCCCTCCTGTGGGACGAGCTCCTGAGCGTCCCGCAGGAGGGCCTCTCCATCCGGGCCCTGGCGGAACAGATCCAGGCGCTCCGGTCCACCGGGAGGCCCGAGGTGTGGGCGTGGCTGGGCGAAAAGCCCGCCCGGCTGGCCCGGGGGAAGATCCCCTGGTACGGCTTCGGGTCCTCCCGGGCGAACCTTGCCGCCTGGGGCGGGCGGATCGCCCGGATCCCCGGCGGGCGGGAGGGCCTGGCGCTGGCCCTTCTCCGGCTGCGGGAGGAAGACCCCGAGGCCTGGGTCTGGGCCTCCCCGGCGCTGGCCCCTTTTCTGGGAGGCCTGCGATGAGGGACGCCTGGATTTTCTACTGCTCCATCCTCCCGCCGGGCTCCTGGTCCCGGCTGGCGGAGCCGGAGCGCCTGCAGGCCCAGGCGGCCCGGGCCTGGCGGGAAGGGCGGGAGCTGGATCTTCCCCCGTCGCGGATCCTGGCCGCCCTGTCTCCTTTCGTCAGCGCCTTTGCGGTGGCGGCCCTGGAGGCGCAGCCGCCGGAGGCGCTGGGGAGCGGGACGGTCCGCCGCTGGGAGAAGATCTGGCTGGCGGACCTCCCGGCGGATCCGGATGGGATCCGGGGGCTTCTGGCGGGGATCCAGCAGAAGGCCCAACGGGACGACCGCGCCCGCCGGATCCCCCCGGAGATGCTGCAGGCCATGGCGGAGCGGATCGCCATCATTCCGTCCGGCCTGCTGGCGGCCGCCGCCGGGACAGGCGAGCGCTGGCGCCGCCCGCCCCGCCTCACCCTGATGCGGGTGATGTGGCGGCGGGTCGGAGCCATGGTTCGGATCCTGGCGGAAGCCTGGCTCCGCCAGGCCGATTTCTTGGATCCTCGCGCGCCGCTGCTGGCGCCCCTGCGGTTCCCGGAGTCGCTGCGGACTGTCCTGCTGGCCCCGGATCGGGCGGCGCGGCTGCGGCGGCTGGCCGCCCGGGGGCGGGCTCTGGCCGCGGCCGCCTGGGGTCCGAAGGCGGCGGCCTGGCTTCCGGAAGGGCTCATCGTCCTCCCCCGGCGGAAAAAGGGGAGGGGACCCTGGGCCTGGGAGCCGGGCTCGGGACTCCGCTTGGGAGGAACGCTATGGTGATCCGGTTCCGGGCGCGTCCCCGCCGGAGCCTTCTGCCCCTCCGCCCTCCGATCCGGGTTTTCGACCTCTGGCCGGAGGACACGGAGGGGCTCTCGCCCGCCTGGGCGGGGGGCCTGATCCTCTCCGGCCGGGCCCGCCCGGCGGGGGAGGATCTCTGGGAGGCGGAGATCCTGCCGGAGGAGGAGCCCCTCTTCCGGAAGGAGCTGGGGGTCTTCGCCTGGCTCACCCAGGGATCCTATCCGAAATCGCCCCTCGTGGCCTGGATCGTCCGCGTCCGGGCCTGGGGGGCGATCTGCGTCCGGTTCCCCCCGGGCGTCCGGGTGGGAAGGCGGGCGTGGCCGACCCTTGACCGTCTTCCCACCGAGGAGTGGGGGGAGGTTTTCGTCGAGCGCCTCCAGGAGAGGCCGCTCGCGACGCCCGACCTCCTCGCCCGATCCCCCTCCCAGTTGCGGCGGATGGAGGGGTTTGGGGACAGGCGGGCGAACCTGGCGGCGGCCGTCGGCCGCCGCTTCGCGCGGGAGGGGCCGGCCGTCCTGATCCTGCTGGCCCTGCGCCTGCGGGGGTCGGGGCGGGGCCTGGCCTGGGCGGTCCCCATCCTGGAGTCCTTCCTGGAGGGGGCGTGATGGGCCGCTACGCGCCCCTTCTGGTCCCCCTCTTCCCGGTCGGGCTGGCGAGCTACCACGAGGCGGCCCGGGCCTGGGAGGAGGGGAGGGACTTCCCGGTCGCCCCGGATTCTTTCGGGTTCTGGCCCGTCCTCTCCTACAGCGTCTTCCACGTGGAGGCGCTGGAGCGGGAGGCGCCGGAGGCCTGGGGGGAGGACGGCCGGGTCTGGGGGCGGGGGGGAGTCCGGCTGGCGGATCTTCCCGCCGACCCGGAGGCCCTCGGGGGCTTTCTGGAGCGCATGGCCTGGGAGGTTTTCCGCCGCCGCCGTCCGGCCTCGGGCGGGCTGATCCGGGCGGCGGAGGAGATGGCCGCCGGGCCGGCGGAGGGCTTCTGGCGAGCCTTTGGCCCGCTGGCCCGGGGATGGGACCGGCGCGCGCCGGTCCTGGAGGCCGCCTACCGGCGGCGGGGGGATCGGGTGCGGCTGCTGGCCGTCGCCTGCTGGCGCATCCCGCCCCCGGGGGAGGCGGACAGCCTGACGGCCCCGCCGGGCTGGCAGCGCCTGGCGCTTCTGCTGGAGGATCCCGCCCGGCGGCGGGCGGCCATCCGGGCGGCCATCCGGGAGAGCCGGGCGCGGCTGCCGGCGGAGTGGGACAGCTGGCTGCCGCCGGGCGTGCTGCTGGCCCCCGGCCGCTCCGGCGGCTGGTGGGCCTGGGAGCCCGGCTCCGGCCTGGCGGAGGATCTCCCATGAAGGCGGGGGTCTGGGTCGCTGAGCCGGGCTTCCTGGACCCGCCGGCCCCCGGCGGGGTCCTGTTCCGGGGGAGCCCCCCGGACGGGATCCCGGCCCGGCCGGTCCGCTGGCGGGGCCCCTACCGGCCGGGCCCGGCCTGGCTGGCGGAGTCCCTCCTGATCCTCCCCCGCCGCGCCCGCTGGCGGGTGGGCGGGCATGAGGAGCGCCTGCGGCTGGAGCTGGAGGGGCTCCTGGCGGTGGGGGAGGAGATCCGGGTTCTCTTCTGGGGCCGGGCGGCCCTGGCCGCCCGGGAGGGCCTGGGGGAAAACCCGGAGAAAGCCTGGCGGCGCCTGCGCCCCGGGCCGTCCCGCCCCTGGGGGGAGGAGGGGGAAGAGCCGACGGCGCGGCGGTGGACGCCGCCCGTCCTGGAGGAAGCCTCCCCCGAGGAGGCCGGCCGGGCGGCCATGGCCTTCCTGCTCGCCCGGGCTGGGCCGGAGGCGGCCGCCCGCCTGCGGGCCGCCTTCCCGGGGCTGCCGGCCACGGACGACCCGGAGGCCCTGGCGGAGGCCCTGCGGGGCCGGACCCCCGGGCGCCCCTTCTGGCGCATGGCCCCCCAGGCGGCCGTCCTGGCCCGGGCCTGGGCCCGACGTCCGCCGGGCCCTCCTCCGGCCCTCCGGGCCCTCACCGGCCTCACCGGGGAGGACCCGGAGGCCTTCGCCGCCGGGCTGGCCCTCTGGTGGCTCTTCCACCCCGCCCGGCGGGCCGAGCTCTTCTGTGAGCGGGATTCATCCCGCTCACAGAAATCCCATTCGAGGAGGTGGAAATGACCGTAGTGTTACACGACATCTTCGAGATCTCCGCCGCCTGTTCGATCTACCTCCGCCTGATCGGCGAGGGGGCGAGGGCGGCGGGGATGGATCCGGACCCCTGGGCGGCGGCGGAGCAGGCGCTGCGGCCGGCCCGGGAGATCCGGGCCGAGGGGAAGGTGGTGCCCGGGGGGACCCGGGTGATCCTGGCCTGGCGCGGGGCCGGCCGGGGGGAGGGGAGCGAGGGCTTGCTCCTCCAGGACCCGGCCGGGGAGTGGTTTCCCCTCCGGCGGCTGCCGGAGGCGCTGGCCGCCTGGGGGGAGCGGGCGGCCGGCTGGGCCGCCGGCGCCGCCCGGGTGGAGCTGCAGGCGATCCGGAGCCCGGAGGGGGTCTCGGTCCTCTGGGCGGGGGCCTGGGGCGGCGGCCACCTGATGGTCGAAGCCGCCCCCGACCCGGAGGGAGCCGTGGTCCGGGTGGAGCGCCTGCGGACCCGCTCCCCGGTCGGCCCGGAGGAAGCCGCCCTGCGGGCCGCCGCCGGGGAGACGGCCCGGGACCTCCAGGTCCGCGCCGGGGAGCGGATCCTGGAGGGCCGGTGGCGGGCCCCCGGGCAGACCCCCCTGGCGGCCGTGGAGGCGGCCGTCCGGGCCCTGACGGGAGGGCGGCCGTGAAGCCCTTCCGGGTCCGCGGCTACGATCTGTTCCTCCTCCCGGACGCCCGGGGGGCCGGGCTATGGGAGGGGATCTGGGTGGAGCCGGCGGAGGGCTCCCCCCGGGCGGCGTCCGTGGGGGATCTGCTGGAGCTGGACGCCGCTTGGCGGGCGGACGTCCTCCTCGGGGCTCCCCGCTTCCGGGTGGAGCGGATCCGGATAGGAGCGTTCCGCCCCGTCCTGGGCTGGTGCCTGCTGGAGGCCGTCCTGGTCCCGCCGGAGGCGCCCGGCGGGCGCTGGAAGGCGCTCCCGACCCGGCGGCCGCCGGAGGCGGTGGCGCTGCGGGTCCTTCCGGCCGGGCTCGCGGCGCACGAGGCGGAAGGCGCCCTCGTCCTGGCCGAGGGATCCGCTGGGACGCTGATCCGGCTGGATCCCGGCGGGCGGATCCGGCTGGGGACGGGGGCGGAAGCCGTGGAGGTCTTCTGGGTCCCGCCGGGCCCGCCCATCGCCCGGCGGGGCGATCAAATCCTGAACCGGAGGTGAAAAATGCTTCATTTGTTCCAGATCAGCGTCTTCTGCGAGGGGGAGTGTCTGCGCGTTCGCTCCCCGTATCATCCCGTCTTCCCGCCCGAGGCCCGGAAGCTGGGCGGGAAGTGGAACGGGCGGGAGTGGATTTTCGACCCCCGCCTCGAAAACGAGGTCCGGGGGCTCCTGACCCGGATCTACGGCTGGGACGGGACGTATCCCGTCCTCATCGCCGACGTCCGGGTGGCTCTGGACGGGCTGCCCGGTAAATGGCGACAGGACCAGTCCCTCTGGCTGCTGGGCCGGGAGCTGGCCCGCCGGCCCGGCCGGGACGCCCAGGTGCAACTGGGTTCCGGCGTGGCCCTGGAGGCCGGCGGGTTCCCGCCCTCCGGCGGGTCCCGGAAGTATCCGGCCCTGGAGTGGAAACCGGGGACGGTGCTAAAGGTATTTGACGTCCCGGTGGCCAAGATCGAGGCGGTCCGGGAAAAGCACCCGAAAGCCATCGAGGAGATCCCGGGGACCCGCCGGGTCGTGCAGGGGCCGGGCCAGGTCGTTCCGGCCTCGGATCCCTCGAAGGCGGCGCGGGAGGTCGGGCGCCGGATCATCATCCCCGGGGAGGGAGGATGACCATGGCCTCGCCCACGCCACTGGTCATCCTGGCCCGCCTCCTTGCCGAGCGTCGGGGGGAGCCGCCCCCCGCCTTCGGCGAGCGGGAGGCGGAGGAGGTGCGGGGCGCGCTCCGCCGCCTGGCCCGGACGCGCCGGGAGCGGGAGGTGGCGGAATACCTGATCCGCGCCGCGGCAGGCGGCGGCGCCCCGGGGACCGGGGCCGGGTCCCTGAAGCACCTCCTGTGGCTGCTTCGGGACCACGGGGGGGAGCTCTACGAGCCCCTGGCCTGGGCGCTGCTTGAGCGGGCGCTCGAGGATCCCGAGCTCCCGCTCCATGAGGGCCTGGCGGAGCGGCTGCGGGCGGACCCGCTGCTGGGCCCCTGGGCCCAGAAGGCCCTGGCGGGGGCGCGCCGGGAGGCGCTGGCCGCCCTCATGGAGTGGGAGCGGGTCGGCCCCTTCCGGGTGGCCTTCAACCCCCACCCGGAAAATCTTCTCAAGGCCGCCATGGAGGCGGGGGCCGATCTCTACGCTGCCGCCTCGGCGGCCGGGGCGGCCCTCAAGGCCCGGCGGGAGAAGGGCCAGCCCCAGGCCATCCCCCCGGAGGTCCTGGACGCCATCTGCGAGCGGGCCGGGGGGAAGTGGGCCGCCCCCTACCCGGATCTCCGGGTCTGCCGGGAGGAGGCGCCGGACCTGGAAACCCTGCGGGCGGCGGTGCGGGAAGTCCTGTCCGCCCCGGGGAAGGAGGGCGCGCCATGAGCGGCGCGTCGCTTTTCCTCCTGATGCTCCTCCTGGGAGCGGCCGTCGTGGCCGTCTGGGCCTGGATCTTCCAGGCCCTTTCCCGGGAGGAGACGGGCGACGTTCCCGGGGAGGCGCCGGACCCGGACGCTGAGCGGGCCCTGGGGCTGGGGGCCGCCCTCTGGCTGCGGGGCGCCCGGTGGGATCCGGCGGCTTTCGAGGCGGTCCGGGGACGGCTGCGGGCCGCCTGGGTCGCCGGCGGGCGGCGGCGCCTCGTGGAGTACCCCGGGATCCACGAGGACGCCCTCCGGGCCGCCCAGGCCATGGCCCTGGGGGCCTACGAGGGCCGGATCCCCCCGGAGCAGGCGGCGGCCTGGATTCGGGAGCTGGGCCGCGCCCTCTACGGGGATCCGGACGGGCGCCACCTGTGGGAGCGGGCGGAGGAGGAGCTGCCGCCCCGCTTCCCCTTCCATCCTCAGGGGCCGGCGTAAGGCCGGCCCCTTTTTGTCAGGAGGGAAACATGGAAAAGCGGTTTTCCCGAATCCCTCCCTCCGAGTGGGGGGCGGAGGAGGCGGAGGACTTCATCCGCTTCCTCCGGGGGGAGGACGATGAGGAAGCGGACGCGCGCCCGGCTCTTGCGGCCGGGCGCTGCCCGGAGTGCGGCGGGCCGCTCCTCCCCGCCGGCGGGTGCCGGGTTTGCCCCGCCTGCGGGTGGGAGGCCTGCGGGTGGTAGGCGAAGGCATCTCCCCCGGGCCGGGAGGGGCCGCCTCCCGGCCCGGCTTCCGCCCGGGATTCTATCCCGGAAGGATCCCGGGCGAAAGCCGGGCAAAAGCCCGGGAAATCCCACGGGAGGAGGAGAAGCCATGGAGGAGATGAATCCCTTCGTCCTAGATTTCGAGGAGGGCGAGCCGTTCGCCAATGCCCTCCTGATTCAGTTTGTCCCCACCGGGAAGATCCTCTTCCCGGATGGGCGCCTGGGGCCGGGGTTCTTCCTGGAGGCTCCGGAGGCCCCCGGGCCGGGATGGGAGAAGGCCCGGCTGACCGCGGCCGATAAGGCCGTGGACGGCTGGGCGGCCCGGGAGATCTCCATCGCCCCGGTGGCCCTGCGCTTCCGGTGGGTGCAGGGCCAGCCGGGCGCCTGGGCGCCCCTGGGGCGCTACGAGGAGGGCGCCCGGGGCCACGCCCAGGTCCTGGGCGTCCTGCGGACGGAGGAGCCGCAGCCCCTCTGGGCCGTGATCACGGCCAAGGGGCTGGCCTCCCGGGACCTGGTCCGGGCCTTCCGGGCGCATAAGGCCCAGGTGGCCCGGCGGCTCCGGGACCCGAAGGGGCGGCCGCTGGCCCCCTTTGCCGCCTGGATGACGCTCCGGGTGGGGGAGGGGCGGCGGCTGCCTGCCGGGGTGGCCCACGGCCTGGCCCGGAAGGAGGAGGAGCTGATCCGCCTTCCGGTGGAGCTGGGCTGGGCCATCCGGGAGCGCTACTCCGAGGCCGTCCGGTGGCGGGCGGCCTGGGGCGGAGAGAACGGGGAGGCCGTCCCGGCCGATGCGTCCGGGGCTCCCGAGGCATCCGAGGCCGCCGCCCCACGGACGACCCCGGTCGCCCCGGCCGATCCGGAGCCGACCCCGGAGCCGGCCCCGGAGGCCGCCGCGCCGGGTCCCGAGGCGTCGGCCCCCGAGGCGGCCCCCGCCGCGGCGGGGGAGAGCCTGGAGCTGGAGCAGGAGGTCGACCTGGCCTTCCTCCTGGCCCAGGGCGGCCCCCTGGCCCTGGCCCGCTTGCGCCGGGCCTTCCCGGATCTCCCGGAAGACGCGCGGGAGGCGGTCCGGGAGCTGACCCGGCGGAAGCCCCAGGCCGGGTTCTGGAAGGATGTCCCCCGGGCCCTGGACCTTTTCCTGGCCTGGGCGGATCTCTTCCCGCAGCTGCCCCGGATCGCCCCGGCGCGGCGGCGGGCCCTGAAGGAGCGCCTGGGCCTGGGGCCGGCCCATGGCGAGGACACGGAGGATCCGACCGTCCTCGCCGCCCTGGCGGCCCTCCGCTGGCTCTTCCGCCCCCAGGAGCGGGAGGCCCTGGAAAACCTGTTCCGGGACCTGTGAGGTCCCGGCCGGAAAGGAGGTCGCCATGTGGGGCGTGTGGCTGCAGGCCGCCGTCCCGCTGCGCCAGGCGGCGCGCCTGGCGCTCGGGGTGGCGAGCGCCGGCCGGCCCGAGCGGGAGGCCTGGTGGCGGAAGCGCGCGGAAGACACCTGGGGCCTGGACCGGGCGTTTCTGCGAGGCGCCGCGGACGGCCCGGTCCAGGCCGTCCCCGCCCGGGCGGACCGGTTCTTCGCCCCGCCGGTCCTGGCGGGGATCCTGGAGGCCGACGGACGCCAGGTCCCGGCCCTGGTGCTGGGCGCCCCCGCGGCCCTCTTGGGCCTTCTGGAGGACCTGGCGGCCGGACGGCCGGCGGAGGCCCTCGTGGTGGACCGGGCGGGGATCGGGTTCCTGGTCCCGGTCGTCTGGGACCCGGACAAGGACCCGGCCCGAGCCCGGGAGGTCCTGCGGGCGGCGGCCCTCCTGCCGCCCCCGCCGCCCTGGCTTTGGGGCCTCTTCCTGCGCCTGATGGCGCAGGAGTGGCTGCGGACGCCCGACTGGGGCGGCGAGGCCGCGGCGGGGGTGGCGATCCGGTGGGCGGAGGGCGCGCCGCCGGGCGGCTTCCCCCATCCCGGGTGCCCCGGCGGGCTCTTCCCCGCCCCCGGTGGATGGGCCTGCCCGGCCTGCGGGCAGGCGATCTCTGTTTCATAGCCCTTCCTCCGGCCAGGCTCATCCGCCCTGAACCGGGGCGGGGCGGGCCCGGCCGGAAAATCCCACCGAGAGGAGCATTGCCATGAACATGAATCTGATCTTCGACCTGGACGGGACGCTGATCGCGCGCTACCCGTCCAGCGGCGACGATTTTGCGCCCCGCCCCCTGGCGGACCCGGAGCGGATCCGGGCCCTGGGGTTCCCGGCGGCGATCGCCTCCAACCAGGGAGGCATCGCCTGGGGGCTGGCAGGGGGCCGGGAGGGCCGGGTCTACCCGGACTGGCCCGCGGTGCTGGAGCGGGTGCGGGCCGGGATGCGGCTGGCCGGGGTGCGGTGGGCGTTTCTCGCCCTCCATCATCCCGGGGCGCGCCTTCCGGAGGGGGAGGCGCTGCTTCAGGCCGCCGCCCGGATCCGGCTGCCGGCGGAGATCGCCCTGGCCGCCGGCCGCCTCCATGTCGCCATCACCCTGGCCGTGCCCGAGGGGGTGGTGGTGGCCTCCTGGGCGCCGGACTGGCGGAAACCCGCCCCGGGGATGCTGGCCTTCGCCCGGGAGGTCCTGACGGCGGCCGGGGCGGCCGGGCCGTGGGCCTACGTGGGGGATGAGGAGGACGATCGCCTCGCCGCCGAGGCGGCCGGGATGGCCTTCATCCCGGCCGAGCGGATCCATTCGGCCGGGTAGGGGAGAGGATCCGCCGGGCGGGGAGAAGACTTCCCGCCCGGCTTCTGTTCGCCGGATCAATCCGACGGACAGAAGCCGGGCGAGAGCCCGGGAGATCCCCTGGGAAGGAGGAGAAACCATGAACGCCAAGCAGGCCATTGAACGACTTCAGGGGCTTGCCCGCGAGAAGGGCAGGCCGGCTCGGGTCCGCTTCATCACCCGCCACTGCGGGTGGGGGGCCTGCGAGGGCTTCCATCCGGTGGAAGCCCTCGTCGTCTATCCGGATGGCCGTGCGGAGCACTGGCCGTCTCCATACGGCCTGCACAGCCGGATCTATCCCCCCCCGCGCGGGCGGGAGGTGAACCTGAAGGAGGCCGCGCGGATCGCCGCGCGGCTGCTGCGGGAGGAGAGGGCCTCCACCCGGAACCCGTTCCTGTCCTGGGAGCGGGTCCTGGACGGGGCGGAGGTTCTGGAGGAGTAGCGTTTCATCCGCGCCATCCCTCCCGCGGGCCGGGCTGGGGGGATCTTCCCCCGCCCGGCCCGCGGCTTTTTCCACCCCATCGAAAGGAGGTCCCCATGGAGCAATTGTGGAAACTGCGAGTCGGGGACGCGGCCTTCTATGCCGCCCCCCAGATCTACGTCGCCATGGGCTTCCTGGCCTTCGCTCGCCTCGTGGGCGGGGACCAGGAGGTCCGGGCCCTCCGATACGCCATCCGGGAGGGCGATCGGGCGCGTATCTACGCGCCCTGGAGCGCCTTCCCGGAGGAATACGCCGATCTGGATCCGGGCCTCCGGATCCGGGTTGAGCCGATCTGGATCCAGGGGCTTCCTCGCTCCCGGGTCACCCTGTATCTCCCGAAGGTCCGGAGCGGGGAGGAGGCCCGGTACTTCTTCCTCTCGTTCGGGGAGGCGGCCGCGGACTTCGCGCGCTTCATTGAGGCCGTCACCCCCTATCCCGTCCCGGATCTCTCCCGCCTGGGCGGGGAGGATCTCCGCCGGCGGCTGATCCGGGATGGGGTCTCCGCCATCCCGGCCGTCTCCGGGACGGGCCCGGAGGGCTTCCTCATCCGGGACGACGCCCTCCGGGCGATCCTCGCAGAACTTGCCCGATAGGAGGACCTCATGCGGCCAGAACATTTACTTAACCTTGGCTACACCCCCACTCATGCCGAAATCTTTTCCACCCTTGCCGCCGCCCTGCGCCCGGCCGGCGAGGGTACGGTGCGTCTTCTGGACCCGTGCTGCGGCACGGGGGAGGCCCTGGCCGCCCTGGCCCAGGCCCTGCGGGCCCAGGGCGCCCGGGTGGAGACCTACGGCGTGGAGCTCGAGGAGGGCCGCGCCGCCCAGGCCGCCCGGGTCCTGGACCAGGCGCTGCGGGCGAATTTCCTCGAGATCGCCCTCTCCGAGCGCTCCATGAGCCTCGCCCTCCTCAACCCGCCGTATGACCACGAAG
>Ga0079995_1058723_pt1 | contig 14775 bp, 15 predicted proteins | sample FaiFalFF_MnMetaG_2_FD_69198 | JGI IMG/M metagenome (GOLD analysis project Ga0079995, IMG submission 69198) | Freshwater microbial communities from Yellowstone National Park, Wyoming, USA - Fairy Falls C (FF_Mn_C) (SPADES assembly) (version 4) | ecosystem: Environmental > Aquatic > Freshwater >...
AGCCTTGGTGGAGGAGGCTCTGGCCGGGGTGGAGGTCCTAGCCCCGGGCCGGGGCTAGGACCTCCACCGGTTCCTCGGCCGGTCCTTACTCGACCACCACCACGCCCTTCATCCCCAGGCCCGCGTGCACCGGGCACCAGTAGGTGTACGTCCCCGCACGGTCAAACCGCAGGCTGTAACTCCGCGGCCCCGGAGCTCCCAGGGGTACCAGGATCCCGGAGTTGGCGTAGCCGCCCTGGTAGGCCCGCTGCGCCGTGGGCGCCACCACCGTGGGGTTCAGCAGCAGTCGGGGAGGCCCGCCCGCCTGCGGCTGCGGCACCACGAAGGGCGGCACCGGGCCTGAGCCAGGAAAGGTCACCGTGTGGATCTCGAAGGGGTCTAGGACCTCCCACGTGACCGTGGTCCCCCGTCGGACCACCAGGGGGGTCCGGGTGTAACGCAGGAGGGAGTACCCCCGTTGCGCGTCACCGACCATGGGCACCCGGACTTCCCCGCCCCGCACCTGCGGCTGCAGCCGGCTGAGGGCCCGGCGGCCCGCTTCCAGGGTAGCCCGCTGCTCCTCCCGTCCCCGGCGCAGGGCCTGTGCCGGGTCCTGAAGAAGCCGCTGGCCTCGGGGGTGCACCCGGATGGTGCCCGACATGGCGGGGCCGTGCACGACGCAGCTGTACGTGTAGGTTCCCGGCTGTGGAAACCGTAGCGCGTAGCGGAAGGCCGCGAAGCTCTTGGGGTCGTCCGCGGGGGTACCGGAGTTCCGGTAGCCCTGACCCGCGTACGTCGGGGGACCCACGGGGAAGGCCACCTGCGGGTTGAGGTACGCCGCTTGCCCCTCCACCACCATGAGGGGCGGGAGCTTGCCGTCGCCCGCGAAGGCCACGTTGTGGAAGCCCTCGAACCGCCACTCCACCACGTCCCCCGCGGTCACGTCCAGCACCCGCGGGTGAAAGGCGTTGGACCACACGCTGCCGTCGGGGGTGAGCCCGCCCGCCACCACCGTCCACTTCTGTCCTTCGGAGGCAAGCGCGCCCAGACTGAGCGACCCCAGCAGCACCAGCGCCCCGACCAGCCCTGCCCATCCACGCATCATTTCGAACCCCCAAATTGAGGAGAACTCCCTGAGAACCCCCCCAGTCTCGCGCCCGGCTTGGGTGCTCGGGCGTGGTCCTTACGGGCTGAGCGTGGAAGAACGTCACCGCTTGGTCTTGCGGGGACACCTGAAAGGAGCGGAGCGGTTGCCCCATCATGCGGCCGCGCACCCTTCCTGTCAAGTGACTTACCCGACCCGGGGCCGGCGGCGCTTGCGCGTTTCCCTTGACTTTTCCGCGCACCGGAGGCGGACAATGAGGCAGACTCCCCGCCCGGGTAGCCCAGTGCCGGAGCGGAGATGGAGGGGGCGCAGACGGCTCCGCACCCGCACGCCCGCGCCGGCTACGGTCCCGCACGAAGACAGGGTGACCTGCCCCACCTCCTCCACGACCTTGTGGGCCGGGATGCCGAACTCCGGCGGGCGGAGCCAATCCTGCGCAGTTCCCACAGCAGGCTGCTCACCGTCACCGGGCCGCCCGGCGTGGGCAAGACCTGCTTTGCGGTGGAACTGGCCTGGCGCGTGGCAGGGACGTTCCCCCACGGCGTCACCTTCGTGGACCTGTCCCTGGTGCAGGACCCGACTTTGGTCCTGCGTTTCCTCGCCCGATCCCTCCGGCTGGTGGAGGGCGGGGGCCGGTCCCTCCGGGAGCAGATCGTGGACCGCCTGGCGCCTTGTCAGCTCCTCCTGGTCCTGGACAACTTCGAGCACGTGGTCCCGGCGTCCCTCGAGCTCGCCTACATCCTGTCCGCGTGTGCGGACGTGAAGGCTCTGGTCACCAGCCGGGAACCCCTCCACCTCACCCGGGAGACGGAACTTCCCCTGCAGCCGCTGCCGAGCCCGGACCCGGGTGCTGCCGCCCGCCCGCGCGCCCTGCTCGGCTACCCCGCGGTGGACCTGTTCGTCCGGCGCGCCCGGGCCGCCGCCCCGGGGTTTACCCTCACGCAGGGCAACGCGCCCGCGGTAGCGGCCATCTGCCAGCGCCTGGAGGGGCTCCCCCTGGCCCTGGAACTGGCCGCAGCTCAGGTGAAGACAAAGCCACCGGAGGCCATCCTGGCCGAGTTGGGCGGAAGCCTCGCTGGGCTGCGCAGCGCCGCCCGGGAAGCACCGGAACGCCACCGCACCCTCCAGCACGCGGTGACCTGGAGCGACCAGCTCCTGTCCGAACCGCAGCGCCGGCTCTTCCGCCGCCTGGCCGTCTTCGCCGGCGGCTTCACCCGGCAAGCGGCCCTGCAGGTGTGCGCAGACCTGCCCGAGGTCCCTGCGGGGATTACGTCCTTGGTGGACAAAAACCTGTTGCAGACTGCGGAGCACGAGGGAGAGGAACGGCTCCGCATGATCGCGCCCGTGCGGGAGTCCGTCCTCCCTCTCCTACGGGCTTCCGGGGAGCTCGCGGCCGCCTCCGCGGCCCACGCCCTGTACTTTGCCGACTTCGCCGCCACCGCGGCGCCCCGCCTGCGGGGGCCGGAGCAAGGGGCGTGGCTCGACCGGCTGGAACGGGAGCTGCACAACTTCCGCGCGGCCCTGTCTTGGCTCATGGCCCACCGCCCGGACGACGCCCTCCGCACCGCCTGCAACCTGTCCACCTTCTGGTACGTGCGGGGGCACATCCGGGAAGGACGGGAGTGGCTGGAGCGCGCTCTGGACGCCGCGCCCGAGGACTGCCCCCTCCGGCCCGAGGCCCTCTGCCACGCCTCCGCCCACAACTGGCTGGAGGGCCGGCCGGCACAAGCCCGCCGGTGTGCGGCAGAAGCCGTCCGCCTCACGGCCCGGGGAAACCCCTCCGGGCAGGCCCTCGCCCTCTTCACGTGGGCCACGGTGGCGCCCCAGGACCAGGCGGACTCCGCCCGCCGCCGTGCCCTGGCAGCTGCCCGGGAAGCGGGGAACCTCTGGCTTCTGTGCGCCGCAGGGACCCTGGCGGCGGAGTCCGCGGCCTCCGTGGATCTCCCTCTCGCCACACGGTTACAGGAGGAGGGCGTGCAGATTGCCGGAAGGCTCAGGGACCGGTACCTGCTGGCCACCGCTCTCGCGGCCGCGGCGGACGTAGCCTGGCGGCGGGGGGCCGCCCACGACGCGGACCACCTGTACCGAGACAGCTTGCGCTACGCCCACGAACTCGGCAACCCCTGGACCACCCTGCGCGCCCTGGAAGGGCTGGCGTGCACCGCGGCCGCCGCGGGCAGGCTCCGCCGCGCCGCCCTCCTATTGGGAGCGGCGGAGGCCGCGCGGCAGCGGGTCGGAACCCCGGACCTGCCCGGTCCCGCCGCGCCGTGGCTGCGGGACCTGGGACAACGCCTGGCAAGGCCCGCCCTGCAGCGGGCCCGCCAGGCGGGCCGTGCCCTGTTCCCGGACGACGCGGTGAACTTCGGCCTCATGCGGGACGAACTCCCTCCTTCTCCGGCCGGGAACCCGGTGGCCCTGTCGGAGCGGGAACGGGAGGTGGCAGTGCTGGTGGCCCTGGGCCGCACCAACCGGCAGATCGCCAGGGAGCTGGTAATCTCCGAGCGCACCGCGGAGAGTCACGTCCAGAGCATCTTCAACAAGCTGGGTTTCCACCGCCGCAGCGAGGTCGCCGCCTGGGTAGCCCGTCACGACCAGAGCCACGCGGGGCCTGGTAGCGGTCTGCCCAGGAGTGACCCCTGAGCGGCCGCGTGCGCCCAAAGACGGGCCGGTACGGATTTCCTCCCCCTCCGTAGTTTCCCGGAGGCGCGAAGCCTCTCCGGCACTTACCCTGGGGACAGCCGCCAAGGCGGCAAACCAGCTCGCAGGAGGTCGCAATGAAATGGAAGGTCGCAACCCTGGTGTTCGCCGCGGCGGTCCTGACCTGGGTGTCCGCGGGGACCGCTCAGCCCAGCGGCATCCCGTCCGCACTCCCATGGACCGTGCAGGTCGAGCGCGAGTACACGCCCCCCGAGGACATCACCCCCGCGCCGAGGCTCCCGCAGTTCGTCGCCACCGTCCTCGTGGAGAGGAAGGTGCAGGCTCTCCCCGCAAGCCCCTTGTTCTGGCAGATGGAGCGCTTCCCGGGTCTGGAGCAGGCTGAGGAGGCCACAGGCGCGTACGGCCTGGCCACCACGGACGCCGCCGGGGGAACTTGGCTCATGACCCTGGGGGCGGCCCGCACGACCGCTCCTGGCGCCCTGTCCTCCACCCAGGTGGGCCCCATGGCCCGCTTCGAAGCCTCTGAATACCTGCTGCGGGTTACCCAGGTGGGCGGGGCCCGGGGCGCTACCAGTTCCATGCAGTCCCACCCCGGTTCCGTGGCCGTGTACGTGCTGGCCGGCGAGCTGTGCTTGCGCACCACGACCGGTCAAGCTCGCCTGGCCGCGGGACAGCATGCCGCGGTCGCAGGGATCGGCACCACCATCCAGAGCTCCAGCTGCGGCGGCAGCGACCTGCTGGCCCTGGTGATGTCCGTGACGGACGCCTCGCGGCCCTTCTCCTCGCCTGCCCGGTTCCCCGTGCCCGAGTCTCCGGGCTACGAGCCCGTGGACCCTCACTGAGGCAGGACCTTTTCTGCACCGTCCGGCGGGCCGTCCCCAGGGCGGCCCGCCGGATTTCTTGCCTGCAGAGCTCTACGAGATGGCGCGGCGGTACGAGCCCACTGCGAGGTCCTGTACGGCTCCCCGGTCACTTCAACCCTCAAGGCTCCTGTGCGGGTCCGCTCCGGCTACCACCCACCCCCGCCGTCGCGCCAGCTCGCCCACCACGGTGCAGCTCCACGTGAGCAGCGCCACCGACAGGGCCGGCGGCCCGGTCCAACGAAGCCACGCGTCCCCCGCGAACAGCAGCGGGTAGCTGAAGCCTGAGCCGAGCACGGAGCCCCAACTGGGCCGGACAGGGTCGCTGAGCCCGATGATCCCTAAGGTGGCCTCCACCAGCACCGCCCACCGCACGGTCAGCAGGAACTTCGTCCAGAGGAGCGGGGCCAGTTGGGGCAGCACGTGTTTTCGCAGGACCCACGCGTGCGTGGCCCCCAGGGCCCGCGAAGCCACCACGAAGTCCCGCCGGAGCTCGCCGCGCGCCTGCACCCGCAGGACGCGGGCGAAAACCGCCCACCCACAGGCGCTCAAAGCCAAAACCAGGGCGCCCAAGCTCGGGCCCGTGAGGGCGACGGCCAGGACGAGGAGCAGGAACACGGGGATCGCCGCCACCAGCTCGGTGAGCGCGGAAACGAGGCGGGCGAACACGTCGGTGCCTGCGGAAAAGATGCCCGCTCCCGCCGCGGCGGCGGTGGACAGCAGGCCCACGGAAGCCCCCAGCAAGAGGGACGTCCGAGTTCCGTAAAGCCAAAGACTCCACAGGTCGCGGCCGAGTTCGTCCGTACCGAAGGGCAGACGGGGCCCTGGAGCCGCGAGCGGAGGTCCTGCCACCTCCCTGGGCCCGTAGGGCGCCAGGACTTCCGCCAGGAGGGCGACGCCGAGCAGCCCCGCCAGGACGAGCGACGCGCCGGCCGCTGGTACGTCAACCCCGCGCCACGCCGCCCGGGGAATCCGTCCCGAGGGGAGAGCTACCGCACCCGCGGGTCGAGCCACCTGGCCACCACCTCCAGCAGCGTGGAGGCGGTCAGAACGAGGACGCTGCCCAAGAGGAAAACCCCCTGGATGACAGGGTAGTCCCGCTGGAGCACCGCATCGAACAGAAGCGACCCCAGACCCGGGTAGCCGAACACCCGCTCCACCGCCGCCGCTCCAGTCACCAAACCTGCAAGACGCAGCCCCGCCAGGGTCAGGAAGGAGGGAAGCGCACACCTCCACGCATGCCGCAACACGCCCCAGGAAGACGCCCCCTTGGCCCGGACCGTGAGCAGGAAGGGCTCCCGCAGTACGGCGCCCACAAGGTCACGGCTCACCAGGGCGAAGGCGGGTGTGGCGCTCACGGTCAAGGTGACCACCGGCAGGAACACGTGGCGGGCCACCTGGTCCCAGCTGTGGGGTGGGACGGGAGCTCCGCTGGCGGGCAGCAGCGCGAGCCAAACCGAGAAGGTGAGGATGAGTAGACCCGCCAGCAGGAACTCCGGCAGGCTCCCGATCAACACCGCGGCGGACAACCACGCGCTCGTCCACCGCCCCTGTCCTTTCGCCGCGGACAGCGTGCCGAGCACCGCCCCCAGCACCGCCGCCGCGGTCCACGAGGTCGACACCAACAGGAGGGTCCACGGCAGCCTCTCGCCCACCACCTGCGTCACCGGCCGGAAGGAAACCAGGGAACGCCCCAGGTCCCCCCTTGCCACGGAACCGAGATAGTGGACGAACTGCTCCGTCCAGGGCCGGCCCAAGAGGTACTCCGCCCGGATTCTTTGGTGGGCGACGGCGGGCAGGGGCGCGAGTTCGGGAGCGGTCAGGGGGCTGCCGGGCAGAAGCCGCGGCAGGGCGAAGTTCGCCAGCACCACCCCTACCCCGAGGAGCAGCCAGCGGGCAGCCGCGGCGCCCCACCCCGCCCTCATCGAGACCCGGGCAGGAAGACCAGCTTGTTCTCCACCAGGGGGATCCCGTTCAGCAGGCCTCCCCGGGTGTTCCACGGTCTCAGCTTCCGGCTGTCGTACATCCAGTAGAAGGGCCGGTAGAACAGCACCAGGGTGGGCAGCTCCTCGCTGAGGACCCGCTGAAGCTGGTACACGGCCCGGCGCCTGTGGGCCGGGTCCACGGCCTCCGCCTGCAGACGCGCCCAGCGCTGGAACTCCGGCGTGCGCAGCACCGTCCCCGCGGCGAAGGCGTTCGCGTCCTCCCCCGAAAACCAGGTCCGGAGGTAGTCCGGGTCCCCGCCAGCTCCCACGTGGGTGGTGTACAGCACCGCGAACCGTCCCTCCGCGGCCAGCTGCGCCCTGGTGGCAGGATCCACAACCCTCGCCCGCGCGTCCATCCCCACCTGTGCCAGGGACCGCAGCACCGGCTCGGTCTCCCTGGCGGCGCTGGTGACCACCTCGACCACCAGCCGCGTGCCGTCCGGACCTTCCAGGAAGCCGTCGCCGTCCCTGTCCTCGTAACCCAAAAAGCGCAACAGCCATCGCGCCCGCACCGGGTCGAAGGCGTAGCGCCGCACCTGGGGTGTGTACCACGGGTCTCCGGGCCGGACCACGCCAGGGTTGCCGGGTACCCCGCTACCCCGCGTGACGAGAGCAGCCACGCCCTGGACGTCCACCGCGTGCGCCACCGCTTGGCGGAAGAGCTTGCGGCCCGTCAGGGGGTGTTCCAGGTTGAAGACCAGCCGCGCCACGGACAGGGGCTCCGTGGCCAGGACCCGCAGGGAGGGGTGCCCACGGAACAGGTCCTGCACCTCCGGCGCCGTGGTCATGGCTAGGTCCACCTCTCCACTCTGGACCGCTAACACCTGTCTGGCCGTAGGTACCACCACGTACTGGATCTCCCGCACTCCGGGCCTCCCGCGGAAGTAGCCGTCGAAGGCCACGAAGCGGTAAAAGCCCAGCTCCGGCCGGTACTCCGCGAGGCGGTAGGGGCCGGAACCCACCGTGACCACCAGGTCCTGCAGGTGTTCTGGGGTGTCCACACCCCGCCAGACGTGTTCGGGGATGACGGGAACCACAGCCGCCACGTTCTCCAGGAAGGGTGCGAAGGGCCGGGCCAGCTGCACCACCACGGTATCTCGGTCCTGGACCTCCACCGCCTGCACCACGGACAGGTCCACCCACCGGAAGGGATGTCTGCGGAAGTACGCGAAGGAAAAGCGCACGTCTCGGGCCGTGAGGGGCCGTCCGTCGTGCCACACCACCCGCCTCCGGAGACGGAACACGTAGCGGGTCCCCCCCGGTGAGGTGCGCCAGCTCTCCGCGAGCCAGGGGATCAGCCCACGGTCGTCTTTCCACAGCAGGCTGTCGTACAAAAGTGTGAGGCGCACGACTCCCCCGGGGCCCACCGTGGAAAACGCGAAGGGCGTGGGGAATCCCACATCCGTCCACCACGCGATCCGCACAGGCGCTTCCTGACCTCCCGCAGGCACCACCAGCGCAAGGAGGAGCAGGAACACGCCTGCTCTCACCATGGCACAGCGGAAGCCAAAAGGTGCCGGTTGAGGAGGTCCAAATGGAGCCGCGTGTAGTGGACCAAAGCCCTTTTCTGTGCGGCCGACAGCCGCCCGCACACGCATCCCCAGTGTAAAGCCACCACGTCCCCGGGCTGAGGCTGTCAGACCAGAGCTTTCCCGTCGAACCGCCACCACGCCCGCGCGGCCACCGGTGGGCCCAGGTACAGGTGCCCGGCTTCCACACGCAGGGGCCTGCGTTCCACCCACACCGTGTCGCCGTCCACGGCCAGGACCCGCCCCCACGCGATGCGGCACTGATCCGCCACCTCCACCGTGTGGGGCAGAAATCCTCGCTCCGTCCGGGCGGGAATGGTGAGGACGTGGAAGTTGTGGTGGGGGCGGGCGCCCTCGGGCACCCACCCTAGGACCTGCTGCAGCTGCCGCCGCGAGAACCGGGCCCCGAAGCGCTCCTCCAGGTACCGACAGAAGTCCCCCATGCGCACGTTTTCCAACAGCTGGTTCCCGATCCAGTACGCCTCTACCACCCGCGGGTCGAAGGGGTCCTCGATGTCGTTGGACGCTGCGATGAACCCGTAGTAAGGAAAAGCCGCCTGGAACTTCCGCAAGATCCCCTCCAGGCCTCGATCCCACGCGCCCCCGGCCACGTACTCCAGCAGAGCCCGGTTCTCTTCGGGGCCGCAGTAGCCCAGACGGTTCGGCATGAAGGCGAACCGTGCAGCCATCAGCGCACCTTCCCGCGTCACGGCTCCGCCCCCCTCGCGGCGGCGTCCTCCGCCCAGCCCAGCAGCGCCCGGGCCTCCGTCTCGCTGGCCCTGGCCACTACCAGCCCTGCATACACCAGCACCCAGTCCCCTCTCGCCAGCTCGTCTAGAACCGCCACCTGCGCGGACAGCTCCCGCCCGCCCACGTCCACCACCGCCCGGGGCAAGGGTCCCGGAATCACGGCCACCACCCGGCCGGGGAGCGCTACGCACATGGCTCTTCCTCCCACTCGAGCTCTACGTGCTCCAGCAGGACCTCCTGGGCGTGCGGGGCGGTGGGCCTGGGGTCCTCGTAGACTTCCAGGCGACAGCCCTCCGCGGGGGAACCGCGGGCTGCTTCCTCGAACAGTGTCTGGAAGCGCTCCGCGGAGACGTGCGCCAGCGCTCCCAGCCGCACCCGGGCCGCCACCACCCGGCATGCGCGGTGTTGGTGGGCCACCTCCTCCAGCTTACGGATCAAGCCTCTTACGAGCCCGTGCTCGTGCACTCCCTGCCCTCCCCCAAGATCTCCAGGATCTCCGACGACAGCTGGCGTGCCGCCCGTTCCACCCCGGCGCGCACGGCCGAGGTCAGCGCAAACCCGAGGTCCACCGCGGCCACTTCCACCCCGTACACCACCAACCGACGGGGCAATCTCCCGAGCGACCTCCCCAGCTCCACCACCTGTGCGAGCCCGAGCCCGTGCGTGGAGACCGTCCGTACCGAGGCGGGCAGCGGAACTTCCGTGACGTCCAACCGGTAGACGGTTCCGGGAGCTCCGCCCCCCATCGCCGCGTCCAGCACGTACACGGCATCGTAGCCCTCCCACAGTTCCAGCAGCCCCACGGGGGCTGTTACCTGCCGCACCGCGACGTTCTCCGGCAGGGCCGCGCGGGCCGCTTCCGCAACGTGCAGGCCCACGGCGTCGTCGCCCCGGTCGCGGTTCCCCACGCCCACCACCAAGACATTCACCCCTCGTCTACCTCCAGGCGGAGGAAGTGGGTCGCACAGGAGATGCAGGGGTCGTAGTTGCGCACCACCTGCTCGCAACGCCAGGTAAGCTCGTCCCGGGGAAGGTCCAAGTGTCCTTGGACGAAGGCCCTCAGGTCCTCCTCCATGGGCCGCTGGTTCTGGGAAGTGGGCGGGACGATCCGGGCCTCCTGGATGATGCCGTCGGCGCCGATGCGGTATCGGTGATAGAGGATCCCTCGCGGGGCTTCCGTGCATCCGTACCCCGTAGCCTCGCGGGGCACCACGGGAACCGCAGGTTCCGCCGGCGGCTCCCACGCTTCCACCAGCCGCAGCGCCTCCTCACAGGCGTAGACCATCTCCAGGCTGCGGACCACGATGCTCCGGAACGGGTTCCGGCACGGGGGGATCGTTCCCACTTCCCGCGCGAGGGATTGAAGAGCCTCCGGGAGCCCCGGGAAGTTCAGGTTGAACCTCGCCAGGGGGCCCACCCCATACGGGCGCCCGTCCCGGGTCAGGCTGTGCAGCGCGTTGGAGTGCGGAACTTGGACTTCCACGAAGTGACGGTCGTAGTCCTGGACCTCGATCTCCAGCCCGTCCGTGGAAGCGATCTTCCCTTCTAAGATCGGGTACTCCGTGGGGTGGCGTAGGGCCACGTATGGCACCTGCTGTTCGAAGTCCGGAAACGGGAAGGTGCTCACCCACCGCACCGTCTCCACCGCGAGATCCCGGGCCCGCCGGAGGGGTCCCACCAGATCCCGCAGCTCCTCCCGCCCGGGGACCCGGTAGAACCCACCCACCCGGGCGTTCACCGGGTGCACGGACCGCCCCGCCACGTGGGACATGACCAGGTTGCCCACCTTCTTGAGCTCCAAACCCCTCTGCACCGCCTCGGGGTGGTCCCGGGCCATGTCCACGGCGCTGTCGTAGCCGAGGAAATCCGGGGCGTGCAGCAGGTACACGTGCAGAGCGTGGCTTTCGATCCACTCCCCGCAGTACACCAACCGCCGCAAGGCCCGCAGGGGCGCGGACACTTCCACCCCGCAGGCGTCTTCCATGGCCTGGGCGGCGCTCATCTGGTACGCCCACGGGCAGATCCCGCAGATGCGCGCCACGATGTCCACCGCCTCCCGGAAGTCCCGGCCCCTGAGGAGGGCTTCGAAAAACCGGGGCGGCTCGTAGATCCGCAACTGGATCTCTTCCACGCGCCCCGCCCTCACCCGGACCCGGAGGGCTCCCTCTCCCTCCACGCGGGCCAGGGCGTCTACCTTGATGGTCCGCGTCCTACCCGGACGCATGACGCTCTCCCTCCTCCTGGAACGCAGGCGCCGCCGCGTTGAAGGTCCGAAAGGCCCGCACCACCTCCGCGGGGCTTTTGCCCAACTCCCGCCACCGCCTCGCCAGGGAGCCGGTGTTCGGAGACTCCGCGGGCCCGAAGCACCCGTAGCACCCACGCCCTATCGCGGGGCACAGGGCCCCACACCCCGCCTGGGTGACCGGCCCCAGGCACGCGGTACCCCCGGCCACCAGCACGCACACCAGGCCCCGCCGCTTGCACTCCATGCACACGCTGTGCGTCGCGACCTGTGGCTTCCGCCCTACCAGGAAGGCCGAGATCACCTCCAGGAGCTGCCTCCGGTCTACCGGGCATCCGCGCAGCTCGAAGTCCACGGGGACGTGATCCGCGATGGGCGTCGACCGCTCCAGGGTCCTGATGTGCTCGGGCCGCGCGTACACCACGGACAAAAACTCCCCCACGTCCGCGAAGTTTCTCAGGGCCTGGATCCCGCCGGCGGTGGCGCACGCTCCAATGGTCACCAGGTACCGGGAAGCCTGCCGGACCTCCCGGATACGCTGGACCTCCTCCGGCGTGGTGATAGAGCCCTCCACCAGGGAGAGGTCGTACGGCCCCCGTACCGTGGCCCGAGACGCCTCCAGGAAGTACGCCACCTGCACCCGGCCCGCCAGGGTCAGGAGTTCGTCCTCACAGTTCAGCAGGGTGAGCTGGCAGCCGTCGCAGGAGGTGAACTTCCACACCGCCAGCTTGACCCTGCGGGAGGAGGAGTTCACAGTTCGCGCACCCGGAGGAGCCCTTCCACGTCCCCGTACCGGAACACCGGCCCTTGACGGCACACAAAGTACGGTCCCCACTGGCAGTGGCCACACAACCCCAACGCGCACTTCATGTTGCGCTCCACGGACACGTAGATGGACTCGCGCGGGACGCCGAGCCGCTCCAATCCTGCTACCGCGTACCGCATCATCACCTCCGGCCCACACACGAAGGCCACCGTCTCCCCTGGATCCACGCTCGCCCTCGGGAGCAGGGTGGTGACGACCCCCACGTTTCCCCGCCACTCGTGGTCGGCCCGGTCCACCGTCACCTCCACCTGCACGTCCAGGCGGCTCCGCCACCGCCCCAGCTCCGCCCGGTACAGGAGGTCCTGTGGAGTCCGTGCGCCGTACAACACCGCCACGCGGCCGTACCGCTCCCGACGGGTCAGCGCGTGGTAGAGCACCGGGCGCAGGGGGGCAAGCCCGATGCCCCCGGCCACCACCAGGAGGTCTCGGCCCTCCGCCTCCGCCAGAGGCCAAGACGTCCCGAAGGGACCCCGAACCCCCACCACCGTCCCCGGGCGCAGCTGGGCGAGGGCGGTGGTCACCGCCCCCACGGCGCGGACGGTGTGCACCGCTACTCCCCGGCGATCTGGGGAGCCGCTCAGGGATATGGGGACTTCACCCACCCCGAAGGCGTACAACATGTTGAACTGCCCCGGCTGGAAGGAGAAGTCCTCCGAGGCCGTGCGCAGCTCCAGAGTCCACACGTCGGGCGTCTCGCGCCGCCTGCGGACCACCACCGCGGGCTCGGGCAGGTAGGGATCAGGCGGGACTGCGTACACCGAGTTTGCCTTCCCCGTACACGTCCAGGAGCTGCAGCCGGGTGGCCTGCAGGCGCTCCACCACCACGGGCAAGAGCCGCTTGAGGAGCTCGTAGCCGAGGCTGGGGTCTTGCTCCGCCTTCGTCCGGATGCACACGGCGTCGAAGCTCCACGCCCGCACCAGCTCCACCGCCCGGCCGTCGAAGGTCCACCGGTACGGAGGGACCACCCACGACCAGCCCACCACGTCCCCTTCTCCGAGGGTTTGGATCACGGCCGACCCCCGACCGGGGATCTGCACCTCCAGGGCCACCCGGCCATGGCGGAGGAGGAAAAACCGGTCCGCGGGCTCGCCCTCCCGGAAGAGGAACGCCCCGGCGTCGAAGCGGACGTTAGACGCACAGCCCGCGAACAACCGGATGTGCTCCTCCTTCATCCCCCGGAAGAAGGGGTGCTCGGCGAGCAACTCCTCAAGGGACTTCATCCCACTCCTCCTGCTTTTCTCGGCGGTCCGCGGACCGAATCGCGGCCACCTCCTCCGTCAGGTCGATCCCCACGGGGCACCACGTGATGCACCGCCCGCAGCCCACGCAGCCCGAAGTCCCGAACTGGTCCCACCAGGTCGCCAGCTTGTGCACGAGCCACTGGCGGTAGCGGGAGCGTGTGGTGTTCCGGACGGCGCCCCCGTGGAGGTAGCTGAAGTCCAGGGTGAAACAGGAGTCCCAGCGCCTCCGCCGCTCTGCCAGGTTTCCCCGCAAATCCGTGGAGTCCTCCACGGTGGAACAGAAGCACGTGGGACACACCAGGGTACAGTTCCCGCAGCTCAAGCACCTCGCCGCCACCTCGTCCCAGCGGGGGTGTTCCAGGTTCCGCAGCAACAGCTCGCGTACGCCTTCCGCCTCCAGCCGCCGGCCCATCTGCTGGGCGGCACGGGCCACCGCCCCGTCCGCAGCCCTTCGGTCCTCCTCTACGGCGGGGCGGCCCGGGAGTTCCCCGAGCACCTCCGCGCCCTCTGGAGATCCCACCTCCACGTAGAACCGGTGCTCCCCGTCTAGGATCTCCGTCAGTGCGAGGTCGTAGCCCGCTTCGCATCGAGGACCTGTCCCCATGGAAACGCAGAAGCACGTCCCGCCCGCCTGCCCGCACTGTACCGCCACCACGAATGCCCCCGCCCTGCGGGCCCGGTACGAGGAGTCCTGGACGGGCCCCTGCAGGAACACCTTGTCGTGGACCGCCAGGGCGACCAGCTCACAGGCCCGGACTCCGAGAAACGCATAACGCTCCGTGGGCAGGGGCTCCGGTTGGAGTTCGAACCCGTGGTCGGCCCGCTCCGCGCGCCAGAGCCTTTGCTCCGGGGGGTACAGGAACTTCTTCCATGAGTGCGGCCCCACGGCGTAGCCGAAATACGCTCCGTCCTCACGGCTCCGCAGTCGGTACCCCCCCGGACTCTGCTCGTCCGTGACCCCCACCGGAAGTTCCTCCGCGGAGCGGATCGGCTCGTACACGATGGCACCGTCCCGGACGGTGGGGCCGACCACCGTGTACCCCCGCCGGTGCAAGGAGGCGAACAGCTGCCCTAGGGCAGAGGCGGGGAGGACCGCTTCTGAGGTGTTCATGACAGGTCTCCCACGACGGCGTTGCCCCTCAGCTCTCAGAGGCCGCCGCCGTGTTCCCATCTTTAAGGCCCGGTGCGACTGCCTGTCAAGGTTCCTCGGGCTCTACGGGATCGCCCGGCGGTACGAGCCCAGGGCCAGCCACTCCGCCACCCGGCCGTCCTGCTCCCACACCAGTTCCGCGCCCACGGAGGCGGCTGCCCCGGACCCGTGCTCGGTCTTCCACCACTCGCGCCGCCCCGTCAGGGCGGACCACGCGTAGCTGGCCACGGCCAGGGGTGTGGAGAACAGGGGGTGTGTGGTGAACAGCCCGTAGGCGGCAAGGCCCGCCAGCACCTCGCGCACGCGGCCCCGCAGCTCCACCACGGCGGACAGCACCAGGGCCAGCACCAGGGCGCCGAAGGCGCCCGCGGTGACGGGCTCCGGGAGGGATCGGGGCAGGGGCAGGAGGTAGTAGGGGAGCAAGGCCTCGCGGAGGAAGGCCGCTAGGC
>Ga0079995_1058714_pt1 | contig 14766 bp, 11 predicted proteins | sample FaiFalFF_MnMetaG_2_FD_69198 | JGI IMG/M metagenome (GOLD analysis project Ga0079995, IMG submission 69198) | Freshwater microbial communities from Yellowstone National Park, Wyoming, USA - Fairy Falls C (FF_Mn_C) (SPADES assembly) (version 4) | ecosystem: Environmental > Aquatic > Freshwater >...
GCAAAGTCGCGCCACCACCTTGCCCGGTAGCGATGGGTCTTGCAGTATGTATCGGCAGCACAAACCAGGAAACTTTTGCCGAATTTGTCGGAATTAGCGGCGGCTGTATAATGGAAGCGGGGTTCACACATCGTGAGTAGCTGCTCCGGGACCGCTCGCCTGCCCGCAAACCGACCCGCAGTACCGGCGGGGCTATCCGTGGTCATACTATGCCCGTCGCACTCATCACCTGTCCGCACTGCCAGCGTCAGATCGAGGCCGAGGAGCAACAACGCGGCTTACGGCTCCGCTGTCCGTACCCGGACTGCCGCAAGCTCTTCCGCTGGCATCCCGATGGCCGATGCTTGCCCGAAGCGGAGCCACCCCGACCAGCTACGGTAGTCAGTGAACAGTTCGTCTATCGTGATTGGCGAAGCCAGCCTCCGCCCCGTCGCACTGCTCAGCCGCCAGCCGCACCCGTGCAGGAGGAGGTCTCCGTCGCGGTTGCCGAGGATGCCCCGGTTTCTCTCGACGAACTGGTGGCTCTGGGACTGAAACCGGAGCAGTTGCGTTCGCAATCGTCGGCAGCGTGGTGGACGGCACTGTTTTTCCTGGGATTGCTCGGCATGACCGGTCTGGTGGGCTGGATGGTATTCCGAGCTGAACGTTCGCGGGAACCCCATCTGGCCTCGGAAGCCGAGACCCTCTTCCGCGAAGGCAACTACGCCCAGGCGCTGAACAAATACCGCGAGTTGATGCGGCAATTTCCGGGCAGTGCCCGACTGGGCGAATACAGCTTTTACGAACAGGCCAGCCTGTTGCGGGCGCTCTTGAATAATCCGCGTGTGGATGTGCATCGGTTGGCCGGTGTGGCCACGCAGTTTCTCAAACAATACCGCCAGACGCCGCTATTTGCCTATTACCGTCGCGATCTCGCCGAGGCTCTTTATCAGGTGGCCCGTCGCGCCGCGGAAGAATCGCGCCAGCAACTCGACCGTTTGTTGCTGGAGCAGGTGCAGGAAATCTACGCCGCCTTGCAGGAAATCGGTTTCGGTCACGGCGATCCGGGCGTTCGCAACGCCGAACTCAGCCAGGCCATTCAGCAGGCCAGTTATGCCATTCGCCTTGCCGAGGCCCGCCACCGTCTGCAACTGGCCATCCAGGCAGCGTTTCAGTTACAGCGCCCCACTCTGGTGGAGCAGACCCAGCAACTCTTCGAGCAGCTCCGCCAAGAGTTTGCCGAACTGGCCAACGACGGCGAAATTACCAAACAGTTGACGCGATTGCTGAACGAGGAATCCGGCTGGCTGGCTCATCTGAGCTGGCCGACATACCAGGCGGGACTGGATTGGGCCCAACTTTCAGAAGGATTACCCGCTCTGCCTGTCTGGGCCCTGGCTCAGAGCCTTTTCCCGCAAGGGAACGTCGAATGGAAAATTGAAGCGGCAACTGCGAGCGGCAATCCACCGGCTCTGGAAAAGAGTCCGAACAAGAGCGGATCGCCTGGCTCCGCCTTCAGTCCGCCTGTCGTTCTGGGCGATGGTTCCCGTCTTCTCGCCTTCCACCCGAACAATGGTCGGCTGGTGTGGACGGCTCACCTGCCGGGCGAAAAAGCCCTGCGCATCATCCAGCGCGACGCACTCGGCGAACGGATTTACGTCTGGGCAGGCGAAGGTCGGCTGCTGTCGGCGATCGAGACTCATCATCCGCGTGTGGTCTGGACGATGCGCGTGCCCGGCTATGCTCCTTTCGTTCCCGCAGTTGCCGAGTCGGGATGGTACCTGGTCGATCCGCGTGGCTGGGTGTGGTACGGAGACACGGTCAGTGGCCAGCTGCGGGGCGTTTTCTGCACCGATTATCCACTCCTGCCGCATCTTGGCGTTGACCCAATTACCGGCCTGGTCTGCGTTGCTACCCAGCAGAAACGTAGTTTCGCTCTTGACCCGATACGTGGTCGCGCCCGGGTGCTGCGCGACGGTCATGGCGAAGGCACTCTGACAGGCCCACCTTTGCCGTTGCTCTCCGGGCTGTTGCTGCCGCTGGCGCAGAAAGATCAACTGCAACTGCTCGGAGCGGCCTGGCGTTTCGATCCTGCCGCGGGGTCAGTCCCGGCCAGTTCACCATCCGCTTCGGTAACGACACTGCTTCAGTGGCCCGGTCAGCGTTTGCTCGACACACTCTCCACGGGCGAATTTGCCCTGCTGGTCTCCGACCGTTACGAGCTGGTGCTCGTGCAAACTGTCCGCGGGTCGGGCGAACCTGGACGCGTTCTCGGCAAAAGCAAATGGACACTCACCGTGCCGGCTGCCATCCGAACCAACGCCGCCCGTCTGGCCATTCTGGGAGAAAGGCTCGGCGACTGGTGGCTGGCGGGACCGGGCCTGTTGCTCCGCGTTCACTGGGATGATTACCGCGAGCAACTTCGCCAGGAAACTTTCACCATTACGCCCGGCGACATCCGCGATTTCACCTGGGACACGCGATTTCCTAATCGGCTGGTGTTGCTCCTGCGCGAAAACGAAACCAGCTGGCGAGCTGTGGCCTGGGACATCACCACCGCCACACCACTCTGGCAGACAACCGGTAAAGACGCTACCCGCTAGCCATTCGCTCCGAATCATCTCCCCCACGCCCCTGCAACGGAAACCGGTTCCATCGAGAACGACGATCGTCATTACCAGCAGCCGCGAACGTCAACCCGCCGTGGATGTGGGTATTGCACTTGCAACGGGAAACGATTTCGTCGTGAGCAACGATCGTCATTATCAGGAGCGGCGGGCGTCAGCCCGCCGTGGTTACCGTAACGCGATTGCAAAGGCGCCTCCGCAAACTCGCAGGAGACCGCCCGCAGTGTGCTCACGGACGCCGGTGCAGTAGCGGTAGCGAACCCACGGGGGGCTAACGCCCCCCGCTCTTGCATTGCGATGCGGACGTCCGCCGGCGAGAAAACGATTTTTGCGATGCACAAACGCACGTCCGGCCCGGGAGTAAGCCCGCCGTGGATCGGGGAGCGTACTTGCAAGGGCGCTCTCGACATTACGCGGGAGACTGCCGGCGATTCGTCGGCGAACGCCGTTGCAGTTGCGTTACCACAAGCACGGCAGGCTGACACCTGCCGCTGCCGACGTGGCACGTTTAGCAGGAGAAATCGCATCCCCGTGTCAACACGTTTGCCGATCCACCGTAGGCCGACGTACGCCGCTGATGTGTACGTGCAGTAGCTATCCACTAACGGGCGCGCGTAGGCTGTTGCGAGGGCTCTTCCGCTTCTCTTCGGGCTCAGGCAGCCTACGGAGGTGGTGGGATGGTGATGAGGCGGTCGGCGGGGGCTTGCAGGCCGGTCTGCAGGAAATGCACGAAACCCGCCACGTTGTTGATTTTGCCTTCGTTGTAAATGGCGACGATTTTCGCCTGCTGCGGGTTGACCGGCTCGAGGATGACATAGAGCGGTAGCTGAGCGTCGCCGAAAGTGTTCCACTGAAATTCGCGGTTCCACTCCGGCGGAGTCGAAGGTTGCAGGGCAGGCGGCACCACATCCGTGTACAGGGCCACCTGCACATACTGATTCAAAGCCTGACGGACTTCCGGCAGCGAGAACACACTGTTCTCGTTGATTTTGCAGTTCGTTCAGGTGTCGCCGGTGAAGTTGAGGAAGATACGTTGCTTGCGTTTCAGGGCCAGCTCCAGACCCCGATGAATGCTGCCCAGGCCATGCTCCCCGGACGTGTCCGGCAAAAGGAACGATTCGAGCCAGGCATAAACGGCTCCTTTGGGACGCACGCGAAGCGATGTGTTTTGTTCACCGTTGGCGACCGGCGTCTGGTAAAGGCCTGGCAGCAAATACGCCGCCAGCGTCAGAAACGCCAGACCGAACAGCAACCGGGGCACGCCGATCGGCGCAGCTTCCGGATCGTCGTGCGGCAGGCGGAACAATCCGAGCAGGTACAATCCGCAAGCCGCAGCGATGGCCACGTAACTGCCCAGTACGAAATCAAACGTGAGCAACACGGCATCGCCCAACCACAGCTTCTCGGCAGCCCGAAGAAACTTGAGAGCGGCTGCCAGTTCCAGGAAGCCCATCACCACCTTGATCGTGTTCATCCAGCTGCCGCTTTTCGGTAAGGCTTTCAGCCAGGCAGGGAAAAGGGCCAGCAGGAAAAACGGAGCGGCGAAGGTCACCGAAAAGGCCAGGCCCCCGGCCAGCAGAACCAACAATACCCACAGCAATTGCCCAATTTCTCCCTGGCGGATCATGGCGGTGATGTTGCCCAGGCTGGGCGCCAGACCAGCAAATCCGCCCAGGAAGGGCGCCACGCAGGCGAAACTGATGATGGTAAACGTCAGGGCCATGAACACCACGCCAACCACGCCTCCTTTGGCCTCCCGCGCGGACGTGAACCGGGCCAGACTTGCCGGCAACTGAATCTCATACCAGCCCAGCAGGCTCAGCGCGAAATAAACAAACAACGCCCCGATGAGGAAATTGGTCAACCAGTGCTGAATCGCCGCCTGGAAAAATCCCAGCAGCAACAACGCCCCCAGCGTCAGCACCAGCACGATCGTTCCGCTATAGACCAGGGCGAAAAACACGGGGCGGTGATGCTCCTTCTCGGACTGTTTCAGGAAGAAACTTACGGTGATGGGAATCATCGGAAAAACACACGGAGTCGCCAGCGAAACCAGTCCCCAGAACATGCCGCTGAGGATGAACGCCAGCAATCCCCGCTGCAACAACTTCTCCCGGGATGTGCTCGGGTCGGTCGAACTCACGCCCAACTGGTCTGCACCTGTCCCACCGCTGCTCGGTTGCTGGCTGCCGACCGGTGAAGCACTCGCCTTTTCCAGAATGCTGCGAATTTCCGGCGACACCTCGACCCTGGTCGGGACAATGAACAACGGCACCTCGACGGCAAACTTTTCCGGCGGCAAGCAGCGTTCCTGTTCCCCCTGTTTGACACATACAAGCACACGAAGATGCACCGGGAAAGCGTAGCGACCCGGTTCGGTCTCGGGCCGCACCACCAGCTTGCGGGTGAACGTCACCGCGTCGGTGTAGTACAGCTTGCGATAGCGGCCCTCCTGAACGGACTTGGGCGTTGGCGTCTGCCAATCGTCCAGCGGTACCAGCACTTTGGTATCTGGCAACTCGAAGTAATTGACGGCACTGGCCAGTTCCGCGTCTTCCTGCCGCAGCGGATACGTCATCCAGTTCGGTCGCAGACGGATGGTCACTTCCAGACGCACCGTTTCGCCCCGACGCGGACGATCGGGAAAAACGCTGACGCGCAATTCTTCGACCGCCTGGGCAAATGCTCCTTTGAGTGGTGGGGCAACGGTAACGGCTTGCGGTTCGCGGAAAAACTCGGCCACCTCGTCAATCGGCTCTTGTGCCCTGGTCGCGCCAACCCACCAGGCCAGCCAGACCGGTAACAGTAACACCAGCCCGAACTTGACCGGTTTGCGCAGAACACCGTCGCCAGCCTCTGCGCGATCCGATTGCCGACCAGCAGGCATCAAAGCCCTGCGCGGTCCATGACGGCCATGCCAGACCCGATCGGGCCTGCCGGAGCTGCTCAATAGCGAGCATATCAGAGGTTCGCGCGATCCATGACGGCTATGCCAGAGGCAGGAAGGCACCGAGTCGGACATGGTAATTGCGGCTAGGGAGATTTCTGCTCAGCGGGTGGTGAAGGCGGGTCGAGCGTGAGGCTGCGCTGTTGAGCATTCGGTTTTGCGTGGACGGGAATTTCCCAGCGGATGGCGTGCATCAGACATACACCGGTACTTTTTACCGGACAGGTGAAGTAGCCGACCGTGATCCGCAAAGTATCCGCCTGAGCGATTTTCTCGGCCGGGAGGGTGAGCGTGAAGCGAGTCGGTTCGCGGTCGGTTTGCAAAGTCGGTTGTTCTTCCCACACCGTTTCGTTATTGCGCAGAGCCTCGACCAGACAGGGGAGCCGGGATTCCGTGGTGATTTTCTGGCCGGCAGGTATCCAGAATTGACCCTGCACGGAAATGGCCCCCGTCGTGGGCAGTTCCTGTCGCGGCTGGCGTACTACGAGCGGTTCGGGAAAGATTGGCCGTTTCGGACTCGCTGGCGGTGGCGGCGGTTCCAACCCTTGCAGGGTCAAGGTTCGCACCCGGTTGGTTTTGAGGTCCACGACACGGATGGCGTGGTTATTGGTATCGGCCACGAAAAGGAAATCCCCGGCAATCGAAATGCCGCCGGGTTCGTCAAAGCGAGGCGGATCATCGCTCAGACCGGGCCGACCGTCGCCAAGAAAGGTTCGGCAGGTGCGTTTGGCCGGGTCGAGGATTTTGATTTTGTTGTTGTAGGTGTCGGCGATGTAAAGCTGACCATCGCGGTAGGCGATACCGAGCGGATGTTGCAAGCGAACCGCCTTGCCCTGACCATCCCGGTCGCCAAATTCGAATAAGCCCTGCCCTACGATGGTGCGTACCACGCCGCGATTGGCATCGAGCGAGACAGCGCGAATGCTGGAAGTTTCGCTATCGGCCACGTAAAGCCATTGACCATCGCTCGCCAATCCGCTCGGCTGAGCAAACGCACTCGTGGCAAGCGTGCCGTCGTAGATTTCCTCCAGACCACTGCCAGCATACGCGGCCAGGTAGTCCTGCTGTAGATCGAGCTTCCAGACCTGGTGATGCCCGGCCATGGCGATGTAGAGGGACTGCCCCAGCAGCAACAGGTCCCAGGGGCTGTTCAGACCGACTTCCCGCGGTTTGCCGGCAGCGCGACGGTCGTGGCTCTGGTTTCCGGTACCCGCCAGGGTATCCACCTGCTGTTTGGCGAGATCGAGCACACGGATGAGATGGTTTTTGCGGTCGGCCACGTACAGCTTTCCACCATCCAGTGCCATGCCCTGGGGATCGTTGAACTGAGCCTGAGCAAAAGGCCCATCCCGCCAGCCTGGTTCTCCCGTTCCGGCGACCGCCTGCACTTTCCCATCCCAGTCGGCGATGACGATGCGGTGATGGGAGCTGTCGGCGATAAACAATCGGCGAGTCGCGGCGTCTGCCAGCACTTTGCCGGGAAAATAAAGCGGCGTTCGTTCGCGCTGGCGGAACTTTTCCAGGTCGAATCGCAGCGGTTGTTCGCGGAGGGTGTTGCGTTTGCGGTGTTCCTCGATGAGCTGGGCGATGACCGCGTCCAGCGCTTCTCCCAGCCCTTCTCCGGAAGCCCGTCCGACGATGTATCCTTCGGGGTCAATGAGAACGAAAGTCGGCCAGGCGATGACCCGGTAAGCGTTCCAGATGCGGCGGTGGGCGTCGTTGACCACGGGGTGTTCGATGCCATAGCGCAAAATCGCTTCGCGGATATTTCTGGAATCCTTCTCCGCATCGAACTTGGCCGAGTGCACACCGATGACGACAAGCTGGTTGGCGTATTTTTTCTCCAGCCGGGCCAGGTCGGGCAGAACATGCATGCAGTTGATGCAGCAGTAAGTCCAGAAATCGAGCAGGACGATTTTGCCGCGGAGGTCGCGCAAACGGATAGGCCCCGAAGTGTTGAGCCAATCCACACCGCCTTCGAGTTCCGGAGCCGGTATGCGAGGTCGGCTGGCGGCCGGCGGTTTTCCTCCGACCTGACCCAGAAGAAAAGAATCCGGACAGTTGGGGCGAAGACTCCAGGCAGCTAACACACTCAGCCCAACCGCCCAGATCGCCATTGGCCGCAAGGCTATTCGCCTGTCGTGCATTCCCTCTCCTCCCTGGCTGTGTGCCTGGCTGGAAAGGTCGCGCCAGGTCTGGTGCACGTGCATCATTGTATGGCCAAGCCGGGCCGGGGTCGGCAGGCGGGCACACTCTGGCAGCGCTAAATTTCCAGCCCCCGCAAACGGGCCACTTCAAAGCAGTCCTTGTCGCCGCGACCGGAAAAACAAACGACAACTGCCTGGTCGCGGGGTCGCTTCGCGGCGATTTTGAGGGCCTCGACCAGGGCGTGGGCGGTTTCCAGGGCCGGCAAAATTCCTTCCAGCCGACAGCATAGTTCAAACGCCTCCAGAGCCTCGGCATCGCTGGCCGTGGTGTAGCGAACGCGACCGGTTTCTTTCCACCAGCTATGTTCCGGCCCGACTCCGGGATAATCCAGACCGGCGGAGACCGAATGCACGTCCGCGGTCTGCCCCTCTTCATCCTGCAAGACGTAGCTGAAACTGCCGTGCAACACCCCGGGCCGACCCAGATTCAGCGAAGCAGCGTGCTGACCCAGACCCGTGCCCCGTCCCCCTGCTTCCACTCCCACCAGTTCCACACCCTCATCCTGCAGGAATGGGTAAAACATACCGGCGGCGTTGCTGCCCCCGCCCACACACGCCACCACCACTTCGGGCAACTTGCCGATCTGCTCCAGCGCCTGCTGACGAGTTTCGCGACCGATGACCGACTGGAAATCCCGCACCATACGGGGAAACGGATGCGGCCCGACCACACTGCCGAGAATGTAATGGGTAGTTTCGACGCTGGCCATCCAGTCGCGCAGGGCCTCGTTAATGGCGTCGCGCAAGGTGCGACTCCCCGACCGGACCGCCACCACTTCCGTTCCCAGCAAACGCATCTTGAACACATTGAGCCGTTGCCGGCGAACATCCTCCTCGCCCATATAAACAACGCACGGCAACCCCAGCAGTGCCGCCGCAGTGGCAGTCGCTACGCCGTGCTGCCCCGCTCCGGTCTCGGCAATGAGCCGACGCTTCCCCATCCGTTTGGTCAAAAGTGCCTGGCCGAGGCAGTTGTTGATCTTGTGGGCTCCCGTGTGGTTCAGGTCTTCCCGTTTCAGATAAATGCGAGCACCACCGGCGTATTGCGTCAACCGTTCGGCAAAATAAAGCGGTGTTGGCCGGCCCACGTATTGACGCAGGTAATACTCGAATTCCTGCTGAAACTGCGGGTCCTTGCGGGCCGATTCGTAAGCCTCGGTCAACTGCTCCAGAGCATACATCAACGTCTCCGGCACATATCGGCCACCGAACGGTCCAAATCGGCCCCGAGGATCAGGCCAATCGGTCAACGGCACGGTCGGGGTAAGCGTGAGCGGCGTGCTGGACATGAATTTCACTAGCTCCCAAGTGTGCTTGGCTATTGCTGACGAGCTTCCGTTTCTATAGTCGTCGGACGGCAGCGATTTTCACCCGGCAGGCTAAGCGCTGCTGCATGCAATCGGCATTCGCAGAATCCGTCGCCCAGCGATGTTCGGCATCCACGGGGTTCGTTGGGCTGCGATTCCGAGGTCCGCGGAATGCATTGAACGGCGATGCCTTTGCCCGCGGAATTCGTTGAGCGACGATGCCTTTGCCCGCAAAATCCGTCGCCTGGCGATGTCGAAGTCGGCCGAAATCGTTGGGCTGCAATGCGAGCGCCGCAGACTATGCGTCCGCGGACTTCGTTGTTCGGAGCGATGCCGAAGGATCATTGGCAGCGCTGAAGCTGCGTAATCGCTCGCCGCGACTGCGGTATTTTACGCCGCTCTCCGTTCCGGGTCGAACCGTGCCAACCGTTTCCCTCCGCAGCCACTTGCGAACCGAGCACTCCGCCACCGTGCGAATGGCTTGCGTAGGGCTTACGGCAGGCAAAAAGTCAGGCGATGGTTTTGTTGAAAAACCCGAAAGAGCTTATAGCAATAATTGTTGGCACAAGATAGTGCAGTTCTGCGTTGGAGGCATGATAATGTCCCTGGTCGAAATCAAAGCATTCAAAAGTCCTTCGCTCCTCTTTGGCCAGCACACATGGGTCAACATGCTGATCCTAGGCGACAACCTACCCATTCTAAGGCTCCTAAAAAAGCGTCCCGACGTCTCGGGTCAGGTGCGACTCATCTACATAGATCCTCCCTTTGGTACCGGTCAATAGTACCGAATAGGAGACGAGCGTACCGGACACGTAAGCCATAACGCCAGCGACCCTGTTGCTTACGCGGATACTTTGCGGGGTAAAAGGTACCTAGAGTTCTTGAAGAAGAGGTTGGTGCTTCTCAAAGAAATTCTAGCCGACGATGGTTGCATCTACGTGCACACTGACTACAAAGTTGGGCATTATGTGAAAATCTTGATGGACCAGATCTTCGGACAGGAGCATTTCATAAACGACATCACCAGAATAAAATGCAATCCCAAGAACTTTGAGCGCAAGGCCTACGGAAACGTCAAGGACATGATACTGTTCTACTCAAAGACCGACGCTTATGTGTGGAACGGTTCTTCAGAAGAGTACACCGAGGAAGAAATACGGAAACTATTCCCCAAGATTGACGAGAACGGCAGAAGATACACCACCAGCCCTCTGCACGCCCCCGGTCAAACCCGAAACGGATGCACAGGACAAAGCTGGCGTGGCCTGGTGCCTCCTACGGGAAGACACTGGCGTTACCCGCCCGAAGTGCTGGAAGAGTTAGACCAGAAGGGTCTTATAGAGTGGTCTAAAACCGGTAATCCCCGTAAGAAGATATACGCTGATGAATACATAGAAAAAAAGAAAAAACGTCAAGATGTGTGGCAGTTCAAGGATCCCCCTTATCCTGTCTATCCAACGGAGAAGAATTTGGACATGCTTAAGGTGATTGTCCGTGCTTCGTCAAATCCGGGGGATCTTGTCCTAGACTGCTTTTGTGGATCTGGCACCACCTTGGTTGCTGCTGAGCAACTCGGCAGAAGATGGATTGGTATTGACGCATCGCCAGTTGCCATAAAGGTTGCTCTGGATCGGCTGGCTAAGTTGAAAGATTGCGCGCCTTTCGCCCTTTACTCAGAGAAGAGGCTACGGAATGCTTTTCAAGTAGTCCTCGAGCAGCAAAGCTGACAGAACGGGATCGTCGGGTCCCACCTTAGCGATGATTAGGTTTCGGTAACTGTCATCGAGCCAAGGGATTCCGTCAAGGATTCCGACTGCTTTTATTGACTTATTCTGTTTTAGTGCGGCGTTGTTCGTCCTCGTGACAAATTCGAGTGTCTCCTTCAGATCGCGCGTCTGCGAACCGCCAAACGTGCTTAGAAACCTAGCTTCTCCTATGACATAGGTGGGGACCTTTCCGACTTTGGCCAGACAATCGCGCCCCCGCTTCATGCTCAAACCAAGTTCTGTGGTAACAAATTGGGAGATAACTGTATCACCGGCGTCCAAAAAAGCCGGACCGTTATGGTTTAGAAAGTCGTCCTTATTCGATAGAAACGAATAACCTTTACCTAAGAAGTAGTCCTTTAACCACTTACGAAAGGCGGACCCCATCTGTCTGTTGATGTCAGGCGGTCTCTCGCAGGCTCTTATAATGTCTTCGGCATCCATCTTCAATAGCTCGCCACCAATTTGTTGGACAATCCCAGGATTCTTATCAATCAGTTCAGGATATTCTCTGAGAAGAGGCACATAGGGATGCTCAAATGGAAACCGTTCCAACCCGAGCAATAAGTCTAGCAAGCGCCGCCTATCCCCGCCCTGGTGCAATTGCCGGATCGTGTCTTTCACAAAATCTTCGAGGGGACGCGGTGCGGAACGTATTGGAGGATAAACTTTCGAAAGTTCATCCAAATATCCGGGGCTTTGGGCCAGACTAATGCTTTGTGCAACCCATTGGTTCGGATAGCTCGCACTCATATTCCCGGTCTCCCTGGTAGCAATCCACACAAGGGTCCTACAAACCTTCTCTTGTCAAGCAAGGAAGTGAACCGAATTACCCATAACTAGAGACTACAAGCTTTCGCCATTCGAGCAAGAAGAACTTCTGTTAGGCCGGTTCCCTAAAATTCCTATTTTTGGTAGACGAAGTCAAAAGGAGTCGACGTGTGAGGCGCGATCCAGGCGCGGTCATAAAAACTTAGCGCGTTTTTCATGTTTGCGGCGGCGCTTGTCGGAGCCCGGAAAAATCGAGCGATTTCGTGCCTGACCGAGGCATTTCTCGACAGCGGACAAGCGATTGGTCTTCCCAGAGGTTCGCGGTGAGTTACAATACAGCGGACTGGAAAGCATGGAAGCCCGACGACGGCGATGCTCGTGCTGCTCAAACAGCGGCAACGACCTTCCTGGAAGGAGTGCGTATGTGGCAGATGCTGTGGAGTTGGGCACGCCGGAAAGCACCCGGCTGGTGTAAACGACCCCCGCTGATTCTCGTCAACGGTTTGGCTGAGCAATCAGAAAGCTGGTATCGCAATCGCTGGTACTGGGAGCGATATTTCGACGTCAAGGTGCCGGAAATTCTCGTGTACGGCGGCCAGCAGTTACAGCGCCGCATCGCCCAGGGCTTGCCGATTGATGTTCCCTATCTGACCGAGGCACTGGAAGAGTATCTCGACCGGTTTGTGCAGCGACCGCCGTATTTCTTTGTGGCCAGCAGTCTCGGTTGCCAGGTGGTGGTCGAATATGCCGTTCGCCGACCCGATCAGGTGGCGCGGATGGTTTTGCTGTGCCCGTCCGGTTTTGGCGACGAAGAACGGCTGCCGGTGGTTGAAGGCGTCCGACACCACGATATGGAGGGACTGCTGAAGAGCATCTTTCACGACCCGGCCCATGTAGATGCCCAGATGCTGGCCCATTTGCGATTGCAAATGCAGGAGCGCTCGTGGAAGAAGGCGTTGCTGCGAACGGTACGGGGAACGGCGGAGCATTCGGTGCGCGATAAGTTACCGCAGGTGCGTTGTCCGACGCTGGTGATTTGCGGGAAGGAAGACCGAATCGTGGACCCGATCGAGATCCGCCAGGCGGTGCAGGGCTTGCCTCAGTTCAAGTATCTGGCGCTGGCGCGGTGTGGCCATGCTCCACAAATCGAACGTTACCGACAAGTGAACCGACTGGTGCGTGCTTTCCTGACTGTGCCCGAAACGCAGAGCCAGCGCCGTCCGCTTGCCCCGCAGGCCTGTGAAGAACCCGTACCGGTGGGCCAGGCCGAGACCGGAACCGATCATGGTTCCAGCTAACCGCTCGCCTCGCTGTAGCAGACGTGCGAACTGGCCGCTCGAAATTACTCTGCGCGGGCTGGCTAACTGGTTTTTCCGCTGCGTGGCAGTGCGGCGATTGAGCCGACTCGATGGGGCGGATACCCAGACCGTGCAGGAGCAGACCCTGGCGTATCTGTTACGCCGCGCTGCCCGAACCGAGTTCGGCCAACAACACGGTTTCGACCGCATTCAGAGCATCCACGATTATCAACGGCGAGTGCCGCTGCGACGTTATGAGGATTTCTGGCGGCAATACTGGCAGCCACGGTTTCCACACACCGCAGGTGTTACCTGGCCGGAGAGCCCACCATACTGGGCCCTTTCTTCCGGCACCACCACGGGCCAGACCAAATACCTTCCGGTCACCACCGAGCTGTTGCGTTCGAATCGCTCGGCAGCCCTGTGCCTGTTCGGCGGCCTGTTTGCTCAGGATCGGCAACTGCAGTTACTGCAGGGCCGGTTGTTTTTCCTCGGCGGCAGTACCGATCTGCAACCGATAGGGCCTGGCATCGGTGCGGGCGATCTCAGCGCCATCGTGTACGTTGAGACGCCCCGCTATCTCCGGCCGTTCGTCTGGCCGCCAGCGTCGCTGGCACTGATCCGCGATTGGGACGAGAAAATCCGCATCCTCGCCGAGGAATCGCCCCGGCAGCCGATCACGTTACTGGCCGGGGTTCCCTCCTGGCTGATGGTGTTGCTCGAGCGGGTCAAAGCGGTGACCGGTTGCCCGCATTTGCCGGAAATCTGGCCAGAATTGCAGGTGCTGGTGCATGGCGGCGTTTGTTTCGAGCCGTACCGTGCCTGGTTCGAGCGAGAGCTTGGCCAGTGGGGTGTGCGTCTGGTCGAAACTTATCCCAGTTCGGAAGCGTTCGTGGCTTTTGAAGATGCTCGCTACGGGCAGTTGCGGCTGGTGACCGATCACGGTATCTTTTTCGAGTTTGTGCCGTGGGAGGAACTTTCCCACGACCGCCCCACCCGACACACGCTGCGGGAAATCGAACTCGATGTGCCCTATGCCGTGGTCGTAACCACCTGCGCAGGGCTGTGGGCGTATGTTCTGGGCGATGTGGTCGCATTCCAGAGCCGCCAGCCTCCGCTGTTGCGGTTTGTCGGAAGAACCGGATATTTCCTATCGGCATTTGGCGAGCATTTGATCGGCGAGGAGGTGGAAAAGGCAATCGCCACCTCGGCGGCACAATGCGGGGCACTGGTGAGCGATTTTCACGTTGGGCCGATTTTTGTCAGCGCCGACACCGCTTCAGCTTCGCTAGCCCTTGCTCCCGGACGACACCTTTACCTGGTGGAATGTTCCGAACCGCCCCGTGATTTGTACCGGTTCGCCACGGTGCTCGATGACGAATTGTGCCGGGCCAATGCTGATTACTGTGCCCACCGTCAGGGCGACCTCGGTTTAGGCCCACCGGAAGTCGTGCTGATCAAACGCGGGGCCTTCGCGGAATGGTTGCGTCGCCAGGGGAAATTGGGTGGGCAGCATAAAGTCCCGCGCATGGACAACTCAGGCCGGCTCACCCAGCAGTTGCTTCACTTCTTCCGCGAAACCGCTGCCGTGATTCAGACCGCCATCGCACACGCCAGTCCGGCCCAGCCGGCGGGAGCGTCCGGACAGGCATCATCGCAACCGTAGGCGGCTTCATACCAAGCTCTCGTTGACACATGTCAGCCAGCGGGCATGTCCGGACGAGCACCATCACAACCCGGCCATAGCAAGCCCGCTTCCGGTTGACGATCCCGCGTCGGGACAAGCATCATCGCACAAAACAGCGCGGGCAATCGCAAGCCGCACACAAAAGCGGCGGGTGTCAGACCGCCGTGGTTCGGTGAG
>Ga0079995_1074569_pt1 | contig 14765 bp, 8 predicted proteins | sample FaiFalFF_MnMetaG_2_FD_69198 | JGI IMG/M metagenome (GOLD analysis project Ga0079995, IMG submission 69198) | Freshwater microbial communities from Yellowstone National Park, Wyoming, USA - Fairy Falls C (FF_Mn_C) (SPADES assembly) (version 4) | ecosystem: Environmental > Aquatic > Freshwater >...
ATCGCTTCTCATACCGTCAACATCAATTGCTGCCAAAGCGACGAAGTAATCGCGCCCCACTTCCAACCCGCGCAGGACAAAAGAACGGATGTGACGGTGCAAAATCGCTTTCGGGTTCAAGTCTTCAATGCTTTTAAACGGTTTGGGTTCAGCGAAAACTTGAAAGGCAATCACATCGTCTTCAGGTGGCTCCCAAGTCAACCGCAAAGTTCCTTCTTCGCCCTCAACAGGTTCAACCCGAAACTTTGGCGCTTTCGGCGGCTTGCCATCACTTGGCGGTAAGACTGGGACGACAGAAATTTCATCAAACCAAGCAACGCCATCGTTCGGGTCGGTCGTTAGCAAGTCAACGCGAAAGACAGCGGCTTCGGGTGGCATCATCACTTCCTTGCTGACGAAAGTCCAATCAGTCGTTCCAGTGACTTCACCGACGACCACGCCCGCAAGCCACTTGCCTTCAGCGTCAATAAACTCAACGAAGATTCGGGCATATCCCTTCAAGTTTTCGCATCGCAACCAACCGCTGACCAGGCATGTGGGCGATGGTGGTCTCAGGTCTTGGATGGCAATGCCTCGGTTATTTTTGCCGATGACCTTCGCTGAGCGTTTCCCGACCTTGACAATTGTCTCATCAACCTCCCACTGGCTCAGACCCTCTCCCCTCGCATACCAGTGGTGCTCGGTGCTCCAAAAGGATAAACCCTCTTCAAACCCACCGTTGCGCAGGAGGTTGCGCTGAAGCCGTTCCCTCAAATTTGCCGTTTGCACCTCCCGAGAGGGAGTTGGCAAAACCCACCAAGTCAAGGCTAAAGCGGCAGCGATACCGACAATCCCTTTTGCCAACTTCAAATTGCCACACCTCCAGTTACTGCAACCGCACTTTCGCTGGTTCAATCTCGTGATAAAGTTTAGCGGGGTGAAGGCGATGAAGCCGATTGTGGGCATAAGTTGCAGTTTGAGAGCAAGGGATGAGGACATCGTTCACGAGTTGCAGGACAGGTATGTCCGAGCAATAAGACAGGCTGGCGGGCTCGTTGTCGCTTTGCCTCGCCTTGCTCCCGAAGATGCGAAACATGTCGCTCAGTTTTTGGACGGCATAGTCATCAGTGGCGGTCGTGACATCCCGCCAGATTTTTACGGCGCTGAACCCCATCCAGCGACGGACACGGATGAAGCGATGAGAGAGCGGGTTGAGTTTGAGATTGCGCTCGTCAAAGCGATGGCAGAACTTGGCAAGCCCGTGCTGGGCATCTGTCACGGTTGTCAGTTGCTCAATGTCGCTTTCGGCGGAACTTTGGTTCAGGACATCCCCTCCCAATGGGCTTCTCCGCTGACCCACAAACTTCCCGACCGACCTTGGTTTGCTGAGCACGAAGTTGAAATCAAAACTGGGTCGCTACTTTGGGAATGGCTGAAGGCGACACGCATTGTTGTCAAGAGCGCTCACCACCAAGCAGTGGCTCGGGTAGGCGAGAATTTGCAAGTTGTCGCATGGGCTCCGGACGGCATTGTGGAAGCGATTGAGGCGACTGACGGAAAATGCGTGATTGGCGTCCAATGGCACCCAGAGGCTCAACTTGAGGATGAACACGCTCAGTCACTTTTCGCTGCCTTCGTCCAAGCCTGCCGAGAAGTGAAAAGTAGTTCAGGAGGGCGAACTTCTTGGTGAGCCTAAATTTGAGTGCGGAGTGCTGAGTTCAGAGTGCGGTAGTTAAGCGCCAAAAATTTTCGGCAGTGCAGGAGCACTACCCTTCAGAAAAACAATTCGCCATTCGCTACTCGCTATTCACTGCCGTTTTCTCAGGTGCTACGAAACGATACCTCGCCGTTTGAGGATTTCAACATACTCACCACGCGACAACTCACCTTTTAAAAGTCGTTCAAACTCATTGCGGGAAAGATAGGGTATGAGACTTGAGCCGAAATTGTCGGCATCATGACCACCTCGGTTTAGAAGCGTAGAACATAAAATGAGGTTTGTTAAGCCAGCAAAATCTTTGCGAAGTGCAGTGTGCTAGGTTCTGGGTGCGGAGTGCGATGTTGAGTGCGGGACACCGAAAATTCGGTCGGGCAGGAGCCCGACCCTCCAAACTACCTCTGATGCACCAAAATTTTTCGGCAGTGCAGGGGCACTGCATTCCAGAAAAGTTATTCGCCATTCGTTGTCGTTTTGATCTCAACCCACAACCTTCGACTCAATTCGTAGTCACTTGCCATTCGCTGTGCACAATTTCACCGCTTCTCCGTCTCACCGCTTCTCCGTTTCCTCCGTTCCTTGCACCATGTCACTTATCCCCAGTCCCGTGCCTTAATTGCTCCATTAACTCTGAACCGCAGAAAGGCGATAATGGTGCAAACCTTCCTTGCAAGGTTGCAAACATTACATCAAGGGCGATGCCTCTCGGAATTGCTACAGGGTAGAAGCGGTTCATGAGAGCCTTCATCCATCGCCACAAAACTGAAGGCTTTGGCGGTTGAGGCGGTCTTTCATAGTTGAAGCGAAGCATTGTTGCCTTTCCGTCACCCGCTTCCACAAAGCACATGACGCTCCCATCGTAATGAGCGGAAAGTTCTTTGCCCTCAACGAGTTGAAGCAAGTTTTGGACGACGATGGGCGCTTCAAAGTGAGCGGCAGCACCGCTTTTGCTGACAGGCAAATCGGTTGCGTCACCAATTGCAAACAAGCGTTCCTGACCTTTTACCTGCAAGGTGAATTTGTCCGTTGGCACCCAACCACCTTTGTCACCGATGCCCGAAGCGTCAATAACGGGTGAACCTCTATGTGGCGGAATCAAAACGAGCAAATCGTAGTCCAACTCTGTCCCTTCCAGTGAAATCACCTTGCGCCTTTCTGGGTCAACGCTTTCGGTGTTGAAGAAGGTTTCAAACTTGATGCCCTTGCGGTTGAACAGTTCCTCAATCAACGGGACAACGGTAGGGATGGAAAAGACCTGAGGCAGCGGCGTCACGAAAACAACCTCGGTTTTGTCCCGCAACATCTTTTGGCGAAGCCAATCGTCAAGCAAAAGGGTGAACTCAATCGGTGCTGGTGGGCATTTGTATGGGAAGCCAGCGATGCCGACAACTATGCGTCCTCCCTCAAAACTGTAAAGCGCCTCCCGCAACCTCATGGCTGCTGGTTCAGTGTAGAAGTGATGACCACCATCAGCCAATCCGGGAATTTCGTCAGGGACGGGGCATGAACCAGTAGCGATGACCAAGTAGTCATATTGCACGGTTCCGTCGTGGAGTAACCGCAATTTCTGCTTGTCAACATCAATGGCTTCAACGGGTGAACGAACAAGTTGGACAGATGGATGAAGCAAATTCCGCTCATCGTGACGAAGCCTTTCGGGGCGTTCCCAGCCGAAAGGGACATAAAGCAAGCCGGGTTGATAATGATGGACACCTGTGGCATCAACGACGGTGACTTCTATCTTGTCCGAGTGTTTTGCCAATTTATTGGCGACAAAAGTTCCACCAACTCCGCCGCCTAAAACGATGACTTTTGCCTTCGCCATACTGCTTCACCTCGTTCATTTCATCTTCCTGACAAGAACCCGCTCATAGCCTTCCGCAGGGAACGCACCAATGAACTCATGTCCTGAGCGTTGGCACCAAGCCTTTGCATCTTCTTTGGTTCGTGGTTCCTGCGTCCAAACTTCCACGACAGCGCCCACAGGCACTTCCTTGAGGGCGCGAATAAGTTCAACCAAAGGACCGGGGCACTGAGCGCCTCTTGCGTCCACTATCTTGTCAGCCTTCACTTCCGTCATCGTTGTTCACCTCCAATTGTCAGAGAGCAAAATCCTTTTGAGAGGTTACAGTGCAAGTGACGAAGATGCCCTTAACGGCGACTTGCCGCAAACTATCATAAAGCGCAAGCCGATAAAATTGAAAGGCTGGAAAAGTGAAAGGAGGTTGATGACTTGAGGCAAAGTGAGAGGCAACTTGGTGCGATTGAGTTGACTCTTGCGCTGGCAAGCCTATTAGTGGCTTTAAATGCATCGTGGGCAAACGCTCAAGCGATGAACAAAGAAACTTTTGATTGGCACTGGGGAAGTTGGCGGGTTAAAGTGAGCGAGAATCAGGTTTTCATCTATCGGCATCAAGCCCGAGTGCTGAAATTGCTTCCGCCACCAGAGACGGATTTTAAAGGTGGGCGCTGGCAAGGACCAACGGCTTCCCTGAAGTTTCAAGGCAGCGGAGGCGAGGGTGTCTGGTTTCTGGGGTTAACCGTAAACGGGTTGAACTTGGTCGCTCAGCACACAGTCCAAACGCAAAGCACAAGCGTTTGGCGTTGGGCAATTGTCAACCCCAACTTGCTGCGAGGGGCTTCCAATTTGCCATCCTCGGACGAATGGTCCGGCATGACTTTGTATGGCGCAGTGACGCTTAACATTGGCGGGACAAACGCTCAAACTCGGTGGAGGCAAACCGACGAGGGCTTCGTTGCCGAACTCGTTTACCCTACGGGCACAAAGTTTTTCACAGCCCAGTTGGAAGTTCGTCTGCCACCTCACTGGATTTTGACTGAGCAACCTAAGGAGAAAGCGAGCATTCACCTTTTGGACTTAGTTCAGGGCGAATTTTGGGAGATGCCCCTTATCCCCAAACCGAAGTGGTTCAAGTGGGGCAACTCATCTTTTCGGTTTGGAAGGCAAGTCACCATCTTCGTTGCCGATGAAAGTTTACGCAAAGCCGCTGAGAATTTGCGGGCTCACTTGCAAACGAGATGGCTGAGACAAGTTACCATTCGGACATGGTCTCCTGACATGCCGTTGGAGCGGGGCATAGTTCTTGCTTTTCACAACAGCCCTTTGAAGGGAAAGGTCACTGAGCCGATTTTGAAGGAAGATTTGCCGCCTGAAGGTTACGCTCTTTCCGCCTCACCTGAAGGCATCTGGATTTTGGCTGCTGATGCCGATGGCGCTTTCTGGGCAGTCCAAACCTTGAAGCAATTGATCAGGTTCACCGACGACGGTGCTGTAATCGTCCCGGAAATCTACATCCGCGACTACCCCGATTTCGCCTTCCGAGGTATCCACTTCGTCATCGACGACTTCTCGCCGGAACTTCACAAGCGACTAATTGAGCAGGTTTGGGCACCGCTGAAGTTCAACAAACTGATTGTGCAAATTGATCACCTGAAATGGGAGAGCCATCCAGAATTGTGGCAACCTTGGTCTTTGCCAAAAGAGGAAGCGAAGCGCCTCCATCAAATCGCTGAAGCCAACAACATGGAAGTCATACCTCTGCTGCCGACGCTCAGCCATTGCGAATACCTCTTCGGTTCACTTGCTGGTCGCCCTCCCAAAGTCAACAAGGAAATTGCCGAAGACCCTGAAACCGCCTACCTTTACTGTCCCAACTCAGAGCAAACTTACCGCATCGTTTTTGACCTGCTCAACGAGGTCATTTCGCTCTTCAGACCGAAATGGGTTCACATAGGTCACGATGAGGTTCTCAGCAGGGGACGATTTGGCTCTTGCATTCGCTGTCAAGGGATGCCACCTCACTTTTTGTTCGCAGCCGATGTCAAAAGGCTATACGACTTCTTGAAGCCCCAAGACATTAATGTCATGATGTGGGGCGATATGCTTCTGAGACCTGAAGAAGCCTATGACGCTGCTCACGGAGGTCCGCCCCACAACTTTTGGCGCGCCAGAGAACTGATTCCCAAAGACATCGTAATCGTTGATTGGCACTACCAACCTGCACCTAAGTATCCGAGCGTTAGCGTCTTTAAGCGGGAAGGCTTTGAAGTCATTGGGGCGACTTGGCGGAACTTTAGGACAATCGTTGAGTTCAGCAGGGCTGCGAAAGAGGCGGGTGCATTAGGCATGGTTCAAACCACTTGGACAGGTTTCGGCAACAACCGAAACGCCCTGCGAGATTTCCCTGACCAATTTGCAAGTTACATTGTCGCTGCTGAGCAATTTTGGAATGTCACCGAGTCGGCACTTTCGCGCGGCTACTCAGCGTGGGCAGTTTTCGAGTCACTCTTCCGAGGACCGACAGTTCAGCCAATGGGGGGGTTCGTCACTGATTTGTCGCCAGCAGCCAATTTGAGCGTCGCAAAACTCCTCGGAGTCCCACCAACGCAACTGATAGGAGGCAGACGACGGTTGAACCGAAGGGTTTTCTGGTTGGCTACAGGCAACGATGGGACTCTTAAAGCCATCGCTCTCAAGGGTGCTTGGCTGACCGGAGCACCTGAAGAGGTTTGGTTTGATGTCGGCGAACCTGCGTCGGAAATCACTTTCATCCACGCAACTGACATACGGGTTGCGGACGACTCGTTGGTCGGAGGCTATGAAATTTTGCTTGAAGGCGGCGAGAAGGTTGATGTTCGGCTTCAGTATGGGCATCAAATCAGAGCCTTGACAGATTTGCAACCTTTGAAAGATGCGAGGGCGAGTTTCGCTTGGAGTTGGACGACAACCAAAGGCAAAGTTTCCCTCACAGCACTTACAATCCCGCTCGAAGCGGAACGCACCATCCAACGGATTCGCTTCTATTCTGCGAACAGCGAAGCAGCACCGATGCTTGTGGCGGTTACCGGCGTCTCATCAGTTTACATCCCACCGATGGAAGCACCTTAATGGGACGGATGAGAGGGAGAAACGGAGAAGCGGTGAAACGGTGAAATTTGTGCATCACGCTTTACGCTTCACGGCTCACGCTAAGGCAAGAAAGGCTCAAACACGGCATCAACATTTTCAACCTTGCCGTTCCGCCAGACGGAAAAAGTCACTTTGTCGCCAGCCTTTGCTTTTTCGGTTATCGCTATCATTTGCGTTCGATACTCTTGCCAATTGCGAATGGGTTGTCCGTTGATGGCGAATATGATGACGCCGTTGAGTTTGGGTGAATTGCGTGTTTGGAAGCAAAAAACTTCAACTGCCCACTCGCCCTTGATCCCGACGCCTTCCATCCACCGCCCGCTCAACCAATCAGGTTCGCTGATGGGCAAAATCCCCAACCAAACGGCTTTTCTGCCCTTCTTCAGGAAGTTTTGGGCGATGGGGATATTCGCTTTCGCTGCCTCAAGGAGAATTTGCTTGGCTTTTGCCGAATTGCCCATTTGCCCGTAAGCCCACGCGGCTCCAACATACGAACTTTTGTTAAGCCTGTAAGCCCGTTCAAAATCCTCAACGGCTTCCTTTCGCTTTCCTTGATGCCATCTCGCTATGCCTCTCAGGGTATGAAGCCTTTCACGCCAACCCTCATACTCAGGAGTCAAGTTCACAAGAGCCGATGTCAAGGTTTGCTCTGCTTCTCGCCACCTTTTGAGCCTGAGAAGCATCTTGGCGAGGGAAAGTTGGAAGGAAAAATCGTGGTCGCCATAGGAACGAACGATGGGCAAAACTTTCGGGTCATCGCTCACCCAAAGGAGCAACTTTGCGAGTCGCCGTTGAGCCCGCAAATTCCTGATCGGGCGACTTTTGGACTTTTCCAAAGCCTCCTTCAAAGCCTTTTGCGACTCTGCCCATTTGCCCGCACAAAAGTAGCCGAAAGCAAGCGAAGCCCAAGCCTCACTGTCGTCAGGGTTTCGCTTCACTCGCTCTTCCAACCGCTTCATCTCCCAGTCAGAGATGCCGATAACGGAACAAAGCAACGCAAAGGAGTTTTTCCCCGCAGTCGTTGCAGTCATCGTTTGGAAGAAAACTCCGTTTCCACCACGAGCGAAGTAGGTATCTGACAAAGCGACAATTCCGCCAATCCTTTTCGCCCACTCTGGAACTTGAGTTTTTGACAGCGAAAATTCCCTCCAACCTCTCCGCTTCATCTCCCGGCGATACCACTCCAAAACCTTCTCCAGCGGGTCTTGGGTTTGGAAAGCGAGGTAAAGCGCGAACTGATCTCCGGTGAAGATTGAAGCCGTCATTCGTGAAGTCGGAAAGTTGGTCAACATTTTATCCAGTTCGGCGTTGGGGTAAATTGGCAGGTCGGGGAGCATTCGCTTGACATCCGCCAAAGTGATCGATGGACCGACGGTTTCACGATAGAAGCGGTAGGCGAAGAAACTGCCGATCCCGCAACTGCAAAGGACGATAAAGCCGATGACCACACTGCATCCCAAAAACCACCAAAGCCAGCGAGGGATGTTTGAACTCCCCTGCATCCCTTGCTCGCCTCCCTGAAAAAGCCATCCCGCCCCTAATTGTGGCATCGGCTCAGTCGGAGTTCAAGCGTTCGGGGTTTCAGGTTCAAGGCTACAAGTTGCGCTGTCAAGCCCGTCCCTCAATTCCAACCCGCAGCCATCAAATCTTGAACTCGCAACTTGCAACGCTCAACCCGGCAATTAAGTGACCTCAACTTTCGTGAACAGAACCCTTTCGCCCGGCACTTCTCTCACATCGCCGACAATCTCAAAACTGCCCCTCAGCCTAATGTCCTCTGAGGAACTCCCGACCATGACCTCAATAGTCCCGGGCTCAACCACAAACCTCATTGCCCGGTCGTAGAACGCCAACTGGTCAGCGGAGAGGTAGAAGGTCACTCGTTTCGCTTCGCCGGGCTTCAGCGTGATTCGCTTGAAACCTTTCAGTTCCTTGACCGGTCTGACCCTGCTTGCGACCACATCGCGGACATACAACTGGACGACTTCATCGCCCTCTCGCTCGCCGACATTTTTGACCGTGACCGAAATTGCGACCGTGCCAGCAGGTGAAATCTTCTCAGGCGAGATTGTCAAGTCGCTGTATTCAAACTGCGTGTAACTCAGCCCATGTCCGAATGGGAACTGCGGCTTTGCGGGCATGAACATGTAGTCGCGGTGCGAGATTTGAGCGCGATTGTAGTGCAAAGGAATTTGCCCAACCGCTCGCGGGAAGGTGACGGGCAACTTACCTCCGGGACTGACATCGCCGAAGAGGACATCCGCAACAGCGTTTCCGCCCTCCTCGCCGGGGAACCACGCTTCAACGATTGCCGGAATTTTGTCAATGAGGTCACCGAGAGTCACAGGGCGACCGTTGATCAGCACCAAGACAATCGGTTTGCCTGTCTCCAAGATTGCCCGAACGAGTTCCTCTTGATGCCCGGGCAAACTCAAATCCGTTCGGTCGCACCCTTCACCGACCGTCCCTGTGCCGAACAAACCTGACCTGTCGCCCATGACGAGGACAACGACCTCTGCCTGCTTCGCAACTTCAACCGCTTCTGGAATCCCTTCAGTTGTCCCGCCAAAAACTTCGCAACCTTTCGCGTAAAGCACCTTCGTATTCGGCGAGACTTTTGCCTTGATACCTTCAAGGACCGTGACAATCGGGATTGGTGGCTCGGAAAGATTCATGTGAGCCATGTAGGCGTAGTCGCCGAGCATATTGCGAGGGTCGTTGGCGTTCGGTCCGATAACGGCGATGCTTGACAAGTCCTTCCGCAACGGAAGCAGATTGCCTTCATTTTTGAGAAGCACGATTGACTTCTGAGCAACTAACCGAGCAAGTTGACGGTGCTCAGGGCAATCAAACAGCGACGGAGCCAAGTCAGGGTCAACGAACGGGTTGTCGAACAATCCCAGCCTGTCCTTGACAGTGAGGACTCTACGGACTGCCTCGTCAATGAGCGCTTCCGAAATTAAACCTTCCCGAACGGCTTCAACCAACCTGTTGTAGCACTGGATGTCAGGGAGTTCAATGTCAATGCCAGCGTAGAGGGCTTGACAGGCTGCATCCTTCTCGTTCGCAGCGACATGGTGGACATTGAAGAGCATGTGGACTGCAGCGTAGTCGGAAACAACTATGCCGTCAAATCCCCACTCACCACGAAGAATATCCGTTAGGAGTTCTCGGGAGGCTGCGCAAGGAATTCCGTCAAGGTCGTGGTATGCGTTCATTATGGATTGAACCCTCGCTACGCGCACCGCTGCTTCAAAGGGGAACAGGAAAATTTCTCGGAACTCTCGCGGACCGAGGTGAACGGGAGCGCAGTTGCGACCACCTTCGGGCCAACCGTGAGCAGCAAAGTGCTTTGCGGTGGCAATTACTCCTTGCCTCAAATCGTCACCTTGCAAACCCGAAATGTAAGCGACAGCCATGCAAGCAACCAAGTAATGGTCTTCCCCGAAAGTCTCCTCCGTCCGCCCCCATCGTGGGTCACGAAGGACATCAAGGACCGGCGATAATCCTTGATGAGCACCGACAGCCCTCATCTCCTTCCGAATGGCTGTCGTCATTTCCTTGACGAGATCGGGGTCAAAAGTGCTTGCGAGGTTGATGGCTTGTGGGAAAGTGGTGGCGCCCTTTGCCATCAGACCGCTCAAACATTCTTCGTGCACGATGGCAGGGATGCCTAAGCGCGTTTCCTCAACGAGGAAGCGTTGAATTTCGTTAGTTATTTGGGCTGCCTCCTTAGGCGGCAGTCCACTCCACCCTGCGACTCGGGTGATTTGACCGATGCCGTGCTTAAGCAACTCACGCGCCTTCTCAATGTCAAATTTGCCGTCTGTCAGAAGTTTCCCAACGGGGATTGACTCCAGTTGCGCAACCTTTTCCTCCAGCGTCATCTTCCCCAAAAGTTCACGCACACAAACTGCCATTTCACTCACCCCTTTTTGACAACTCCCTCGCAATCGCTTGGTTCAGCAACTCCTTCAACCGCTCTGACGCCATCCTTCTTCACCTCCACCAAGAGATTTTCCCCACGACACCAAACGCTCGGCGTTATTTTAGCGTCACCCACTTGACAGCGCCATACTGCGGTTTTAGGAACTTTTGTTCGGCTTAGTGCGTCTTATAAAATGGCGCTTGCATCGCCGGTAGGCAGCGCAGCCCAGCGCACTTATCCCGCCTTTTCCCCGCCCTTTGGGCGGGGCTTCCTATTTTTGCCTTCTCCGCTCCCACAACTTGAGCAACCGGCGATAGTCGTCCCAGTTGTCAAGGTCCGCAATCACGCCTTCGTCGCTAACTTCCACTGGCAAAACTTTTGAAGGGTCTCCATGCACCAAAGGGCGGATGCCTTGGGGGCTTCTGAAGTTGAGGACTGTCTCGTAAAGGCTGGAGCGAAAGACGACGGGATGACCGCGCCTACCCTGAAAGACAGGAACGGCTATTGACTTGTCGCTGGCAAGGAGTGAATCAACGAGGAAGCGAATAGTTTCTGGCGAAACGAGGGGCATATCGGCAGGCAGGACCAAAAAGGCTTCAACGCTTGCAGGGTCAACGATTTTGAGCCCACAGCGAATGCTTTCCGCCATCTCGGACGATGGGTCTGGATTAAAAACGAACCGAGCAGGGAAGTCGCTCAGTTGACGCTTGATGGCTAAGCCGTAAGTCCCAACGACAACTATCAGATCAGCGACCGGAACATCAATTAGGCTTTTGGCTGCCCACTCAACCACAGTCGCATCGCCGATGGGAAGCAGCAATTTCCCTCCTCCCATCCTGCTTCCTTGTCCAGCCGCAAGCAAGATGGCAGCGACAGGTTTTGCCTGAACTGCGTTAGTTTCTTGCCTTGCCATTTTTACACCTCGTAAAGCGTGATGCGTGAAGCGTGATTCGCCCTTCGCCGTTTAAACTCTTAACGCAAAACTTGCAACGCGCAACCTTTTCCGTTGCTCTTCTGGGCGATAGCGGGATAAAATCTATGCCGACTGAACTTTTACGCACTGGCAAGGGACACGGGACAAGGGAAAGGGTGAAGTGACGATGAGGGTGCCGCTATCTTGGCTTCAGGAGTTTGTGCCGATTGAGTCGGATGTGGACAAAATTGCCCATACCCTTGAAATGGCGGGCTTGGGAGTTGAAGGCATAGAGGAATTTGAAGGCGATGTGGTTTTTGACCTTGAGGTGACTCCCAATAGGGGCGATTGGCTATCGGTTTACGGTGTCGCCCGCGAGTTGGCGGCGATGCTTAACCTGCCCCTCAAGCCATTGACAATTTCTGTCCCAGAAACTGAAGCGGACATATCTGAGTTTGCGAAGGTCCGGATAGACGCTCCCGATTTGTGCCCGCGCTATTCGGCGAGGCTCGTTTCAGGTGTGACAGTGACCGAAAGCCCCGACTGGCTCAAGCGCCGTCTGGAAGCGTGCGGGGTTCGACCCATCAACAACATCGTTGACATCACCAACTATGTGCTCTTTGAACTCGGTCAACCGCTTCACGCCTTTGACTTCGACACGCTTCACGGTCGGCAAATCATCGTTCGAAGGGCTAAAGACGGCGAGTTCATCTACACCCTTGATGAGGTTCGGCGAGAACTTGACAGTTCCATGTTGGTCATAGCCGACGCTGACAGACCCGTTGCTTTGGCAGGGATCATGGGCGGACTTGAAACGGCGATTTCGCCGTTCACGAAAAATGTCCTCATTGAGTCGGCGCACTTTACACCCAGAGGAATCCGCAAAACCGCCCGAAAGTTGGGAATGCGAACTGAATCGTCTTATCGGTTTGAGCGGTGGGTTGACCCAAGCGGGACAGTTCGCGCCGCCGACAGGGCAGCCCAACTTATGGCTGAAATTGCTGGAGGCAAAGTTTGCAGAGGCGTCATTGATGTTTACCCTAACCCAATTGAACCCGCTCAAGTCTCAGTCCGAACTGAACGGGTCCGAAAATTGTTGGGCATTGACATCTCAACAGAGGAAATCGCTGCGATGCTGAAAAGGCTTCAACTTGAGGTCAAGGTTGACGGAGAAGTTGTCCACTGCCTTGTGCCCACTTTCCGAAATGACATCAGGCGTGAAGCGGACTTGATTGAAGAAGTTGCCCGCCTTTACGGCTACGACCAAATTCCAATGACTTTGCCGAAAGGAATTGCGCCTCGCGCTGGCGAGAGCCCGAGGAGGAGGTTGGAAAACGAAATCCGTCAGTTCCTAACTCGGTTGGGGCTTCAGGAGATTGTCACTCTGAGCCTGACAACCCCGGAAACTGAAAGGATGTGGGGGATAGACGCCAAAGAAGGAACACTGGAATTGCGCAACCCATTGACTCAGGACCACACAATCGTGCGAACTTCTTTGCTCCCATCGGTCCTATCGGTGGTCTCTCACAACTTCAGGAATGGTGTCCGCAATGTTTGGGTGTTTGAGTTGGGCAAGGTTTACAGGCATGGAAAGGTGGGCGAAATGGCGAGCACCGAACCGAGAAGGTTATGCATAGCCATCACGGGCAACTGCTACCCAGTCCGCTGGAACCTGCCTGAGGAAACTGGACAGGCTGACTTCTTCGCCCTCAAGGGCATAGTTGAAAGATTGTTGGATTGGCTGGGTATTGAAGGGATTTCCTTCGAGCGGGGTGAGCACCCAACGCTCCACCCTTATAGGACTGCAATCGTCAAAGTCAAGGGCGAAACGGTCGGTGTTTTGGGCGAAGTTCATCCCAAATGGCGACAACAAAACGATTTGCCCCAACCCGTTTTCATCGCCGAATTGGATTTAGAGTCCCTCACAGCCCAAGCGAAACTTGAGCGAAAATTCCGACCGCTGCCGACATTCCCGTCCACACAAAGGGACATCGCTGTGGTTATGCCTGAAGATTTTGATGCTGCAAAGGTGTTGGAGTTGATCAAGCGCGTCGGTGGGGAGTTAGTTGAAGAGGCAAGCGTGTTTGACGAGTATCGCGGTGCTCCCATCCCAGAAGGTCAACGGAGCGTCGGCTTCACCATCACCCTGAGAGCGAAGGACAGAACTTTGTCAAGCGACGAAGCGGACCAAATTGTCCAGCAAATCAAGGCAGCAATTCAAACGGAACTTGGACTGACGATTCGCGGGTGAATGCGTTCCGACGCTCCGAAAATTTTCGCTCTGCCCGACCGCTGTCCTGTTGTCTTGTGGTTTGTTGTCCCATTTGCGACTTCATGCCATAGGCTTCACTTTCTCATCGTTAGTGCTAAATGCAGTGTGGGAGCGTTACAGCCGTGCTCTCCCGCCTAAGCAGTCGGGAACAATCAGGCAAACTTTTTCGTCCAAACTTCAGCGACCCTAAAAAGGAGGCGACGGACGATGATATCGCGATGGCTTTGGATGACCCTGATGGGCATTTTGAGCATGACAGGCTTGATGAGCCTTGCGATGCAAGGGACGGGGGGCGAGGGACGGGGGACGGAACGGCAAAAAACTTCCGCGCCTGCCTCACCTTACTTGCCTTCGCCATTGGACACGCAAGTGTTTGGGCAAACCCGCTGGCTTGCCCACGCGCCTGTCGCCCTGAAAGTCGTGACGCTGGACCGACAAAAGCAACGACCTGTCAAGGCGCAGGTAAAAGTCCGCCTCGGAACGCAAACGGTTTTTGATGGCACGACGAACGACGAAGGCGTTGCCGATGTCCAGTTCCGCGCCCCGTCCCGTGCGGGCACTTATCCGCTGACCGTCACTGTCCAATCGCCCATCGGCGATGACCGCATTGACCAAACAGTCACGGTGGAAGAGGCAGCGCAAATTTTGCTGACGACTGACAAGCCAATTTACCAACCGAGCCAAACCATCCACATTCGCGCTTTGTGCTTGACCAAACCCGATTTGAAACCTGCTGCCAACTTGCCCTGCACTTTTGAAGTTCGCGACCCCAAAGGCAACCTCGTCTTCCGCACCGTTGAACGCACTTCTAAGTTCGGCATCGCCGCCACTCAGTTCCCCATCGCCGATGAAGTGACTTTGGGCGAATATCGCATCAGTGCCATAGTGACCGATGACCAATCGCCCAATGACCCGTCCCTCGCCCCGCGTCCCGCGCCCCGTCCGTTGGCGGTGGCGGAAAAGACGGTGCGGGTGGAGCGATATGTGTTGCCAAAGTTCAAGGTCACAGTGGAGACGGAGAAGCGG
>Ga0079995_1061364_pt1 | contig 14754 bp, 9 predicted proteins | sample FaiFalFF_MnMetaG_2_FD_69198 | JGI IMG/M metagenome (GOLD analysis project Ga0079995, IMG submission 69198) | Freshwater microbial communities from Yellowstone National Park, Wyoming, USA - Fairy Falls C (FF_Mn_C) (SPADES assembly) (version 4) | ecosystem: Environmental > Aquatic > Freshwater >...
CCTGCGATTTCCACCATCTCAGGCAACCAATGCCCACAGCAAAAAGGCGGGTCAACCCACTCGGCGACCCAAACGCGGGGACGATGATTGACCTTCTGCGTTTTCGCCCGCACCGCTTCCAAACGATTTCGCAGTTGTGCCACCAACTTTTCGCCCCGTTCCCGAACACCTAAAGCCTCGGCAATGCGAAGGATGTCGTTGAGAACATCGCCCAAAGTTGACGGGTTGAGCCAAAGGACTTTTGCGTCAGGGACGGCTTGCAAAGCGACAGCGACTTCGTGATTGGCTGCGGCGCAAACATCGCAGACCGCTTGGGCGATGATTAGGTCAGGGCGAAGTTCTTTAAGCAAAGTTGCGTTCACCCGAAACAACGGCTCACCTCGTTCCAAATGGCTTCGCACCGCTGCATCAATCTCGGCGCTGCTCAAACCTTCGGTAGGCAAAACAGAAGTGACGACAATGGGCTTTCCTTGCGCTTCGGGCGGATAGGTGCACTTATCGGTCACGCCCACCAAACAACTTTCCGCCCCTAACGCAAAAACGATTTCCGTCGCGCTGGGCAGGAACGAAACAACGCGCATCCTTCCCCTCACCTTACACGCTGGCACCGCAATGGGGGCAGTAACGCCAGCCTGGGCGCAAGCGACGCTCGCAACTGGGGCATCGCTTTTTGAGTGCCGCCCCGCAATAAGGGCAAGCGACAAATTCGGGCTGCACCGTGCGCCCACATTCAGGGCAAGTCGCCCCGACAGCGCCCCGAACGAGTTCTTCCACTTCCTCCCACAACTGCTCTATGGGTGGGAGGCGGAAGCGGAAGGTGAACCAGCCGCCTCCCGCCCTTGCCCGTTCGGCACAGGAAGGGCAAAGGACTTGCCCAAAGCGCACTTGCTGGCACTCCTCGCAAACACCTCGCCCACAACTTTGGCAGACACCGACCGCCTCTTTTTCCCGATGCTCGTAGCAACGCATGGGCATCACCTGCCGCTTCAATTTTGATGCGCCCTTTCTCCCTTGACAGTTGGGTCGGTAGCGCCATAAGAAGTTGGGTTGCATCTTTTAGCCAGCAAATCGGCAACGCAAAAAGGACGGTGAGAGTGATGGAACGATTGGAACGACCTGAAATCCTGACGACGGTCGTCGGCAGTTATCCAGCGCCTGCTTGGTTTTTGGCGTTTCCCAACCGTGTCCATCTTCGGGACGCCATCATGGTCGTGTTGAAGGTGCAGGAGTTGGCAGGCATTGATGTCGTCAGCGACGGCGAATTGATGCGCTTTGACCCGTCCCATCCCGAAACGCAGGGCATGATTGACTACTTCATCCGCCCGTTGGATGGCATCCGAACGCAGTTCACCCGCGAAGACATCGCCGCTTTCCGACAGGAAGCCCGATTGCACTATCGCACTCAACCTGCTGGCGTGGTCGTCAACAAAATTGGCGTGGGCAGGTTGAATTTGCCCGCCGATTTTGAGTTCGTCCGCCCCTTGACAACGAAGCCCCTCAAGTTCACCGTCACCAGCCCTTACATGCTGGCGCAGGTGCTCCTTGACCGCTTTTACGGCGACAAGCAAGCCCTCTCTTGGGACATCGCCGAAATTTTGCGCCGACAGGTGGCGGAAATTGATGCCGCTGTCCTTCAAGTGGACGAAGCCCATCTGACAGGACATCCCGAAGATTGGCGTTGGGCAGTGCAGGTCATCAACCATGTCCTCAGTGCCGCAAAGGGCGAAAGGGCAGTGCACCTTTGTTTCGGCAACTATGGCGGTCAGACCGTTCAGAAAGGTTTCTGGCGTGACCTCGTTCCCTTCTTCAACGCCCTCAACGCCGACCATGTGGTTTTGGAATTCGCCCGACGCGGTTACGACGAATTGGAAGTCTTTCGGGATGTCAAGCCCGAACTGAAGTTGGGCATCGGCGTCGTGGACATCAAGGACAACGAAGTGGAGACGCCCGACGAAATCGCTCGTCGCATTGAGCACGCCGTCAAAGTCCTGGGCACTGACCGCATCCGTTGGGTTCATCCCGATTGTGGCTTGTGGATGCTCCATCGCTCCATCGCTGACCGAAAACTGTTCGCCCTCGTGCAAGGGCGCAACCTTTATCTCGGCGAGTAGCGAATAGTGAACGGCTCGGAAGGTTGCGTCGCGGGAAGGTGGTGAAAAGTTGCAGCGGTTTCCATTGTCCACCCCTGTCGCAGTAGCGTGGACGGCATTGTTGGGTTTGGCGTTGGCGTTGGGCGTCCCTTTTGGGGTCGTGGGCGAATGGGTTTGGGCAGAACGGCAACTTTTCCCCTTCACTCTTCCGCTGCTTTCCCTCACCTTCGCCAGCCTTGCCCTCTTGCTCGCCGTCGTCGCCCGTATAACTCCGAGTTCGTTCCCTGCCCCTTGTCCCTCGTCCCCTGTCCCCATGCGTTGGTGGTTTGCCCTCCTTGTCACCGCTCTTTTCTTTCGGTTCAGTTTTGCGATGTTGACCCCGATGCAACCTGCCTCAGCGTTTTGGGCGTTGACCATCGCCAGCCCTGTTGCGACGACTTTTTTCACGGAGGCGAGGCAAGTGGAGCGGGAAGGGTTGAACAACTATCTTCGCCACTACCATGAGACGCTCGCTCAAAAGCCCTTCCACGCCGCGACCCATCCGCCCGGTTTGCCCTTGACTTTTGCCGCCCTACGAGCCATCGCTCGCCATCCCCTTTTTCAGCGGTGGACGCCACTGGACGATGCGACATTAGCGGGCATTCGCCAACTGTGGCGGAAAGTTTTGCCCCTTCCTGACCCAAAACAAGACACGCAAATCCTTGCCGACTGGGAATTGAAAGCAGCCTGGTGGGGTGCGTTTTTTTGCGTTTTGGCGGGTTGCCTCGCTTTCATCCTTTGGGGTTGGCTGCTTTGGCAGTTCGCTTCCGACGAATTCAAAAGCGTCGCCGTCGTCCTTGCTGCCACGACCCCCGCTACCCTTTGGTGGCAGCCAGCAGTGGACAGCCTACATTGGCTCCTCATCGTCGCCACGATGGCGGGCGCCGTCCGATGGCAGCGTCGTCCCTGCTGGACTTGGGCGACGGTGACGGGCTTGCTGGGTGGGTTGGCATTGTGGATAGCCTTCAAAAACGCTTTTCCCCTCGCCGCCCTTTTTTCGTGGCTTCTTTGGAGTGCCCTCGCAGGTTCGGTCAACTCGCCCGCCACTCAATTTTCAGACGGGCAAATTAGCAAATCGGCAGGTCGGCAAATGATGATAGGCGTTCCGTTGGTGCATTGGCTATGGATGCTCGTGTTGCTGGCAGCACCTTTCCTTTTCGCTTGGTTGCTGTTTGGCTTCCAACCGATAGCGACCTTGCTGGCAGCCAACGCCGCCCATCATGCCCAAGCGGGCGCTCATGCCCGAAGTTACCTGCTTTGGCTTTTTGTCAACCCTTTGGACTTTGCGATGGGCTTGGGCGGGGCATGGCTGGGGTTGACCATCGCTTTCCTGCTTCACTGGTGGCAGACGCAACGCTTTCGTCCCTCCCTCACCCTTTGCACCCTTGCCGTGCTTTTGCTGATCAACATCAGCGGCATCGTGCGGGGCGAGGTCGCTCGCCTTTGGATGCCTTTCATCCCCTTGTTGACTTTGGAAACGGTCACCATCGCCCATAAGGCGTTAACAGGGCAATCAAAGTTCGCCACCCTTTTGCCTGCCGCCTTGCAAGGCATCATGGCGATCGCTTTGCACTTGCGGTTGGAATTCCTGCGCCCTTGGTGACGCCGCATGACTAACGCTAAGATGCCATGCCAAAATGAGGGCGACAACAAGTGCCTATTCGCTCCCTTTTTCGTGCCTCAAAGGGTTGTCAGTTTGAGATGCAACGGAGGAGGTCACGGGCATGGCGCAATCGTCACGGCGGATGGCACAACTTGGTCCCTATCTGTTTTCCGCCATCGGGGCGAAAGTGCGGGAGTTGCGGGCGAAAGGCGTTCAGGTCATCAGTTTGGGCATCGGTGACCCCGATGTCCCGACGCCCGATCCTGTGGTGTTGGAATTGGTGCGGGCAGCGACCGATGTCCACGACCCCGACCGATTTCGTTATGGCAGTGATTGGCCGTTGGATGCCTTTCCCAATGCCGTCGCCGAGTATTACCGCCATCGCTTCGGCGTGGAGTTAGACCCGAAGTCGGAAATCGTCCCACTCATCGGCTCCAAGGAAGGCATCGCCCACATCGCTTTGTGCTACCTTGACCCTGGCGATGTCGCTTTGGTGCCTGAGCCGGGCTATCCCGTTTACAAAATCGGGGCATTGTTGGCGCTGGCGGAAAGTTACCCGATGCCGTTGCTCGCCGACCGCAACTGGACGCCCGATTTTTCCGCCATCCCCTCAGAAGTGTTGAAGCGGGCGAAGTTGCTTTGGCTGAACTATCCCAACAACCCGACAGCGGCTTGCGTGACGCTGGACTTTTTCGCTGAGGCTGTTGCCTTTGCCCGCCGACACGGTTTACTGATTTGCCACGATGCGGCGTATGTGGACATCACTTACGACGGCTATGTGGCGCCGAGCATTTTGCAAGTGCCCGGCGCTAAGGAAGTCGCCATTGAGTTCGGGTCGCTGAGCAAGCCTTTTGCGATGACGGGTTGGCGCATCGGTTGGGCGGTCGGCAACCCCGAAGCGGTGCGCCTGTTGGCGACGGTGAAGGACAACATTGACAGCGGCATCTTCCGCCCCATCCAACGGGCGGGGGCGAAAGCGTTGCAACTTTTCTGTCAAGACCCGTCCATCATCCGTCCCGTCGTGGACACTTACCAACGGCGGCGTGATTTCGTCGTGCAGGCGTTGCGACGGGCAGGCATCCCAGTGGAAGCGCCCAAGGGCACGCTGTATGTGTGGGCACCCATTCCCGATGGGTTTGCCGACTCGCAGGAGTTTGCGACCTTCCTTTTGGAGCGCGCCCATGTCGCCGTCACGCCCGGCGGCGGTTACGGTCCCGCAGGCGAAGGCTTCTTCCGCATCTCCCTCACCTATCCCGATGCCATCATCAGCGAGGCGATGGAACGCATCGGTGCGGCGTTGAAAGGGTAAGACCTTTTTCGGCGCACCGAAGGTTTGCGTTTTTGTCAGCGCGTCGGGAAATGTGCCCTTTCATGTTCAGGCGCACTATGATTTGGGCACAATCTCAAAAGGGTGATGAGCCATGTTGCGCCCGTCGCCGATGACGGGAGGTTCATTGCCGTCGCACCAAGCCATCTTAGAGCAGTTGCCAGCGGCAGTGGTCGTGTTGGATAGGGAGGGGCGCATCTGCTATTGGAACGAGGGAGCCGCCCGTCTGTTCGGTTGGACGGCGGAAGAAGTTTTGGGCGCCTCATGGACGCTTTTGGTGCCTGAGGGCGTGCAAGGGCGGGTCGCGCCTGTGGTAGAAAGCGTCCTGAAAGGCACAGGCACAACCTATGTGAACGCCAACCGCACAAAGGATGGGCGGACGGTGATTTGCGAGTGGCGGAATGCTCCCATCAGGGATGAACAGGGCAACATCGTCGGGGTCATCGCCATTGCCCATTCGGTCTTGGCGGATGGGATGACGAGTTATGCGTTGGGTCGGTTGCTTCAGAACGCCCCCATCGGCATCGCCTTCCTTTCCACTGACGGTCGTCCCCTTTTTGTCAACCGCCAGTTTGCGCAACTGCTCGGCTATTCGGAAGCCGACCTTTATCGGATGCGGTTTGTGGATGTCACCCATCCCGACGATGTTGCCGAAGACGAACACCTTTTGAGGCTTTGCTGCGGGGGGAACGGGACAGTTACACCATGCGCCAGCGTTATGTCCGCTCCGACGGGAAAGTCATCACGGTCATTTTAAGCAGCGCCGTCGTTCGGGACGACAACGGCAATCCCCTTTTCGTCGTTCGGATGCTTCAGGACATCACTGAGCAAGTGATAGCGGAGGCGGAAGTGGAGCGGCAACTCCATGAGTTGCGTCGTCAAACGGCGCGGCTTTCCGTCCTCCATCAAGTCGCCAAGTCAGCGACCCAACGGTTGGACATCGTTAGTATCGCCCGTGTCACCATCGCGACGCTGGATGCTCAATTGCCGGGGACGATGCTGGCGTTGTTTGCTTACGACCCTGCTGCCGACGCTTTCGTCCTTTTGGAAGCCAATGCCCTTGCCGAGCCACCGCTTAAGGCGTTGGGCATTGAGAAGGGCAGACCCATCCCTGCCAACGAAATTCCTTTCGCTGACGCCTTGCGAAAGGAGACAGGGGCTTTGGCAGGAAGCCTTCTCATCAACGATGTCGCCCGCTCCGATTTGCCTTTCGCCGCTCAACTCGTTGAGGCGGGTTGCCGCTCTTTGCTCCTTCAAGCCATCCGTTCGGGCGATGAACTGTTGGGAATGCTGGTCAAGGGGCGTTCCGAACCGTCGGCTTTTGACGACGCCGATTGTGAATTTGTCAACGCCCTTTGCGAACACTTGGCCGTCGCCTTCCACAACGCCCGTTTGTTTGCCGATTTGCGCCGCGCTTACGAAGAGTTGCAGCGCGCCCAAGCGACCCTCGCCCAGCAGGAGCGGTTGCGGGCGTTGGGGCAGATGGCGAGTGGCATCGTCCACGATGTCAACAATGCCCTCGTGCCCATCGTCGCTTACGCGGAAGTGCTGCAGGAGCACTCGGATGCCAAAGTCCGCCAGATGGCGGAGCAAATGCAAAGCGCCCTTGACGACTTGACACACATCATCAACCGCTTGCGCGCCTTCTATCGTCCCCGCGACCCGCAGGAGGAGTTAGAACCCGTTGACTTGAACGAAGCGGTTCGGCAGGTCGCCGACCTGACCAAACCCCGCTGGTATGACATACCCCAGCGGGAAGGCATCACCATTGACCTGCGGATGGCATTGGACGAGACCTTGCCACCCATTGCGGGCGTCGGGGCGGAAATTCGGGAAGCCTTGACCAACCTGATTTTCAACGCCGTAGATGCCATCGTGGCGAAAGGCACCCCACACGGCATCATCATCCTTCGGACGGGACGGCGAGATGAATGGGCGTTCGTGGAAGTGACAGACACGGGCATTGGCATGGATGAAGCGACGAAGCGGCGGGTGTTTGAACCCTTCTTCACGACCAAAGGCGAAAAAGGGAGTGGGTTGGGATTGGCGATGGTCTATGGCACGATGGAACGGCACGATGGCAGCGTGGAAATAGAAAGCACCCTCGGCGTTGGGACGACAGTGCGGTTGTTGTTTCCCTTGCGAGTGATAGCCGAAAAAGTTCCGACGGCTGCCTTGGAGCCAACGCTGCCGCCCTTGCGCCTTTTGATCGTGGACGATGACCCCGCCGTCCGCTTCTCGCTGGCGACGATGTTGCAACAAGCGGGACACCAAGTGACGACGGCAGGGGATGGTGACACGGCTTTAGCCCTCTTTGAAACGGCTTTAGCACAAGGCGAACCGTTTGATGCCGTCTTGACCGATTTGGGCATGCCTCACATGCGCGGGACGGAGTTACTCCGCCGCCTCAAGGAGCGGTCGCCTCAAACGCCTGTCATCGTCATGACGGGTTGGGGCTCAGAGGTGAGACCGAAAGGTGCCGATGCCATCTTGTCTAAACCCATTCGCCGACGCCAATTGAAAGAGACCCTCGCCTCTCTTTTCGCCCGACAGCCTTAAGCGCCCTCATTGCTCTGTCGGCTCCACCAGAACGGGCGTGACCAAAATCGCCAGTTCCGTCTCGCCTTGTTGGAAGCGTCGGCTGGTGAACAGTTCGCCCAAGATGGGGATTTTGCTCAGCAACGGCACGCGGTTGATGATGGTTTGGGTAAGGCGTTGGACTAAGCCGCTCATGACCAGCGTTTCCTGCGACGCCAATTCCACTTGCGTGCTGGCTTTTCGGGTGCGGGTGCCAGGGATGACGGCGCCGCCGATGTTGACGGCGATGGTGAAGTCCAGTTCGCTGACTTCCGCACTGACCGTCAAGCGGATTTTGCCGTTCGGTTCTACCGTCGGCAAAACACTCATGACCAACCCGAAGGGGCGAAACTCCACGGCTGTCGTCGTCCCGACACCTGGCGCTACAGTGGCGACGGGGATGGGGATTTCACCCCCGACATTGAACCGCGCCTCTTGCCCACTTAAGACGACAGCGCTGGGCGCCGACAAAGTTCGGGCAGCGTTGCGGTTTTCTAAGGCTTGCACGAGGGCTTGAACGGGTGTCCGCTGGGCGACGCCTGTCACGCCACCCGTCGCTGGGTTTGGGATTTGACCGATCGCCACGCCTGGCGCCGCTAAGGCGGGGAAGTTCACGCCAAGGTCCCGCAACGCCGTCCGATTGATTTCCACGACCCGCAACTCCACCCGAATTTGCTTGCCCCCTTTCACCTCCAGCAAATCCAACAATCTGGGCTCAGCGGGGGCTGCTCCCGTCGGTGCGCCTGTCGGTGGCGTCGGCATCGGGGCGGCTCCCACACCAGGCACGACCATCAACGGCGTCGGAGTGGTCGGTGGCGTCGGGGGCGGGACAGGGGGCAAACCCAACATGAAGCGAGCGATGCGCAAGGCGCGTTCCTTTTCCGCCTGCGTGGCGACCGTTCCCGATAGCACCAACCCTTTCTCATCGCCTTGCACTTCCACCGTCGGGATGCCGATGGCGTCCTTGACTTTTTGGGCAAAAGTGACGGTCGGAGGCGGCGGGGGAGCGACGACTTTCACCCAGTTGACAACTTTGCGACGGGCTTGCCCTGCCAGTTCGTTCAGTCGGTTGAGGTCTTCTTGCGTCGGCACTGTGCCTTCTAAGACGAGGGCTTCTGGCGTCTCCCGCACCTTCACCGTTGGGATGGCGATCAGGGCTTGCAACTCGTCAGCGGAAAGGGGGCGAACTTGCAACAGGTTGATGACTTTGGGCACTAACAGCACCGCCACCTTTTCCGCCCGCGTCGCTTCGTCGGGCGTTTCCACCGTTCCCTCCAGCACCGCACTGTCGCCAACCAACCGAACCCGAACGCCTTTGATACCGATGGCTCGCTCTATCTCTTCGGGTGATGGCAAGGCGGGCTTGGGCGGTGTCGGTGGGGTTGGCGGTTCTTCCACCCGCAACAAGTCCAACACGGTCGTCGCATACAGGCGCGCCAATGCCGTCGCCCGCTCCCGCTCGCTTTGCGTCGGGACGGTGCCCGTCAGGATGATGGCGTCCTTGACGACTTCTATGGTCACCGTCGGCAACCCGATGAGTTGCTGCAACCGTTCCCGCAAAAACGGTTCGGGCGTCACTTGCACTTCCCAAATCATCGTCTGCGTCGCCGTGACGACAATCAGGGAGGTGTTGCCGACTTTTTTGCCCAACACGCCCAAAGTGTCCGCCGTCAACACTTGCACATCGGCGATTTCGGGGGCTGCCACGCTTACCGACCGCAACCCTGGCACTTTCAGGGCAATCGCTTTGCCGACCGTCAACTGAAGCAAGCGAGGTTGAGGCAACGAAGGTAACACTTTTCGCGCCACCAAAACGCCTTGCGATGAGGGGGGTTGCGTTGGCGCCTTCGGTGGCGATGCAGGGTTGCTCGTCGGTTTGGCAGAAGGGGTGGACGATTGGTGGGGCTTAACGGGCACTTTGATGCGTTCACCTGGGCGCAAGGGGCGAGGGGTCGTCCAGCCGTTCAGTTTCATCAACGCAGCGACCGTCGTCTGATAGCGTTGTGCCAACGATGGCAGTGTCTCGCCCTTCTGGACGGTGTGCCACGCCCAAGCGGGGGCTTGCGCCATCCCTTGCCCTGCCATCCCCACACAAAGCGTCGCCACCAACATAAACGCTTCCAACCTTCCCACAACGATCAACCTCCTCGTCGCCCTGCCCTTTCGGCGACAACTTTCTTACGGGCGCGTCAGTTCCCGCCAAAGCGCCCGATAGTAGCGCAGCAACCGAACGGCATCGGCGCTTTCGGGAATTTCCGCCATCGTCCAACCTTCGTAATTGGCATCCCGCAGCAAACCGAACAATTCCCGCCAGGGATAATCCTCCCGCCACAACTCGTTGATGTGGGCATGGCGAACCCATTTTCGCACCCGCTCAAAATTCGCCTTGACCGAACCGTCCACGACATCTTCACGGTTGGAGTTCCAACAAACGCCGACTTGTGGATGATTGGCGACTTCCATGATCGCTTGAATGACGCCCAAATCGCTCGTGCCTCGCCCGTGCACTTCCAGCCAAACTTCAATCCCAAAACCTGTCGCAAAATCGCCCAACTCTTTCAGTGCCTCGCCGATCTGGCGGATTGTTTTCTCCTTCGGGACGCCCTCAGGCAAACCGTTGGGACGCACCTTGACGCCTGTCGCCCCGACATCGTGCGCCAAAACGATGAACCGCTTCGCCGTCTCTATGTGGCGCTGCACCTCGTCTTTGTCGGGCGAATGGAACTCGCAAGTCGTGCCCAAACCGACCAACTTCACCTTCGTTTGCTCAAAGCGTTGGCGCACTTTCTGGCGCTCATCGGTTGACAAGGTTGGCTCTACGCCGTGCCGATGGGTTGTCCGCAACTCCACGCCCTCTATCCCGACCGTCTCGCACACCTGAATGAGTGTCTCCAAGTCCCAATCTTTGGCGATGTTGTAAGTGACCAATCCCAGTCGCATCGCTTCGCCCCCTCTGGGTTTTCGTCAAGGGTTGCCGTGATTTTATGTCGTCCGAACCTTGACGGCAATGTCTCAGTTCACATGCCGACACTTTCCCTTTGCCACGCCGCTGCGATGCGCTCCGCCAGTTCCCGCAACTCCTCAGGCAACACTGTCCGCAGGTCAAACCAAAGGGCGTCTTTTTGGATGCGACAGAAAACGGATGGGTTGCCGACCCGCAACCGTTGCGCCAACGCCTCGGCACTGTCGCCTTCGCAGGGCGTTACGACGACGCACCAAGTCGGCAAAAACTGGTCAGGCAACGCCCCACCTCCCACTTGCGAAGTGGACGGTCGCAAACTCACCGCTTCTTTGGGCATCCCCAATCGCCCAAGCCATCGCACCACCTTCCGTCCCCGTCGCTTGATTTCCGCCTCGCTCAAAGCGACTTGCTGCAGCGTCGGGATTTCCCGCCACGCGCCATCTTCGTCAAAGTAACTCAGCAGCGTCGCTTCCAACGCCGCGAAAGTTAATTTGTCACATCGGAAGGCACGATACAGCGGGTTTCGTCGCAGTTGGGCGATCAACTCTTTGCGCCCGACGACGATGCCCGCTTGCGGACCGCCCAGCAACTTGTCGCCGCTGAAACTGACCAAATCCGCCCCCGCTTTCACGCTCTCTTGCACCAACGGCTCTTTCTCAATGCCCACCCGCGACACATCCGCCAGCGCCCCGCTGCCCAAATCCTCCACGACAGGCAAATTGTGTTTTCGCCCCAACGCCACCAACTCGTCCAAACGCACCTGCTCGGTGAAGCCGATGATGCGGAAGTTGCTCTGGTGGACTTTCAACAGCAACGCTGTCCGCTCGGTGATGGCGCGCTCGTAATCGCTCAGGCGCGTCTTGTTCGTCGTGCCGACTTCCACCAGCGTCGCCCCGCTCTTGCGCAAAATTTCAGGGATGCGAAAACTCCCGCCAATCTCCACCAACTCGCCCCGCGAGACGATGACTTCTCGCCCTTCCGCCAGTGTGTTCAGGATAAGCAAAACGGCAGCAGCGTTGTTATTGACGACGGTCGCTGCCTCCGCACCCGTCAGCAGGCAAAGCAACTTCTCCACCCGCAAATCGCGGAAACTTCGTTCTCCCGTCACTTCGTCCACTTCTAACGCACAAGGATGCGTCGCCACTTCCACGATGCGTTGGACAGCGCGTTGGGAAAGGAGTGAACGCCCCAAGCCCGTGTGGACGATGATGCCCGTTGCGTTGATGACGCGGGGCATCAAGGGGACGAGTTCCCGCCACAAAATCATTTTCGCTTGCGCCGCCACTTCCTCTGCCGTCGGGACTTTCGCCCCATCGCCTTGCAAAATTTTTTGGCGCACTTTTTCCAGCGCCTTTCGGACAGCCTCCGTCAACAAAGGGCGGGGAACGGTTTGCGACAACCGTCGTGCCATCTCCGTTTGCAAAACCTCGTGCACGGCGGGAAGTTGTCGCAGCAACATCTGCCGCTCCGTCATCGCCCGTCACCGCCCTCAAATTTTGTCAACATCTCAAAAACCGCGACGCTCCCGCAAAGGGTTGAAAGGGTTATCAACCGAGACGGCAAGTAGCCCAACCAAAACCGCTCAGTCCTTGCGGTTTTCCTTTGGCGGATGTTCACCGACAGCGACGAGTAACTGACGCAACCGCACCAACTCTTCTCGGTTCAACCGCAACGCTGCCACCGTCGCCCGCCCGATAGATGTCTTCCCGATGATGCGGATGCCGTCTTCGCTCCATCGGAAATGGCGCTCCCATCGGTCTTTGCGGGGATGAAAGAGACGAACCTTTCGCCCCGTCCTCGGATCACGCCCTGAAACCCGCGCCGCTTTGAACCGATGGCAGCCGCAAGAGAGTGCCAAGTTGTCCAGTGTCGTCGCCCCACCTTTGCTGCGGGGGATGATGTGGTCTATCTCAAAGGGGTGCATGGTGTAAGCGGCGGGGCTCAGACAGTATTCGCATCGCCCCTTTGCCCGTTCAAACACTTGGCGACGCAAGGAGACAGGCAGGCGCTTAGAAGACATCACGGTTCTCCTTAATGCCCAGTTGTCGCATCAACTCTCGCACCGTCACGCCCCTCCGCCTCGCCAACTTGATCAGCGCTTCCAACCGCCTCACATTCCGACGCTCCACTTCCCGCCAAAGCGCCAGCAACTCCTTACGCTCCGTCTCAGAGATGGTCTCTTCTTGCAGTTTTCGTCGCAAGCGGTTGAAGCGCTTTTGCTTCTCTGGGGGCAACTGGGAATTCTCCCAAATCTCCCGAAGCAGCGCCTCCTCCTCCCGCTCCCTCCGCCATCGCCGCAAACCCTCCAAAAAGCGCCGCAACTCCTCCGACGACAACCCCTTCACGGCTTCCAACAGTTGCTCGGCTGTCCACTGAAAGGGCGGTTGGCTCGTTGCCATCTCTCCTCACCGCCTGAAAGTTATGGCGCAGGCAAATCGCTCTTGCGCAACCGCAAAGCGTTGCCGACGACGGTGACGGAACTAAGCGCCATCGCTACCGCTGCCACCATCGGGTTCAGTTTGCCCAACGCTGCCAGTGGCAACGCTGCCATGTTGTAGGCGAACGCCCAGAACAAGTTTTGCGCCATGATGCGTTTTGTCCGTCGCCCCACTTGCAGCAATTCCGCCAACGCCATCAATCGGTCGGTGACCAACAGCACATCCGCTGCCGATGCCGCCAACTCTGTGCCCGTTGCGATTGCCACCCCGATGTCCGCTTGCGCCAACGCCACCGCATCGTTGATGCCGTCCCCAACCATCAGCACCCTTTCGCCCCGCTCTTGACACTCTCGCACCAATTGCACTTTCCGCTGCGGTGTCGCCAACGCCAACACATCGTCGCAACCCAACTGGCGCGCCACTCGCAGCGCCGCTTGTGGCTTGTCGCCCGTCGCCATGATGACCTTGATGCCCATGTCCTTCAGTTGCCGAACGGTTTCCTGCGCATCGGGGCGCAACGCATCGGCTAAGGCGATGCAACCCATTAGTTCGCCGTTCACCCAAACGCCCACCACTGTCCAACCGTTGTCCAACCACTCCGCCACTGGCGATCCTTCGGGCAACCCTTCCGCGTCCATCTTGCCGACAAACACTTCCGCTTGCCCTCCTTGCCACTTGTCTTTTTGTGTCCGTCCCACCACTTTCGCCGCCACGCCTGCGCCGACTTCCGTGCGAACTTCCGCCAACTCCCACATGGGCAAGCACCGCTCCGTCGCTGCCTGCACGATGGCTTGGGCAATGGGATGGAGAGAACCTCGCTCCGCCGACGCTGCTATCGCCAGCAACTCGTCTTCGGGAGGGGACGGGGGACAGGGGACAAGGGGCAAGGGACGGGTGGCGGGTGATGCGTTTTTTGCTGACCAAAAGGCGACGACGCGCATTTGCCCTTGCGTGATTGTGCCCGTTTTGTCCAAAATGACCGTCGTGATGCTCGCTGCCTTTTCCATCGCTTCGGCGTTGCGCACCAAGATGCCTTTTTGCGCCAACCGCCCCAAAGCGACGGCAATCGCCGTCGGTGTCGCCAAGCCCATCGCGCAGGGGCAAGCGATGACGGTGACCGACACGGCTGCCACCAACGCTCTCGCCACATCGCCTGCGACGATGAACCAGCCGAAGAAAGTGGCAGCCGCCAGCAAAAGGACGATGGGAACGAACACCGCCGCCACCTTGTCGGCAAGGCGTTGCATGGCAGGTTTGGTCGCTTGCGCTTCGTCCATCAACCGTGCCATTTGAGCGACGAAGGTCGCCTCGCCGACGCGTAACGCCTCCACCTGCAAAAAGCCATCCACGCAAACGCTCCCGCCTAAAACTTCGTCCCCTTCGCCTTTGACAACGGGTTCGCTTTCGCCCGTCAGCAAACTTTCGTCCACACTCCCTTTACCCGCAACGACGATGCCGTCAACGGGCACGCGTTCGCCCGCCCGCACCAACACGAGGTCGCCGACTTGCACCGCTTCCAGTGCAACTTGTTGCTCCACGCCATCACGGATGACCGTCGCCGTCGCAGGCAACAAACTGACCAACCGCCGCAGCGACGCCGTCGCCAATGCCCTCGCCCGCGCCTCCAACCCTTTGCCCAAACTGATGGCGGAAAGGATGAAGGCAGCACTGTCAAAGTAAAGGTGCGGGGGCGATGACGAATGGGGCAATGACCAATG
>Ga0079995_1037917_pt1 | contig 14747 bp, 12 predicted proteins | sample FaiFalFF_MnMetaG_2_FD_69198 | JGI IMG/M metagenome (GOLD analysis project Ga0079995, IMG submission 69198) | Freshwater microbial communities from Yellowstone National Park, Wyoming, USA - Fairy Falls C (FF_Mn_C) (SPADES assembly) (version 4) | ecosystem: Environmental > Aquatic > Freshwater >...
TTTCTGACCTAATTCAGCCCACTTTTTTGCTCTATCAAACCTTTTTTTAAGATTCACAGATTGTAAAATTATACTGTGTTATGATTTTTCATGCACTTTTTCTGCTTTTTCTTCTCAGAGAAAATAGCAGCATCATAAAAGACATAAAATCAATAGGATTTGAAGATTATGTGAGAATATATTTGGAGCTAAAAGAGAAAGTAGATTTTAATTTTTCAGCAGATAAAAAAACTATATCAATATTGTTTTCACGAGAAGTCTCACCAACTAAGAAAATTATTCAAATTAAAGATATAAGGAAATCCAAAATTACAAACTCAGATTTTCAGGCGGAGCTTCAAAAAAATAAGATAGAAATCAAGTTCAAAAATAACTTCTCAGTAGCAAGATACTTTGTTATACCTTTTCCATACAAGATAATAATTGATGCTGGCTTTAAAGAAAAGGAAATAGAAGTTATAGATGCTGGACACGGCGGGAAAGACCCCGGAACAATCTTTGCTGGTATGAGAGAAAAAGATATAACTTTACTTGTAGCAAAAAAACTATATGAAGAGATGAAAAAAACAGGAAAATTTGATGTGTTTTTGACAAGAGATAAAGATGTTTTTTTGGAGCTTGAAGAAAGAAGCGCAATAGCAAATGCGTTAGAGTGCGATGCTTTCATATCAATTCATGTGAACTCCTCAAAATCACAAGCAAAAGGATTTGAAATTTACTACTTTTCTCAAAAATTCTCGGAATATGCTTTCAAAATTGCACAAAAGGAAAACGGAGTAAAAATGGGAAAAGATGAATCAATTGTTTTCAACATATCATCAGATTTCAGAGAAGATTCATCAAAAAAACTCGCAAAAACCATAGCGGGACATATAAATAAACTAAATACTGTAAGAAGAATAGAGGGGGCTCCGTTTTATGTTCTTGCAGGAACTTTCTGTCCATCTGTTCTTGTAGAATTAGGTTTCATTACAAATCCAGAAGAAAGAAAAAAACTCAAAGATAAAAATTATATCTCACAACTTGTGGAGAAAATATATATTGCAATTGAAGAGTTCATCAACTCTTATCTTTATCAGAACTCCTATCTTTAAAAGTTATTTCAATTTTCAGTTCAACCGATGTATCAAGAATAACTCTTTTCATCAAACCGACAATATCAATTGATTTGAAAAAAAGTCTCAATTCTTCCCTCAAAACATTAGTTATTGCCTGAACCAAAATTTTTGAAGCGCTTGTTCCCTTTTCTGCTATCAAAGAAATGATATTCCATACTGCTGGTAAACGAGAAAGCAAACCTTTTATCTCTTCATATATCTCTTTATCTTTGTCTTTTTTTTCTTCCTGATTTTTTTCTTCAACTTGGCTTTCAACCTTTGATCCAGATTTTCTCCTCATATACCTCATAATACAATTTTAGCAACTTCTTTTATTTTATTTCTTAATCTTGTGCAATTTCAATTTCCTCAACTATTGAGCATATTTTACCACCACATCTACCCAACTTTCCCTCCCACCTTCTCAAAACTTTCTCAATTCTCTTCTTGAATTCTTTCAAAAATTCCATCCTTTTTTCTATTCTTTCTTTTTTCATTTTGAGGAAGCTTATAACATGCTTGCAAGGTGCCCTACCCGATTCAGCTGTATCAATCACAACCTTTATTTCGTCAAGTGTAAATCCTAATTTTTTTGCTTTCTTTATAAACTCTATTTTTTCTATCGCTTTTTTGCCGTAAAGCTTGTATCCCGATTCCGTCTGACCACAAGGAGAAATGAGCCCAATCTTTGTGTAGTATCTCACTGCGCTCGGAGCTACTTTACATCTTTTCGCAACATCTCTTACTATAAAATAATCGTTCCCAAACCCCATAATTTTATATGTTATTCAAAGGTACAAAAAATTTGTTTTTCGTCAGCTAATAAAATTTCCTGAAGGTTCATGCCTTTAAGTAGTCGGAAATGAGCAAAGCAAACAATTTGTTTCTCCATACATCAAAATACCTAAAAAGTCTAAATATCCTTGCAAACACTCATTTTTCCTTAAATTAAATTTCTTTATCTTTCCTTATCTCCTGTCATAATTGCAATCAGCAGAAAAACGCAGAAAACTATGCTCGCATAAGCAAAAACATCTCCAACATAAATTGATTTTATCATTTTTGGACCTACCTTCCCCAAAACATATCCTGTATTATCATCAAATTTGAAATTTCCAACAGGATCTATTATCCCAGCAACTCCTTTGTTCGTGCTCCTTACAATAAAAATTCTGTTCTCCAAAGCTCTCAGGACTGCTAAGTTCCACATTTGCATTTCACCCCATCTACCTCCGAACCACACATCGTTTGAAATATTTACCAAAAAATCTGCTCCTCCTTTCACTGCTTCCCTCACCAAATCAGAAAATGCTATCTCCCAACATATCAGAACCGAAAAATTCAGTTTCTCATCAAAACCAATTTCAAATATTTCTCTTTTTCCTCCCCAGGGCTCAAAAAATCCTCCAAAAAGCTTCTTTTTTAAAAAATCTCCTAAAAAATCCCACATCTCAATTCCACCCGGTATATACTCACCAAAAGGAACGAGTTTTTCTTTCCTCTGAACTCCCTTTATATTCTCTCCTATGAAAAAAGCTGAGTTATAAAAGTAAAAATTTCCTTTTCCTGAAAACTCAGGAGCTCCAAAAATCAAAAAAACTTTCTCTGATGTGATCTTTCTGATTTCAGATAACCAAAGATTGAAAAATGGGATGGGAAATGATAGCTCTGGCCATATCACAAGAACAAAATCATCATAATAATCAGATTTTCCTTCCTCTTCCTTTTCAGATTTTCCTTCTTCTTCTTTTTCATTTCTCAATTCTTCCAGAGCGCTCCGAGTCAGCTCAATTTGTTTTTTCAGAACTAAATTTACATCCTTCCACTTTTCCTCCCTTGAAAAATTAGTCCTCAATGCTACAACATTCAATTTATTTTTCTCATCTTGTTTTTTTATTAGGTCTTCAATCTGTTTCCCTCTCATAATTCCGAACACAAGAGCTGAAATTGAAACTGAAAATGCAACAAAAATGTAGATAGATTTTCTTTTCAGGATTGAATCAAGTATTGCTGAACCAATCAAAGCAGAAATAAAACTTAGTCCCCATACTCCTGTGAATTCTGAAATTTGCGCCAAGGGTGTATGCAGAAACTGAATTCCCAAAGGTGCCCAAGGGAATGGTATAATTTCCTTCAAAACCTCAATTCTCAAAAACTCAACTGATACCCACAAAGAAGGAACGAAAATTGAAAATGGGATTTTTCCCCAAAAGAGATTTGAAAGGAAACCGAAAGGCAAAAGCGAAACTGAACTTAAAGCCGCTGATAATGCAATAAGGCAAATGAAAGCAACCCAAGTTGGAAATCCTCCTTGCTTTATTGCATTCAAAATCCAGATTATGTCAAAAAACCAGAAAACAAAACCTATCAGTAACCAAAATTTCAAGTTTCGTTTTCTGAAAAGTGAGAAGGTGAAAAATAAAGAAGGCAAAAGTGGAACACAAATTTGGGAGAGCAGAAGTAAAAATGAGGATAACAAAATGAATATCAAAGCAAACAGGGAATTTTGAAATTGGGTTGAACTTTGAGAATTCATTTATTTTACTATTCCCTACTAGATTTTGCACTATCACATATCAGCTTATGGCATATAAGGACAAAAATCCTCAGAGGTATATTTTATCACAAACGATGATTCCGAACTTATTTTCCTATCAGTAATAATAAAAGAATATGGAGCAACTGGCAAATATTCGGCCATTACGCACTTCCAATCTCTGTCATCAAATTTCTCATGCCATCCAATGTATATTGTTCCATCGTTCATACCCTTTAAAATACCAATAGAATCGAAAAATAAATCAGCCCCGCAAGAAACGAAATCAAATCCAGCAAGCCAAGAACATTCCATAGGTTCTGTTGAGAATATAAAAAGAAGAACGGTTTGGGTTGAAAAATCAACATATTTTGTGATATCAAAATCAAAATATTTGATAGCCCATTCATAATTCTTACATAGCTCCTCCCATTCCTCATAAGAGTTAACAACATAATATTTTACCTGCACAGTATACGAAGAACAAGCAGGAAGTGAAGATGATTTATTTACTATGCTTACACCATGGGGATAATCGGGATTAGTTTCTGCACACCCTTTAAAAATATAAATTAGTGATAATGATTCAAACCACACTGAGTAAGGAGACAACCATATAATAGGAAGCCTCTCTATAAATTTTATTGAAAAATCAGCTTCATCTACTTTCCCATCACAGTCATTATCTTGACCATCACATATTTCAGCTGTTGGTAAAACTTGTCCCTCACATTTCCCCCATACCCCTCCCTCACATCTCTGAATCCCTGCTTTACACACTCCTACTCCCTCCGTCCCTGAAGGTCCTGAATAACATGAACGCTCTTGACCTATCTTACATTTACATCCCTCATCTATATCCAGATCGCAATCGTTATCTTTTCCATCGCATACCTCAGCTGATGATGGATTTCTTTTCGGGTCCAAATCATCACAATCTCCTTTCACAATCGTAACTCCTGCTGGCATCTGCCCTCCCTTCACACAAATCTCTAATTTTTCCTCTGATCCATATCCATCCTGGTCCTTATCTTTATACACCAGGACATAAATGCAATCAAGCTTCAGGCAAACTTTGTTTGAATATCCTGATTCTCCTCCCTTGTTATATGCCACAACTCTCCAACACGCCTCATTACTACCAACACATAAAATCTCATCCTCAAAAATTGTATCTTCTATTATCCCTACAACATAAAATCCATCAGAGCTACAATCTGAATTTTCTTTTTTTACACACCTTTGAACCTTAAAACCTAATTCTCCTCCCTTCCTTTCCCAACTCAAAATCACCTTTTCCCCTTGCCTTTGGGCTTTCAGATTTGATGGAGAAGGTGGAGGTGGCTCTTTTTCTTTCTCTCCAACATCCTTTATCTCTGAACATACCTCCTTTACATCCAAATCATCAAAAGAGCAGAGTTCATTTTCCTCCTTACTCTTTTTTGCTTTAACTTTCCAGCAATATTTTCCTGCTTTCTCAGGAGAATCAACAAAAAAAGAGGTTTGGTTTGTCTGACCAAGTATTTTCTCATCTCCTTTATCATCAGTTCTTGAAACCTCAAACAAAATCGGTAAGCTCATTTTTTCTTTTTCTTGAAGATTCATTTTCCTCATACTCGGTGCCCCTAATTTTCCTAATTCCCATCTTAAAATCACAAGCCGAGATGAGGAAAACTCAACTTTAACTTCTTTTATGACGGAATCATGGGACATTATCCCATTTGGATGGGGTATGGGTATATTATTTTGACTTATCGAATTATTATTATTCTGATTATTATTATTTCCACCTTTTCCAGCCTTATTTGCACAAAAGCTCAAACCAAAAAACACAAAAGGTAAAATCAAAAAAGAAAAGAAAATAAAAGCTAATAATAATTTTGTTCTTTCCTTTTTCATTCCCACTTTTGTTCGCCTCCCCTATTTTTTACTTTTTTGCTTTTAAATTTCCACAAAATCATGGCATCGTTGATTGCACTGCGTCCTTATAAGCTTCATACATAGATTCCCACTGGTCTTTACATATTGCACACCAAGAACTATCTGCTCCCTGCTCACCATAATCTCTTATGTTCATAAGGCACATATCACACTGATATGACAAACTTGCACCCCTCTGAACTACTTTCTCTATACAGAGCTTGCATTCTGGTTTCCCAAAAGCACTACCTCCCTCTGACTTCAAACTTTCACTACACAAATTACATTCCGGAGATTGCATGATATCAGCAAACTCAGATGGAATTTCTTCGGGAATTCCGGGTCCTGGGTCTCCGAATACAAAAAGACACCAAAGACAACATAATGGACATGTAGCCCACCCGGGGGGTGGAAGGCATATATATATACATCCTGCTTTCGGAAGACAGAATATAGGTATGCATAAGGGAAGTTTGCAGGATAATATGCATGCAGATTCAGTTAGTGCACCGATAACATTTTCAGGTGAAGGTGTGCGTACCCTTATTTGATATGTGTGGGATACTCCATAAGATCCAAAGTCCTCCCTTGTAGTTAATGGAAACGTAAGATTCCCCCCAAATTCTCGAAGATCTTCAGGCTCTATTCCTTCGTTTGTGATGATAACCAATGAAATTGTATAATCAAAGGATACATCTCTTACACGCTCAAAATTTAATCTAATAGTTACCTGATTTCCAGGAGCCAAAACAACTATCGCTCTGCTTCCCTCTACTGTTGTAACAGAACTTGAAGTGGTCATTGTTCTCGGATCCAATGTTGGAGTAGATAATGTCATGGAAAGCTTTACATTTTCAAGTAAGGAGGGACTTAAAGATTCCAATGTGATCAGAGCGTACATAGTTCCTGTTCCTTGATTTGAAAAAACGAGCTCAGTTGATTTTACAGTGCCAGGCGGATCTTCAACAAATAATATTTCCGAAGAAGGTGCGGAAATTTGATTATATAAGGGTCTCCCATAAAAAAGAGTTTTCATAATAGCTCTCTTCACATTTATTATCCCATAACCGAATATGTTATCTCTACCAGAATCTCCAAGGTCTATTGCGGTTGATGTCACTATATCAAACATCTCACGAGCAGAAAGGAGCGGATTTAGCTTGGAAATAAGCCCAATCAATCCTGTGACTAATGGAGCGGATAATGATGTACCATTAGCTACAATATATGTAGAAACACTTTGATATGTAGAATTACTTTGAGTTACAGAAAGAAAAGCAGTTAAAATTTCTGCCCCGGGAGCTGAGACTGTAACATAAGTTGCTACAGAACTGAAATTCGCTCTAATCCAACCATATGTAGCCCCTACTACTATCATTCTACCATCAAAACATGGCTGTCTTGCAAATCTTATCGGAAAATCTGCCATTACAAATTGCCCACTTTGATCGAAATAACCCGCAGGACAATAACATGCTGATGGTGGAAGATATGGTGAATGAAAAAAAACACACTGGTCTGTAGAACCTCCTGGGAATGCTGGGAATGAGGAAATATATTGACAAACATCCGGGCAACTTCTGGGTCTTCTCTCTAATATACACCTATCCTTCTGACCTTCGCAACATCCACTCGAATTTCCAGCAGCAAATACCAAAATTGTCCCAAGACCTGGAGTTCCTATTACCTGACATGTTCCAGTTTCAGGGAAATAGATTACATCACAATCAGGAGAACCACCTCTCCCGCAGTATAGTGGGTATGCAAAACCTTCTAAATGTTCTTGAGTAAAACCCCCCTCTGGTAACTCTGGTAAGGTCCAGCTTGCATTTATGCCAACTACTCCTTCAGATGTAGCATCTGTAATATCCATAGTAAATAAACCTACTTCTCCTGGACCCCCACCATCACCTATATCGTAAGGTATAATTCCATCTCCTCGGGGTGATGACCACATTATCCCTGCTATTCCTATTGAGTTGTTGGTATGAGCTCCCGCTACCCCTGCCACCGCAGTCCCATGGGGATGATCCCTCGGATCTAATACCCCCATCCTTGCCACCGTGCGCTCCCCTGTCCTGCTATGTCCATAGAACAGAATTTGTCTTAGATCTTCATGTGCTAAAGCTTCATATCGTCTTGTAGGCGGTTCACTCGAACCTACTCCCGTATCAACAATAGCAACAAATTGCGCTGGAACTGAGGTGAAAACCGGAATATCATTAATTTTTCCTCCATAAACAAATAACCATCCTTCTGGAGCAGAAACGGCTCTAAAATACCACTGGTCTCTCCCTTGTAATTCGGGATTTCCCCCTATTAGTCCCCAATAACCTGGGTCATTCGGTTCGCTTTTAGCTTGCAAAAATATTACTGGCGTTATAATGTCTGGATCCGCATGATGCACCCTCGGATCTAAAAGTATTTTCTCAAGCACAGAAAAAACCTCAAAAGCATTCTTTGTCTCCAACCTTACTACATACCTTAGCGGTGTAATCCGGTGAAACTCCGTTATCCCATAATCAGAAAATATCTCAGAAGCATCATAACCAGGCTTAATTGTAACTACCAATTGTGGTGCTACCAAACCTGTAGGAAATGCTATGGAACTTGCAAAAAACATAACCGGGCTTTGAAATAAAAATTCCCGATCTAACTCCTCCCTTAAAGTTTCTATTTCTCCTAAATTCCTAACCTCAACTACTAATACCTTCCCTATTCCTCCACCCATATTTGTCGGAATTGAATTAGGTATGAATAATTTAACTAAATCTTCGAGGAGAAACACCCTGAATTTACTCGATAAATCCCCTGATATATCTTCTAAATCCCTATCTTGTGGAATAGTAATAATCTGAAACCTCGGTGAAGCTATTAAACCTCTTCTTCCATCTCCCCACTTTATCCAAAGTGAGGATAGAGCTCTATCAAAATGAACTTTCCCCTTGCCCTCACCTTTAAACTTCTTTGCTAAAACCCCTCCAAAAATCTCACCTCCTCCCTCTACCTTTACATCCCCTCCACTTGCTACAAATCCATAAATTTTACTTTTGCTCTCTACCTTCACTTCACACTTTGCTATCACCCTCAACTCAGAAGGAAATACTCCTACTACTGACTCACCCTGAACACTCAAACAAAATCTTCCTTCTCCTTCTCCTTGCTCTTGCCCTTTACCATTGCTCTTGTCCTTTTCTTTTCTATTCCTTTTCCCTTTTTCATCACCTTTCACTTTTTCTTCTCCTCCCTCTAAAAACACAAAAGCTATGCCCTGAAATTTTAGTTTTGACTTACCTCCCAACTTTATCCCCTTCAAGTAATAAACCCCTGATGGCAACTCAAGCTCCTTACCACCCTCCAACTTCAATACTCCATCTTTCAAAAACTCAGAAGGGATCTTTTCGTTGTCGTTGTATTCCTTTGCCCTCAAAAATGCTGATTCAAAATCTGGTATGACAATACTCTGTGTTAACCTCTCTATCCCTCCTCTGATCTCAGCTCCTCCCTCTATCTTATATACTCCCTGCGGACCTAAAAACAATTTCCCTGTAACTTTGGATTTCCCCTCTGCCTTGAAACTCCCATTCGTTGCTACTGAACCTACCTCTAAATTCCCTCCTCCATACTCTCCTTTCAGCGAAACAAATCCATCTACCAAAAACTCCCCCTCCAACTTTATCTCATCCTTCGCTAAAATTGCATAATCCGGGATAAAACCTCTTACTACCTCAAATCCTCTATCTCTTATCTTCTCTGAAAGTAGATCAAAAATTGATTGAGGTGCTGAAATCTTGGGACTTAACCTTGCCTTACCCAAATTTTCCATTTTCCTGCCATAATAATCTTCACTTTTCCTGCTATCACTGCTACACATCATAAGATATACGGATACACCAAGATATAAAAACAAACTCAGAAGCCTTCTTGCTACTGCCTTATGATTTACTTTCTCCATAGCTTTTAAACCTCTTTTTGATATATGAAATTTAATCATTTCGAAAAAAAAAAAAGTCAAGATTTTGAGCAATTTTTGGAGCCCTTACCAGACAAGGGAAAGAAAGGGGATAAAAATAAAAAAAGTGGCTAAAATCAGGAAAAATGAAAGTTGCCAATCATTTAACAAAAACCTGAAAAATCTGATTCATCCTTATAATCTACCCATTCTCTATTACTATAAAATTCCAATAACTTAAAGAATATAGTCTTTCCTGAATCTTAAACCTTAAAGCCCATTTCAAAGTTTTAAATTTTTTTGTAAAAGAAACAAAAAACAAAGAAAGGAGGTGAAATAACATGGCAGAGAAAGAAATAAAAGAAGAAGAAAAAATAACTTTGTGTCCCGCCTGCGGTCAGTGTCCCGAAATCACAATAGATAGAAAAGAACAAAAAGTAGCATTCTATGAAGATGGAAAGGAATTCATATTGACCAAAGAAGCTTGGAATGAACTAGTAAAGCTTATAAAAGAAGGTAAGTTAAAAGAAATATAAATGAATATGGGGGAGCAAAATTGTAGCTCCCCCTGTAAAAAATTGAAGGAGGTGGACAAAAAATGAAGAATTTGAACAATAAACAACTTATTTTGACTATTGGTGGAGCAATAATTTCAGCAATAGGTGCATCAATTTGTTGTCTCGGTCCAGCTGTTTTAGCTATATTAGGTCTAAGTAGTGCAGGACTATTTTCAAAATTTGAAGGTTTGCGTCCATACCTTACTGGTATAGTTGTTATTTTACTCGCTTCGGCTTTCTATCTAACTTACAGAAAAGTGGAAAGAAAAAGTGGTAGAATTCTTGGAATTCATGTTCTTATACCCTATGGTGGAGAAGCCATTCATAAAGCGGCTCTTTTGGTGAAATTTTCGCTGAAAGTTCCAGATGTTATCTCGATGGTTGACGCATATCCAACATTTTCAGAAGCAATAAAACTCTGCTGCCAATCTTTCATCAAAGATGTATCAAAACTTTCATGCTGTGCCGAATAATTATCTTTAACTCATCACATATTCTACTTCTACTATCCAGAGAGAATGAATGAAAAAAATTGAGGAATATGAATCTGATGTTAAAGTCCATAAATTTGATGATAAGCCGCCTTGGAGATAGAGAAAAAAATGAGCGAAATTAAATTTACAAAAGTTGAAAAAGTAGACAAAGAACTACTTAAAGAAATTGTTGAAAGGATAGTTAATGCAGTTAATCCGTTAAAGATTATCCTCTTCGGTTCATATGCTTACGGTGAGCCCAAAAAAGGTAGTGACCTTGACATTTTAGTAGTAGTAGATAACATCAAAGATTCAAAAAGGGAGTTAAGAATTAAAATCCGCAAAGCACTAAGAGAGTTTCTTATAGGGAAAGACATAATCGTAATATCAGTACAGGAATTAGAGAATTGTGAAAATATTCCTTACACCTTTATTTCAAGCGTAGTAAGGAAAGGGAAAATTTTATATGAAAGAGAAAAATTTTAAAGAATGGATAAAGAAAGCAGAAAAAGATTTAATAGCCGCTAAACATCTGCTCAGTATAAAACCTAATCCTCCTTATGATATCATATGTTTTCACGCTCAGCAATGCGCTGAAAAGTATATAAAAGCTTTTCTTATATATAAAGAAATTGAATTTGAAAAAACTCATGACCTTGGAAAATTAGTCGGACTTGCCTCTATAAATGATGAGAGCTTTATTGAAATTATAGATATCGCTGAAAAACTCACCGATTATGCCGTAGATGTAAGATATCCGACATCAGAAGAAATCACAGAAGAAGAAGCAAAGGAAGCCATAAAAATAGCAGAAGAAATCAAAGAATTTATATTAAATAAACTACAATCTGATGATTGAAAAAATTATTAACAATGGACCATTGGGGAAACTTTCATGCTGTGCCGAATGAAATAAAAAAAAACAAAAATTTTGTTGTTTTCACATAAATATCCTCCCGAGAAAATAATTTTAAAATATGGAACAGCAAGGAATAAATTTGAGACCACCAGAAGAAATAAGGCAAATAATAGATGCTCTTTTTAAGTTCATAGAGTCTGAAATTATACCTCTTGAAAAAGAAAATAAAAAACTACTTGAAAGCGAAGTGAATATGTATGAGCCAAATGGCTACCTCAAAAGAGAAGTTTTAGAACTCAGAAAATATGTCAGAAAAAAATCTGCAAAAGCTGGGTTTTTGAATATGTTCGTCCCAAAAGAATTAGGTGGCATGGGGCTTGGACCACTAGCATCTGTTTTTGTAAATATATCATTACATGCAAGATATGGTCCCGGAAGACCACTTATAACATCTGGGAAGGGATTACTAATTCATCCTCTTACAGCAGGTTTTGTAGATGGTCCATCTCCCGTTATTTTAGAACTTTCGGATGAACTCAAAAAAGCTTACTTGCCATCAATGCTCGAAGGAGAAAAAACATTGTGTTTTGCCCTGTCTGAACCGGAAGCAGGATCTGATATATGGTCGCTGAAAACGCGAGCAGAAAGAAAAAACGGAAAATGGGTAATAAATGGACTGAAACAGTGGATCACAAATGGTCCGTATGCTGACTTTTGTGTAGTTTTCGCAGTCACAGATCCAGATCTACTAAAACAAAAAAAAGGAGGAATAACGGCATTCTTTGTTGAAAAGGAAAGAGGATGGAAGGTTCAATCTGTAATTCCATATATGGGACATGTGGGATCTGACACAGGGATACTATCTTTTGATAATGTTGAGGTTCCAGATAGCCATGTTATAGGTGAAGTTAATTTTGGTTTCATAAAAGCTATGCAAGGAATAGACATAGGAAGGTTGGCAATAGGTGCAATGTGTGCTGGACTTTCTGAATGGGCATTAAACCAGTCAATTGAATATTCGAAACAAAGAAAAGCTTTTGGAAACCCAATAGCAGAATATCAGGCAATACAGTTTATGCTTGCCGACACGTATATAGACACATATACTTCGCAGGTTCTCGCAATCCATTGTGGATGGAAAGCAGAAAATTCAGATATAATACCGGTTAAAGAAATTTCAGCAGTTAAAGCTTATTGTGTTGAAGCTTGTCAGAGAGTTTATGATAGAGCAATTCAAATTTTCGGGGGAATGGGACTTACTAACGAATTACAACTCCAAGATGGTTGGCGACTTGCGAGAACTTACAGAATACCAGATGGAACTTCCGAAATACAAAGAAGAACGATAGCACGCAGATTACTAAAAGGAGATACATCAATTCTTTAACAGCAGTAAATTGCAATTCTGTATAAAATTCTAATTTTCTATCTCTCGGATCTCATTCACATATTCCTTCTCCGCAGATGGTATATGTTTCAACCTCACAAGACTTACTTTTGATCTTGTTGCGTCAATAACTTCTATTTCCCATCCATCAAAAATTATTTTCTCACCTTTTTCTGGAATTCTGCCAAGAATTGAAATTATTGTTGAAGATATTGTAGAAAATCTCTCATCTATGTTCACACCAAGTTCTCTATTTATATCTCTTATTGGTGTTTGACCTTTTGCATAGATAAACTCACCATCCATCCAGAAATTTTCTTTTTGATCAGAAAACTCATCTTTTATAGATCCAACAATTTCCTCTATTATATCTTCCATAGTTACTATTCCCTCAAATTTACCTTGATCATCTATTATGCAAACCATGTGGGTTTTCCATCTTCTGAAATCTCTGAGTTGATCTATAACAGATTTGTTCGGCGGAGCATATTTTGCATGCTTTAATATTTCAGGGTATAACTTTACTATATCTGAAATTTTCATATTTTCGTCTGGGATTTTGTCAGGAAACATAAAAAGAAGATTTTTTGAAAGTATTATTCCTAAAACTTTACCATCTGAGATTAAAGGATATCTTGTATGCCTTGTTTGTTTTATTTTTTCTATCGCTTCTTTCAAAGTCATATTGTAATCTATTGTTTTGACATCTTCCGCTGGTATCATGATATCTTGGAGCTCAAGCTCTGCAAGTCTTCTTACTCCCTCTATCATCTTTATTTGCTCTTTTTCAAGAATTTCAAGCGGTATATGAGTTATCATCTCCTCTTCCCCCATAGATTTTATTAGTTTTTCAATAGGTTTTATAAGAGGAGATAGAATCTGTGATGGCAAATACATCAACCTCAATATTATTTTTGCTATTTCGTGAGAATTTTTTATTCCCCATACCTTCGGTAAAATTTCACCAAAAACTATTACAGTTGCCGTAATAAAAACTGTCGACAAAATAACAAGCTCCTTACTTATTCTACTTACTTTATATGTTATAAAAGATGCAAGGAGTATATTTGCTATGTTGTTTAAAATCAAAGTTGCTGCAAAAAATTTTTCAGGCTTTCTCAGAAGCTCATATATTCTGTTATCTTTTCTCACAGAAGCGATCAATTTTTTTCTCTCAGAAGAATAGACTACTTCCGCCATAGATGAGAATGCAGATAAAGCTAACAAAGATAAAAAAACTAAGAAGATTGTATATAATTCCTCTACCACTTTTTGATGAATTTCCTATAAAAAAACAAAACTAACAGTTTCTATTCAAGCGATTATATTTTATTAATTCCTGAACTCCAAGAGGTATTTTTGAAACATTCTTACTTTCTTTCTTTTCTTTTTTTCTCTTTCTCCTTTCTTTTTACTTCTTTTCCCTTCTTATTCTTGCGAGTTCTTTTTCTATGAGGCTGTAAAAATCTCTTATTTCCTTGTTGTCTTGCAATATTTTTTGTTTTATCTTCTCGTTTATTTTTTCAAGTTCTTTAATCTTTTCAGGATTATTTTCCGCCTTTATTTTTTTCAAAAACTCTCCCCTGACATTTTCTTCTATCTTAATTATATCTCTTTCTGTTTTTATTCCATATTCCCATATAAGTTTTTGCGCGGAATTCCTTTTTTCTTCTGGTATCTTTTCCCATATATCTTTTCTCATAACTATCCCAGCCGAATATATGTATTGAGGAACAGGAATATAAGATTTGACAAATTTATTCCATTGCAAAGCATGAAGTGCATAGAAAGTATTAAAAACAGTATCTACCATGCCTGTTGCGAGGGCTTGTAAAACATCGGTTATCTGCAAAGGAACAACCTTGAAAAGTCCTACCAATTCAATAGCCTGATATTTTGCAAGCACATCCCCTATCCACACCCATAAAGAAGACCCCCAAATGTTATCTGACCTTGAAAAAATATA
>Ga0079995_1059249_pt1 | contig 14742 bp, 10 predicted proteins | sample FaiFalFF_MnMetaG_2_FD_69198 | JGI IMG/M metagenome (GOLD analysis project Ga0079995, IMG submission 69198) | Freshwater microbial communities from Yellowstone National Park, Wyoming, USA - Fairy Falls C (FF_Mn_C) (SPADES assembly) (version 4) | ecosystem: Environmental > Aquatic > Freshwater >...
GCTCCGCCACCACACGCCCCAGCACGTCGGAGACCACAATCGTCACCCTGCCTGCCGCTTCGGCAGCCTCAAGCTCCAGCACCACGCGCTCGTGCGCCGGCTGCGGCAGCAGGCGCAGCCGTACCCTTGCTGCCCCCGACCGCTCCTCAACGCCAGTTCCTTGAGTGTCCAGCAGGAAGGCTTCGAAGCGCTTTGTGGCAGCGTTGTAGCCGTACCCCACAATATAGCGCCCATCGGGGGAGATGGCGCTCGCGTCAGTTAGCCCTGAGCGGTTGGTCAGCAGGTGGGCGTAGGTGAGGTTCAGGTCTTTCATCCCGCCCGAAGCCGTCCAGCGAAAGACATAAAGCTTCCATAGGTCCTCCCCACCCCCGCCGACCACTACGGAGCCATCGGCGGAAACGCCAGTAGCCGCGCTCCAATCGCCGCCCAGCGTGCCGAGGTCCTGCATCCCACGCGCCGCCGTCCAGCGAAAGGCACGCAACTGCCCTGCGGCGTTGGCAGCCTGGCCGACCACTACGGAGCCATCGGTGGAAACGCCAGTAGCCGTGCTCCAATCGCCGCCCAGCGTGCCGAGGTCCTGCATCCCACGCGCCGCCGTCCAGCGAAAGGCACGCCAGTTAGCCCGGCCGACCACCACGGAGCCATCGGCGGAAACACCATAAGCCACGCTCTCATCGCCGCCCAGCGTGCCGAGGTCTTGCATCCCACGCGCCGCCGTCCAGCGGAAGGCACGCCACTGCCCTGCGGCGTTTTGAGCGGAGCCGACCACCACGGAGCCATCGGCGGAAACGCCAGAAGCCCAGCTCCCATCGCCGCCCAGCGTGCCGAGGTCCTGCATTCCACCCGCCGCCGTCCAGCGAAAGGCACGACCCTTCCCTGCGGCGTTGTCAGCCACGCCGACCACCACGGAGCCATCGGCGGAAACGCCAGAAGCCCAGCTCCCATCGCCGCCCAGCGTGCCGAGGTCTTGCATCCCACCTGACGCCGTCCAGCGAAAGGCACGACCCTTCCCTGCGGCGTTGTCAGCCACGCCGACCACCACGGAGCCATCGGCGGAAACGCCAGTAGCCTCGCTCCAATCGCCGCCCAGCGTGCCCAGCCAGATGAGCCGCTGTGCCTGGCTGGGCAACGCCGCCCACGCTACCACCACCCACACCAGCCACAGAGCGCGCCACCAGCGTGCCGCCCCCTTGCCCATGGTGCCGTGCACAGGGGTTGCCACGAACATCGCTGCCTCCGATATTTGTGGCACAAGCACCGTGCTCCAAACTTAGCATGTTCTGCCCTCACATGCACCGCCACCTCTGGCACGCAGGAACAACTGCCCGGCAGCCCAAGTGCGTACTGGTCCCCCCAAGCGCGCTATACCGGGCTGCGCCACGCCCCGTCCGGAGGGCAAACTTCCAAAGCAATCCCTTCAGCAAGGGCAAAACCGCGCCTCACCGCACCACCACGAGCGGCACGGCAGTGCTGCCCGCCTCCGTGCGCAGCACCACCGTGTACTGCCCGATAGCCCAAGCACGCACATCCAGCTCCACCCGGTGCACCCCTGGCGGCAGCACCGCCCCGCGCAGCGGCTCCGCCACCACACGCCCCAGCACGTCGGAGACCACAATCGTCACCCTGCCTGCCGCTTCGGCAGCCTCAAGCTCCAGCACCACGCGCTCGTGCGCCGGCTGCGGCAGCAGGCGCAGCCGCACCCCTGCTGCCCCCGACCGCTCCTCAACGCCGGTCCCTTGAGTGTCCAGCAGGAAGGCTTCGAAGCGCTCTGTGGCAGCGTTGTAGCCGCTACCCACAATATAGCGCCCATCGGGGGAGACAGCGTACGCTATCCTAAGCTCCGAGCCGTTGGTCAGCAGGTGGGCGTAGGTCGTGTTCAAGTCTTCCATCCCACCCGCCGCCGTCCAGCGAAAGGCACGAGTCTGCCCTGCGGCGTTCTCAGCCCAGCCGACCACCACGGAGCCGTCGGCGGAAACACCAAAAGCCCTGCTCTCACCGCCGCCCAGCGTGCCGAGGTCCTGCATCCCACCCACCGCCGTCCAGCGAAAGGCACGATCCTGCCCTGCGGCGTTGCGAGCCCAGCCGACCACCACGGAGCCATCGGCGGAAACGCCATAAGCCGAGCTACAACAGCCACCCGGCAGTGTGTCGAGGTCCTGCATCCCACCCGCTGCCGTCCAGCGAAAGGCACGATACTGCCCTGCGGCGTTGGCAGCCCGGCCGACCACCACGGAGCCATCGGCGGAAACACCAAAAGCCTCGACCCAATCGCTGCTCGGCGTGCCGAGGTCCTGCATCCCACGCGCCGCCGTCCAGCGAAAGGCACGCATCCGCCCTGCGGCACTGTAAGCCTTGCCGACCACCACGGAGCCATCGGCGGAAACGCCAAAAGCCTCGCTCCAACCGCCGCCCGGCAGCGTGCCGAGGTCCTGCATCCCACCCGCCGCCGTCCAGCGAAAGGCACGATGCTGCCCTACGGAGTAAGCCCAGCCGACCACCACGGAGCCATCGGCGGAAACGCCCCGAGCCATGCTTTCATCGCTGCCCGGCAGCGTGCCGAGGTCCTGCATCCCACCCGCCGCCGTCCAGCGAAAGGCACTCCACTGCCCTGCAGCGTTTTGAGCGTAGCCGACCACCACGGAGCCATCGGCGGAAACGCCAGAAGCCGCGCTCCGATTGCCGCCCAGCGTGCCCAGCCAAATAAGCCGCTGTGCCAGACTGGGCAACGCCGCCCACGCTACCACCACCCACACCAGCCACAGCGCGCGCCACCAGCGCGCAGCTCCCTTGTCCAAGTTGCTGTGCACAGAGACCGTCGCGAACATCGCCGCCTCCAAGTGCGCGTGGTACAAGCACCGCGCTAATTTAGCATGCTCTGCCCTCACATGCACCACCACCTCTGGCACGCAGGAACAACTGCCCCGCAGCCCAGGCGCGCACTGGACTCTGCCCCGCTCCAGGCGGGCTCTCCTGCGCACCGGCGATGCCGCTCTGGCACCGGCGATGCTGCAAATACGCCGAAGTTGCTGTAATTTTTGCCCACTGCAGCACGGAAGTGCACGATGGAGCAGCAGTTCGAACAGCTCAGCTTCGAGGCGATCTCGCGGCAGTTCAAGGAAGCTGCCGACTTCGTCTGCCAGCGCGTGGTCAACCGCGAGGAGGTCGTCGAGCAGGCAATCTGCGCCCTGCTCACCGGAGAGCATCTGTTGCTGCAGAGCCGCACCGGGGTGGGCAAGAGCCTGCTGGCAGAGCAGCTCTTCGCCATGTTCTCCGGCGCCCGCGTCTTCCGCATTCAGGCGAGCAAGGAGCAGCAGCCCGACAGCTACTTCGGCGCCCTCGATATCGAGGAGCTCAAGCGCGGACGCATCGTGCACAACATCGAGGGCTCGCTCGTGGACAGCGAATTCGCCTTCATCGACGAGATCTTCGACGCCAACGACTTCACGCTCCGGGCGCTGCTCTCGGTGCTCAACGAACGGCAGCTCATGCGCGGAGTGCAGTGCGTTCCGGCGCGGCTCCATACCGTCATCGCCGCCACGAACTACCTGCGCGTCAGCGAGATCACCGAAGCCATCCTGGACCGCTTCCTCTACAAAGCCGTCATCCTGCCCGATAAGGAGCCCTACGTGCAGTACAAGATCGCGCAGCAGTACCTGCTCCACTCGGGCAAGCCCGTGACGCCGCCGCGCCAGATCCCCTTTGCGCTGCTGCGCTACGTCTGGCGCATCGTCACCGGGCAGCATCCCGAACGGCAGATCACGGTTCGCCCGGAGCTCATCTACTTTGCCAACCTGGTCATCCGCTACTACGAAGTCCTGCGCAACCGTGCCCTGCGCGAACACTACCGCGGGGCTACTCCGCCGATCGACTTCTACATCTCCCCGCGCACGCAAGCTAAAGCGCTCGACCTGCTGCGGGCAATCGCTCTGCTGCACGGGCGCGACCACGCCGTCCACGAAGATGTGGGCAAGCTCTACTTCATCTTCGCCACCGTAGGCAGCCCGGAGGAGGTGGAGCTCTTCCGCAAAGCCTATACGACCGTGCTCCACTCGCTCTCGGCATCCAATGGGTTCGAGCAGCTCCGGCTGCTGCTCTCCTTCCAATCGCTCCTGGAGCAGCTCCGCAGGGACAAGGCGCTCATGTTCCAGCCCCTGACGGCATTGACCAACTCCCCGCTGCGCCGCACCTTCCTGGAGTGGCTCAAGGAGACCTTCGGCGGAGCCGACCAGACCGTCCAGCAGAACAAGCGCGTGCTGGAGCAGTTCCTGCGCGACTTCGTCCCCTGCTGCGAGGAGGTGCGGGAGCTGAAACTGGCGCTCGAACGCGAGCTTGCAGCCTTGCTGCAGAGCCTGCAGTGAACGCAGCTTGGCACGCCAATTGCCGGCGTTTTGTAGTTTCGCAGCAAAGTCCCATTGCGTGCTGCTGCTCCTATGCCGAGCCCAAAGCTGCGCCTGGAGCTTGCTCCGAAGCTGGAGCTGCGGGTGGTTCCGGTGCAGATCCAGCTCCAGAAGCTGTTGGCGCTGTCGCAGGAGGAGCTGGAGCAGTACCTTCGTGCCGAACTGGAGAACAACCCCTACCTGGAGGAAGCCCCACCGGACGCTGCAGAAGCGAGCACCTCTGACGCCGAGCCCACCGAAACCGAATTCGACTCCCCGGGCGCAGAGGAATCCGCGCTCGTGCCGGCAGACCCGCGCGCAACCGCTTCGGAGGAGCACGCAGAGCTTGCCACCGACCCCTTCGAAGCCTACACGATGTTCTACCACCCTCCCACGCCCAGCACCGGCGAGGAGGAGGAAGAGGAGGAGGGCGACCTCTACCAGCCCGCTGACTCCAAGAGCTTCCAGGAGGAGCTCCTGGAGCAGTTGGGGCTGCTGAACCTCTCGCCCGAAGAGCAGCTCCTTGCCGAAATCATCATCGGGAGCCTGGACGACGACGGCTACCTGCGCGAGGAGCTGCACGAGCTGCTCAACGAAGCCAATGCCCGCATCGCCGAACTCAACGCGCAGCGGCTACAGCAGCTTCCGCCACCGCCGTCGGACAATCCCGCCTGGCAGTACGCTCTGGACCCAATCGCTGCTGCGCTGGTGCTCAAGCGTCCCCTGCCAGCGGTTGAACTCCTGCGCCCGCTCACACTGGAGCAGGCGGAACGGCTCCTCAAGCGGCTGCAGCGTGAGCTGGACCCACCCGGTGTTGCCGCCCGCTCGCTGGAGGAGTGCTTGCTGGCGCAGTTGGAAAGCCGTCCAATGACCACCGATGCCGAGCGCTGGGCATATCGGCTGGTCAAAGAGGCGTTCCCGCTCCTGAGCCGGCGGCGCACTGAGGAGCTGCTACGCCAGTATCCGGAGCTGACCCCAGAGCTCCTGCGCGATGCCTTTGAGGTGGTGCGCCACCTCAATCCCAAACCCGGCAGCGGTCGTTCCACCACCGTCCCGCTGCAGATTACCCCCGACTTCCTGGTCCAGCGCGATCCAGAAACTGGCGAGCTCCTCATCACGCTCAACGATGCCTCCACGCCCACGATCCGCTTCACCAACGCAATGCGCGGGCTCAACATCCGCAGCCGGGTGGACGCTCGCCGCATCTCCTCCGAACTCCGCCGCCACCTGCGCGATTACTACACGAACGCCTACACGCTCCCGGAGCTGCTGCGCCGCCGCAAGGCGGTCCTGCTGCGGGTGATGACGGCACTGGTCGAACTGCAGCGCGATTTCTTCGAGCACGGTCCCCAAGCCCTCAAGCCGCTCACCTACCGCCAGGTTGCCGAGCGTACGCAGTTGGATACCTCCACCATCTGCCGCGTGGTCAGCAACAAGTACGTGCAGACCGACTACGGCATCTTTGCGCTCAAGGAGCTCTTCACCGAAGCGCTCCCCAACCTCGAAGGCGAGGAGGTCTCCACGACGGTCATCAAGCAGAAGCTGCGCGAGATCATCGAGGCAGAGGACAAGCGTCGTCCGCTCTCGGATTCCAAGGTGGCACGGAAGCTGCAGGAGATGGGATTCCGCATCGCCCGCCGCACCGTTGCCAAATACCGCGAGATGCTGGGGATTCCCGAAGCACGGCTCCGCCGGGCAATTGCATGAATCCCCTGCAGCTCCTCCGCTGGGAACACCGCTGGCGCCCGCATCTGCTGCAGCTTCCGCCGCTACTGACCATCGGGCTGTACTCCAGCCTTCGACCGCTACTGTGGAAGCTGCTCAGCCGCGGAGACCCCGGAGCCACCGCCTGGACACCGCCCGAGCACTTCCACCGCCGGTGCTGGGGCATCGGCTTCCGCTTCCCTCTCTTCAACGCTGCCGGCATGTTCAAGTACGGCGAGGGCTACGAGTACGCCTACGCCCAAGGCGCCGGAGCGTACGTCGTGGGAACGACAACTGGGCTGCCTCGGCGCGGTCGCCGCTATGGAGTCGTGCGCCAACCCTTCCTTCCGCTACCCCGTTCGGGAGCTGCTCTCAACGCGCTGGGATTGCCCAATGACGGACACCTTGCAACCGCGCGCCGTATCGCCCGCCTGCCCCGGTATCCCGACTTTCCCATCATCGCCAGCCTTGCCCCCGATGGAGAGCTACCCCAGGACGAAGCTCTCCGCCTGCTGCTGCAGGGGCTGCATGCGTACTGCGATGCCGGCGTAGATCTCCTCGAGCTCAACGAAAGCTGCCCGAACATCCCGCACGATCCGCGCTGGGAAGCCCTTCTCTACCGGCTCCACTGGGTTGCCGAGCACTTCCTCGCCCGACGCCCGCGTGCGATACCGGTTCTGGTGAAGCTCGGGCTCGACCTCCCTGTGGAGCGGCTCCTGCAGCTGTTGGAGCTGCTGCCGGAGCTGGGCTACGACGGCATCGTGCTGGGCAACACCTCCACGGCGTACGAGGTGCTGCTGCCGCAGATTGCTCCCTCCGAGCGGCGCGCTTACAACGCCTTCTGGCAGCGCATCGGCGGCGGAGTGAGCGGTCGTCCGCTGCGTCCACTGCGCCAGGAGCTCCTGCGGCAGGCGCGTACCTGGCTGCAGCTCCATCCGCCGCAGCGGGAGTTCCACCTGGTCGCCGTCGGTGGTATTGCAACACCGCAGGAGCTTGCAGCGGCGCTCTCTGGCGGGGCAGCGCTGGCACAATGGATGACGGGCTACTTCGAGGTGCTTGCCCGCGAGCCACTCTCGCCGTATGCGTACATGTCCACCGCCCTTGTACAAGACCCATGAGGTGGCTGCCCTGGCTGTGCTGCGCTGTGCTGTGCGCCTGTACAACGGATTGGGGTGATGCCGAGGAGCGCTTCACGCGCGCCTACGCCGAAATCCTCGTCGTGCGGCAGACCGTCGCCGACAGCGCCCAGGCAGCCGCGCAGGTGGAGCAGATCCTGCACCGCTACGGCTATCCCGACGAACCCGCCTTCCGGAGGCAGTTCCTGGAGTTTGCTCGGCGCGACCCCGCACTGCTGCGGCGCATCTTCGATTCCGCAAGCGCACGAGCCGAACTCCTACTGGACTCGCTCCGCCGGCAGTGAGAACTCCTCCTCCGAATACGGCGGCAACTCCTGCAGCCAGCGGGCAATGAGCTGCCGCACGGCTGGGCTCTCCCAGTGCTGCTCCACGTCGGGGATGCTCATGAGCTCATCCAGCAGCCGCTCCTGCAGCATCCCGCGCCGCAGGGCTTCCGCATAGGGCATGTGCGAGAAGGTCACCATCGTGTACAGCGGCACAAAGCGCTCCGGATACTCTTCGGCAAGGCGCTGCTCCAGCCGCTTGCGGTGGAGGAAGCTCGGATCGGCGACCCGATCGCGCATCTCCACGAAGTTGTACAGCGCCAACTCCGCAATGGCATCGGCGCTGGGCTTGCGCTGCCGCTCAAACTCCTTGAAGGCGTGCTCCCAATCCTGCTCAAAGCGCTGGAGCAGTCCCAGCAGCAGGACGCAATCCTCAAAGCCCGCATTCATCCCCTGCCCGTAGAAGGGCACAATGGCATGCGCCGCATCCCCAAGCAGCAGCACCTTGCCGCCGTAGCTCCAGGGGAAGCAGCGAATGGTCACCAGCGTGCCCGTCGGATTGGCAAAGAACTCCTCGGTCAGCCGGGGCATGAGTGCGCGTGCGTCGGGGAACTCTTCGGCGAAGAAGCGCTCGACATCGGCTTCGGTGCGCAGCTCCGCAAACGAGGGCGAGCCCTCGAAGGGGAAGAAGAGCGTGCAGGTGAAGCTGCCATCGGGATTGGGCAGGGCAATGAGCATGTAGCGGTGGCGCGGCCAGATGTGCAGCGCATCCGGCTCCATCTGCCATCCGCCCGTGGCAGCCGGCGGGATGGTGAGCTCCTTATAGCCGTACTCGAGGTACTCCTGGCTGTAGTTGAAGCGCTCCAGGTGCTGCATCCGCTGCCGCACCGCCGAATACGCCCCATCCACCCCGAAGAGCACCTCGGCTTCGAGCCGGCGCCGTTCGCCTTCGGGCGTCTCCACCACGATAGCGGGGACGTCCAGCTCCACATCCACACATCGGTGCTCGAAGAGTAGCTCAACGCCGGGCTGCTCCTCCAATGCCGTCAGGAGCTCGGCATTGAGCAGGCGGCGATGGACCGAGTAGATTGCCTGCCCGGGCTTGCCGTAGGGCTGGAAGCGGCGCTGCCCGTCGCGGTCATGGATCATGCGCCCGTACATCGGCAGAGCAAAGGTGCGGATGCGCTGCTCCAGCCCCGCCAAGCGCAGCGCACGCCAGCCACGGTCGGAGAGCGCCAAATTGATCGAGCGCCCACCCGGTACCGGTGCCCGCCGCAGGTCCGGTCGGCGCTCCACCACGCGCACCCGATGCCCCCGCTGCGCCAGCAGCAGCGCCCAGAGCGCTCCGACCAACCCACCCCCGACGACGAGGATATCGCGCGACCGCATCATGGCTGCTCGACGGCTATCCGCTCAAGCGGCAATAACGATTCCAGCCAGAGCCCCTCCAGCTGCAGCTCGCCTTCGAGCACCTCCAGCACGATCCACTCGGTTGCCGGCTGCCGGATGGGGATGCTCTGCGCAGGCGAGCAATCCAACTGCGCCCGTTGAAGCTGCGCATCCTGCACCAGCTCCAGGAAATGCACGCGCCCCGGCTGGAACGCGCCCAATACCTGCGCGCCAAAGCGCAGCTCTCCCGCGCTTCCGTACAGCTCCAACGGTGCAGCAGCGTGAGGTGGCGCCTGCGGTGTACTTCGCAGCAGGCAGCGGAAGCGCAGCCCATCGCTTCCCCGCAACGCCAGTTGAGCGCGGAAGAGGGTCACCCCCGGCAACCGAAACGCCATCCGCGCTCCCGAGCGCAGGAGGATTCCCCCGCCGGGCAGCCGCTCCCATGTGCGGACGCCGCTCAGGATGCGGAACTCCGCCTCGCCCTCAGGCGCAATCGGAAGGAACAGCCGCTCCTTGGTCTCCAGCAGCTCCACCCACAGCGGGAGCGCCACGCCACAGCCGTTCGTCAAGCACAGCAGTCCAAGGAGCAGCCTCCTCATGGAGCATCCGCAGGCGGGGAAACCGGCTCAAGCAGCAAGCCCAGCTCGTGCAGAATACGCCCGACGACGTCGTAGCGCCGGAACGGCGGCATCAGGTAGATGCCATCCACGCTCGGCAGAATCGCCTGCAGGAACTCCACCGCAAGGGCAACCCCCTCATTGAGCGCTGCCTCCGGGGTCTGCGCTCGCGCCATCCGCTGCCGTACCCATGCCGGGATGCGGATCCCCGGCACCTCGTAGTGCAGGAACTCTGCATGGCGCAGACTGCGCAGCGGCAGCACCCCGACGAAGACGTACACAGGCAGCCCTGCGACGGCGCTGCGGAAGCGCTCCCAGAGCTCCACATCGAACAGTGGCTGCGTAAAGACCACCCGGGCGCCCTCGGCGACCTTCCGCTGCAAGCGCTCCAGCTCGCGCTCCCACTGCTCGGCTGCCGGATCGCAGGCGCATGCGATGGTGAAGTTCGTCCGCACCCCCAGCGGATTGCCCATGAGGTCCTTGCCGGAGTTCATCTGCTGCAGGATGCGCACCAGCCCGATCGAGTCCACGTCGAAGACCGAGGTTGCGTACGGGTAGTCCCCGATGTGCGTGGGGTCGCCCGTCACCGCCAAGATGTTGCGCACGCCCAGGGCATGGGCTCCGAGCAGCTCCGCCTGTAGGGCGACCATATTGCGGTCGCGGCACGAAAGGTGCGCAATGCATTCCATCCCGGTGCGCTCTTGCACCAGGTGTGCCAGCGCAATCGGGCTGATGCGCAGCCGCGCCCGGGCACCATCGGCGATATTGACAGCGTCTACGCCGTACCGGCGCAGCCGCTGGGCAGCGGCGAGCGCCTCTGCAACTGCATCTCCGCGCGGCAGGTCTATCTCCACCGTGATGCACAGCTTCCTGCCCAGTTTGCGGGCAAATTCGGTCGGCTCCGGTGGCGGGCTCTCCTCCAACTGCAGTGGGCGTGGCGAGGGCGGCGCCACCGGCTCCGGCGGTGGGGCATTGCGGAGTCCCTCAGCGATTGCCCGAATGCACTCCACCGTTGCCCCGCCATCGGCACCGAGGATGCGCACGCCGGCAGCGTACATCTGCACCGCTGCCCGCGCCAGGTACTCTGGGTCGGGCTCATACTGCCAGCCCTCTTCGGTGAGCTTCGGCACGCTCACATCTGGCAGAGCGCAGACGGGCTTGCGCGCAACCGCTACAAGCGCGCGCGAGAGGCTGACCATCCGCTGCGGTCCCACCGTCCCGGCTGCCCCCAGCGCCAGGATGGGATAGCGCTCCAGCTCCTGCACCACGCGCTGTGGCAGCGTTCCCGCCAACACCGCCCCGTCCTCGGCAAAGGCTTTCAGGGCAATGATGGGGATGCCAGGGGAGACCACCTGCGCGGCTTCAATCGCCAGGCACAGCTCCTGCACCTCCAGGAACCCCTTCAGGATGAGCAGCTCCGCCCCGCCATCCACCAGCGCCACGATCTGCTCCACAAAGGCATTGCGGGCTTCCTCCGGCTCCAATGAGCCCACCGGTGCAAGGAAGCGCCCCGTCGGTCCCACGACCCCAGCAACGTAAGCACGGCGTAGGGCAGCACAGCGCGCCAGCCATACGCCCTTGCGGTTGAGCTCGTAGACCTTGTCGGACAAGCCGTAGCGCTCCAATGCGTAGCGATTCGCCCGCACCGTATTGGTCTGCAGCAGCTCAGCCCCGGCGTGCACAAACGCCCGGTGGATCTCCTCCACCACCGTCGGCTGCTTGAGGTTGTACACCTCTGGGGGATACTCCCGCAGTCCGCGCCGCCACAGCTCGGCAGCGACCGAACCATCGGTCACCAGCACCCCCTGTTGCAGCCGCTCCTGGATGGGGAGCCTCATTGCCTCTGCTGCTGCAGGTACTGCTCCAGGGTCCACTGCTGTGGCGCCCACCACGCCAGCAGGAGGGCTGCCGCCAGCAGCAGCACATCCTCCAGAACCCGCCCCCAGCCAATCCGTTCCGCCGCCGTCTGGGAGAAGCAGCCGCAGTGGATGTCTAAGCCGCGTACCAGCGCCGAGATCAGCGCGAGCGTAAAGATCCCCAGCAGCAGCGCCGCAACGGTCGCCGCTGCCCGCAGCCGAATTCCCGCAATGAGCAGCATCCCCACCACCAGCTCCAACCACGGCAGCACAATTGCCGGAAGGTTCACCAACGCCACCGGCAGAAGCTGGTAGTTGGCGATCGTACGGGCGAACTCCTCCGGATTCGCCAGCTTCCCCGCTGCCGCAACGAGGAAGACCATGCCGAGCACACCCCGAAGGAGCACCGCCACCACTGCCGTAGCGGTCGTCTTCATCGCTGCACCTGCGCTTGTTAGCGGCGAAATTACAGCAACTTGCCTAAACGCGTCGGTACTGCCACCAGCCCCAGGCTCCCACCGCAAGCCCTACAACGGCAAGGAGCACAAGGCGTCCTCCAGGCTCCAACTGCATCCCACCCCACCACACCACTCCGGTGAGCGCCCACAGCAGGACAATCGCATGCCACGGATAGGGTACCGGGTAGAGCCGCCGCCCGCCCCAGAGCATCACTCCTGTGGCGATGCCATACGCCCCCAGCGTTGCCCACGCTGCACCGATGTAGCCCATCACAGGCACCAACGCGAACAGCAGCCCAACATTGCCCAGCGCGCCGGCGCCAAGCGCCAGCGCCAGCCACCACGTCTGCTTTGCAATATGCGCCGATGCCGCCGCGCAGATATACAGCCCGTAGACCCCGTACGCCGCTGTCACAATCGGCACAACGCCCAGCCCCTCCCAGTACGCTGGAGGAATCAGGTGCGTGCCCGCAATCGGGATGCGCACAACAACGGGCATGAGGAGCGCCGTCGCAAGGAAGCCAACAGCAGCCACACATGCCCACACCAGTGCAACGCGTGCAAACAGCTCTGGGGCATCCGCCCGGGTGTACGTGCGCAGGAAGAACGGACGCCAGGCATACTCGAAGACCGACACCATCATGAGCAGTGGCAGCGCCAGCCGGTAGTTTGCCTGGTAGATCCCCACCGCCCGCGCGTCCAGTAGCAGCATCAGCAGCGGGCGATCGGCAACCTGGAGGGCAATTGAGGCAAACGCAGCCGGCACCGTCGGCAGGGCATAGCGCACCATCGCGCGCAGCAGGCTTGCAGAGTACTCACAGCGCAGCAAGCCCCTTGCGAGCGGGAGCGCCACCACCGCAACGGTTGCCGATGCCACCAGCCCTGCCCACAGCACCCCATGCGCTCCCCAGTGCAACAGCAGCAGGAAGAGCACATTCCCCAGCGCCACCAGCAGTACATGAACCAGGCGGATTCCTGCAAAGCGCGCTGCCCGGCGCTCCAGCCGCAGCCGTGCCAGCGGGATCAGCGCCACCGCATCGCACACCGCAATGAGTACCGCCAAGCGCACACCCTCGCTCCCAAGTGCAGTAAGCCCCAAGAGCCCTGCCAACTGCGGCGCCGCAGCCCACCCCACCACGCCCCAGAGCAGCGCATTGAGCACCATCGCCCCCCACGCGTGCGTGAAGACGCGCGCCTGCTCCGCCTCCGACGCCTCCGCTGCAAAGCGCAGGTACGCCGATTCAAACCCCAGGCTCAGCGCAATGTTCACAAACGCCAGCAGCGCGTAGAGGTAGCTCACCTCTCCGAACTCCGCCGGCGCAAGCACGTTGGTCTGCAGCGGGGTCAACAGGAAGTTCACCACGCGCGCCAACGCAGTGCTCACCCCGTAGATGAGCGTGTCGGTTGCCAATCCCCACAGGAGCCGTCCGTGCTCGCGCTGCACCGCACTCTCCCCACTGCTTGCCGAAAGGCTGTAATTTTGCGCAGCAAAACTGCACCCACCGTGCGGATGCAAAGCTATCACTTTTGGCTGCGGCTGTGCGCGCTGGGAATAGCGCTCCAGTATCCCCTCCTTGCCGATACGCTCTCCCCAACCGCTCTCCGCCTGCAGGCACATGTGCGCTACCTGGCTTCTCCGGAGCTGGAGGGGCGCGCCGCTGGCAGCGAGGGCAACCGCAAAGCCGCTGCATACATTGCCGAACACTTCCGCCGCAACGGGCTGCGGGAGCTTACACCGGACTACTTGCAACCCTTCCCGCTGGTGACCGAGCTCCGGATTGGCGAGGGCACGCGCGCCGAATTCCAGGTCACACGCGAGCGCGTAGACCTACCCCGTGAACTCTGGCGGAGCTACCCCGTCCGCTGGACCCCAGGGAAGGACTTCGTCCCCCTCTCCTTCAGCGCCGAAGGCACCGCTCAAGGGACGCTTGCCTTTGTGGGATTCGGCATCAGCGCCCCAGAGCGCAACTACGATGACTATGCCGGCATCGACGTGCGGGGCAAGATCGTTATCATCCTGCGCGGGACCCCTTGGGATGAACGGCTGCGCTCCAAACTGGTGCGGGAGAAGCTCCAGGAGCAGCGAACCACCGAGCCTCGGTATGCCTCGCTCCGCTACAAGGTCTCCACTGCCGAAGCTCGCGGCGCCGTTGGCGTCATCTTGGTTGACCCGCAGGGGGATTCCTCCAACGTGCTGCTTCCGCTATCGCCGGAGGGGATGCGCTCTCCGGCGAGCATCCCCGTCATTCACGCCCAACGTGTAGAGGTTGCCAAGCTCTTCCCGCGCGAGCGCTCGCTCTACACGCGCGAGCTGGAGATTCTGCGCACGCTCTCGCCGCAGAGCTTTGTCCTGGAGCTGGTGCAGGGGGAGCTTCGCGTCCAGCTGCAGCGCGTCGAGACGTCGGTTCCTAACGTTATCGGCTTTCTGCCCGGGAGCTCTCCGCAGCTGGCGCACGAGTACCTCATCATCGGCGCCCACTTCGACCACCTGGGCTGGGGGGAATTCGGCTCCCTGGCACGCCGCTCCGAACCGGCGATTCACCCCGGTGCCGATGACAACGCCTCGGGAACGGCACTGCTGCTGGAGTTAGTGGAGCGCTTCGCCCGCGCGCCGACCCCTCGCTCGCTCCTCTTCATCGCCTTCAACGCTGAGGAGCGCGGCGTGGTGGGCTCGAGCTTCTACGTCCGCAACCCGATTTTGCCACTGGATAGCGCCGTGGCGATGTTCAATTTTGACATGGTCGGACGGCTGCGCAACCAAACCCTCACGGTCGAAGGCGTTGGGAGCTCCTCCCGCTGGCGCCCGCTGCTGGATTCGCTGGCACCGCTGTTCGGGCTCACCCTGCGGCTGGGCGAGAGCGGCTTCGGTCCCAGCGACCATACCCCCTTCCACGCGCGCGGTCTGCCGGTGCTATTCTTCTTCACTGGGCTGCACAGCGACTA
>Ga0079995_1034129_pt1 | contig 14715 bp, 12 predicted proteins | sample FaiFalFF_MnMetaG_2_FD_69198 | JGI IMG/M metagenome (GOLD analysis project Ga0079995, IMG submission 69198) | Freshwater microbial communities from Yellowstone National Park, Wyoming, USA - Fairy Falls C (FF_Mn_C) (SPADES assembly) (version 4) | ecosystem: Environmental > Aquatic > Freshwater >...
ACATCACCCACAGCAGAGTTAGCTTATACAATTCCTTATTATTATCCTTTAATATATACAACAGTTTTAGTTTACAATATTAAAGAGAAATCAAATCCAAATTTAGAATGGAACGTTACAATGGAAGGTAGCTATGTTGCAAGCAGAATGATTAAAGAAAATGTTTATGTTATTACAGCGAATCCAATAATTAGCAATGAAGTAAAGCTTCCTGTAATTTATAATAATGACGAAAAAATACAAGTTAAACCCAGCGATATTTACTATACTCCTTATGCTGATTTTGCATTCCAAATGACAATGTTAGTTAATTTAAACGTAATTAATCAAAATTTAGAATATAAAGGATTTTTGTTAGGAGCAACTAATACAATATACGTATCTTTAAACAACATTTATATTACTCAATACATTTACTCGCCTAGATGGTTCCAAGGAACTTTAACATCAAGCACAGAACAAGATTATACAGTTATTCATAGAATAAATATACAAAATGGAATAAAATACGAAGCTGTTGGCAAGGTACCTGGATTTTTATTAAATCAGTTCTCAATGGACGAATATAAAGAGTATTTCAGAGTTGCAACGACATCTCTTATATTCACAGTATCCGCATTTACTGTTGCACCCACAGAAACAACAATCTTTAATCCACCACCAATATCTCCACCTCCAATTCCTACAACAAGTAATAATATTTATATTTTAAATATGGATTTGCAAATAGTAGGTAAAATAGAAAATATTGAAATAGGAGAAAGAATTTATTCTGTTAGATTTGTTCAAGAAAAATGTTATTTGGTTACATTTAGACAAATAGATCCATTTTTTGTAATAGATCTGAGTGACGTTAAAAATCCAAAAATATTAGGATATTTAAAGATTCCAGGATTTTCAACATATTTGCATCCGATAAATGAAACAATGATTTTAGGTATTGGTCAAGAACAATGGAACCAAGTCAAAATCTCATTGTTTGATGTAAGCGATTTCAATAATCCAAAGGAAGTATCAAAAATAATCATAGGTAATAGATCTCAGCATGCATTTTCTGAAGCTTTATATGAACATAAAGCATTTTTATTTGATCCCTTAAGAAAGTTGATCATTTTACCTTTCCTCATTTCCAACTATAAATTCTATTCAATCAATGGAACGGTTCAAATTTATAATTATACAATTCCAATAAGATGGGATGTATTTACTGATTGGCAGGGTGTTTTAGTGTTTGAAATCAAAGATAAAATATATTTAAAGGGAAACGTGACTCATATGAATTTCGAAGAAATACTTAAAATAATTCAAGAAAAGTTAATGAGCAGAGATTATTACTTTTATATAGAGATTGTAGATAAAGCAATAAAGAGAGCATTATTTATTGAAGACTTCTTATATACGATATCAGATTCTAAAATAAAGATAAATAACATACATACTTTAGAAGAAATAAAAGAAATAAAACTTAATTAAATTTTTTTAATAATTTTTTTAATTTATACTCACTAATGAAACATAGAATTATACAATGATGGTTAGAACAATTTTAATTAAATTACGGTACAAAATCGATTTCTAAGAAATGAGATAAATATAAACATTTTCTTTTTTCAAAAGAAAAATGATCTCATTTCAGTTTGTGTTTTATTAAAATTTTTTTAATGTAATTAAATTTTTTAGAAATAAAAGCCTACCATGATTTTATTAACATATGAAACAGATTTTCAGTTACATATTACCTACTTTGTTGATAGGAATATATTTAACAGGAATCGTTATATTTAATCTTCAAACACAGAAAGTAACACCAGTTGAAGAAACTCAAGTTAATAAAGAGAAGTTTAGAACATTTTATTCAATAGAAGAAATTAAAAGTTTTATAGCTCGTTATAGCACACAACAAAGTGATTTTCTATTCAAAGTAAGCTTACCAATTGAACAATTCTCAGGACCAGCTTCTTTACCTGCACCAATACCTACCCCAACAGTAATTCGTCAAGAATCAACTCAATCAATACCTTCTTATTATTCAAAAACAAATGTTCAAGTTGAAGGCGTAGATGAACCTGACGTTGTAAAAACAGATGGAATGTACATCTATGCTGTTACTGATAAAGGAATTGTAATAGTTAAAGCGTATCCAGTTGAAGAGTCTGGAATTATTAGTAAAATTGATTTAAAAAAGAAACAAAACGAGCCCTATCTTTATTATGAGTTTCAGACTTTACTCTATGTTTATAATGATAAGCTTATTGTTATAGATCGAAATGTGGTGTATAATGAACCATTAGATGTATATTTTACAGATATATATTCGACTCGATATTATAAGCCTCCCGTAATCTATACTAATGTTTTAATCTATGACATAAAAGATAGAGCTCAACCTAAATTAGAATGGAATGTTACAATTGAAGGAGATTACGTTGCAAGTAGAATGATCGAAGAAAATGTTTACATAATTACAGCATCTCCAGTTTATTCACAATACGAAATAACATTACCTACGATCTATGATAATAATAAAGAAATAAAGGTTAAGCCCAACGATATTTACTATACGCCATATATTGATGCTGCTTTTAGATTTACTCTTCTAGTACATTTAAACTTAATAAATAAAAGCATAGAATATAAAGGATTTTTGCTTGGAGTGACAAACACGATATATGTATCTTTACAGAATATTTACATTACTCAATATATTTATTCACAACGTTGGACTGGAAGAACTTCAACTATTACTTCAGAACAAGATTACACTATTATTCATAGAATAAATATACAAAATGGAATAAAGTATGAAGCGGCTGGAAGGGTTCCAGGATTTGTTTTGAACCAATTTTCAATGGATGAGTATAAAGAATATTTCAGAGTTGCAACAACATCGATAGTTTTTGATAGAGGAATGTTCACTACTACAAGTAATAATATTTACATTTTGGATATGGATTTAAAAATCATAGGTAAAATAGAAGGTATAGAGAAAGGAGAAAGGATTTATGCAGCTAGATTTGTTCAAGAAAAATGCTACTTGGTTACATTTAGACAAATAGATCCATTTTTTGTAATAGATTTGAGCAAGGTTCAAGAACCAAAGATCTTAGGATATTTGAAGATACCAGGATTCTCTACATACTTGCATCCTATAAATGAAACAATGGTATTAGGCATTGGAGAAGAAGGTGGGAGAAAAATTAAAATCTCATTGTTTGATGTAAGTAATTTCAATAACCCAAAGGAGATATCAAAGATAATCATAGGGAACCAATCTGATTATGCTTATTCCGAAGCTTTGCATAATCACAAAGCATTCTTATATGATCCTAAAAGAAAATTGGTCATTTTACCTTTTACATTCGAAGCTCGTGCAATTCTTCCAGTGAATGTAACAATGCTTCAAACTACTTATAAATATTCACTGATAGTATCCTATGATTGGAATGGATTTTTGGTATTCGAAATAAAGGATAAGATATATTTGAAGGGAAACATTACGCATGCTGGATATGAAGATATGCTAAAAAGAGTCAAAGATATAATACAAGACTTGTTGAGGTATAATTGGAATTACGGCTATTCTTACCAAATTATTAATTTGCCTGTAAAATTTATGAGAGTACTATTCATAGAAGATTTCTTATATACACTATCGAACCTAAAATTAAAGATAAATAACATACATACTTTAGAAGAAATAAAAGAAATTAAGTTTTAAATTTTTTATACAAACTATCAATAATCTTAAATTTAAATTCTCTGAAGTTTCATGAAGACCTGTCTTGAAAGGCTTAAAATAGGGAAATTAATATTATTTTTTAAATTATTATTAGAGTAGTTTAAAATGGAAAAAAATAAGATCACGCTAAAACTCATTGAATCTGATTTCTTTCCTGTAGATATTTTAAGCAGGGATGCCGCTATTGAAATGAGTTTTAAGCCCAGACCATCATATTTTGCAAGATGTAAAGAATTAAATATACCCGCACCTAAAGATTTTTATGATCCAAAAGTAAGAAGTCTACATCCGTGGCTAGCAAGAAGACCAAGATCAATTGCAAGAGCTCTTAACTTAGCATCTTTACTTACAAGTAAGGATTCAAATAATTTTCTTAACTTATTAGGTTTCAGTGCTGATAAGCTAAAATCACTTGTTAAAAACGGTTATCCTCCGTTGATATCATATACTACCCCCGAAACCGATTCTTTGAAAATGAATTTTGAAAATGAGATAATAATGGATCCTATGGCAGGTGGTGGTAGCATACCGTTAGAAGCAGCAATTTTGGGATGCAATACGATAGTGTGTGAATACAATCCTGTAGCATTCTTAATATTAAAAGCTACTATAGAATTTCCCGCAAAGTATGGTAGGGAACTGTATTTAAATGTAAAAAGCGAAGCGGAAAAACTTATAAATTATGCATTAGAAAAATTATCTCCTTTTTACGATAAGGAAGCAGAGGGATATATTATATTAAGGCAAGTTAACTTAAATAACAAGATATATCCTATAGCCACATCCATTCCATTGACACCTCAAAGTTTTGTTTCAATAGAAGGAGATAAAGTTAAAATAGTTAAAGGTAAGGCTTCACTTAATACCAACAGGAAGTTATTGTCTACTTGGATACAACAATACTGCAACGCTTTAGAAAACAATAACATTGAACTTCTTGACATACTAAATAAATGCATAACAGTTCAAACAGAAAAAGGTTTCAGATTAGGTGACGAGTTTGATCAAGAATTATTAAGGAAATCATTTGAAGAATATTGCAAAATTAAATCTGCACTTCCAGAGACTCAATTACCTAGAGACAATGAAGTTTTCTATGATTTATTACCTCTAAGAAAGTATAACCACTTGTTTAATCCAAGACAAGCATTAGCGCTAGGATTGCTTGTTGACTATATTCACAAGCGAATAAAAGAATTGATAAATGATAAGGGCGAGTTCGGTGCTGCTATAGGGCTATATCTTGCTTTAGGTATAGATAGACTTGCTGATTTTAATTCTATAATAACTACATGGAATGCTAATCAAGCAACCATTAGAGATAGCATTGGGTCTTATTATAAATTCAGAAAGTTTAGATTGGAAGGAATCTATACTGAAGCAATCGTACCCTTTAGAACTCTTGAATGGATATTTGAACCAAATGCTAAGGAAAAAACAGCAGGAGGAATATGTCCTATATTAAGAGAGTTATGTGAGAAATTAGAAGGAAAGGGTAATAAGGTAAAGGTATATTTATGTAATGCGATGGAACTTTCAAGATATTTTAAGGAAAAAATTAGCGTTATAAATGTTGATCCTCCATATTATGATCAGCATATTTATAGTGATTTCTCTGAATTCTTTTGGCCTCTACTTAAACTAACTCTTAATGATGCTCTAGAAATATTATTCAAAGAGAATTATTTGTCTTCTTGGAGTCCTCATAGTTGGCGTGTTCCAAGAGAAGATGAAATAGTTTCTAGAAAGCCTAGTGATAGAACGTTTGAAGTTAAGCTTAAGAAAGCCTTGATTGAGATGAGAAAAGTTCTTGATGATGATGGACTTTTGTTACTATGGTTCAGTCATAGAAAATTAGAAGCTTGGAAAGCTGTTTTAAAAGCTTTAAAAGATGCTGAATTTAAACTGACTAATATAATTCCATTAGTATCTGAGCATCCAACAAGAAGTATAACTAAAGGCGGAAAATTGGGAATCTCGCATGTTCTCATACTTGTAGCAAGGAAATCGAATGCTCCAATTTATATTGATAAAGCTAAATTGAGAAATAGAGTAATAGAGTGGGCAAAGAAAGCTAAAATATATCCATCGGAGGAAATTAAATATGAAGAATTAGAAGTCATAAAGACTGCTATTGATCTAGCGTTGCAGTTTGAAGAAGAAATAAAATTAAAAGAATAGGAACATGAAACAAGAAACTATTGCTAAAATTAAAAATGAAATGATCCAATTTAGCAAGAAAATATTGCCCCAATTCTCAATAGAAGAATTGAAAAGAGCTTTTCCGTTTCATAGCATTTTCTTTACTGAAGAAGGATTGAGAGCTTTTAAAGTACAGAGAACGTTAGTTACTAGAATGGGAATGCAACTTATTCCAAAAATAGCTTTCATAATAGCTCAAGATAAATATTCCCATGTCTTTCTTGATCATGATATAGTAGGAGAAGCTGATACAGGTATGATTGCTAAAGCTGATAGAATATTAGATGAACTTAGAACAGGAATGAGAAAGCCTGACGCCATAAAAGAATGGAATGAAATAATTAAGTCTTCAACTGGAGAGAAGAGAAAACATAAAATTAGAGCTGACCTTTACATTGAAGATTTTAGACCTGGACCATTATTCATGGAAATAAAGAGTCCGCGTCCAAATCTTGATGTTTGCACTGAAAGCAAAAAGAAAATGTTATACTTTAAAATAATTAAATATAATTCAAAAGCAGAAGCTTATTTAGCGTTTCCATATAATCCCTTTATTAAAAGAGAGTTATATTCACATAGCTTTACTCTGCGAATTATGGATATCGAAAGAGAAGTTCTAATCGGAGAAGAAATGTGGGATAAAATAGGAGGAAAAGGAACATTTGATGAATTGCTTAAAATTTTAGAAGAAGTTAAAGAAGAATTGAGAGTAAAAAGGTAAAGTTTTATTATGTTTAGTTAAACAATTCTCCTTAAAGATAATTAAGAAAGAGATGTTGATGCTGGATGTGTTGAAATTTCATGCGGTTTCCAAAATAAAGCTATAACTCCTCCTATAAGAGCTATTATAGAACCGACCATGGATCCTTCTCTTAAAGGAATCTCCCGAATATAAATATAAAACGGTCCTAATAATATTTCATGCAATACAATTGTTACATATACCTTTAGAAATAAGATTGGCACCGCAAGCAAAATTAATACCCCGCTATCAATGTTAATATAAACGCTACAGTTGGTTTTTCTTTCATCACTAATAAATTATAGAAAATAAAAATATAAAACTTTAAGTCTGCAATTAAAGAACTTATAAATATTAGTTCAAAAGGATGCGCTATATTTTTTATACCTTCAAACAGTAATTTTCTTCGGACTCAGCTTTTCCTTGATTTTTTGTATTTATTTCTCTTTATCCAACAGCATAACTACATCATTGAATTAAGTTAGATGCGAAGCAAAAAGAAAAGCAAACCATTTAAAGCGGTAAAAGAAAATTTTTAAATTATAAGAAGCTCTTATAATCTAAATTAATTTATATACAAGCAAATGACAGGACTCTTAATTGAATTTTTTTACATTTAATAGTAAAATTTTTAATCCATAAATTTAGCAAAACTGGTCCATAATAGACTAGAATTAATATAGAACTGGTCTAAAATAGGTAAATTATTGAACAACTTTCCTAGATATAATGTCTCCCTTCCAGTTCAAAACCCAAATATTGTAATTGGAAGCAAGCTCTATAGCTTTTGGTACTGAATAATCAGCATAGATTACTTTAATCAATTTTGGTCTTAAGAGTTCAGGTTTTTCTTTTCTAATTTTATCAATTAATCTCTCCAATTCTTCGACTAAGCCAGTTCCTAATCTTACCGTAGCTTCGCCAATTACGCACACTTCATCGCTTACACCATAAATATTTAACTCCTTATCATCGATAAAAATTCTATCTAAACTTATTTCGATGCCCAATTCATTCTTAAGCCTATATCTAATCACATCTCTTGCTTCCTCTTCCACTGAAAGCGTCAACCTTTCAAGAGTTATCCTCATCTGTTCTTGCTCCTTACTTAATTTTTCAATGGTAACCATCATTCTTTCCTGCTCTGCACGCATAATCCTCATTTCTAAACGAATTTCTCTGACTTCTTCCCAAAGTTTCTTTATTTCTTCCCACATCTTGTTTTGATCTTCTCTCAAGACTCTTATTTCTTCCCACATTCTTCTCTGGTCTTCTCTTATAGCTTTAATTTCCTCCCATATTTTTCTTTGATCTTCCCTTATAGCTCTAATTTCTTCCCACATTTTATTTTGGTTCTCCCATAGTTTCTCTTGATTTTCCCTCAAAGCTCTAATTTCTTCCCATAATTTTTCTTGATTCTCTCTCAGGTTTTTAATTTCTTCCCACATCTTGCTTTGATTTTCCCATAATTTATTCTGGTTTTCCAACATTCTATTTTGATTTACCCATAATTTTTCTTGATTCTCTCTTAATGCCTTGATTTCTTCAAGAATCTTCCTTTGAGTCTCCTCTAAATAGTCAAGCCTCCTCAATATTTCAGTAATTCCTAAATAACCTGCTACAGTGTAGCGAAACTCTTTATCTTTATCTAGCAATTCTAGAAATTTTTCTTTTAATTCTTGCATTTTCTAAATAATTATATTAAAGATGGTATTTAAGGATATGCTTAATTAGTTTTATAATTTTAAAATAGTTGATATTTATTTTTACGTAATAATTGCAAATTTTAACTAATAAAATTAAACAAAAACATAAAAATGATAACTTTTGCAACAATAAATTTATTTAGTGGTAATAATAGTGATTAATCATGGAAAGTATATCCGATTCGTGGATAATTACACTTAGAAATCTAATAATAAAGAATTTAAAGGAAAACATGTTACCACTTCCTGTTTCTAAATCGATTTGCTACGAATGGGCTCTTGATTTGAAATTAAGAAAGAATTGTGATACTATACTTTACACTTCTTGTTTATATCAGCTTGCACCATATATTAATGCTTTTACCAAATATATAGAGAAGTTTGGAGTAAGCAAAGGTCGCTTTTCATCATTAGTATCAATTTTCTCAAAATTTTCTTTCTTTATACAACCAAACAAAGAACTTGTCGAAAAAACTAATAAAATTTTGAGAAATATTGCCAATGAGCTTTCTAAAGTTATGGATTTTGGTTATTTATATGAAGATGAACCATATTCAGGAGCTTTGCTATATGAACTAGGATTTGAAGATGAATTTAAAGAATATGCTGAAAAAGTTGTTGAATTATTTGAATCAAAAAATATAAAAAAGATAATTACCGTTGATCCTCATACACATTATATTTTAAAAGTTATTTATCCAAAGTTTGTTAACTTCAACATTGATGTTATTAATTATTTAGAAATTATAAAGCCTAATAAAAAAGTAAATTTAACTGCTACAATTCATGACTCATGTCTTTACGCTAGATTTCTTAACATGTATGATCTTCCTAGAAAAATTCTCGATGAGATTGGCGTCTTAAGAAAGGAACATGATATAATTACAGCTAAAGATTCTGGAGGATGTTGCGGCGGGCCTTTAGAATCGTTGGCTCCTGAGATCTCAAGAAAAATAGCAGAAAAAAGAATACAAGATTTAACAAAAGTTTCTAACAATGTCATTGTTCTATGTCCAATATGTCTAGCTAATCTGAGCAGAGTTGCCATCAATGTAAATGTTATTGACTTCGCTGAGCTAATTGGGTGAGATCATGAATAGTTCATTATGGGATGAGGCAATAAATCGTGTTCTTGAACCTACAATAATAAAAACAAAAAACATTCTTAACAACTATAAATATTTGTATGATATCGCTGAGAAGCTTAGAAAAGCTAAGGAAGAAGTAATTAAAAACTTTGATTATTATATTGAACAAACAATCAAATCAATTGAACAAATAGGAGGTTTTTCATATTTAGCAAGAGATGATAACGAAGCTAGAAGAATAGTTGGTGAAATAGTAGGCAGCAATAAGAAGATAGTAATGAGCAAATCAATGGTTGCTTATGAAATAGGTCTTAGACCATATTTAATATCAAAAGGTAATGAAGTATGGGAAACAGACCTTGGAGAATTTTTAATACAGCTTGCAGATGAGCCTCCTTCACATTTGCTAGTACCTGCTTTGCATATGACAAAGGAAAGAGTAGCAAAATTATTAAAAGAAAAAATAGATCGAAACATTGATGAAAATAAAAGCATTGAAGAGCTTGTTAACATTGTAAGGAACTTTTTAAGATCTAAATTCTTTAATGCAGACATAGGAATTAGCGGTGCAAATGTTATTGCAGCTGATACAGGTGCAGTGTTAACAATTGAAAACGAAGGAAATATCCGCATGACTTCTATTATTCCACCCGTAAATATAGTAGTTACAGGTATAGATAAAATTGTTCCAACGTTAGAATTTGCTTTTTATGAAGTTATGGTTCAATCTGCTTTCGGAACCATGTATCCACCAACATATGTTAACTTATCAGCAGGTCCCGGTTCAACAGCGGATATTGAAATTAAAAGAGTTAGACCAGCCCAAGGGCCAAAGGAATTTCATGTGATATTGGTAGATAATGGAAGAAGTAAAGCAGCAAAAGATCCAATACTTTGGGAAGCTTTATTATGTATAAGATGTGGCAGATGTTACTTCCATTGTCCAATATATAGAAATGTTGGCCCTTCATGGGGAATTCCACCATATAATGGTCCTACTGGTGTTATGTGGAATGCAGTTATTCATGGTATTACTAATGAAAATGTTGGAAAGACTGCTCTTTTATGTGCTCATTCGGGAGGCTGTAAAGAGGTATGTCCAATGAAAATTAACATACCTGAAGTGATACACTATATTAAGAGAAGCTACTTAAAGATGATCAGAAAATAATGATGGCATAAAAAATATTTATCATTTTACTTTTCTCATAACGTATGTGAATTACCATAATAATCTTGGATTGAATTAATTAAACTTGATTACGCTTAATTTTTTCTATTAGTTCTAAAACTCTCTTCTTTATTTCATCTCTAATTTTTCTCGCTTCTTCTATGGGCATTTTAGCAGGATCTGGAATATTCCATTCTTCCACATATTTAGCATAAACAACTGGACATTGATCACCGCTACAAACAATTATAGCTATATTGGCTTTTTCTTGTATTTCTCTTGTTAATAGTTGTGGCTTCTTGTGACTTATATCGATTCCTTCTTCAAGCATTAGCCTAACTGCATTTGGATTAACACTATCAGCAGGTTTTATACCAGCACTTATTGCTTTCCAGCCATTAGGAGCATATTTATTAAAATATGCTTCAGCAATTTGACTTCTGAAAGTATTTTCTACACAAACAAAAAGCACTGTTTTCATTTGTTTAAACATAGTTTATAAAATTAATAAATTTAAAGAAGCAAAATTACATTTCTTTTGATGGCCGTCGGCGGGCCATCAAATTGACATATTAATGCCTTATCCTTAGAGTATGATATGATAACTTGTATTCTAGATTTAAACATTATAAGAGTATATAACAAAATTTTACACAATAAACTTAAATAACAATTTTTCTTAAAAAAATTAGTGATATTAAACGAAAGAGAATTCAATAGATGGATTAAATCTGCGAAACATACTTTAGAAAGTGCCAAAGTAGATAAGGATAACGGTTTTTATAATTGGGCTTGCTTTAAAGCTCAACAAGCAGCTGAGATTGCAACTAAGGCATATTTTTATGGAATAGGGGAGCCTAAAACAGGGCATTCAATATCTTATTTGCTACAATTAATTCCAAACACATCTCTTGATTTAATTAACAAAGCTAAATATCTAGATAAAATGTACATTCCTACTAGATATCCTAATGCTTGGTCTTCTGAAACTCCCGATTTCTATTATACTTTAAGTGAAGCTGAGCAAGCAATTAATTATGCAAAAGATATAATTAATTTTATTGAGGAAAGATGGAAATTGTTAAAAAGCGTATAGAGGAAAGAAATAAAGTTATTGATGAAGCAAAAAAATTCGTATGCTCATTAAAAGGTAAGTATACTGCTTTCTTAATAGGCTCATATGCAAGAGGAGATTTTAGTATTGGAAGCGATGTAGATATTCTTTTAATTGGTGAATTTGAAGATAAAAATCCTTTGAAAAGACTTTTGAGTTTAGATTTTCCAGCAGGTTATGAAGTCATTCCTTTAACAGAACAAGAATTCTTAACAGCTTTAGAAAATAAAAATCCAATTACATGGGATGTAGTTAATGAATGCGTAATTTTAAGAGATGACTTTGGTTTAGCAGATAAAATTAAATTTTATAAGTTTAAAAAATAAATTCTTTAAGAAATGAAACATGACTAGCGAAGAGTATAGATTTAGAGATGATTTTATAGAGAGAAGTCCTTACTGGAAATGGAGAATTGATAATTTTGCATCGATAAACGTTAAAGATAGCATCTTAGAGATGAGCATGGGACCTACAGAGGCTCTATATTATTCAAACGCTGAGATAAGCGATGGTATCTTTGATGATATTCCATGTATACGAGGAGTTTTCGAAGTTAAGTTAATGTTTACTGGACTCCACTACGGCAGTGCAGGTTTCGGTTTTTGGAATCACAGTATGAGAACTGATCTAAGCAATCCAGTATGGTTCATATATTTAAGAGCAGCTGGTCCCTACCCTTTACAAGGCTTCTTTGCTCAGATGGCAAACAAATTTCAGCCCATAATGCTCTTTAAAAGCGTGGACAAATACAAGATAGCTCTTGACATACTACCATTCCTAGCACCCATAAAGATCAATTCAAGGAAACCAGCAATGCAGGATATAGACTTGACTAAATGGAATGTCTTCAGGGTCGAGTGGTTTAACGAAAGTTCAACGTTCTACATTAATGAAGTTGAAGTAGCAAAGCTTAGAAGTAATAGAAGGAGTAGAGCCAGAGCAGATATTTGGATTGATAATGCTGTCTTTTACCCTCCATGGAGAGATGCTGGCAGTGTATTCCGCCACATTACACAGGAGAACAGAGTTAAAACATGTCTTAAAATAGACTATGTTGAAATTAACGGATTTAAGGTTAAATTATGATTCTTACAAGATTATCTTTGAAATCTTAAAAGTTTTTGATCATTAATTCCTATATTTATCCTCGAACACAATTAAATGTCTAATTATATCGTGATTACTAGTAATTAAGTTTATTCTATTTGCTAAAAAATTTATAGGTAAACATGAGGATGCTTGATATTCCCTTTGATTCTTATTATACTTGTGCTTATAGCGATCTACAAGATATGAAAACTTCATATCCTTCTAGATATGGGGAAAGTAAACCTCAAATTTATGTTATGCCTTTTGTATTTTGTTCTCCACTTTTTTATAAAAATGATTATCATCATTGGGCTTTGAGTGCTTTTGTTTTAAATATTAAAGGACAATATAAAATTATGGAGATTTATGTTTTTAATGGCTCTCTTCCAAAAGATTTTAATTTTAAAGATAATTTAGATAAAGGGATAAAGGTTTTTGAGTTGAGGGGGAGAATAGTATGAAGGCAAAGCATAAATATATATTGACTTTATCTACATTAGCTTTATTTTTGATTTCTGTTTTTATTGTCTATTTTATTTCTACAGCAGTTGTTACTAAGGCACCGCAAGCAGATGGAGGAGGTTGCCCAATTAAAACATGTTCTAAAGATGAAGATTGTTCTTCATGTGATAATAAAATTGGAAGATGTGAGAAAGGAAGTTGCACATGGCCTAAGTGTGGTATTTATTCTGGTACGACGGGGAATGATGCTAATAAGGATTGTGTACCAAGTTATTGTTGCGATTATTATACAGGGAATTGGGTAGGAAATTGTTTTACAAGTATATATTCTAATAACAACAAGTATCTTTGTGCACCAAAATAATTTTGAGGTTTTAATGTAAAAGCATATTAAAATCTAGTTTCAATCTTTCATCCATAAAACTATGATTTTACCCCTTATCATTTGAAATAAATACTTAAAATATGCGCTATCTTTTAATAATCCATCTTTTAATGAATATAAACCAAAATAATTTCCATAACCTATAACAAGTTCTTTATCTTTAAATTCATTATTAAGTTTATAAACAATATTATCTGGTAAGCATACACTCCATTCAGGGTTCATAGTATAAACAAGATCCGGTGCCCAATTTTTTCCAATACCTGGTGATGCAATATATTTATTTGTTCCACATGGTATTCCAAACGCTCTAAAATCTAAAGGTAACCCATATCGGTAGCCATCTACTTCATTATAATCCCTTGGAACACCAATAATAAACTTTATTAATCTCCATGAGCCCCATTCTTTCGTTAAATATTGATCAATTCCATGGTAGTTCTCTAACCAACTATAGTCTGGAGGAAATGTTGCATGAGCTTTATCCTCATCCCATCCTCCAACAAATTCAGAAACAGTATTTTTCAAACCATTATGATACCTATCATGTAACCACCAATAATAATGGACATCAGGATGTACGTAATAATTACCCGCATATTTAACTTTTCCCCAAGGATAAATGCTAGCTATTTTATTATATTCTTCAGGCAAATAATTGATAAAAGCTTTCATACCTTCAAGTCCAGTTGTTGGTTTGCCATTTCCCTCTACATCATAATCACCTGGTTTGACAAAATATGAAGGTAACTCAGATAAGTTATAAAGAGCTATTGTTCTATTTGTTTTATCTTTTATCTCTTGTTCAAGCAAATCAGAATCCCAATAATGCAAAGTTATTGGTAAACCATCTCTTTGCAAATTTTTTGGTAAATTGTCCATGTAATCATGAAAAGGCAAAATTACATCCTTCCAAATAACTTCATCTGTTGGCTTATAATATTCACCATATTTTTTAGGCCCCCATGGATCATCAAAAATACAAAATGATACTTCTTGCATCATTTTGTTTATCCA
>Ga0079995_1068212_pt1 | contig 14662 bp, 12 predicted proteins | sample FaiFalFF_MnMetaG_2_FD_69198 | JGI IMG/M metagenome (GOLD analysis project Ga0079995, IMG submission 69198) | Freshwater microbial communities from Yellowstone National Park, Wyoming, USA - Fairy Falls C (FF_Mn_C) (SPADES assembly) (version 4) | ecosystem: Environmental > Aquatic > Freshwater >...
TTATGGACTACTGGAAATCTGACATCAAAAAAGGTAAGCAGTTTCTTATTTTCGTTTATGGAAATTTTGAGAACCTCCAAAGGCAAGCAGATATAACATCTGCAATAAAAAATATTTCAGCAGACTACAAAAGAGAAGTTGCATCAAAAAATCTCATGACTTTTAGAGTGTGGTATAAAGGCAAATCAGACGAAATAATCTTTTCTTTACAAGATGAACTATCAAAAAGAAACCTAAAACTTACTCCGACGATGCAAAATAGAAAGATGATTCAAATAAAAGTAGATTAAACACAACCAAAAAGGCAAAAAAGACAAAGGTAAAAAAGTAAAAAAGGAAAACAAAAAAAGAAAATAAGAAAGAAAAAAGAAAAATTGTAGATTTTTGTTTTCAGAATCAGAAGAATAGGGAAATACCAGCTGAAAAAACTCTGGTTGAGAAATCAAAGTAGTTTGATCTTATCGGAGAGAAAAAAGCTCCGGCTTTCCTCACAATATTTGCTGATATAAACTCTACTTTCAAAAATAAATAAGTATCTTCAATCCCGTATTCTGATTTTAAAATGGCTTCTGATCTTCTGTCAAACATATCAAGAATAAATAAGAGTCCGCCTTCTAATCCCCAACCAAAAACAGTACCAAATTTGTTCCCACCTATGTCATAGTATTCAAGAAAGTTATCTACTATGCCTCTTACACCTAAAAACGGAACAAGTATCTGCTCTGGGACAAAACTTCCGAGCACCTGCAAACCTAATCCAGAAGAAGAAAAAATCATAGAAGAGTAATTTTCTCCTGAACTTACGAGTATTCCTTTGGTTTCATCAAGAACAACTCTCTTTCCCCTAATATATGTTGGAGAGAACCTGAAAGTGATAAAAGTTGGAACTAATTTGAAAATTCTTTTACCATATTCCAAATCAAGGGAGAAAATATTTTTTCCGTATGCTAATTCAAAGATGCTTTGCCCATTTACAAAGCCAGCTCTTTTTAAATTGAAAAAACTCAACCCAAAATGAAACTTATTTCCGGATAAATTCTGGTTATTGTTATTGTTATTCTGATTTCCCTCTTCTAATAATTCATCGGCAAAAGCTTGTGGTATAAAACTTATGTGCTTTATATTTTGGTGATGCTTTATCTTTTGCCAAAAATCTATTATTTTCTGTGAAATTCTGTAATATAGGCTAATGAGAGATTTGAGTTTTAGCTTGTAAAGCAAGTTTTTTATTCCTCTGAAAAAATTTGTAATTTGAGAATTTGCACCAAAAATATATGCTATAATGCAACCTACATTTTCCTCCGGAGGACCACTTCGCCCAAACTCAAAAGACCTATAAGGTATGACTTGAAATTGGTCAGAAGGTTCGGATTTTTTACCTCCAGAATCAACAGCTTCAACAAAACCACAATATTTGACTCCGTTTTGTACATCTTGATCGCCGATTTTATTTATCTCAACTGAATCAGAATCAGGTCCAACCGATATGGAGACGGAAGAGCAAGCCGAAGGATAAACACCAACATAAACTATATAGTTTTGAATATCTCTATCTTTTAGCTTATCCCACTGAACAATAAAACTTTTGTCTTTTCCAAAAGACCTAACATTACTTACTTTTTTTGGGAAATCGTCAAAAATGAGAGAGCAACTGAAAGAGTTCACGATTTGAAAGCCAGTTTGTCCAGTGGCTGAAAGTTCAAAGGAAATTAATATTCTCCCATCTGCTGGGTTTAGAGCCTGAAAATCAAAATTTAAAGATTTTCCACCATCTTGTGCCCCTTCTTCTCTTATATATTTTTTGCCATATCCGTCGTCAAACGCCACGCGTAGAGTGTATCCAGTACAACTTTGGCAGAAAAAAGAAACTTGGGATGAGTAATTTTTTGTCATAACTCCATCTTTTATAATAACTCCAACCTGAGTTGAAGATGAACACCACTCACCTTCACAGCTTGTGCATGAAATAGATTGAGCAAAAGTTAAAGTTGGAAAAATCCAAAAAAATAAAAACCAAAGAGAAGATAGAATAAAAGATAAAAAATAAAAATTTTTTCTATTCAACTCCATACTTTTTGAGTATTTTTATTATTTCTGACAGAGCTTTTTTGAAAGCTTGAACAACTTTTGGATCAAAATGTTTTCCACTATCTTTTTCTATGATTTCAACGGCGCGCTCAATCTCGTATGGTTCTTTGTAAGGTCTGCGAGATGTAAGAGCGTCAAACACATCTGCAACAGCTACAATTCTCGCCTCAATAGGTATTTCTTCTCCTTTTAAACCTCTGGGATAACCAGTTCCATCATATTTTTCGTGATGGCACAAAGCAACATTTGAAGCCATTTTAAGTATATCTATTGTGGAGTCTTTTAAGATTTCGTATCCATAAATTGTATGTTTTTTCATTTCTTCAAATTCTTCATCGGTAAGTTTTGCAGGTTTTAAAAGTATCGTATCTTTTATTCCAAGTTTTCCAATATCGTGCATAGGTGCGGCAAGTTTTAATTTCTCACACCACTCCTCATCAAAGCCCATCTCTTTCGCAATAAGGTAAGAGTAAAGGGACATTCTAACAAGATGATTATAAGTTGCGCTATCTCTGAACTCAGCCGCAATAGAGAGCCTCATAACTATTTCTTCCTGAGCTTTTTTCAGTTCCTCATATAATATAGCGTTCTCTATTGCATTAGCAGCTTGAACGGCAAGAACTCGAGCGAATTCTAAATCATCTTCGGTAAATCCATCTCCGTTTTTGTTTATTCCTTCAAGAACTCCTACGGCATTTCCGGAGTAGGTAATCAAAGGCACGGCTATTATGCTTTTCGTTCTGTATCCGGTTTTTTTATCTGTTTCAGGGTTAAATCTTGGGTCGGAATAAGGTGAATTGACAATAAGAGGTTTTCTGTTTGAGAAAACCCAACCAACAATTCCGATATTTTGATCAACCTCAATTTTTTGTTCAAGTCCGTGAGCGACTTTTGTCCACAGCTTTGAGGTTTCTTTATTATATACAAATATTGAGGCTCTATCGCAATCTAAAATTTTCTTTGCAGAATCTACTACTACACTTAGAACATCATCTATATTTCTTTTTGAGCCGAGCTCAAGTACGAAATCAAAGAATAACTCTATTTTTTCTTTATTTTTAGAAATAATCCTGCCCCGTTCATTTTCCGATAACATCTGAATAATATTAGCATCAGGAAATAAGAAAGAGCTGTTTTCAAGCTATGTTTTGACTTTTCTTTTTTTACTTTCTCTCGCTATGTTTTATTGAACCCCCAAAGCTCCAATAGCGAACAATCCAAGACCAAGCAAATCATTCACAATTTGATTATTTGCATCTTTCCACGCAGGAGCTGGCGGTGTAGGAGATACATCAAGATCATCTGCAATAACAGAGCAGTCCCAAACTTGCATCCCTTTTCTCATATCTTGGAGTAGCTTAAGAGAGAAAAGGATATTTAAAATTGCTGACTTTTTCATTGAGTCTGTTGTAGCATCATATACTTGTTTTACGGGGTTAGCAAATACATAAAGAACACTGCATATATCTATTTGAGTTGAACTATTCCCTGATGGGTCCTTAAAAAGAACATAAATTAAGAACTTCATTCCTATATCGTCAAGTATAGCTGTTAGCGATGATACTACATCTTGTGGATATTGCGAATGCCATCTAAAAGATATAAAAGATGTAAGTGGATCAAGGAAGTCTTGTTCAATTTCAAAAGGATTACCGTTCTGATCTTTTACCTTAACAAACCTTTTTCCGTCCCCTCTTGCAACATAGTCACCTTTAACCCAATTTTGTGGAACCAAAAGCCCAATAGTATTTTGTGGCAATCCAGAATTTGTTTTCGTTGGGTCAAGAAGAGGGGCAAAATAGCCAGATATCCACCAATCCACAAATATATTCTCAAATTGATTAGGAGCATATATACGATAATCTACTGTTGCTTCGGTAGGATAAGTTATAGAAAATGGTCCACTAACATAATATATTGTTGTCAAATTGGAATCAAATTGAACATCCGCTGTTTTCAAATATAGTTCAGATAGATCAGGGTCATCAACAAATAGGTTAGTAACCAAAATTAAGTTTCCATAGTTTGTCCATCTGCTCAGATAAATTGGGTTATCTTGATTATTCCCCAAAGTTATAGCTTTCAAGTAAAAGTTTCTGCTTGCTTCTACTTCAACCGCAAATAATTTGCCTGCATTTGCTGTCTTGTATTCTACCCCGTCTTGAACAAGCTCATGCGGGAAAAGTAAATCTCTTATCGGTTTTGGTTGTGTTCCTTCTGCTCCAAAGAACTTACATACATCTATCTTCATAAAGTTCGGAAGCGGAATTTCGGTTATACTACCTGCTATGAATGAACCTACTGTATTCACAATTTTAGATACATCAAATTTATCTGGTCCCTCAGATATATGAATTACATTATCATCTTTTGAGCAATCAAATTTTTCTCCTCCGTTTTTCAGAATTTTCACTACATTTTGAGCCGTTTCTGATGTGAAACCTCCGGGTAAAGATAATTCACCGGTTGCTTTTTCTCCCAAGAATTTATTATTTTTTTGAAGGTCAAGGTTAAATCTGAGCTTTGCATCTTTGTAGCAAACAAGAGCTGGGTCATTATCTTTACAAGGATTACCAAACATATATTCAAGACCTTGACCTGACCAGCTGAAAGCCTTTGAGAAATTCGTAGGTATCTGTTTCCATATATCAGCTCCACCTTGCTTGAACCTCAAAAAGTTTGGAGCCCCATCCAGTCCTAATGTTCCGGGTAATCTTACTATGAAACCTGCTGGGTCTCCTTGCAGATCTGAAAGTAGCTGATTTGCATTACTCAAAATTGCTCCTATATCTAATACAAGGTCATGCGAATTAATAACATTGAAACCTACGAGAACAAGCTGAGATACAGCACCTAAAACATTCATAAGGTCCCATCTTATTTGAGTTCCTGCTTTGAACCAAACATCTACAAGATTACCCACCTTCACCTGAAATGGCACCGTTATTGCAAAAACATAATTTTTTGAATCCGGAATTTTTATATAATTTTCCGTTGCTGTTGCAATCTCCGTCATAAGATTTGTTATTTCATTCCTATTTAATCCGACAAGATTTAACACAGTATCAACTATATCTGTTTGTTTTCCTGATATTCTTGAAGCTTGGTGTCCGGGAGCTGATTGCCCACCACAAATTTGAGGTAAAGAACTTCCCACAAATCCACAAATCGTAGTTAGAGCTTTATCTAATCTTTGGAACAAAATCATAGCATTTGTAAGGGTTACAACAAGGTTAACTGTTGCTTTATCACTGAATGTTTTGAGCTCATCTGAGCAACCGTTATCCCCACAGAATTCCTTTCTTATAGTATCATATTTCCCTTGCGATATCAAAGAAGACATTTTACTATTCGGCAAAACATGAATTGTACCATCTTCCATCTTACGCTCAGTAACACCGGAGATAGGGGATTCCTGCTTACCTCCTCCATCTCCTCTAGTTGTTGTCTCCTCCTTACCACATCCTACGAAGAACAGAGCTATCGCTGCCGTAAAAGACAAAGCCACCAATAATTTTTTCATTCCCATATTTTTCACCTCCTTAATCTATTCTTCAAATTTTTATTTTAATTTTCACTTTTATATTTTTCCAAAAACTTTCTATTTTTTTAATTCAAAAGTTTTTTCATTTTTGTGTTTCAAAACAAATTATTGCACAGATGCATAAGATATTGCAAATGAACTAATATTGATCAAATCATTCATCAATTGATTAATCGTATTTTCCTTGTGATATCAAAGAAGACATTCTATTATTTGGTTGAACGCAGAAAATCTCACATATTTTATAAACTACAAAACCGGACATTTTCTGCTGCTCTTCTATTGGTTGCTGCTGTTCTCCTCCTACCATTTCCAACATAGGCATTAATATTTCACTTTCTATCGGTTTATAGCTGCACTGCTCTCCTACTTTATCGCACGAATATGTTTTTGTTTGTTCATCTACTTTTACTTTTATTTCAGACGATGAGAACTCAAAGACAGCGTTATTAACTTGAATTTTTCCAACTAATCTGCATAATCCCCCTACTGAACTTCCACTACCCGAAGGTTCTACAAGAAGCTCTATATCCTGTCTTAGAGGTTCTATTGTTTTAAAATTGAATACACCCTCTATACAATTTACATCTGGCGTAGTATCTACTGAATACTTTCCGGATATACTGATATAAATAAAAGAAGGAGAGTCTTTGGAAAATTGAGATGTAGCTTCGGACACAAAATCATAAAATGAATATGCTTCTTTTCGTTTATTAACAAGATCTTCATTTGAGTATGAACCCGAAAGCAAAAACGATGTTTTGATTAAACCATTAGCAGAGGAAGTCTTAAGTTCTGTCTTGAAGCCAGATGCTGTTGTTCTCCCCCCTGCTTTCATCGGATACATTTACTTCAAAATTCATCCATTTTTTCTGACCATCTTGTCCCTCTTTGCAATCATATTTATCTATTTTACCACCATCTCTGCACTCAGGTGGTTCAAAATCTTTTTTGCACGAAAGATCTATCTCAAAATCTCCATCTGATTGTTTCTTTGATAGTCTGGTTCGCATAATTACAGGAATGGCCCCGATGTTTATACCAATCAGTAAAATTTTGAATCAACTAGAAGAAATTATGCGAGCCGTAATTAAACGAGCAGTCAATATACCGCTGCTAGCAGGACCTGCTGAGAAATTTCCAAAGGTTTTTGTTGCAGCTTCATCAGGACTTGTGAATTTTGCCTCAGGAGGTTCTTGCTGAACACCAGTTGATTCTTTTTTACCACATCCTATGAAGAATAGAGTTATCGCTGCTGCAAAAGACAAAGCCAACAATAATTTTTTTCTTTCCCCATCTTTTCCTTACCGTATTTTTACCTCATTGATTTTTTAGGTCTTATTTTCTATTCCTCATTCTTCCTTTTGCTTCTTATTTTAATGAAATTTTCTACTTTTTGCGCTTTCCTTGCATATCTTTTGAATGGCCTGAAATCTTGCAAAAAGCTAAAAAATAACTTACAGATTAAAAGGTTAAAAAGTAAAATAAAAAAAAGGAGGTTAGTATAATGACAGAGAATGTAATAAAAGAATATCCAGAAGAAATTGTAGAAATAACGGAGGAGAGCATAAGAAAATATATGGAAGGTATAAGTGAAAACAATCCTGTATTTTTAAAAGATGGGGTAAAAGCCCCACCACTTTATGCAACGGCTTTATCTATACCTTTCACAGGAAAAGTTCTTTTTGATGATGAAGTAAATCAAGGGGTCAATCCTATGAGAGTTGTTCATGGTGAGCAGGATTCAAGAATTTTTAGATTGATAAAGGCGGGAGACAAGATAGGTATAAAGACGAAATTTTTGGGGATAGAACAGAAAGAAACCGGAACCCTTTTCATCGTAAAAGCAGAACAATATGACAAAACAAAAGGTGAAAAAATAGGAGAAGGTTATCATTTGTACTTTATAAGAGGAGAGAAAAAAGGCGGAGGAGAAAAGAAGAAAGAAGAAGAGAAAAAAGAGTTTGGTCAAAAGCTTTATGAGTGGAAAATCAAAGTAGCAAAAGATCAGCCTATAAAATATGCAGAAGGATCAGGAGATAGGTTCCCAATCCACACAGATGAAAACTTCGCAAAAGCTATGGGATTTCCAACGATAATACTGCACGGTATGTGTACTATGGCGTTCGCTACAAAATCTGTAATAGACAATGTATGTAAAGGAGATCCAACAAAAATAAAAAGAGTAAGATGTAGGTTCGCAAAAATAGTCCTACCAGAAGATGAACTTACCTTCATAGGTTATGAGAGCAAAGAAAAAACAGAAATAGGAAAAAGAAGAATTGATATAGTTGCAATAAACCAAAATGGAGAAGAAGTCTTAAAGAACGCTTTCGCAGAAATTGACTGAAAATCTTTATTTTTTTCTCTGTAAAAATCTTTATCTTTTTTTTCTTCATCTTTTCTGTTTCGCTTTGATTTGAGAATTCATATCTCTTTTTCTTGTCTCAATTATTAGGAAATAAATTTCCAAGAGAAGGAAATCTTGCAAGTCATCAAATAAGTAAAATTTAATTTTGAGCCTCAAGCAAAATTGCAAAACTTTAATAATGAAGAAGACAAAAAAGCAGCAGAAAGAAAAGAGAAAGGAAAACAAAAAAGAGTTAAAAAGGTTTGATGCGATTTTAAAAGAAATTTTCTCCGAAGCAATAGGAATGATTTATTACTTAGCTACTGGTAAAAAAATAGGTAAAAAAGTCAAAGCCATATCAGCAGAAATAAGGTTAGTCAAAACTTTCCGTCCTGATATTTTAGTTGAGGCTGACGGTGAGATAATCCAAGTTGAAATACAGGCTCAACAAGATAAAACTTTACCACACAGGATGTTCCGCTATTACTATGCAATAGTAGAAAAATATAAAAAAGAACCTACACAAATAGTTTTATTTGTTGGTAAAGGAAATCCTCCTCCATCAGAGTATAAAACCCCTAAACTAACCTTAAAATACAAAGTTTTAGATATGAAGAAAATAGACCCAGATGTGTTTATAAAAAGCGAAAAACCAGCAGAAGTTATTTTGGGAATTTTGGCTGGGAAATTCAAAGATAAACCCAAAATAATAAGGAAAGTTAAGAAAAGAATTGCAGAAATTGTGAAAAATGAGGTAGAAATTGCTAAATATATAGATAGCATAAGCTTTTTATCAGGTTTATTTGATGTTAGAATAAAGGTAAAACCTATGCCAATACAAGTTGATATAAGAAAAACCTTTCTTTATAAGTGGGGAGAGAAAGAAGGAGAAAAGAGAGGATTTGAAAAAGGGAAACAAGAGGGAAAACAAGAAGGCTTGAAGGAGGCAATTTTATTAGATGTTCAAATCAGGTTTGGTAAATCAAAGACAAAAGAGGTAAAAACTCTCTTGGAAAAAGTTGACGATGTAAATTACCTCAAAAAAATAAAGAGGAAAATAATAGAAGCAAAGAACTGGGATGATTTTATCAAAACATTCAGAAACCACAAGTGAAATAAAGGTAAAACCTATGGCAATACAAATTGATACAAGAAAAACTTTCCTTTATAAGTGGGGAAAAGAGGAAGGATTAAAAGAGGGAGAACAAAGAGGTTTTGTAAAAGGTTTTAAAGAAGGTGAAAAAAGGGGGATTGCAAAAGGTCTTAAAGAAGCAATTTTGAGAATTGTACAAGTAAAATTCAGTAGCTCAAAAGCAAAGCAAGTCAAAAGCCTTTTAGAAAAATTAGAAGATATAAATCGTCTGAAAAAGATAGAAACAGAAGCAATAAAAGCAAAAACATGGGAAGACTTTGTCAAATTTCTCAAAAACCCAAATTCAAAAAACAAAAACTCAAAATAAACATAATAAAAACAATTACTATTCAATCGGCTCCTAACTTAGTTAGTTCCAAGACCAAAGTTATCTCTCCTTTCAATTTTCCTTTTTTTTCAATCATTCTTTTCACAGAATCAACATTTCCGAAAATGTATTCTTCATGAACTTTTGTCATCTCCCGTGCCAAGAACAAATTTATATCTCCGAAAACATCTTGAATATCATTCAATGTCTCAGATATTCTGTGAGGAGATTCAAAAATAACAACAGATAAAGAAAAAGGTAATTTATCTAATGCATCTTTTACTTTTGAAAGGAAATTTTTTCTTCCCTTTTTTGGTAAAAAACCTAAAAACAAAACTCTCTGAATAGGAATGCCCGAAACAGAAACTGCCGAAGAAAGTGCAGATGGTCCCGGAACCGGAATAACAGGAACTCCTATTTCCCTACACTCCCTTACAAGAAATGAACCGGGATCAGATAATCCGGGTGTTCCGGCAGACACTAAAAGAACAGCTTTCAAATTTTCATTTTTTATTTCCTTTGCTATTTTCCGAGCTAAATCTTTCTCCCGAGGAGCTGGCATATAAAACAATCTTTTTTTTAATCCCAAAAAGTTCAAAATTTTTAAAGCTCTTTCTTTTGATTCACAAATTACTAAATCCGCTTCTTTTATTACTTCCTTTGCTCTTTCGCTCAAATCTTTGAGATTACCAATCGGAGTTGCGACAACAAAAAGTACCATTTTTCAATCTACTATTTCAAAATTTTCAGGAGAAATGTAGTTTCCAAATTTCTTTTGAGCCGAAATGAGTCTTTGTTTTTGCTCCTCCAAAACATCAAAAATTTCACTGGGAACATCCTCCTCATTCTCCCAGAATTTTTTCGCTCTTTCAATCTTTGCAAGATTTTCCTGAACTCTTATCGTAAATTGTTTGATATAATCTTGCTTTGAGTAATCTTTCTTCAAAACTGATTTGAAAAGATAAACCAAATCTTCATAGAGAGGAATAAGTCCTGTTGGAGTTTTTCTTACTTTAACTTCACCGTGAACTCTTAACTCCATCCATTTTACCCAAACATGTTTATCTAATTTTGAGTTCAAAAATTGCCCTGTATCTAAATCTTTCAGGAAGTAATTGACTCCAAAAATTAATGGCGCTTTTTTAAGTTTTCTCCCGAATTCAATGTAATTTTTCACATAAGTGCCAAGAGGAATTGAGACAAAATCTTGTATGCTCATAATATTGATTTCGTATTTTCCCTCCTCTCCCACAACAGCAAATGTAGTTTCTGTTTCCAGCGAAGCTCCATAAGCTACAACACCGTGAGTCCAATCAAAACTTTGCTGAACCGGAACATAAGCTCTGTAATCCCTTCCGCCAAACATAATACCTTGAATTTGAACTCCATCTGGATTTTCAAGGTTTTCATCGCAGTTTTTCAGAGCTTTCAGAGAAACAGCATATCTTGCATTTTTATGAGCAGGAGGAATTTCTTTTCCATCCTTATCTTTTTTGCCCTCATACCAGTATCCTGAAAAGTTTATTCCTTCTTTCGGCAATTCACAACCCATACCAAGCCACCAAGCTCTTCCGTCTTTCACTAAAACATTACTGAATATAATCTCACCCGGGGAGTTCAGAACCTCCCAAATTAGAGGATCATCTTTTGGATTGACATCTTGTATTATACCAAATATACCTTTTTCAACATTCACAGCTCTCGCTACACCATCTATATTTCTTACAAAAGCTAAATCATCAGATAATATGTTTTCTCCCGGGAGCATAGCAGTAGAGGTTTTACCACATCCCGATGGGAAAGCACCAGCAAAATAAGTTTTTCTACCACCAGGACCATTAACTCCTATCAGCATAAAATGTTCCGCAAGCCAACCTTCTTTGTGAGCTTTTCTTATAGCAAGCCTTAAAGCAAGTTTTTTGAAACCAACAGAATTTCCTGCATACTGGGTATTTACGGAATAAACCGTGTTTGTTATGTAATCAATATATATTCTTTTTTTATCATAATTTTTTGAAACTTGATTTTCATCAAGTTCCCCGGCAGAATGCAAGAACTTGAAAATATCAACTCCGTTTTCTGGCAAATTCATAAACATTTCATATCCGCCACGATATAGAACATTTATTGAATGAGCAACACACCAACTATCCGTACACTCAACGCACGGTATTGAAAACACAGAATTTACAGGTCCCAAAGAAGCAAAGAGAATAATCATAGTTTTTCCCTGCATAGATTTTCTGAAAAGATTTAGTATTTCGTCTAATCCTTCATCTCTATCTATTTGGTTAAGTTTTTGCGATAATTTCTCTCCTTTTGGAACCAAAAATTTGGTCACAGCTCTATCTCTACCTTGATCGTAAATCCCGTCAAAGTGATATGTATGTCCCGGAGTAAGAAGCATCTTTTCCTCACCAGACACAACAGCCATATTCTTTATATAAGCTATTTCATCAGGTGTATCAGAGCATATAAAAATATCTTTCGGAGAACACAGCTCAATTGCATCAAGAATAAATTTATGAACTTCTTTGTTTTTTATCTTTGATAGCTTTTTGAATTCACTTTTCTTCAAAACACCTTCTAACTTTGCTAAAAACTCGTTCATCTAATTTTACCTCCCCACCGAAAACAGAAAAAAAATAATGCGAGAAAAAAGAAAAAGAAAAAAAATAAAAAATTGAATAATTTGAGAAAAATTTTTAAAGATGAGAAAGCTTTCAAGAAATAAAAAATATGGTTCAGCTATAAGATTTCTTTTGTTTCCGTTTATAATTTTATTTTTTGCTGCATGCAAAGATAGTGGGAAAATCAAAGATAATGAAATAAAATTAGACGAACTCTGCGATAAAGTAATAAATATACACAAAAGTAGAATAAATAAATTCTCCTTATGTTTTGGAGCAGATAATGAAAAAATATACAATTCAGAAAGAGATGAAATTACAAAACTTTACCAAAATTGTCTGACCGGCATCTATGAAATTTCAAAGTATATCAACGAAAGAAAAACAATAGAGTATGATGGTAAAAAAGCTTATGAAATAATAAAAAAGGCTGAGGACCATCTGAACCAAAACTGCGAAGAGATAAGAAAAAAGCGAAAATCAATTTCCTTATTAATCCAAAAAAATCTGACGGAAATTCAAACTTCATTTTACGGAAAACTTAAAGAAGGAGAAACTTGCTACCACGATTTAGAATGCTCATCAGGACTTATATGCGATGGTGGATGTCCGGGTATATGTAAAAAGCTCAAACAAAAAGGGGAAAGCTGCCAAGAAGATAAAGATTGTGATTCTTACCTTATATGTTTGAATGGAATTTGCGTTGAATCAGGAGAAGAAGGCAAACCTTGCAGAGATGATTTCCACTGTAAGGGAGAACTTGCATGTTTAAATTACGAATGCTCCAAAATCAAGCAAGAAGGTGAAGCCTGTTCAACACCAGCGGAATGTGAAATCTTCTGTGGTGATAATAAATTATGCTCTGGACTGCAAATATCAAAAGAAGGAGAAGAATGCGGAATACTTTCGGGAGACAAAATCTGTGATTTAGGACTTTATTGCAAAGCTGAAAAAGGAAACATAACTGAAAGTCATCAGAACACATCACAAGATCAAATAAATATGAAATTTATCTGCGCACCAAGAATAAAAGAAGGTCAAAAATGCAAAGAAAACAAAACCTGTGATATAGGTTTGTATTGCTCCACTGACGAAGGGATATGTAAAAAACTAAAAAAAGAAGGAGAAAAATGCGGGACTGATTATGTATGCGATCTCGGACTTATATGCGATAGAGAAGAAAAAATATGTAAAAAACCTCTGAATACAAAAAACAGAAAACCAAAAGGAGAAAGCTGTACAAAAGATGATGAATGCCAGAGTTCAAACTGCAAATCACATGTTTGCTGCTCCCCTTTCAATTAAACTACTCATTTAACAACCATTAAAACTTTAAAATGCTCTAAAATTCACAACCTTAGCCTTACTCCAAAACTTATTCTTGGCTCCCCCCGAGATGTAAAATTATAAATCACACCAGAATAAAAATCTCCACACAGTTTTTTTAGGTAATAGTTTAAAAATGAAGAAAGCTGAACAAATCTCAAAACTTTGAATTCAGCTAAATAAAACAAAAAAGATGAGTTGAAAGAAAAATCTGAAAAACCCCAGTTAAAAGAAACGGAAGAAAATCCCTCAAAATTGTGTTGCTCAGGTTGGAAAAAAGAAAAAGCAAATTTATAAGCTGAATTCGTAAGTATGAAAGCTCCACTTAAATTCAAATCAATACCATCAAAACTTAAAGGAAAATTTAATGTGTTCTCAATCATAATCTTTCTACCAAAAGAAAAAATCCGAAAATACGGAGAAAAAAAATCAAAATCTAACCCCAAACCGACATCTGATACAAAATTGTTTCTCCAAAATGAAAAAGATGAAAAGAAAGAGAAAGGATAAGATATAAATTCAGCTCCTAACTCGGGAACAATATCAATACCTGAATAATAAAAAAGTGAATTCAAGGAGAAAAACGGATGAAAAAAAGCAAAATTATACAAAAAATCATACGAAAAGGAAAGAGAAAGGAAAGCAGGAGATAAAAACGGATTCTGATAAAGGAAATCAGATAACCTGAAAGTGGAAAAGGGAACAAAAGGCAAGACAAAAAAATCTTTGAAAAATCCTTTCTCAAAATAAGGAAATAAGACTCTACCAGCCAAAGAAAAACGAGAAAAAGAAACAGAGCTTCTCAAAAAAGGAGAAAAACCGAAAACATCTGAATTCCCAAAAACTCCTCCTACCCCAAAACTCAAATTTTTGAAATTTAAATCTCCGCCAAAAAATCCAAAACTAAAAGAAGAAACTGAATCAGAAATATGACTTGAATAGAAGAAAATCTGATTGTAAAAAGATAAAGATGAGGAATTAGATATTTTCAAATCATCTGAAAAATTCTGGTATGCAGATGAAAAGGGTAATGACGCTGTTTCAACGCTTGCTGGAATAGAAGATAAAAATCTAAAAGTAAAAATTTTGTAATTAAACCCGAAAGCTCCCGGAATAAAAAAGTTCAACCTTGAAGAAAAAATGTCCTTGCCAGCAAAATTGTTTTCTCCCTCAAAAAAAACCGATCTACCAGAATAAGAAAAATTTCCACTAAAGAGAAAAATTTTTGTCTTTGAAAAAAAGAAAGGATAAAGTGATAAGTCAA
>Ga0079995_1081658_pt1 | contig 14645 bp, 14 predicted proteins | sample FaiFalFF_MnMetaG_2_FD_69198 | JGI IMG/M metagenome (GOLD analysis project Ga0079995, IMG submission 69198) | Freshwater microbial communities from Yellowstone National Park, Wyoming, USA - Fairy Falls C (FF_Mn_C) (SPADES assembly) (version 4) | ecosystem: Environmental > Aquatic > Freshwater >...
CCGAAGGCGGATAAAACAGCCGCTGGCCAACATTTTCCAGTGCGTTAGCCAGTGCAATCGCGTTCGGCTGTCCCTCCAGCGCTCGGATGATGCCGACGGCAAATTCCACCGGCGATTTTACGCGGGCCCGGTAAGCGTGTTCCGAATAAAAGATATTCGAGGTCAAAATCATCCGCACCGCTTCCCCAATCTGGTACTGGTTCCGTCGCAGGCATTTGGCAAGCGGTTCGAGGAGTTCGGCATCTGGTTCCAGCGTTTCGCTCACAAAATAGCGAAACAGTTTCCGTGCTATAAACCGCGCACAGGCCGGGTGTTCCAGACACATGCGGACAATGTCTTCGCCCTGCCAGCGGCCAGTGCGACCGAACACAGTTTTTTCGCCGTCATCATGCTCGGCCGCGTTGAAGTGAAACTTGCCCTGGCGGATTTCCCAACCGGTGAACGCACGGGCTGCTTCGCGGATATCCTGCTCCGTGTAGTTGCCAATGCCCAGGCTGAATAGCTCCATCAGTTCGCGGGCGTAGTTTTCGTTGGGCCGGCCTTTCTTGCTCAGATTGGTGTCGAGCCAGACCATCATGGCCGGGTCTTTGGAAATCGCCTGCAACATTTCCGCAAACGAGCCCAGGGCAAAACGCCGCAACGTCTGGTTCTGCTCGAGCATGTAACCGACGTTGTTCACTTTGGCGTTGCTGGTGGCGAAGTGATTGTGCCAGAACAACGTCATCTTCTCGATAAGCGGGAACGGCGTGCGGATCATCCGCGCCAGCCACCAGGCACGCAGATGAACGGTGTTGTTACCTTTGGCGATGCGGGCTGCCAGTTCGTCCATGCCGCGTTCGAATGCCTCATAGTCCGGCCCCGGAGTCAGCAGGCGTTCGACGGTTTTCTGAGGCCCATCCTGCACCGCCCGTTGCAACTCCGACCAGTTCGCAGCGAACGCCGCTCGCCGATACAGATGCCCGGCCCGCTGGAGATTCCAGGGCCGATGAGCGTCGGGCTGATACGGTTGCCAGGCCCATTGCGGATCGAGCCGTTTCCCGGATTGTCCGTTGGCTATGCCGTTGTTCTGCCGCACCATGTTTCCTCCCGTTGCTCCGGCAAACCCTCGATGCGTGGAATTGCGCTACGCTATCGCCGTTCTGGCGCCAATTGCCAGCGAAGATCAAGCTGGGACTTTTCTTCCGCCATCTGCAGGTGCGCTTCAATGCGGCCCAGGGTAGCGACCAGTTCGAGCAAATGCTTCACCTGCGTCCGTGCCGATTCCAGAGCTTGCACGCGCTCCAGCATGAATTGCACCAGCAGTTCATCATCCGCCGCTCGCAACAAATCCACGATTCCCTCCCAGCTGAACACATCGCTAAAGACCAGGCCAGCACTGCCGCCAGGCGACGCCTTTTCCTTCTGCAACGCCCGGACAATTTGCCGGCCTAATTCCAGCGTCGAACAGAGCATAAACTGGTCGCCGACCTGAGCGAAACAGGGACTGAAATTGAACAGCAAGCCGTTCTGAACCGCGCGATTGGCATCGTTGTCGGCGAAGCGATAGCCGACCAGCTTCACGTCGCCGTGCTTTTCCTCGACCAGTTCCAGTCGGGTTTGAAACGTGGCCAGCAGAGCGGCTCCGCGCAGGATAGCTTCCAGCTTCGGGCCGATTTTCTCCGGCTCTTTGAGTTGCAATACCACCGCAAACGACGGAATCGCCGTGCCGGGCCGAAAGGCATACGTCTGCCGATCCGGCTGGGCCACGATCAGTCGGTGATACTGTCCCAGTCCGGCGACCAGTTCGCTGAGCCGACTGCCCAGGAGAAACTTGGCCGAATTTCTATCCAGCTCCTCGAAAGCCTTGAGCTGATCGGGACGCAAAAGTTTTTCGCGGTGATGCAAAAACGAGGCTGGGTCGAAATAAAAACTGCTCGTGTAGATGGTGCCCGGTACGGTGAGCGGCGGAGGAAGACGGGTCCCACCCGTGGCCGGTGTCTGTGCCCGTGCCGACAGGGCCGAACCTTTCCATCCCGCCGGAACGTACACGCTCAATTGTGCCCCTTGCTGGCCGAGTGTCAGCCAGGCGGACACATATTCCGCTCGCCAGAACAGGTCGAGATAACGTCCGAAAAAGACGTGCACGATTGGCACATCGCCGGGCAATTCCACCGCTTGCCGTACCTGCGGCAGCAATTTTGTCGGACGCAAGTCCGCCCACGCCCAGGCGACAGCATCAGCAGGAATGCTGGCCTGAGCAGCTCGCCATTTCCCGGCGTGAGCCAGCGACCGCTCCGCTTTTCCCTGCAACAGCGGGGCCACGTAGTCGAACACTTCCAGCCGATTGCTCACCAGCAGCGCTGGGCCGTGAACAGTGTAATAGGCATTGCCGAGCTGCGTGATCTTCAGCCCGGCACGTTCGTGCTCCCGTCGCTGATGCGGCAAATCCCGGCGGGCCAATTCTTGTTCAATCACCTCGCCAAAAAGCCGCACCGCTCGCTCAAGCAGAGCCGCATCCCGTCCCTTCACGACGACCAGCACCGGTACCGGCTCCGGAGCATACTTGCCAGCCAGGACAATTCCTTCGCCCGCCAAACTGTCCAGCAATTCTCGCCACGGCTTGCCCAGTTCCCGCTCAGCATAACGCACCAGTTGCAGGAAACGGCGAATGTTTACCTGCCCAATTGCTTCCTGATAGGCCGGAAATTGCTGCAACCGCTCACTGGTCGCAAGCGCCAGCAGCGTATCTGCCACGGCCACCGGACGAGTAACCGCCACCGCAAAATCCGCCTCTTCCGGCACCAGTTGCAACGCCGGCGTCGCTGTCAGCGATGCTCGCCACAACAACCACACCACCAGCGCCAGCCACCACGTCCGTCGCATCAGCTTCTCCCCCTGATGGTCCCGGCAAATTCGCTCTTTTCGGTTCGATGCACCTCTTTCGCGCACTTCATGGCTTTCACGGTTCAGTGATAAATACCCACGTGCCTTCCGGACGGTTTCAAAAAAACCGACGATGTACAGTCCCAGCTTTCCCGACACCAACGATGTTTCTCCCGGCGTGGTGCCGAATGCGACGTCCCCCCGCCATGGTGCTGAATGCCGGGCGGAAGAGTTATGACGTTCATTCGTGCTCGTCCGTCAGCCGACCGCCAGAACAGGTTGCTACGTGCGCTGGGCAACCGTCAGCCCCCGTGCATCCGCAAACCGCATCTGCAACTCAGCGGCGTGTTGGCGATGCGGCGGTGACGGCAGCATCAGCCGGCCGTCCATTCGCAAACCGCGTCTGTAACGGCAATGCGATGGATGTCCGCGTTTCGAGCGTATGCGAAGTGCATTTCACGGGGGGCTTACACCCCTCCGCTCTTGCGTCGCAGTGCGAACGTCTGCCGGCGAAACGACGATTTTTGCGATGCACAAACGTACATTCGCCCAGGAGCGGCGGGTGTCAGCCCGCCGTGGCTCGGAACCGCGATGGTGGACGCAATGCGACTTCCGTCGGGGAACGCACGCTATGCACAAGAGCGGCGAGCGTCAGCCGCCGTGGTGCGCTTCCCATCCGCGACATCGGAAGTTGCTATCCCGAAACGAATGAGTTGCTCGGCGAACCGACACCTGGGGAATGCAGCGACGATTCTGTTGACCGTGCTGGTCGCAGCATACTTTCGGCTGTTCGGCGTGGCTGGCATCGAAGGACCTGCCGAACGTCCAAAACTGGTGCTGAAAAAGTGCCGACAGCCAACACGCAGGAGAACCTGTAGAATGACCCCGCATGTTTACCCGGGGGCCCGGTAGCAACGTGAATCTGGCCGCAATGCTTTCCCGCGGTGACCTCGTGAATCCGCACGTCGAACGGGCGGATGCATTCAGGTTGCGAATCTGGCTACGAAGGTCGGCGGGAAAAGTCCCTTCCGATCGCGGACTTTTCGGCAGCAGCACCGATCCCAGACGACCGGTAAATTGCTGGTCGCGGAAATGGCCCATTCCGGATGTGTACTTTCCGACAGCGGCACCCTGACTGAGACCGACAGATCGCTGGTCGCGAAGATGTCCAACTCCGAACGCGAGCTTTTCGGTGCCGGCACCGGTCCCCGAGACCAATAAACCGCTGGCGGCCGAGATGGCCCATCCCAAAGGCGCACTTTCCAAGCAGATCGGAGGATACGAACATGGCCGCGGAGCGTGATCGGCAGCAGTCGGAACAGGCGGATGCGGGTCGAGCCAAGGTCGAGCAGAATGCGCAAATGAGGGCAGCGAGGCGGGACTCGTGGCTGCCAGCCTTGCTGGTGAGCGGAATTTTCCTGGTGCTGGGCGTCCTGGTGCTTCTGACGATGCATTTTGTAGTGCGTTCGCTGTACGAAGTGCGAAGGCTAACGGGACACCAAGACGCAGTAACCAGCGTCGCCGTAACGCCGGATGGCCGGTATGTGGTATCGGGAAGCTGGGACAGCACGGTGCGGGTATGGGAGTTGGCCATCGGGAAGGAGGTACGGCGACTGACCGACGACATTTATGTCGTTAGCCTCGCAGTTACGCCGGATGGCCGGTATCTAGTATGCGGATGTGAGGATGGGACGGTGCGGGTGTGGTATCTGGGTTACGTTCGTGTCGGGCGAGTTTGGGACTGGCTGCGCCGCTGGCGACAATGAGTGTTCCTTTTTGCTTAGCCGAACCGCCTTATTTTTGGAATTACTGGCGGGTTTTTGACTAAGATGGAGGTTGCGTGTCCCACATGAACCGCCTTATGTCTTGCAGTTGCCGGGCGAGCGTCGCTGGCGAGAATCAGTGTTCCCTTTTGCTTGCGGGGAGTCTTTGATGCGTTTTTCCTTTATTTCCCAAGCACGACGAGGTTCTCTCCTGGAACTTTTGCAAAAAGCCTTCTCCATTGCAGTAGCTGCTTTATACAGCCCCGGCCCCCAGTATCTCTTGACAAAAGCGATGGGCTGACCTACAGTCCCGCCGCACTTGGCCCAACGGAACAGAGGAGGCAAAAAGATGTCGTACCTAAACCTCGAAGCATTCCATGCTACTCCGTTAGTGCACGAACCGTTTCCGTATCTGATCGTGCCTGGTTTTGTCCGCAAAGAGGCACTGCCAGCCATCCATGCCGATTTTCCCAAAATCGAACATCCGGGGAGTTTTCCTCTGGCAGAATTGACTTATGGCCCGGCCTTCCGCACGTTGGTGGAAGAAATGACTGGCGATGCGGTTTGCCAGGCTTTTGAAAGCAAGTTCGGCTTGTCGCTGAAACACCGTCCCATCATGCTGACGGTTCGCGGCTGGTGCCGGGAAACGGACGGCCAGATTCACACGGACACGCCTTCCAAATTGATCACGGTACTGGTGTACCTCAACCCGGAGTGGGAAGCGGACGGTGGCCGACTTCGCCTGCTGCGTTCGCCTCACAACCTGGACGATGTGCTGGTCGAGGTACCGCCTATAGAAGGCACGCTCCTGGCCTTTCGCCGCACCGACAACTCCTGGCATGGCCACAAACCTTATGCCGGCCCACGTCGCGTTTTGCAAATGAACTGGATGACCAGTCGCTGGCAGATGCGCCGCGAGATCTGGCGACATCGGTTTTCGGCTCTGGTGAAACGTTTCTGGCCCCGGCATCGCTCCCGTCAATCCCAACCGACCTACTAGCTCTTCGCCCTCGGTGCAATCCTGACCGCGGCTTGCCAATTAGCTGGTGCCGGATTTCCGATCAGCAACCCAGGCACCTTGCTTATGAAACAAAACAAATTTAGGGCCATATATCACTCGTAAAAGTCTCTCTTTGCTCCTCATGCGACGTATAGGGTGCGCCCTATTAACAGCGTTAAGCCTGCTTGGCTGCTGGAACCTGGATTCCTGGCTGCCACGTGATTTTCCCCAGCAAGAATTTCGCAAAGGTTTACGTCTAACGCTTCCCGACGACATTGCCGCATTCCGCTTATATGACATCGTTTTTCCGCTGTCAGCCGGAGAAAGCTTTGCACTTATCTGGCGGGATGCCGATGAACAGATTATTCCCGCCCATCTCCGCCCGTTACTTAGAATCAATGGTTTCCGTATCGGTGTGCTCGCGCGTGCTGATCCCGCTGCCTGGCGAAATTCGGACTCTTGCTTATCCTCGCCACCCAAGGCATCTCATTTGCTCCTGCGTCCTGGCAAGACTCATTTCCTCGCTATGTCGGAGCCGGTCGCTTATTTGACCTGCCCGGTTTACTATGCCGGCGAATGTTCCGTGGCCGAATTTAGCCAGGCCCAAGGGGGCTTACTTCTGGAATTTCTGGGCCGACACGAAGATGGTATCAGTTTACGCATCGAACCAGTGATCCGCCATCAGCAATCTGACGCAACCCGGCTGCTCTTGCCAGGCCAATCATCCTGGCCGTTAGCAGTGCCACTGAGCGAAACACGGTTTCCATTCTTAGCGGCTACACTTACACTTAGACCCCTTGAAACTCTGCTCCTGGGCGCCAGTCGAGAACAGGTCCCTTCTTTTGGCAGCACTATATTCGATGATCCCCAAAAGGGACACACGCATTTGCTATTGCTTAGCTTTGTAGGTGACCTGGAACGTGTTTCTCCTGCACGTGACAACCAGGCTCTGTTTCCCCAGCCGATAACCAAAGCCAAACCGGATGATCCAGTTCCACCCCCTTAATTTCGGCTCTCAGTTGGGCCCAACATAGTCCAGAGCAATGTCAAGCGCAGGAGCAGAATGTGTCAGTGCCCCAATGCTGATACGTTCTACACCTGTTTCGGCAACCGCCCTAACATTTGCTAAGCTAATGCCTCCGGATGCCTCTAATATAACGTGAGGTGCTATATCATTCCGCAACGCGACAGCTTGCCGTATCTTTGCCGGATCCATGTTGTCCAGAAGGATAATATCAGCCCCGGATTGCAAAGCAACAGTAACTTCCTCTAATGTGTCGGCCTCGATTTCTATGGGATAGGAGCGTCCGAATCGCTCACGCACCCTCTTAATCGCCTCTTTCACGGAAAGACCTTGCTGCCTGAGAATCGCTAGGTGATTATCCTTGATCAGGATGCCGTCATAAAGTCCCAGGCGATGGTTGACCCCGCCCCCGCAGCGGACGGCGTATTTTTCAAGAATTCGCCAGCCCGGTGTGGTTTTGCGAGTGTCGAGAATCAAGCACCCTGTACCACTCACAGCGTCCACGAAGCGGCGGGTCAAGCTGGCAATTCCGCTAAGGCGCTGCAGGAAATTCAGTACAGTGCGTTCTGCGGTAAGAATATCGGCCAGCGGACCACTAACTTCACCGAACACCATTCCCGCGCGCACACGATCGCCGTCGCCAACGTGCCAGCGGATACCTATTTCTTTGCCGAGCTGGTGCCAAACCATGCCTGGGATCGGCAATCCGCAAACCACACCATCCTGTCGAGCTACCACGTTTGCTCTACCAAATGCCTCGCCGGGAATAAGAGTTTGCGTGGTTATGTCCCCGGCTATATCTAAATCCTCGGCCAATGCTCGCTCAATAAGCCAGCGGGCCGCTTGCTCTTCGCGTTCTGTCCATTGCTGCATACCTTGCTCCAATAATGTGTGTTACTTTCTGCCGCAGGTTATGAAAATTGCCCTACGCAAGCTCGCTTCAGTGCGGACTCACGCGGTAACATCTGCATATTATAGGTACCACTGCACGCGGATAAACTCGGGAAAACGATGCTAGCTCGCTACCTTGATAGCCGACGCCGGGATGTGCCACCTTGGGGCAAGTCTCCATCATCAGCGGTTCCAGTCGGTCCAGGAAGTGCCGGGTGAGTGTTGCTCCGTAAGTTCTTCTGAACCTGGCTGGCGGCGAATCAGCGACCGCTTTTTCTTACGTCGCCGCTGCTTAGCTGCGGGTCCGTGAATGTTTAGATACTGCAACAGGGTCTCTTCGCCTTCCGCTGGCTTAATCCAGCCACCCAATAAGAGCGCCACCGCAGCGGCAATTCCCAGAAAATAGCCAGTAAGGTGAGATATGTATGCAATCGGCTCATGAGACCAGAGAAAACATCCCGTCAGGTCATAGACAATATAGGCCAGGATTAGCCAAATCGAGCTCATATACATTACGCCCATGTCGCCAGTTCGGAGAACATACCAGCCATAAAAAACCGCCACTTCATTGAACGGATATAGGATGAGGAACATCCCTGTGATCACGCAGACAGCACCCGAAGCTCCCAGGAGCATGTCCGCCGAATCGGTCACCGCCCAAACCAGACCCGTAAACGCTCCCAGGGCGAAATAGAGCGATAAAAACCGCGCATGGCCTATTTTTGCGTTTACGGCATTGCCAAAAAGAAATAGAAAGTACATGTTGAGAAACAAATGCACCACGTCGGCATGCACCAGTTGGAAGGTAAGGAGTTGATAAAGTCGGAAATTTTCTCGATGCAGGCACCACTTCCACATCCAGGCATCCGAGCCGAACTCCCAGTTCGCTCCTATACCTGCCAGACTGACTAACGATGTAACCGCTATAAGAACCCAGTTCGCCCAGGGTATGCGTTGCATAGGTACATCAACGTGATACGGCAAGAAAAGGAACATCGCACGCCTCCCAGATAATTTCCGCGACCAGTGGTGAAACTTTTACTTATCTAAGCCTGAAGAAGCGTTCGTATGATGGCCACCCGTCACCAGGTCCGTAGAAGTAGCCGCTGCCGATTGTAACTATCATATCGGTTGCGCATAGTGGGTCAAGACAGGGCGATACCGAAAACTAGCCAGGTTCACGTAAAGTACGTAGCCAGCGTTGCCGACATAAAGTTTGACGCCGGGAAATTAGAGCCGGTATCAAGTATCGCGACCAAGCAACACAAAGGAGCGCACCATGCAAAGACATCGTGCCACCTTAGTCCTGGGTCTTCTGGCTGCGGTTACCGTATGGGGTTGTGCTCAGAGCGGATCGGGTTCTCAAGCTAAGCAAAAAATGCAACTGCTTGAAGAAGAATTAGCCAACCTGCAACAACAGGCTTCGGTCCTGCGCAAGGAATTGAAGGAAGTCAAGACGGAGCGAGATCGCTTGATTGCCGAGGTGCAGCAATTACGTGAGCTGGCCCGACAATTGCAAGAGGTCAAAGAGCAACTCAACGAACGCACTAAGGAACGGGATCAGGCCCTGACCCAGTTGCAACAAATGCGCAAGGGAGTAAAGGAGCTGGTACATCAATTAGAGCTGCTCGCCTCCGAAGAACCAGTCCGCAGAGAGGAAGTACGCTTGGCCACCACGCCTTGATCGAGCCGGTTCCTCCTCCTTTCCTAGTCAGCGGGGATGCTTCGGCATCCCTGCTGGCTTTTTTAACCGCAATAAAATGATGCCAGGCAAGGTTAGAACCGCGAAATATCGCACACCAGGTGTACGTTTTCACTGCCTTGATTTTTGCAGGGTGCAGGACAAAAATGTGTTAGCGCTGGGATAAGCCTCGCAATCACTTTTGCTCAGGAGAATGCTCATGGCCTCAGCATTGCCGGAGAAACCGCGTCTGCGGCCTTCCGTAAGTGCCGTGCCGGACGAGCAAGATCAGAGATTTGTCTGGCTCTTCGATCAGGCCAGACTCAGCGATCGGGCGATACGTATTCCTTTGGAACTGGTGCCCATTGTTGAAATGCTCGACGGCAGTCGTTCTCTGCGCGATCTGCAATTAGAATTGATGCGGTTCACGGGAGGAACACTGGTACCTCTCGAATGGTTGGAGAACATCACACGACATCTGGACGAGGCATTGCTTTTAGACGGGGGACGATTTCGAGAGCATTTCGCCAGTATCCAGGTTCGGCCGCCGGCATGTTTAGGTGTCTATCCCCCCGAGCCGGACCGGGCGCGCGAGCACTTGCGGCAACAATTTCTAAGACCCGGAGGCCCCGGCATTGATCCCGAAACCTTGCTCCGCAACGGTACTTACACCCATGCTTTACGCGGAGCCCTGATTCCTCATATTGATTATCACCGCGGTGGACATAGCTATGCCTGGGCTTATAAGGAGCTTATCGAGCATACCCAGGCAGATATCTTCGTCATTCTCGGCACGGCTCATTATAGTGGACATAGATTCACTATAACACAGCGCGATTTAGAGACGCCGTTGGGTAAGGTGGTTACCGATCGGGATTACGTTCGCCTGATTACTGAGAATTATGGAGATGGCCTCTTTGATGATGAACCAGCTCACTGGCCAGAGCATTCCATCGAACTTCAGGTGCTCTTCTTGCAATACTGTTTTCCCGACCGGCCCTTCCGCATTGTTCCCATCGTTGTCGGCTCGTTCCACGACTGCATTGTTCAGGAGCGGTTACCGGAAGAGATGCCGGACATAGCCCAGATGCTGGTGGCCCTGCAAACCACGGAGCGTGAAAGCGGTGCCCGTGTCTTTTACATTGCCAGTGGCGATCTGGCGCATATAGGCCCGAAGTTTGGCGACCCATCTCCTGTGCACACTGAATGGCTGGAAGAAAGTCGCCACCGTGATCAGGCTTTATTAGCCCAGATGGCCGCCAGTGATCGCCATGGTTTCTTCCGTACCCTGCTTGAGGAACGCGACCGGCGACGCATCTGTGGGTTTCCTCCGACTTATACCTTAATGTCGGTGCTCGAGCCTAACCGCGGTCAGCTGCTTCACTACGAACAATATGTAGCTCCCAACGGTTTTGAAAGTGTCAGTTTTGCGAGCCTCGTCTTTTACAAAGATCGCATCCTGATCGCTGAGCGTTAGGTCTATTCTGGCAGTCGCCTAAATCAACCAGCTAATCATTTGCCCAGAAGCCAAGGCGAAACTTCCTTCGGGTTGGGATCAAACACTCAATCTATATCAGATGGTCTTGCCATAGATAAGGAAGAACATCGGCGTAGGCGTTAGCTAAGCGGCCCGGCGCTGGGCATATAGTGGACTGGCACGAATTTTATCAAGAATGCGTTCTGCCAGAGCGATAGCGTCCCGTCCATCTTCTCCCGTTACCCTCGGCCGGGCTCCAGTTCGCACGCAGTAAAGGAAATGGCGAATTTCCTCGGTAAGCTGGTCCCCTTCATCGTGGTTGAACTCCCGTACCTCTAACCATTGTCCGAACAACTTTTCACGTAGCAGGCCGACCAGACTGATATCCAATTGCTCTGGCCTCCAGCCGAGTTGCTTAGCTTTCTCAGAAGGCTGCACAATCAGGGTGTGCTTACGAAAAAAATCAAGCTCGACGTAACCTTCAGGGGAGTAAACAATCATACGCCGTAAGGGTCGAACACTGATCCGGCTGGCTGTCAAGGTTGCTACACATCCGTTGGCAAACCTGAGCCGGGCTTCCGCTATATCCTCATGGCCACCAAACACGCTGACGCCTACCGCCTCGACCTCCACTACCGGACTGCGTACCAGAGCCAGCAGCACATCCAGGTCGTGAATCATAAGATCGAGAACAACCCCGACATCTAAGCATCGCCCACTAAACATCGAGAGCCGCTGGCCCTGGATAAAATGAGGCCGGATGGGCCGTTTTTCAAGGTCCAGCAGCGCAGGATTAAATCGCTCGATATGTCCCACTTGCAAGAGCGTATTAAACTCGCGGCTCAATTGCACCAGCTGTTCGGCCTGTTCCAGATTACTCGCCAGCGGTTTTTCTACCAGACACGGTACCCTGTGTCGCAGGAAATCGCTGGCTACCTCATAGTGAGCGTAAGTTGGAACAGCGATGATTACGGCATCTACCAGACCGATTAGCTGACGGTGATCAGCAAAGGCACGGGTCTCGTATTTCCGTGCGATGGTGTCGCGCGTGTTTGCGTCCAGGTCCGCTACTGCCGCTAGCTTTGCATCCGGGAGCGTGGCCAGGATTCGGGCATGTTCTTTACCCATGTGCCCTAAACCGACCACGCCGACACGCAGGGGGGCCATATTAGTGCTTTCCCGACCTCATGCCGCGGATGATTGGCACAGATGACTGTTAGTGTTCAAAATACCACTTGATATTAGACTACGTCGAAGGCATTTAGCTAGTGCAACATTCAGAGTGTGCCCTGAACGGCAGGCGAAAACATGTCCCGCCAGAGGCAGAGCGACAAGTGATAAATCACCGAGTAGATCGAGAGTCTTATGGCGCGCGGGCTCATCCGCCCAGCGAAGGCGATTCGCAAGCACGCCCTGAGGGGTGAAAACCAACACCTGTTCCGGCCCCGTCTCTATACCCACGCCCTGCCGGCGTAAGGCTTGGACCTCCTCAAGCAGCAAAAAAGTGCGGCTGCCCGCTATGGAGTTAAGAAAGGTCTCGGGAGTAACACAGCAACCGAAGCGCTGCGGCGCAATGACCGCCCAATGGCCATAATCGAGGAAATAGCTGATATGTAATTCCGGCCGCTTATTAGGATAGATCGCCACAGAGGCTTGGTGGTGTCGGATAATCAGCGGCCATTGTGGCGTGATAACAGGAATCCATGCCTCCTGTTCCACGATGCCGGTTTCTGATAACGCATGAGCCAGAGGTAGCACCGACCCATCCCAGCCGGGCAACTCGGGACGATCTATTTCTAGGATACAATTGTCCACCATAAACGCCGCCAGGGCAGCAAGAACGTGCTCGACCAGTTCAACATGAGCCGGTGCCGTTCCCAGCACCGTACGCCTTTGCGTGGAGCTTACCCAATCCGCTACTGCTGGAATCAAGGGTGTGTCAGGCAAATCAGCGCGACGGAAAACTCGCCCTGTGTTCGGAGGGGCTGGAGTAAGCATCAGGTTTACATTCCGCCCATAGAGTAGTCCCCGAGCTGTAAGCTTGATGGGCTTGGCCAGGGTGCGTTGCCGACGCCAGCTGACCACGTGTATAGGAACTGCACCGATATCGCTAAGCAGCTTCTCCTCGCAACATGGCTCCGAAGGGGATAACGGCTCCGAGCAGTGGGCAGCGACCATGAGTACCTCCGATAGCGCGGCCAATTTTGTCCGCGACACTGGCCGGCAATGTTCGCCTACTTGCCGGTACTTGACGAAGTGGCGCCTCCCTGATACTCGCGATTCAGTATGGCAATCACCTGACCAGTAATATCCGCAGTGCGCTGGTAATACATGGGCCAGAGATTCGAGGCCATCAGGCGAGCCATTACGCGATCAGGATGATAAAAGACCTCCGGTTTATTTGCATCGCGCCAATCTTCGTTGAAGCGAAAAACCACTTCGTAACCGCTGGACTCGGCAACGGCTTTCACCTTGTTCCAAACTTTGAAATAAACCTGCGACCAGCGTTCGTTGGCAAAGCGAGTCAAATGCTTCTGGGCATCGGAACGGATATTGTTGAACTGATATTCCAGGTCTTTAATCTTGCGCTCCAGGGGGTCGCGCTGAGAGGGCTCGGCAGCTTGCCATTGTTTGCGAACCTCATCTATCTCCTTTTGCTTGGCCTGGAGCTGGTCGAGGAATTTTTGTTCTTCCGCCTGAATCTGCTTGCGGATGTCATTTGCTTCGGCGTACTGGCGCATCACTTCGGCATAGTTGATGAAGGCAATCGTGGGCGGTCGTGGTGAAGCTGGAGCCTGAGCACGGAGCCAGTGCCAGCCGCAGATGCCAGCTAACCAGCCCAGGACAAAAGCGATCGTCCAGGTACCGAGGCGTTTCATAGTAAGTCCCCTTTGTTGATGGCAATTCGCACCCATTGGGCAATGCGGTGCCTGCGTTTGTTCGGCGTCGAGCCAGCAGCGTACCAACCGTTTGCCAGTTACGCAATCCGGCTTGGTTTCAAGTCAGCAGGCATCGTATGGCGCTGTTGCACCAGCCCGGCTGCGATGATCTGGAAGGATTACGCCGCTGGCTGCTGCATCTTTCGTCGCCTTGTACCCAGCCGTTCGCCAACCGTCAACTGCAGTTCACCAATCGAATTCCTGGCTGTCTTATTCTCGACGGGTAGAGCGGTACAGCATTTAACGGTAGTAAGAGAGAGTTTTCGTGCCGGCGGTGTGGGATTTACTATCATGGACTTGCAGGCGGCAAGCCGAGGCGACGTGGGAGATTGCAGGCAGAGAGCGGATGGCGTCGGGTGACCAGGGATGGGTGAAAGAATGGAAAAGTTTCGCTTGGCGACAGGTTTACGCCGACGGAACTGGCACCGAACGGTTTTTCTGCTTGCAGGCGTCTATAACCTGAGCTGGGGGCTGCTGAGCGTTGCATATCCGGACTGGTTCTTCCGCCTCTTCGATATGGAGCGGAACAATTACCCTGAGATTTTCGCCTGCTTGGGAATGGTGCTCGGACTGTACGGAATACTGTATGTGCGCGTGGCATATTCTCTCGAAAAGGATTGGCCGATTGCCGCGGTCGGATTGGCTGGCAAAACCTTAGGGCCGTTAGCGTGGTTCTACCTGGTCTGGGTGGGTCGCTGGCCACCTGCTACTCTGCTTGTTTGCTTGACCAATGATCTGATGTGGTGGCTGCCTTTCTGGCTGTACCTGTACGATGTGTGGCATTTACATCGCAACCCTGGCAACTGTCCGCCCGATGACAATGTCCAGGCCCTGGCGCGGTGATATGCCCGACCGCAAAGGGCGATAGTGAGGGTATCGCCAGGTGCAACTTCCCGTAGCCAGCAAACAGTGGTTCTATGCCGATGGCTGCTGGTGTGTTGTCTGCGGTGAATACAGCGGTACCCTCTTACGGTCGGGAAACGATAATCTTGTGTCCGGTCAACAGAG
>Ga0079995_1085653_pt1 | contig 14616 bp, 15 predicted proteins | sample FaiFalFF_MnMetaG_2_FD_69198 | JGI IMG/M metagenome (GOLD analysis project Ga0079995, IMG submission 69198) | Freshwater microbial communities from Yellowstone National Park, Wyoming, USA - Fairy Falls C (FF_Mn_C) (SPADES assembly) (version 4) | ecosystem: Environmental > Aquatic > Freshwater >...
GGGATGTGGAGAGGGGGAACATACGGTTTGTTAGGATAGGAGAAGAAATAAAGAAACTCAAGTTCCCCCCGAGAAAGAATTTCTTGGCTGTTTTTAAGGGGGAACAAGGTTTTCAAAGTGCGATTAAGTTCTTGAAAGGATTCTTTGAGGGGGTAAAAGCGCAATTCAGATCCCCCGAGAAGGTGAAGCTCCTTGAAAATTACGCGATAAAGGTCATAGGCGATTCGGTGGTGATAGTCGATGTCCGTAGGGCGGCCTTTAGGGTGATATTTGATAAACTTATGGGTGGAAGGTTCTCCACGAGGAACCTATCTATCCCCTTAGAGATAAAGATAAAATTACTCGAAAAAGTAAGGGAAATTTTGCAAAAGTTTGGATTTGGATTCTCCGGCGAAAGGCTTGTTTCCGTGCCTGACCTTCCAGTTAATATTTCCATTGAAAGCCTTGAAAATTTCATCAAGTTTTCCCAAAACTTGGAAGATGAAGAAGTAATAGTAAGAAACTTGGCAAGATTTCTTTCGGGAGGCAGGCTGAAAGATGAGGAGGTTCTCCTTTCCGAACTCTTTATGTGCAACAACCCATATTATGACCCTGAGGGTAAGGTTATAACGATGATGATCCCTTTGGAAGAAATAAGGGAATACTTTGATGGGTAATTTTTATCCGCTTTAGAATAGAGAAGTCTGATGGAAAAGGGAAAAAACTCTTCTGTTGTTAGTTTGTTGATATGGGGGGGATTACTCCTTTTGGGTTTCCTTGCCTTGCAATTTCTTACGATTCAAAACGTCCAATTTACCGAAATTTCTTACAACACCTTCGTGGAGCAAGCGAATGTGGGGAACTTGGATAGCTTGGTGGTTATGGATGGTGAGGTAACGGGGACTTTCAAGCAATCCGTGAATATTGGAAATAGGCAAGTTAAGAACTTCCGAATATATTTGCCTTTCAAGGATGAAAGATTATTTAGGGATCTGGTTGAAAGCGGGGTTGTAGTTAAGTTTAAGCCACGCCAAATATGGATGGATGTAATAATAAGCTACCTACCATGGATATTAATCCTTGTTTTCCTATGGTTCCTGATGTTTCGCCAGGTAAATGGAAACGTAAATAGGGCTTTTGATTTTGGGAAAAGCAGGGCAAAGATATATATGGAGAACAGACCCAAGGTAACCTTTGATGATGTTGCGGATGCCAAGGAGGCAAAGGAAGAACTCAAGGAAATCGTAGATTATTTAAAAAATCCGCAAAAATACGCCTCAATAGGGGCCAGGGTACCCAAGGGTGTTCTACTTGTTGGACCTCCGGGAACGGGTAAGACCCTCCTTGCCAGGGCTATAGCGGGGGAAGCGGGCGTAACTTTTATCTCTATCTCCGGCTCGGAATTTGTTGAGATGTTCGTGGGTGTTGGGGCGGCAAGGGTTAGGGACCTATTTGAAAAGGCTAAAAATCTTGCCCCAGCGATAGTGTTCATTGATGAGATAGATGCGGTGGGGAGGGTGAGGGGAGCGGGGATAGGTGGGGGGCATGACGAGAGGGAGCAAACCCTTAACCAGCTCTTGGTTGAGATGGACGGTTTTGAACCCGGAACGGGGATAATAGTTTTGGCGGCTACAAATAGACCAGATATTTTGGATCCCGCCCTTTTAAGGCCTGGAAGGTTTGACAGGATAGTGGTAGTAGACAGGCCGGATGTTGAAGGTAGGTATGAAATACTAAAGGTTCACGCAAGGAAAGTTAAACTTGCGGAAAACGTTGATCTTAAGAAGATAGCGAAAATTACGCCGGGATTTTCTGGTGCGGATTTGGCAAACGTCATAAACGAGGCGGCGCTTTTGGCGGCAAGGAAAAACAAGAAATTCGTTGAGCAGGAAGATCTTGAGGAAGCCGTGGATAAGGTGATGATAGGGATCGCAAGGGAGGGGGCATTAAGCCCAGAGGAGAAGAAAAGGGTGGCGTATCACGAGGCAGGGCATGCAATACTCTCAAAGCTTTTGCCCAACGCGGATCCCGTCCATAAGGTCTCCGTAATACCCAGGGGTATGGCGCTGGGGGTTACGGTCGCGATCCCCGAAGAAGATAAAAGGCTTATGACGAAGGAATACCTTGAGGATATGATCACGGTGCTTATGGGGGGAAGGGTTGCGGAGAAGCTTGTATTTGGAAACCTATCAACTGGAGCGGCCAACGACCTGGAAAGGGTGACCGAGATAGCGAGGAAAATGGTGACGGAGTGGGGGATGTCGGAAAGGCTTGGACCGGCGACATTTGGAAAGACGCAGAGGGAGGTTTTTCTCGGCAGGGATTTGGGACTTAAAACCCCTATATCCGAAGAAACCTTAAGGATCATAGACGAAGAGATAAAGAGGATAGTTGAGTGGGCGGAAAGGAGGGCGGAGGAGATCCTAAAAGAAAACATAGAAAAACTACACAGGCTTGCCCAGGTTTTGCTGGAAAAGGAAACGATAAGCGGTGAAGAGCTTGATAAAATAATTAAAGATGATAAAGAAGACCTTCCAGAGAATAGTAAATCCGAAGAGCCAGAACATAAGGATTGACCAATACCTCTTTATAAGTGGGTGCGGGCTTTCGAGGACAAAAATCAGGGAAATAATAGAGGAAGGTAAGGTTTTGGTAAATGGTAGGAAGGTTAGGCCGAGCTATAGGGTAAAGGCGGGGGATGTAATAATTGCGGAGTTTGAGGTTGAGGAGAAGCCCGATATTATAATCCCCGAGGAGAGGGATGTGAGCATAATATATGAGGATGAAGATGTTATAGTGATAAATAAACCGGCGGGGGAGGTGGTTCATCCCGCAAAGGGGCATTTCACGGGGACAATAGTAAACGCCCTATATCATAAACTCTTAAACGCACCTGGGGCTGAAAGGAAAAGGCCCGGTATTGTTCATAGGTTGGATAAGGACACCTCCGGGGTTATGGTTATAGGAAAGAGCGAAAAGGCTGTTAGGGAACTTGCGAGGCAAATGGCCCTTAAGGTTGCTAAGAGAATATACCTTGCGGTTGTTTGGGGAAACCTTGAAAAAAGCGGAACGATAACCGCCCCAATAGGTAGGCATCCAATACATAGGGAAAGGATGGCGGTAACCGTCATAAATTCAAAACCTGCCATAACGGATTATGAACCTTTGGTCAATTTTGATTTTGCCACACTGTTAAAGGTTAGCTTAAAGACGGGTAGGACGCACCAGATAAGGGTGCATATGGAATATTTGGGTTATCCCATAATTGGGGATCCCGTATATTCGGGGAGGGATATGGGGAAGATAAAGGAGGTTTTGAAGGGGAAAAAAGCGCCAGTTGAGGATGTACTTAGAATTATGAACAGGCAAGCCCTACACGCATGGAAGCTCAGGTTTATACATCCCAGAACGGGAAAGGAGATGGAGTTTATTGCCCCAATCCCAAAGGACATGGCTGAGCTATTCGCGTTTTTAAAAAAGGTATCTCAAAAGTGATCAAACACCCTTATAATACCCTACCTTGATTGCCCCGCTAGCTCAGCCCGGTAGAGCAGCGGATTCTTAATCCGTGGGTCGGGGGTTCAAATCCCTCGCGGGGCACTTATGATAGCGGTAATATCATACCTATCAAACACGGGCGCAGGGGGATACTTTGACATGTTTGACTGGAGGGCCTCCACCGAGAAGCTCGTCTCCGGGGGATACCTAAACTACCTTCAAACCACGATATACGCGAAGCAGATATGGAGTTCCCCTTACGGTATACAGGAGTTCCTCTTCGGTTGGGGTTCAATAAATGCGGTTCCCATAAGAAAGCTGGAGCTCTTCACGACATTGAAGGGTATGAACTGGCTTCCCGATACCGCTATATCCCCAGAGAGAAGGTGGTTCGGAGGAGTAAGGGACTTTGATTTCGGTTTTAAGTATCAGTTTGTTGAAAGGAGGAGTTGGGGCATATCTTTCCTTTTGAATGGGACGATAGCAACGGGTGAGAGACAAGCAACGAACCTATGCGTACCCCCCGATTGTAGCGAGTACCAAGATTCAATAAAGGTTCGTGAGGGTTTACATGGGGCGCGCGTAGGCTTGGCGGGCGGATACGATTTTGTAAGGGAGCTTTGGTCTCTGAGGCTGTTATTTAACGGTGCCCTTGGATTTGGATATAACGTAGATAGTAGGAGTTTTGGTTTAACGAGCACCCCGCTTTTCTTGGGCTTTGGATTGTTCACAGCTTATTACGACCTTGAATCCGGCTTTGAGATCAAATATTACGGTCCAATATCCTTCAATCCCGATTTCGTTTTCGTCACACCTATGGCGAGGTACAAATTCTTCAATGGGGGACTTGTCCTTTCCGCGGGAACCAACCTAACTTGGAACTATTATACCAACAGGTACTACCTTACTCCCAAAGATCCCAATAAGTGGGAGTGGAACTGGGAGCTGTTTGTAGGGATGCACATATCCCCCGCAAGGATAGCTGAGAGGATATATCAGCCCTTCCCGGGAGGTGGGATCGGTGGTCCCGGTATGGGTATTTTGGTTCCCCAAGAGGAAGCCAGAGCTGCAACCCTACTCGTTATAGTTGTTGATTCCCTTACGGGTAAGCCCATAAGCGGGGCGGATATAAAAGTAGTGGGTAAAATAAGCAAGGAGGCGAAAACCGATCAGGCGGGAACCTACAGGGACGATTCCCTCCCAAGGTCCAACTACCTCCTAAGCATATCAAAGTCGGATGAGGGTTATCAACCCGTTGACGTAGGAGTTGCCCTACAAACCGACGCGGTTGTGAAGGTTAAGCTTGCGAAGAAGCTTTCAAGGAAACCCCAACTTGTTGCAACGGTTTACTTTGATACCGACAAAACCATCATAAAGTCACAGTATCAAAAGGACCTTGATAGGGTAGGGCAGATGCTGGTGGAAGAGCCTTACGCCAAGGTTGTAATAAGGGGCCATGCGGACAGGAGGGGTGGTGCGTTCTACAACGAGCTCCTTTCTAAGAAGAGGGCGGCGGCGATTAAGGAGTACCTGATGAGGCAGTTTGACATGTCCGAGGACAGGTTCATCGTAGAGAACTACACGATTTTTGAGCCTACGGGTAAGGGACTTGCGAGCGACAGGAGGGTTGAGGTTTACATACTCCTACCCGAAGGAAAAGAGAATAAATAGTTGATTGGGGTAGTAGCATCAAAGTTTAACGAAATTATAACCGCGAGGCTGGTAGAGGGATGCGTTGGGGAGCTGGAAAGGGAAGGGTTAGAATATAGGGTATTCTGGGTACCCGGCACATTTGAGATACCATACCTTATATCGAAGCTTTACTCGCAAGGTACGTATAAGGGTTTTGTCGCCATAGGTTGTATAATTAAGGGGGAGACGGAACATTGGAAATTTCTTTCAAGCGCCGTGATATCCAGCCTCGCGGTTTTCTCTATGGAAAAAGTTATACCAATAACACACGCCATACTTACGGTGGAAAACCTTGAGCAGGCATTGCATAGGTCTGGTGGGAAGCTGGGAAACAAAGGGAAGGAAGCGGCAAGGGCCCTAATTGAGCTTTTAAGATTACCTTAATTTCATTTTTTTGACATTTCTAAGGTGTTCGGAATAGCTCCTACTAAAATAATGATACCTACCGTCTTTTGAGGAGAAAAACAAGTAATCCGTTTTCGCTGGGTTTAGAACCGCGGATATTGAGGATGCGGTGGGCGAGCATATGGGGGTGGGTGGAAGCCCAGGATACCTATACGTGTTATACGGGTTATCAACCTTTATTTCACTGTAGGATAGGATCTTTGGGGGATTTTCAAGGATGTACTTTACGGTGGGATCCGCAGCCAAATTCATACCCTTTTTCAACCTGTTTAGGAATACGGAGGCTATCAGGGGTTTTTCCTCCTCAACCACCGCTTCCTTTTCAACTATTGAGGCTAGAATCAGAACCTCGTAAGGGTTTAAACCAACATTTTTAGCGTTTTCTTCAACTTTCAAAGAATCCCAAAACTTTTTAAACTTTTTCAGGGGTTCAATAAATACTTCCTCTTCCGTTATTCCATAATCCAAAAAGTAGGTCTCAGGATACAAAAACCCTTCAAGGGACCTTTTACCCCTTAAAAAATCAAATCCTCTTTCCGCCAACTTTGATATAAAGGTGCTATCCTTGGAAAGGAATAAAAACCTCGATGGATCCAAAGCCGCATCCTCAAGTTTCTTGGCTATATCCCTAAGGTTTTCCCCCTCCTTTATGGTTAGGCGGAAGTGGGAAACCTGTGGCCCTTCCCTCAAGCTCAAGAATACCCCTATTTCCCCCTGCCCCTTAAAGAACCTGTACTTACCCGACTTTATGGATCTTTCCGCCCCCGAGATCCTCAAAAGAGCTTTGAGCAAAGTAGGGTACCTGATAACCCCCTTTTCTCTCATCTCCTCAAGAATAGAGCTTAAGCTTTGTCCCCTTTTTATCACAATAAAAACCTCCTCCCCTTTTTCCCTTGAGCATGAGAAGAGTAATATGGGCAAAAGGAAAGTTATCATAATATCAACATTGCATCCCCATAAGAGAAGAACATATAATCCCTTTTCAGTGCCTCCTCATATGTAATTTTCACCTTATCCCAACCCATAAATGCTGCTACAAGGAGTATGGGGGTTCCATCCGGTAGATGAAAGTTCGTTAAAAGGGCATCAACCATTTTAAACTCAAAGGGGGGTTTTATGAAAAGAGCGGTATAACCTACCCTTTTCCCCGTCCTCGCCCAACTCTCAAGTGTCCTTACGCTAGTGGTTCCCACCGCAAGGATTTTACTCCCTTTTCCTTTATGTTTTAATATCTCTTCAAGGGTTTGCTCTGGTATCTCGTAATATTCCTCCTCCATTTTATGTTTCTCAGGATCCTCCACGGGTTTGAAAGTTCCGGGTCCGACGTGAAGAGTAACAACGACAGTCTTAATACCTTTTTCATTTAGGGTTTTTAATATCTCCTCAGTGAAGTGTAAGCCTGCGGTAGGTGCGGCTATGGATCCGGGTTTTTGGGCATATACGGTTTGATAATATCTCTCGTCTTCGGGAAGGCTCTCCCTTTTTATGTAGGGTGGAAGTGGTATCTCCCCCTCATCCTCCAAAACGGAAAGTATATTTTCTTCACTTCTCAAAACTACATAACCCTTATCATCCCTACCCAAAACCTCAAATTTCCTACCCTTTTTACTTTCCAAGATCCACCCCTCCCTCACTCTACCCTTCATCAAACCCTTCACAAGGTTTCCATCCAAAGAAACGAATAAAAAATCCGCCAATTTTCCGGAAGGTTTTTTTAGCTTTATTTTCGCCTTTATGACCTTTGAGTTGTTTAAAACCAAGAGGTAATCTGGTGTTAAAATATCCACTATTTCGTAAAATATCCTGTGCTCTATCTTGAAAGGTTCCCTCCTCACCACCATCAAGAGGGATTTACCCCTTTCCCGTGGGAACTTCGCTATCCTTTCTTCAGGGACCTTGATGTTTAAATTCATCGTAAAATTCGAGAACCTTATAATCCTCCGGTATATCCGTTATATTTATGTACTTATCCGAAACCCTTATGAGGTCTATCGCCACAGATCCCTTTCTCGTACCTATCACCCAAACCCTCTTCCCCATCTTGCTTAAGAGATCTATTATTGGAACAAAATCTCCATCCCCCGTTATAAGGACAATTTCTTCAAGATACGGAGATGTTTGTAAGATCTCTATCGCCATATCAAGGTCCATATTTGCCTTAATGGAACCATCGGGTAGGGTTCTAACGGGTTTTGTTATAACCCTCCAACCCTGAAAGGATAAGGCGTTTATTAGGTTTTCGTGGCTCTCCTTTTTTGGAACGAATGCCACCGCCTTCCAAAGGATCTTCCCTTCCCTTTCGCTTTCTTCCTTGACGAAGTTTAAAAGCCTCTCAAATCTAACTTTCTGTTTTATCAAAGCAAAAGTTGATACGACATTTTCAACATCGCAGAAAACCCCCACCCTTATCATGGTCCCGATTTTGGATAAACCCTATCGTCATTCTGCAAGTTTATAGGGCTTTCCCTGACAAAAGCATCTTCAAAACCTATCTTATGTATAATTTCCAGATATTTTTCCGCTTCCTCCTTTGTCCTAAAGTCCCCAACCAAAACCTTATACCAGGGATTCTCAACCACTATATATACGGGTAGGTCTATCTTTTTATCAAGGATTGAGGCAGTTTTCTCCGCGTTCTGCTTGTATATAAAGGCACCTACCTGTATCCTCCAACCCTTAGCGTTTCCCAAAGGCTTATCGGGATCCACGAAAACCCAACCCGAAATCTGGGCAAACAAAATGCTACTTAGAACCATACCTTTCCTTAAACCTCCTCACCCTACCCCCCGTATCCACAACCTGCCTCAACTGCCCGGTGTAAAAGGGATGGCAGGCACTGCAAATTTCAACATGGATCTCCTTTTTTGTAGAACCCGTAATCACCACATTCCCACAAGCGCACTTTATAACCGCATCCGTATAATACTCAGGATGTATCCCCTTCTTCATGCCATAACCTCCTTTTTTGCGCATTCATCGCATAAGCCGTATATATAAACTTCAACCTTTTCCACCTTGAAACTGATAAGTTTAAGGGGGAAAAGGATCTCTATGTCGAAGATCCTTCCGCAATTTCTACACCTAAAGTGAGTGTGGTTTCCCGTGTTTATATCGTACCTCGCCTTTGTCTCTCCATCCATACGGATCTCAATTAACTCGCCCCTTTCTACCATCTCCTTGAGGGTACGATATACGGTTGATAGACTTATTTCCGGAAAAAGGTTCTTGGCGTGCTCGTAAATCTCAAAAGCGGTGGGATGATCCCTCCTCTCCGCCAAAATTTTTAAAATTACTTCCCTCTGTTTCGTGATCCTCATAAGGGAAAATTATAAAGGGGAAACTCAAGATAAATCAAATTTATAAGCTTCATACACTAAACCTTATAACACGATTTGATTATCCGAATATTATAAAGTTGGAAAACATAAGGTTATGATGGTTTCAAAGAAGGGATCGCTCTTTTCTATAAAAGCGCTTCCCTTATGTAAATCCGCTATCCTCTTTACGAGAAGGAGTCCCACACCCCACCCTTTCTGCTTGGTGGAAAATGAAGTTTTAAACGCCATCCCTATTTCTTTTTTAGTAAACCCCTTTCCGTTGTCTATAATGGATAAACAGGTTCTGTTCCCTTTCGAGTGGAGCCTAACTTTTATCTTGTCCGCACCCGCTTCAACCGAGTTCTTTATTAAATTTTCAATCGCCCACTCAAGAAGTTCCGCATCCCCCATTATATAAAATCTTTCCCCCTCAAGCGTTATATTTGTGGAGCTTTTGTACTTTTCAGACATATATCTCAAAACCTTTTCCACAACCTCGGACAGATCCACCTTTTCAAGGGATATGTTCCCCCCCAACTTTGAAAACCTCCTCAAAACGGAGGATAGTCTGTCTAAATCCCTCTTTATGCCTTCCCTTGCATCCTCGGGTAAGATTTCCTTCACCACCTCGTACCAGCCGTAAAGGGAGGATACGGGCGTTGCAAGTTGATGCGCCAAACCCTTAGCGAACCCCATCCAGAACTCCGCCCTCTCGTATTTTATGGAAAAGTAAAGGGAGTAAAATATCAGGGCACTTAGCACAACCATACCCCCATAAAGTAAAAAAGTAATTACCCTTAACAGTTTAACGTAAGCTGGATAATCGTATTTCAGGACCCCGACCCTTTCGTTGTAATATGTTATATCTTCCGAGAATCTTAAGTTTCCAATATCCTCCGGTGAGACGTTCTTGTACGCAATGAGTTTCCCATTTTTGTCAATTACCGCAACTGGAAAATCTATACCCTCGATTACCTTTCCAAGTCTTAAATAAACTTCCTCGTAGGTTAGGGAGGAAACTATCAGGGCGGAGATCAGGGCGGATAAGGATCTTGAGGTATCCTTTGATTTTCTCTCAAGCTTTGATACCGACCACAGGGACAAGAACATGCCTAATATTAAGAATACTCCGAGAACGGAAATTCCCAAGAGCCTCAAGTTCATTCAAACACCCCCCACTCCTTCAACTTCAATATAATCTCCGCATTACTTAGATAAGCGTCCGCTATCCCCTTCACCGCCGCTGGCATTCCCCAAACCACCGCATCCTTCTTATCCTGCGCTAAAACCTTTCCCCCCATCCTCTTTATTTCTTTGCTTCCCTCCATCCCATCCTTACCCATACCGCTCAAGATTATCCCAAGGGTTCTATTACCATAAAACTTTGCGGCGGAAGAAAATAGAAGGTCAACGGAAGGGTAGAATGTACTCTCGATTTCGGTATCTTTAATAAGGTTTTTGGATGCGAAAATAAAATTCTTTGAGGGGTAAAGTAGGTACTTTCCCACCGATATAACTTTCCCACCCGGGTATACTACCTCCGCGAAGATCCTTTGGGCGAAAGATTCCGCAAATTGCTCGTGTATGTGCAGGCAAATGATTATGGGAACTTTGGGTTTCCTATCCGCAAAGATCTCTATTATTGCCTTTGGAGAACCACTTGAAGCCCCAACCAAAACAATTTCCAGCAGAAAAACCTCTTCAACCCTCTCCTTACCTTTTAATATCCCCCTGAAAATTTCGACAACCTTCCTAAGGTCTTCGGGAGAAGAGGGTTTGGGTATAGAATCTAAAACCCCCATCTCAAGCGCCCTCAAAACCGCAGATCTATCCGATGAAAATACTATAACCCTTTCGGGTGGGTAAATCCTTAAAATTTCAAAACCACTCCCATCCGGCAAGTTTATATCAAGGATAACAAAATCTGGGTTTTCCCTTATCCCCTCCATCCCCTCTTTAAGGTTCCCCGCGCTTAATATCTCAATTCCAAGTTTACCCAAAACGTTCCTTATAACCCCCCTAACAAAAGGGGAATCCTCTATCACAAGTACCTTCACTTAGATCTGGAATCCTCTGGGCTTTCCTCCTTTTTCTCCTCTTTACCCGTTTCCTTCTTGGGCTTTTTATTAGGATCCTCCGTTGGAGTGGAGTACGCTCCAAGCATCCATGCATATGCCAAAGCTCCTATATAACAACATTGGGGATTTTGGGCTGTATATCCTATAAGTCCGGCCGCCAAACCCCCCGTCAAACCTACGCCGAGGTTTATGAATGGGTAATACTTTCCATCCGGACCGTAAAAGTAAGATCCGCCTATCTCAAGCCTCAAACCCAAGGGAACTGGGCTCCTTTGCCCTTTGATCTTTCCTGTAAGATCTACGCCGAACCCTACGTACTGGTGAATACCCCTTAACCTCTTTATCTCACCGGGTATCCTAAAGGTGTCCGTCCCTATTATCTTTCCACCTTCGCCCGAATATAGAACTTGATAGAATAAGTACCATGAAAACACCTTGTTTGCCCTTGCTCCCCAAATTACATCAAGTTGTGGTGTTACGGTTGTCGTAAAGAATACATCAATATAGAGCTTGGGAACCAAGGAAAGGTAAGATTCATATTTCCTATGTTTATAAACCGTCCATTTGGCGTAGGGTCCTATACCGAGGAGGGAACCTGTAACGCCCAAACTCAGATTATCAAGGGCACCCATACCTATGAAACCGCCGAAGTAGGGGTATATTGATTGTTGAGCGTATATGGCCTGGTTTTTGTGTTCCCCACTTAAGTACGCGGGTATGTTCATATATATCGCTCCGTCTATCTCCCCCTGTTTTACGGGTTCCGCGGTCTGGAAGGTCCCAAAGAAACACCCCCCGAATGCCACCGATATTATTGGAATAAACCTCTTCATAGTATGGAAATTTTATGGTTGTGGGGGAAAATTTTCAACGTGTTTCCGAGGGCTTTTCCTCCCGAATCCCTTTACCCGTATCCTTTTTCGGCAAAGGTTGTGGTTTCTTCGTGATACCTTTTCTTATCACTTTGGGTTTTTTCGGTACCTTAACCGTGGTATCCTTTTTAACGGTATCTTGAACCGCTGGTTGCTTATTTTCCACTTTTGTACTATCCTCCTTAAGTTCTTCCCCTTTCTTCTCCATCTCATCTATCCTGATAATAACCTCTTTGTTTTCCTTACCCTTTTCAACCCTCCTACCCTTACCTGTCGTATCCTTAGGTGGTTTTTGCTCTCCCGATGTAGGTTGTTGTGCCGAGGTGCTTTTGCTTTGATTGTTATCAAGCATTGAAGATAAGGCTATTGCTAGCATAGGCAAACAAACATAATTAAATGTCATATCAATAAGCCATAAGGCGGAGGCATTTGTTAGCGCAAAACCAAAGCTTATGACAGGTTCGTATCTTCCGTTATGCCTAAAATAAGAGCCTCCTATCTCTATCCTGAAGCCGTAAGGGGTCTTTTGGTTTAAACCCCTGAATACGGCGGTTATGTCAAACCCCAAGCCCGCATAGTGATATAATGGAAGGTCTTTTATTCTTCCAGGGATCCTAAAGGTATCCCACTCATAAACCTTCATCTCCCTTTGGGAATATAGGACCTGATAGAATACATACCAAGAAAAGAACCTATTAGCCCTCGCACCAAAAATAAAATCCATTTGCGGGAACGCGGTAGTTGGAGAGGAGAATACATCCAAATAGATCCTTGGAACGAGGGAAAAGTAGAGGTAATAATTCGGATGTCTGTAAGCGGTCCATTTTGCGTATGGTCCTATTCCTGTACCCCCTGCCCCTAATCCAAGGCTTAAATTATCCGTAACTCCAAACCCGAGAAATCCCCCTCCGTAAGTTGTAGTTTTTGCTCTCGGATCAGAGGAGAAGTTTAAATATAAACCCGCGTCCATCTCCCCTTGTTTTACGGGTTCCGCGGTTTGAAAGGTCCCAAAGAAACACCCACTGAAGGCTAAAATAAAAATAGGTATAAGCCTCATTGCTAAAAATTTTAAGGTGGAAATGTGTTGAATATTTTTGATTGGGGGGTTTGCCTTTTGATTAACTAATATAAATGCTTTCCGCCAGTTCAAAGAGCTCATTTACTATTTTACTAATATAATCATAGTTATATTTTTCCAGTCTTTCCCTGAGCACATCCTTTAGTGCCTTCCTGATCTTTGCCTTAATGGTTTCTTTCTTATTCCAATCGGCAATCTTCACGTAGCCTCCCAATTTTTCAACAATAAGCTTTGCTATTTCCCTTACTTCTTGGCAGTTTTCAGAGATCCCTTTACTCAAAAGAAAATCATAAAATGCGAGCTCTTCGTCGGTCAAACCCAATCTATTACCTTCTTGTATCTTTTCTCTAAGTTCTCTAGCAATTTCTACGAGCTTTTCAATTATCTCAGATGCCTCAAGGATTTTTGCGTTGTATTTTTCGATTAATTCCTTTAACCTTTCATACAGTGATTTATATCCGTAGGGATTTTTTATCATCTTAACTTTTATTTCGTCGTTTAAAAGCTTAGCCAATAGTTCAACGGCATAGTTTTTCTGTTTTATCTCCTTTATCTGGCTGAGAAATTCTTCGCTAAGAATAGATATATCTGGTTTTTCTTTATTGAGCAATGAAAAAACATCTATAGGTTCTTGGGCAGAGATGCTTTTGGATATAAGCTGGTTTATTTCATCCTCTAAATCCCTTGCTATTTCCCTTGATGTTGTGATGGAGTATTTTACTATCATCTTTTTTATCATCTCAAAGAACCTTATATCATCTTTGATCTTTATGGTCTCTGGATGTGGGCTTGCAATGGTATAAAGTTTTTTCAGGGCTAAAAAGTGTTTTATGAAATTTTTCTTCTTCTCTTGGGTGTCTAAAAGGTTATAGGCGGAAACGGTAAGGTCGGAAAGTTGCCGAGGGTCCAAGTTTCGCCAATTCTTGTAGTTGATCCCATAAAACATTGAAGAAACGCTCACGTCGACTTTTAGCATCCATGGATATGAAGATACTACAAGCAATAGAAGAGATACTAAACAGAGTCTTTAAGTGGCACAGATTTCCTGTAAGCCTTTTTTACTGTCATTCGGGCATTGGGTAAGAGTACCCCGCCCTATAGCTAACGGAGCGAGGTAGGATATGGATATCTCTGCTTCAGGGAGAGGTGAGGATGGTGCCCCAAGTCCCCACCTGCCACGAAGGTGCCGCCCGCGTAGGTCACATCTTTGAGGTGGTTGCCCGGCCAAGTGCGTAAGGTCCAATGCCCGTCCCGATTCTACCCTACAAGAGCAGGGCTAAACCGATTAAGAGTCCGTACCCCCAGCCTTTACGCATTCTTGCATCCTTTCTGGACCAACTAGGTTCCCTACCTACATCCTTCTCAGGGGGCTTACAAAAATCTTAACTATCCACCTTGGGCTCCTCCTTGTCCTGGCCATCCTGCTTCAGAGCTTGCCCCTCCAGCCTCTCCGTGAGTCCCTTTAGCAGGCGCTCCGAGAACCCCAGGACCACCAAGAGCCCGTAGGCAGCGGGCGGGTTGAGGAGGCGCTTTAGCTCCTCTCCCAAGACCTTGGCCTCCACCAGGGAAAAGAATACCAAGTACCCCCCCACCGCCCCCAAAGCCCCCAGCACCGGGGCCAGGAAGAGGGGAACCCAGTAGGCCCCGTAGTCCGTGGGAAGCTTTTTCGTGGCCACCACCCGCAGGAGTCGGGAAAG
>Ga0079995_1057124_pt1 | contig 14613 bp, 12 predicted proteins | sample FaiFalFF_MnMetaG_2_FD_69198 | JGI IMG/M metagenome (GOLD analysis project Ga0079995, IMG submission 69198) | Freshwater microbial communities from Yellowstone National Park, Wyoming, USA - Fairy Falls C (FF_Mn_C) (SPADES assembly) (version 4) | ecosystem: Environmental > Aquatic > Freshwater >...
GCATCAGCTTGTTTTACCTCGGCTGGCTGCTAAACAACCGCGGCTCCCGAGTTTAGCGGGCAAACCCGGCAACCGTCGCTGCTTTAGCGAAGCCGGATGCCCAACTCGGACATCATGGCGAACGTGTCCACCCACCGGATGTTGAAATGTTGGCACACATCCGGGATTTTCACCACTCTTTTCGACTGAGGCGCGGGGGTTTCCTGAGTAACGACCGTCCCGCCGTGCGCCAGGGCAAACGCGACCAGCCATGCGTCGGCATTGTCAGCATCCGCGAATTGTCGCCTGGCCTCGTCGGTGTAACGGGTCTGTCGAGAGACGAACTGGATCACACGCCTGTATTCCTGGCGAACACGCGGTTGCCTGGTAGATGCGAACGCATGGGCGAATTTCGACCTGTCCCAATCCGCCAGGGGATCGTTCATCCGCAAAAGTTCCGCCAGCACTTTGTCAATGCTGCCGACTTTGCCGATCAGCGACTGGTCAAGCAAAGCGTCCCAAAAACCAGGTGCGATCTGGAATTGGTAATAACGGTTGGCTGCTTCCACGAAGACTGAGGTGTCCAAAAGGTACATATAAGGATGGCCTTATGCGAGCCGGAACGCGACGGTGTTCTGGCTCGTTTGCAGTCTAAGGTGTGCGATACGCCAGCGGGCAGGCACATGCCCTGTGCTCAGACTTCTCGCAGGAGATTTCGCACACGCTCGAAACTGGCGCCGTATAAACCGGTAAGGCGATACGCCTCGTGGTAAAGTATTCTTCCCTCGTCCAGAGCTTGGCAAAGCAGGTGCAGAAAGCGACGTCCGAGGCGTTGAACCACGGTCGTGTAATAGGCAGCCGGTGCAACGTGACGTCGGCGTTTCTCGGCCCAGGTTTGCAGGTAACCGCGGTAAAACCTTACGAACGCTGGCCGATCGATCAGTTTCAGGTCTAATGCCCGACGCGCGAGCACTAATTCGCTCACTTTAAATCGCCTGGCCAGTAAGCGTAACCGGACGTCGTGGTGCTGGACGCTGTCCCAGCATCGCCGCAACTGCTCTGCGGGAACCAGAAACTCAGCCGCCACCCGATTACAGGCCTGTTCGCAGACGTGGCGAGCCGGTTCCAACTCCGCCAGATCGAAGGCAGCACTTTGCCCGTACCAGAGATGAGCTAGTTCGTGGGCCAGGGTAAACATCTGTGCTGCCCGAGCATCGGCAGCATTGATGAAAATGACCGGAGCATATTCGTCTATCAGGACAAATCCGCGAAACTCCTCGGGCCGGAGTGGGCGATGCGTATTGTTGCCGACCAGGGCGCTGACCACCACGGTAACGCCGATTTTTTCGCAGCATTGCAGCAACTGGCGAAACGCTGCCTGCCAGCTGGGACAATCAGCCGACCAGTCTTCCTGTAAGCCCAGTGTTTCGCGCATGCGCCGGGCAATCAGGCGTTCATCCCGGTTGTCACGAGCCGAGCCAATAAAGGCCAGAGGCTTTTCTCCCTGCTCCTGCAAGTATTCGCGCATCCATTGCTGCCTGGCCTGGACAAGCCGAACGACATCCAGCAATTCCTCGCTTGGCGAAGATTTGCTGGGCTCGAAGGGGGGGAAAAGCGGGATGGGCAATTCCTCTGCGGGCGGTTCTTCGAGCAACAGGTAGCCGAACGGCACGTAGGCTGCGCGGGCAAATGATTCCAGTTGCGGCCAGGTCGGTTGACTTTTTCCCTGTAGCCAGTCCAGAATTTTGGGAAAACGGGATTGCAACTGTTGCCGGCGGCTGGCCGACAGCCGATTCCACGCCCATCCGAGCACCGCTGGCCGAACCGCCACATGTTCCATAGGCATACCTCCTGGCAGCGGCTATTTTATCGCAAAAATGACGCGGAGAATGCTCATGACCCAGGCGAGGCAGCCGACGCGGCGGGAGATGTTGCAACAGACGGCGGTGAGTGTGGCCGGACTTCTCGGTGGGCAGATCGGTTTCGCCGAGCAGCAGCGCGATCTCATTCGCCACGAAAACGAAAAACCGGGCACCACTTCCTGGTTGCTGGAAAACACCCGCGTAGACCCGCCGACCAAGTACCGCTGTCCGTGGATTGAGGGATACGTTTCGCACACCAGCATTCGCGCCGGAGAGAAATTGAGCATCTTCGTCAGCACCAACCCGCCTTCGCCGTTTGTCATTGATATTTACCGGCTGGGTTACTATGGCGGTAAAGGTGGTCGGCATCTTTTGCAGCTGGGGCCATTTCAGGGGAAAGTGCAGCCGGATCCGGAAGTCGGTGTGGAACGGCTGCGGGAATGCCAGTGGGAACCGTGTACGACCCTGACCATTCCCAACGACTGGCCGAGCGGCGTTTATCTCGGCAAACTCACCGCCGAACGCGAAAAATTGCAGAGTTACATCATCTTCATTGTCCGCGACGATCGCCGCTGCGATTTTCTTTTCCAGTGCAGCGATACCACCTGGTGCGCATACAATCGCTGGCCCAGCCAGTGGTCGCTTTACGATGACGGCAAGAAAGTCTGGTACTGGGGGCCGAACGTCCGCGTCAGCTGGGATCGCCCTTACGGCAAGTATTGCCAGATTTTCGATGCGCCCTTGTCGCAGGGTTCCGGCGAGTTTCTGCTCTGGGAATTCCCGCTGGCGTTCTGGATGGAGAAGGAGGGGTACGACGTTTCCTATATCAGCAACACCGACACTCACCGCGATCCCGCCGGCTTGCTTCGTGCCAAGGCGTTTTTATCCGTGGGCCACGATGAATACTGGTCGCTGGAAATGTTCCGCAACGTCGAAGCCGCCATCCAGAAGGGGCTGAATGTCGCCTTTTTGAGCGGCAACACCTGTTACGGGCGAATCGAATTTTACCCCAGTCAACGAGGACAGCCTTTGCGAGCTTTCGCGCGGGTCGGCGTGTTTGGCCCATTGACCGAAAACGATTACAAAGGTTTTCCGGAGATGCGGCGGTTCAAATATCTGGAACCGGACGCCCGCTTTTTGATGGGAGCAGCCAGCGTCTGGCCGGTCACAGGCGGAGCGGACTGGATCTGTGTGGACGAAAAACACTGGCTTTTCGAAGGCACCGGCATGAAAAACGGCGACGCCATTCCGGGGCTGGTCGGGTGGGAGTGGCACGGCAATCCCGCGCCGATTCCCGGACTGCAAATCGTGGCCCGCGGCAAACTGTTCAGCCGCAACAGTCCGGGCGAATACACCGCTACCATTTATCCGGGGCCGAAGGACAATTTCGTCTTCAACGCCGCCACTATCTGGTGGGCAGAGGGACTCAGTTCGCCGCCGGGTCATCTTCTGCCTTCCGCTCACGGTGCCAAACCGCGAGGCCCGGACCCGCGGGTGCAACGAATTACCCGCAACCTGTTCGAGCGATTTCGGCAATCGCCCGGCCCGGCATAGGATTTGTGCTGGCGTGGTTGGCACGACGCATGTTCGCTGCAAAAAGCGCCATCCGCGATGCAGAAACGCACATTCACAAGAGCGGCGGGCGTCAGCCCGCCGTGGGTCGAATTCGCGCTTGCAATCGCGACCCGCTTTTGCGCACTGATTACGTTTCGCACCGCACAGTCGCTTCCCGTACCACGGCTGGCTCACGCCAGCCGCTCTTGGTGCACGACGTGTGTTCGGTGTAAAGGGCGCGATCTCTGCTGCAGACGCGCACGCCCACAAGAGCGGCGGGCGTCAGCCCGCCGTGGGTGTCTAACCCCGCTGCAATCGCGAACGTTTACCACGGGGGGCTTACGCCCCCCGCTCTTGGTCGCCAGCGCGGACGCCATTGCAGGTGTACGTTTCGTAGCCGCGAGAATGCTAACCTTCGCACGGGGGGCTTACGCCTCCCGCTCCTGGTTGGCGATCGTGGTGGCGTGCATCATGGGCGCGAGCGAGTTCCAGTGTCCTCACGAACACGTAGCACCGAGCCGGCGCTAGCGATGACTCCGTCCGCAAACGAGATAGTTCATGGCACCTGCCCCACGAGCGGGTAGCACCGAACCCACGTTCGCCAACATTCCGGCGGGTGGCTATCCTTATCCTTTTTAGGGCCTTACCAGTCTCGCCCGGGCGAATCCACGCTGGCCAACATTCCGGCGGGTTGCTATCCCCTTGCCAGGCGTCCAGCGCTAGCCCGAAAATTCCGTCAAACAACCACCTATTCTGACCCTGGCGGGCAGTGTGTCGGTTCACCCACTACGATACCAGTGGCGATGGATAACGACGATCATCCCCTGCTGCAAAGTGCCCAATATGTGCGGGGAGTCGGGCCGGCGCGGTTTGCGTTATTGAACCGGCTCGGCATCCAGACCGTGCAGGATCTGCTTTTTTACCTGCCGCGTGACTACGAGGATTTGAGCGATCTGCGCCGGATTGCCGAACTCGAACCGGAACGGTTGCAGACCGTGGTGGGCGAGGTGGTGGAAATTCGCAGTCGCACGACCCGGCGGGGGATAAACGTGCTCTCGGTGGTTGTTCATGACGGCAGCGGAGTTCTGGAAGCGGTCTGGTTCAATCAGCCATACCTCGTTCATAAATTCCGCTACGGTCAGCGACTGGCAGTGAGTGGCAAACCGAAACGCACCGCATCGGGATTCTGGCAAATGGCCCATCCGCGTGTGCAACCGCTGGAGACGGACGAAACGCTTTCCGCAGAAAATGCCAGAGTCCTACCGATTTATCCGCTCACCGAGGGACTGCGCCAGGAACAATTGCGGCGGATCATTCGCCATGCCGTCGAACAGTATGCCTCGCTGGTGCCGGAAATCCTGCCGGATGAACTGCGGGCGCGGCGACAATTGCCGGACATCGGGCAAACCTTGCGGCAACTGCATTGTCCGAGCTCGTTAACCGAGGCGGAGCAGGCGAGACGACGGCTGGCGTATGAGGAGTTTTTGCTGTTGCATCTGGCGCTGGCCCATCGTCGGCGCGATGTCAATGCCCAGCTGCGTGCTCCCAAGATGCTGCTGAGCCGCGCTCTCGATCAGCGTATCCGCCGATTGTTTCCCTTTGCCCTGACGCGGGATCAAAACCGTGTCGTGGCCGAAATTGCTCGCGATCTCGCCAGCGATAAACCGATGCGGCGATTGTTGCAGGCCGACGTCGGGGCTGGCAAAACCGCAGTGGCTGTGTACGCTCTGCTCGTCTGCGTGGCCAACAAATACCAGGCCGCCCTCATGGCCCCGACGGAAGTGCTGGCGCGACAGCACTGGCACACGCTCAACACTTACCTCGCCCACAGCCGGGTCAAACGGGTTTTGCTGACCGGCTCGCTCAACGAACGAGAACGCCGCATGGCCCTCGGAGAAATCCGCATGGGTCAGGTGGACCTGGTCATCGGCACCCAGGCCCTGATTCAGAACGACGTGGAATTTGCCCGGCTGGGTCTGGTGATTATTGACGAGCAGCACCGGTTTGGCGTGCTGCAACGTGCGCAGTTTCGCAATCTCGGCGGGGATGAGCGATTCCAGCCGCATTATCTGGTCATGACCGCCACGCCGATTCCCCGCACCGTGGCGTTGACCCTGTTCGGCGACCTGGACGTAAGCATCATCCGCGAACTGCCCCCCGGTCGCCAGCCCGTCCAGACCAAACTCGTTCCCGAAAGCAAACGCGCCGAACTGGAAAAATACCTCCGCCAGCAAGTCGAACAGGGCAGGCAACTGTATGTCGTCTGTCCCCTGGTCGAAGGAGAATCGGCCGAAGACATCGCCGGCGAACTGTACGAGACGGTCAGCCAGCCGACAGAGATCGCCGCCGAGGCTGATTCTTCCCCGGCCGATAACAGCACACCGCCGCGCGAGCCATTTTCTGCCCGGAACGCCACGCACTACAAGAGTGCCGAGGAGCATTACGAATATCTGCGCCACGGGCCGTTTCGCGGTCTGGCCGTGGGTTTGCTCCACGGTCGGCTCGACGATCGCCGCAAGGATATGGTGATGGAGCAATTCCGCCGCGGCGAAATTCAGGTGCTGGTCTGCACCACGGTGATCGAAGTCGGCGTGGATGTGCCCAACGCGACGTTGATGGTGATTGAACATGCCGAGCGATTCGGTCTGTCGCAGCTGCACCAGTTGCGGGGGCGGGTGGCTCGCGGACCGGTTGCCGGCGAGTGTTACCTTTTCGCAGACCTGTCCAGCGAAACCAGCCGGGAACGGTTGCGGTTGTTCGTCAAGACAAATGATGGCTTTGAACTGGCCGAAGCGGATGCTCGATTACGCGGAGTCGGTCAGTTTTTCGGCACCCGCCAGCACGGGGCAAGCGAACTGCGCTACGCTCACCTGATCGGCGATGTGGAACTGCTCGAACTCGCCCGGCAGGATGCTCTGGAACTCACCCGCTCCGATCCCGGCCTGCGTCATCCAGCTCATCAGGGTCTGCGTCAGGCGGTCTTGCGTCAGTACGGCAGCCGACTCGATCTGGCCGAGATCGGCTGACGACACCGACAACCGCGCGCCCGGAACAAACCCATCTTGCTGGCATCCCGACGGTGCCGACCGGATAACCTGACCAGCCTGCTGAAAGCCATGCCGATTCTGGGTCTGCGGATCGGGGTAATCATCCCGGCACTCAACGAAGCCGAGGCATTGCCCCAGGTCCTGGCCGAATTGCCCCGCGAGGTGGATGAAGTGCTCGTCGTGGACAACGGTTCCAGCGACGGCACTGCGGAAGTGGCTCGCGCGTGTGGAGCACGAGTCGTGTGTGAACCGAGACGGGGTTACGGCTCGGCCTGCCAGCGCGGACTGGCGGAACTCGGACCGTGCCAGGTCGTCGTCTTCCTCGACGCCGACCATAGCGATTTTCCCCAGGAATTGCCCCGCTTGATTCAGCCCATCGCGGAAGGACGTGCGGACCTGGTCATTGGCAGTCGCGTTCGCGGTCAGTGTCAACCGGGGGCCCTGACGCCGCATCAACGATTCGGCAACGCCCTCGCCTGTACCTTGCTTCGCATCCTCTGGAATCAACGGGTCAGCGATCTCGGCCCGTTTCGTGCCATCCGCCGCGAATGCCTCCACCGCTTAAACTTGCGCGACCGCAATTATGGCTGGAACATCGAAATGCACATTCAGGCGGCCCGGCTGGGTCTGCGGGTCGTCGAAGTGCCCGTTTCCTACCGACGCCGAATCGGCCAGAGCAAAATCAGCGGCACTGTTCGCGGCAGTCTGGCAGCCGGAGCGAAAATCTTCTGTACGATCTTCCGCCACAGTCTCGCCTAATCCTGTGGACTGACGGTGACGCTCTCGGCATCGCTCGATTCCGGTAATTGCCCGGCCGGTTTGAGTAGCGGGAAACGTTTCAGCAACGCTTCAATGTTTTCCAGGCGGCGATTGGTTTCCTGCAAGCGGGCGTTGGTCTGTGCCATTTCCTGCCGCGTCAACTGCAATTCGCTCTGGATGGCGTCGAGCCGATCGGTAACCGGTGCCAGGCAGCCCATGCAAAGGGCCAATCCCGCTCCCCATCCCAGCCGCCAGCAACAACGCCATACCCCGACCAGACGTGTCCACCAATCACCTGCCGACCACCGGCACGGTATCACGCACCGCTTGCCGCCCACCGAGGGTCGTTTCCCTCGGCCCCACCTGCCGTCCTGAAGGCAGAGGAAGGAACTCTTCCTCTGCCTGCCTCGCTCGCCCAACGTTTGACAGCTGACTGACACAACACCGTCCTGGCGACCAACCGGCTGGCTCATTGCCCGTCCCTCCCGCTAAATCCAATCGGCCAGACGAGGTGCGCGACTGCAACGATTTTGCTCAAACTTCCGCCCGTACCACCCGCGAAAACGATGAGTCTTGGATGTCGCTTGGTTTGGCCCCGGTGCCATCTCGGCGTTAGCATCATCCACGAAAATCACGAAACTTTGACTTCGGTTTGTATTGCCCCGGTGCTATGTCGCAGGAGCATCGCCCACTGAAATCGCGAAGTAAGGGATGTGCACGAAAATCCGGCTTGCTCAACCGCACGCCTCACGCAACCCATGAGAGCCCACACTTTACTCAAGCGTTCCTCGACGGGATCGCCGCAACGTCAGCGCTCATATTCGCCGTCGCAGGCGTGACCCTCCTTTTTATGCCCGGCCCCTGCCGCTGGGTCGCCGCAACGTCAGCGCTCATATTCGTCGTCGCTGGTGCACAATGTTTTGTCGCTGCCGGTCTTTCACCCGGCCGGCCGCTGAAAACACCGCCGAGGTCAGCGCAGACACGACCACGATGGCTCGGAAGTCCGCTGACAGTACGTGTGCCGACCACCGTTGCATTCGCGTGGTGTGGCACCCCGAAAACAGTCGGAAACAATGCCCCTGGAACCGCCGCATGCCGATCACCGTTGCCTTTGTGTGCAGCGGCACCACGGGGGACTTACGCTCCCCGCTCCTGGTTTCGTGTGCGGGCGCCGTTGCAGATGTGGGCTAACCGCCGACGAGAGCGTTAGTTTTTCCCACGGCTGGCTTACGCCAGCCGCTCCTGGTTGCACGCGCGCCTGATTTTGCAGAACTGCGATACCCGTGAGCGAGTCGCTTCCCGTACCACGGGGAGCTGACGCCCCCCGCTCTTGTGCTGCGATGCGAACGTCTGCCGGGGAAAAAACGTTTTTTGCGATGCACAAACGCACCGCAAGAATGGTCGCAATGTTTTCTTGCGGAAGGAGGCAGAATTGAGAGGTTTACTGTGGAAAATTAGCGGCATCCTTGCAACTGCGTTCCTGTGGAAGGCTGCGCTTAACACCGGCACGTGGAGCGGTTAGAATAAGGTTTTCCGACAGGTGTCCAGATAAAACGATGGAAGCAGGGTCGGAGACCCGTCAAGCGATGGGAGCATCGCGAAGTTCTGCTGCTGGACATGGCAGCGAGCACGGTGGAGCGGTACTCCGATGCGGGCGACGAGACGAAAAAATCCTTGCGCCACCGGGTGAAGAGCCAGGCGGCGTATCCGGCAGGTAGCGCGGCACTTCGCTGACAGCTCTATCGCTGCCCGATACGCCACAGTGGAGTACCCAGCAGCGAGCGTGGTGCTTGTTGGCCTGGCGGCTCATGGAAACGCCTACCGGGAACGATCACGTATGGGTCAAGCCTATATAGTCCGCTACGGTGCCTTGCGGTCGCTGGGTGTTTTTGAGGCAGGCGAAGATGTGCCACCGCTCAGGCGGGGAAGTAGCGTCATCGTGGAAACGGAACGAGGCACGGAAGTCGGGGAAGTGCTGTGCCCGGCTACGGAGCAAGCCAAGAAGCTGCTCGGCGATCCACACGTGGGGAAAATCCTGCGACCGACATCTCCGGAAGATGCCAGCCGGCTGGCGAAATTGCACGGTCAGGAAGAACACGCCTACCAGGTCTGTCAGCGGTGGATAGAACGGCTGGCGTTGCCGATGCATATTGTGGACGTGGAACAGCTGTTTGGCGGGGAGCGGGTGGTGTTTTACTTCCTGGCCGAACCTCCGGAATCCCGTGTGGATTTTCGGGAACTGGTGCGGGAAGTGGCCCGGGAATTGCGGCAGCGCATCGAATTGCGGCAGATTGGTATCCGCGACGAAGCCCGTTTGCTGGCGGACTACGGCGACTGTGGTCGGCCAGTGTGTTGCAACTCGTTTCTGGTTACCATGCCGCCGGTCTCGATGCGAATGGCCAAGTTGCAGAAGGCCACTCTCGATCCGACCAAAATTTCCGGTCGCTGCGGACGCTTGAAATGTTGCCTGCGCTACGAATATGAAATTTACGAGGAATATCAGCGACAGTTGCCGGCGGTGGGAAGTCAGGTGCTGACGGCTCAGGGAGAGGCTACCGTGCTGGCTCAGGAAATTCTGGCTCAGAAAGTCCTGCTGCATTATACCGATGGCCGAACCTTGCTCGTCGAGGCCAGCGCTATCCTGAAGCAACTCCGTGGTCCCGATCCGGAAAGTGCTGCGGAGCAGTAATGCTGCCGGTGCTCACTCCGGCCTGCTAAACGAGGCTCAGCTATGCCTATGCGTCATCCGGCGATTATCGAGATTTGCCGCAAAGACCCGCGCTACGAATACGAGGCCTACGAATTTGTTTTCGATGCCCTGCTGCATACCCAGGAAATGCTCGGCAAGGTTCCCAAAGAGGAAGAGGAAGGGAAATCTGCCGAGGAACAAGGCGACTACCACGTCACCGGTCAGCAACTGCTGCATGGCATCTGCGATCTGGCGTTGCGCCAGTTCGGGCGCATGGCCTGGACGGTTTTTCGCCGCTGGGGGATCACCAGCACCGATGACTTTGGCGAAATCGTCTTCAACCTCATCGAAGCCGGGCTGATGAGCAAGCGTCCCGAAGATTCCCGAGCCGATTTTCACAACGTCTTTGACCTGGAACAAGCACTGTCGCACTATGAAATCCAGCTCGACGAACTCGGATCGGCCAGCTGAGACCGCCGACAAATCAGATGGGAACACCGGCTCCAGCACCGGGCAGGCGAGGCGGAAAGTGCGAGCGGTTGGGCTGATGCTGTGCGTTTACGCGGCCTGGCTGGTGGCGCTGATGCTTCTGGCGTGGAATTCGCCCAGAGACGTCGTATCGCGGGGACAACTGGCCTGGGCAACTGTGCTGGTGCGCGGACGGGTATTGCCCGACGGGGAAGGCGGCTGGCAGGTGCATGTTCTGGAAATTCTCCAGGGGCCTGGTGATGGCACTCTGCCGATCGCACCCGGCCAGCGCATCCACATCCCGCGACTGGAGCAGGTTGCCGGATGGGAAGGGGTCGGCGAGTATGTTCTGCCGCTCCGAGCACAGGCTTCCGGATGGCAGATTGCCGAGGTGCCCAACTCCCTGGGACTGATTTCCCGCATGGAACCGCGGCGACGCATTTATCCGGCCAGCGCGTCGGTATTGCGGCAGATTCGGGCAAGCCAGCACGTTCGTGGTGAAACGCGGTGATGGCGGTCGGCGTGTCGTTGAAGCGCGTCACAGCCGGAGCAGCAGGACGACGGCACCGTTATGCAGAAAATGCAGCAGCATCGGCAACAACAGGCCACCGCTGGCCACCCGCATATAGCCCAGCACCACGCCCACCAGAATCAGATACGGTATGGCCAGGGCTTGCCCCAGATGGGCTGCTCCGAACATCACCCCGGACAGAAACACCGACAGATGCAGGGCCAGGTTACGACCACCGCCTCGTAAAGCATCGTACATGGCGCCCAGAGCCAGGTAACGGAAGAACAATTCCTCGAAAATAGCCGGCGGCACGGTCAGCAAAAAGCAGTATAGCGGCACCTGTGCCAGTGCCCGCTGAAGTCGCTGCATGATTTCGAGCGTTTCTTTCGAAACCAGTTGCTGCATCAGCATGGTGTAGCCGATGTTGAGCAGCAAGAGTGCTGGCAACACCAGAACCGGGCCGAGTACCCAAACCGTGAGCCGATGGCCAGGCGATGGGTTCGGTAACCGGCGAATTTTCCCAGCAGCCACCCACGTAGCCAGCACCAGTAACGCCATCACGACCGAAGCAACAACCGTGTACTGCAACTCCAGGTCTCGGAACTTGTCCAGGTTTTGCGGATTCGGTAACCCGTTGGGCATGAAAAGACCGAGTTTCTCCGCTTTCAGGTAAACCATCACCGCACCAGCAATCAGGGAGCCGAGGATAACGGCATAGCCCACGAGCACGGCGAGCAAAGCCCGCAACGACCAGCGGCGCCGTCGCGGCAAGGCAACGGAAACCCCCTGAAACGTCGAGTCTAACGGTGCGGCACACCACGGGCACTGCACGACCTGCTGCGCTACAGGCTTACCGCAACGCCAGCAGACACCGGTCAACCCTTCAAACACCGCTGGCTCCACCGAGGGAATCAAAACCGGTTCCACCTGCGGAATGTGCTCGTTTTCCACCGGCAACACTTCGGGAATTTCCTGCGCTGACGGCGGGTCGAACGGTGGTGGGGGCCACGGATACGGCGGCGGATAGCGTTGTTCGTCCGGCCAGGAACCAATCATCGCAACATCCTCGCGGCAGTTTTGTTCTCAGTTGCTTTATGCCATTATAGCGACGGCGTGCAGGAAGCAACCACGCCCTGTTTTACCGCACCGGGCGGACACACCGCCAGCCCCGAACTTCCGCTGGCGTTGATTGATCGCACTCCGCATCGCATGGACATCCTGGGGCGGGCGGAAGCAGACCGGACGAAACAACCGACCGCCCCGACGGATCGCGTTTTCGCTGACCAGACCGGCGTGCGTGGGGACAACCGAAACGGGCGAAAACAACATCGCCTGGGCAACTTGCATTTTCATTGAGAGGCGTGCGTTGGCTGAGCAGCGATGAGGGCCGGGGGAGCGAAAATCTTGCGTCGCCATCCCGGTTACCGGCCCGGTCAGGAACACGGCAAGGCTGGATATGGCGTTACAAACCGCCCGGTCCGGAACGCTTTGGGGCGCGTCCCCAAAACTGGAAATTGGTCAGCGCGAGCGAGTATTCCCGTGTCCTGACGGCTGGCTATAACATTTTCTTCCACAGCATGGTTGCAAGCTAAAATGGGAAAGTGAACGGTCGCGACGGTGTCTGTCAAACCGCACTGTCCCGCGTCGTCCAAGCGCTGACACCTGGCTAACGGAGGAATGCAACGGTGCGATTGGTGGTGCAAAAATTCGGTGGTACCAGTGTTGCCACGGCCGAGCGCATCATGGCGGCAGCGCGGCGAGCGATTCGCGCCCGCCAACAGGGAAATCAGGTGATTGTCGTGGTCAGTGCCCGCGGCGATACCACCGACGAACTCATTGCCCTGGCCCGCGAAATCACCGAAAATCCCCCCAGTCGGGAACTGGATATGCTGTTATCCACCGGCGAGCAAATCTCCATCGCCTTGATGGCTATGGCAATCCAGGCCCTGGGCTACCCAGCCATCAGTTTTACCGGAGCGCAGATCGGCATCGTAACCGACAGCTTTCACACCAAGGCACGCATCAAGAACATTTCCACGCAGCGAATTTTGCAGGCACTGGCCGATGGGCAGATTGTCATCGTGGCCGGGTTCCAGGGCGTGGACGAGCATTACAACATCACCACCCTGGGTCGCGGTGGGTCGGATACGACTGCCGTGGCGCTGGCGGCAGTGATGAAACACGACCCTTCCAGTCCGTTCCAGGAGGTGGATTGCGAAATTTATACCGACGTAGATGGCGTGTACACCACCGATCCGCGCATTGTGCCGGAAGCCCAGAAACTCCCCGCCATCAGTTACGACGAAATGCTGGAGCTGGCGAGTCTCGGCGCGGGTGTGATGCATTCGCGGAGCATCGAATTTGCCAAAAAATTCAACGTTCCGGTCATGGTGCGCAGTTCGTTCAGCGATGCGATTGGCACCTGGATCGTGCCCGAGACCGAATGGATGCGGCAAGTGCCGGTCTGTGGTGCTGCCCTGGCCAAAGAAGAAGCGCGGATCAGCTTGATTGGTGTGCCCGACCGACCGGGAGTCAGCCATCGCATCTTTTCCGCGATTGCCGAGCACAACATCGCCGTGGACATGATCGGACAGAATCTCGGCGAGGCTGGCCGGGCCGAGATCGGTTTCACCGTTTTACGCAACGAGCTACCGGCCACGCTGACCGCACTGAGGCAACTGGCCAGCGAACTGGGCGCAGAAGTGCGCTGCGAAGACAATGTCAGTAAAGTCTCCGTTGTCGGGGCGGGCATGCGCACCCATACCGGTGTGGCGGAACGCTTCTTCCGCGCCCTTGCCGAAGCCAACGTCCTGGTCAAAGCGGTCACCACGGGCGACATCAAGATTTCCGCACTGGTGGACAAGCCCGATGGGCCGCGGGCACTGCGAGCGTTGCATCAGGCGTTTGCCCTCGATCAGCCGCGACTCGATTACTCCGCACCTTCGCCGGACACCAGCCCGGGGCAATTGCCCGACCTTCGGGAACTCCTGGCCAGCGATCTTCCCGTGACCGGGCGTTTGGAAGCTATGGAGGATATCGTGGTCAGCGACCTCAGCCTGGATGAGACGCAAGGGCGGGTTACGGTGCGGAATGTTCCGGCCCAGACGCGAGTTCTCTCCGATTTGTTCTCGGCGATTGCTCAGGCCGGCATCAACGTGGACTTGATCGTCCATAGCACCAAAAATGGCACCCAGCTGGCGGAATTATCGTTCAGCGTGCCGCGCGCTGACGTGCCCCGTGCCGCCGAGATAGCCCGCAGCCTGGCCAAACAGCGCTGGCCCGATGCTCAGGTACTGGCTGAGCCGAACATCGCTGTCGTCAGTGTCACCGGAGTGGGCGTGCGAACCCATACGGGCGTGGCTCGACGCATGTTCGGCGCTCTGGCTCAGCGGGGCATCAACATCGCCATGATCAGCACCAGCGAAATCCGCGTGGAAGTGGTAGTGGATGCCGAGCGTGGCCAGGAAGCCCTGGCCGCTCTCCGCCACGCCTTCCGCCCGGCGTAACCGCTCAACCATACCGCCACGCGGAAGTGATCAGTTGCTGTTGCAGCCTTTATTACGATAGCCTAACCGCCCAAGCGCACTGCCACGCCGAACCGTACTGACGGCGGCTTGCTTCACCGGCTGCACCGATTGGCAAACTCTCCATCCCGCCTTCCGCCCGGCATAACCGCTGAAGCTGCCGTTACACGCACCGCATCGCTATTCGGCCCGCCACCCGTGCCAGGACATTGCACCAGCG
>Ga0079995_1053597_pt1 | contig 14610 bp, 11 predicted proteins | sample FaiFalFF_MnMetaG_2_FD_69198 | JGI IMG/M metagenome (GOLD analysis project Ga0079995, IMG submission 69198) | Freshwater microbial communities from Yellowstone National Park, Wyoming, USA - Fairy Falls C (FF_Mn_C) (SPADES assembly) (version 4) | ecosystem: Environmental > Aquatic > Freshwater >...
GCTAGGGCCAGGGTAGCCAGGAGGTCCTCGTAGAGGCGGAGGAGGGTCCGGTTGCCGGAAAGGCGCACCAGGGCCCGGTGGAACTCCAGGTCCCGGCGCATCTGCTCGGGGTAGTCCTCCTTAGGGGCCTCGTCTATGGCCCGCAAAAGCTCCTCCAGCTCCAAAAGCTCCCAGGGCCTGGCCCGAAGGGCCGCCTCCTTGGCCGCTTCCCCCTCCAGAAGGGCCCGCACCCTGTAGACCTCCTCCACCTCCTCCGGGGTGAAGGCCCTGACCCTGGCCCCCTTGCCGGGGACGAGCTCTAAAAGCCCCTCCTCCGCCAGCCGCATAAGGGCCTCGCGCACGGGGGTGCGGGAAACCCCAAGCTCCTTGGCCAAAAGGGGCTCGGAAAGCCTCTCCCCCGGAGCGAAGCGGCCGGAGAGGAGGAGGGCCTTGAGGTGGCCGTAGACCGCCTCGCGCACCTGGTTGGGCCGGCGGAAGTCCGTGGCCTGCATCCTGTATACAGGATAATGAGAGATGGTTCTTCAGGTCAAGCTAAAGCCGCGGCCCTAGGGCCGCGGCTAGACCTTAACCCCCCTTCTCGCTACAAACTGGATTGAGGTACAGGCTGACCATCGGGGCCGTAGCGGAAGTAGGAACGAGGAATGCGCTTGATCAACTCATCTACGGCCCTAGAAACCATTACCGCCAAAGCCTTACCCATCGGGGTCTTCTGGTATTGGCTCAAGGCTCCGCCTAGGGCAGCTCCGGGCACAAGTGCTCCCAGCAACCCGCCAAAGTCTGTGTCCGAAGCCTCCCCTTCTACCCTAAAAGCAGCTACGATAGCTCCCGTCCGCACATCCACCGCACGGAAGTCCACCGCTACGTAGGCCTTTTTCTGGCCCCCTCCCAAAGCGCCCAAGACGCCTCCCAGAAGACCTCCTCCCCCTCCTCGCGTACCGCCGGCATCGGGTTCAAAGGCCGTGATGGTTCCCGTAATAAGGATTTCAGCTCCTTGAATCTGCTGGTATTGATTACCTAAACTGGCTTCTTTTTGCAGCTGATCCAGGACGCTACGCTCGTAGACAATGAAGTGGTTGGTGTTAATCAGGGCCGTAGTCAGCATATCTGCTACGCCTGCTCCAATATCTCCCTTGCTTGTGGATACCTCCACACCAAAAAGCTTGCCTAAAATTGCCGCACCCACCTGGTCTGGACTAGCGCCGCCCTGGCATTTATCCGCCTTGCAAGGGAAGGAAGCCACTACTACCTTTGCCCGGGGCCCCGTGTAGTTGGCGTAAGGGTTATTCTCGGACAACCCCGAGCTGACATTGGTCGTAACCGAAGGCGCACACGCCGCAAGAACAAGACCGACTGCCAAAACCCCAAGATGGCTTCTGCGCACCATACGCACTCCTCCCAAAGGGGAAATGAATTTCCCCTAGGCTCAGGGTAGGGCACACCGAACTTAAGCTCTGCCAAATTTGCAGGACTTTACCCACATCTCCGTTTCGTGGTAAATCTCCCCTTGCGGGCGCAGCCCGTATCTGGTACCGGGGGTGATCCATGGACATGCTCAAGGTGGCCGAGGCCAGGCTCCAGGAGTTCACGGGCCGTTTTGCGAGCGTTTTCCCCCGATAAGCGCCTCCACCGACGGTTTGAAGAGGTGGTGCGGGGCGCCTTGGCCGCAGGCTCAGCCCGGGTGAGCGAGATGGTGGCCTCGCTCCCTTCTCCCCTCCAGAACCGCTTCCACCAGGCCAAAGCCCTTTACCGCTTCCTGTCCAACCCACGGGTGGAGGCAGAAGCCCTCCTTGACCGGGTCTATCAGGAGAGCGCGACTGCCCTGGAGGGTGAGGAGGTTCTGGTCCTCCTGGACCTGAGCCCGGTGGCCAAGCCCTATGCCCGGGCCCTGGAGGGGATAGCCCGGGTGGGGAAGGATAGGCGGCCCGGGTACGAGCTCCTCACCGCCCTGGGGTTGGACCCCGCGGGGCGGCTGGCCCTGGGGTACGCCCACCTGGTGGCCTACGGGGAGAGGGGGTTTGCCAGCCTGCCCAAGGAGGTGGAGGGAGCCATTGAGGCGGCCCGGGAGCGATTGGGGGGCGTGGGCAGGAGGCTGGTGTATGTGGCGGACCGGGGGTTTGACGACCGGAAGGTGTTTGGGCAGGTGCTGGCCCTGGGGGAGGAGTTCGTGGTGCGGGTCTACCGGGACCGGAAGCTTGGGGAGGGGGGTTCTCTGGCGAAGGTGGCTTCTTCCCTGGCCCTTCCCTGTGGGGAGGAGGTGGAGCTGAGGGTAGGGGGCAGGTACCAGCGGGTGCGGCTCCACTTCGGATGGAGGGAGGTGGAGGTGGAGGGGAGGCGGCTCCACCTGGTGGTCTGCCGGGTGCCAGCCCTGGGGCGGCGTGGGGAGTGGTGGCTACTGACCAGCTTGCCGGTGAGGGGGAGGGAGGAGGCGGCGCAGGTGGTGGAGGCGTACCGCAGGCGGTGGGAGGTGGAGCGGTTCTTCCGGCTTTTGAAGACGGGGCTGGGGCTTGAGACCTTCCAGGTGCGGGGGCTTGCCCGGATCCGGAAGGTGGTGGCGGTTTTGCTGGGGCTGGCGGTGTTCCTTTGGGAAGTTGAGCGGTTGGGGGATCCGTTCAAGGGGTTTCTTTTGCAGCTCGGGGGCAAGCTGGGGCTGCCCAGCGAGAGGGATGGTCCGTACCTGCTCCTGAGGGGCCTGGTTCGCCTGCTCAACTATGAAGTCACCCAAGAACTCTTGAAGCAGGCTAAGGGAGGGCGAGGAAGGAGTTTTGGGTAAAGCCCTGTTATGTGTAAGCGTCTGTGTACGGGGGGCATACCTCTCCCGAAGCATCCCTTCCAACACCTCCTGCACCTCGGCAAAACCCTTCAACCTCCGCTCCGCCCACCTCCCTTCCTGCCGCTCAGACTCCAGGTACAAAAGCTTGTACACCGCCTCTCCCTTGGGAAACTTGTGGTCCCGCACCTTCGTCCCACGCCTCACTTCCCGAATAAACCGCTCCATCAGGTTAGTGCTGCGAAGATAGGGCCAGAGCACCTGGGGGTAACCGTAAAAGCGAAGCAGGGCCCCCGAGTTCTCCCACCAGGCCGCCACCAGGGAAGGGTACCTGGCACCCCAGGCCTCCCTCAGCCTCTCCAAAGCACCCAGGGCTTCCTGTCGGCTCCCCGCCATGTACACCCCCTTCAGGTCTTGGGCCAAAAGAGCCCTGTCCCGGGAACGCACCTGCCCCAGGCTAGAGCGCACCATGTGCACCACGCACCGCTGCCACCCCGCCATGGGATAAACCCTCCTGATGGCCTCCTCTATCCCAGGTAGACCATCGGTGACCAACAGCAACACCCGCCTTAGCCCCCTTTCCCAAAGCTCCTTCAGCACCTCCCCCCAGGCATGGGCGTTCTCCGTGGGAAGGAGCCAGAAGCCCAGAACCTGCCTCTCCCCTTTGGGGGTCACCCCCAGGGCCACGTATACGGCCGCCCTCTCCACCCCAAGTCCCTCCCTGAGCACCTTCAAGAAAAAGCCATCCAGGTAAACAAAGGCCATCTCCTCCGGCAAAGGCCGCTTCTGGAAAGCCTCGGCCGCTTCCAGCACCTGGTCGGTGATGGCGCTGATGGTTTCGTGGGTGTACCGGTGGCCCAGCAAGAGGCTCATCACCTCCGCCGCTTTGCGTTGACTCACCCCAGCGGCGTAAAGGGCAATGGCCACCTCCCCCACGTCCACCTGACGGCGGGCATAGGGTTGAAGGAGGCTGGGATAGTATTTCCCTTCCCGATCCCGGGGGATGGCCAGCTTCACCTGGCCAAAGGCGGTCTCCAGCTTGCGGGGGTAGTAGCCGTTCTTGCGTCCCCCGTGCTGGCGCAAGAAGGCTTCCCGGTCGGCGTCCAGGAGAATCTGCAAGACCTCGGTCACCGTCTGCCTCACCGCTTCCCTTAGCATCACCTGCAAGGTATCCTGGTCCACGGGGTACCTCCTTCTTAATCCTGGTACCCCCCTTTTATACACAAACCCCTACACATAATTCCTTACACGACCCTCCCCAGCTCCAGCAACGGATCAAGAAGGCTCTGGCGGCGTACCACGCCAAGCAGGGCCTCACCGCCCAGGAGGTGGCCGCCATCGCCCTCCATACCTCCCGCTGGGTTTGCGCCACCGTGGCCCGCTACAACCGGGAGGGCCTCGAGGCCCTCCCGGATAGGAGGCACGACAACCGCCAAAGCTGACCCCAGAAGAACGGGAGAGGGTTCTGCAGGCCCTCATCTACCGCCAAGGCCTCCCGCCTGAAGGCGGCTTGTGGACGGGGCTCAAGCTGCAACGCTAGGTAGCGGAGGCGCTGGGGAAGGAAGTCTCTCTCTACCCCATCTACCGCCTCCCTATCTACCTGCACGCCCTGGGCCTGAGCCTTCTGGTGGACACCCGGGTGATGGGCTTACTGCAGGGGCTAAGGGCCTGGCTGAGGGCGGGGGAGGTAAAAGCGGATCCTAGGGGCCATGTAAAATCGAGGCGAGTTTTCCCGTTGACCTTTACGACGGCTTCTTAGCTCGCACATCGCGGGCGCCTGCGTGGGAAATTCGCATTGCCACGCCAGACCACTTGTGGTGTGGGTCCACCTGCCACGTTTCCACCAGATAGTCCGCCATCTCCTTGACGTGCTGCTGGGACACCTTCAGCCCAAAATGCCCAAACAGCATCGACAACGCGGCAGCACCGCTGGCAGTTGGCTCGGCCTGGGGCTCAAAGATGAGATGTGAGACCCGCGCTTGCTGAGGTAACCCCAATGTAGGCCCACGGTTCATTCCGAGATCGACGAGAATCGTGTTCCAGATGAGCTTATCCTGGCGCCACAGTGCCACAGGGAGGGCGTACTTTCCGATGCGCTTGCCGGGGGCGAGCGCAATGCGAAAGTAAGCCCGATCTGCCCGACGAACAGGACGAATCACCGCATCCGCCCCCAGGGGCCGTCCATCGAGCCAGAGGTCTGTAACCAAAGGTGGAACCCGGAAGGAAATCTGAATTTCCCAATCGTTAGCTTGGATTTCAAGATCGGCGAGGTTTTGGTCCGCCATGCTGGTGGGATCGGCCACCGCCAGGTCCACCGCGAAGAGATAGCCCGTGAACGGGGGATCCCCACCGCCCACGAATACATGAGTTCCGGAGGGAACGGGGGCGGAGTAGGGGCCATGACCCACCGCAACTTGTGCCACGGACGACCCGTTGGACGGGTCGATGGCCTCGAGGACACCACCACCCAGGACGATCAGAAGTCCAGCCGCCAGGGCTGGAGGGGCCCAGATCCCCTCCGCGTACAATTGCCGCTCCCACAACCGGGCCCCCGTGTGCAGGCTGTAAGCGAGAATGGAGCCCCCGAGTGTGGTGACGTAGACACGTTCCCCATCCGTAAAGGCAGCGCTGCGAATCGTGACCTCCCCCACGTGATCTGTCCACAATACCTGCCCCGTGGCGCATGCGAAGCAGGTAACTGTGCCGTCGAGCGATCCGATCACGATACGGTCGGCGCCCACGGCAGGTCCGGCCGTTTCCGACGACACAACTCCGGTCTTACCAATTGGCCGTTTCCACTCAAGACTGACGGGTGCTCCCGTGTCGTCTAGGGAGACGCAGTACAGGTAATTGTTTGACGGTTCCGCACCCAAGACAAACAACAAAGGATGGGAGTCAATAAGGGAGACGCAGGGGTTGCCGAACAGAAATGTTCGCCCCACCTGGAACCTTCGTGTTTCCCGCCCATCTTCTTTGTTGACGGCGATGATAGAGTCTCCAGCACATAGGTAGACCATGTCTTTAAAAAGAACCGGGCCGCTCCTGATCCGCCACGGTGTTTTCCATGCCCACTGCAGGTCTCCGTTCTCGACGTTTAGGGCAGCCAACCCGGACTGGCCCCAGAGCATGTAAAGCCTCGATCCGTCCGTTGCTGGACGTCCGTAGCCGCCGGCAGGGAGAGCTAACTTCCACCTGAGCTCCCCGTCGTGGGAGCGGCAGGCCATCACCTCGTACTGGTGTACCGTCCGGTTATATGCCACGATCATGACTTTGTCGCCAGCCAGAACAGGATACCGTGGGACTCCTTGGATGTACTGGATCCACCGCAGCTTCATCTTTGTATCACCTCCTCTTTGTAGCTTCTCCTCGCAGTCTCTCCCCAACCCGGATGGCCCTATTGGAACCCCACCTCATCGGTTTTTCTCTCGCGCACCCCGCACCCTGAGCTGGAGCAAGAGCGCCGCGATGAGAACAGTTATAGAACCCCCCACGATCAAGAACGTTTGCACGCCGAACGTTTGGAGAACAGAACCGGCACTCAGGAACACGACCGCGGGGACGATCCGTAGGGCCGTAAACTGGGCAGCAAAGGCCCGGCCCAGGACATCCGAAGGAAGGGTCCGCTGCAGAATGCTGGAGGTGTAGACCGAAACCAATTCGGCCGTCAGACCGATAAGCGTCATCGCCAGCAGCCCCCACTCCAGTGCCCTCACGAAGCCCAGGGAAACAACCAGGAGGCCGAACAGGACCGTGGCAAGCCCAGACAATCGGCCCTCGTCCATGCGTCCGACCAGCAGAGCGGCTATCAGGGTGGCAACGATGGCCCCGAGCGCCATCGCTCCGGTGAGGAGCCCATAGCCAGCGGCACCCTGGCGCAGGACCTCTTCAGAAATGACGGGAAGGGCTATTGCCAGGACCGGAATACCGACGTTGATCACCACCAGATCCGCCATGGCAAGCACAGCCGCGCTGTGGCGGCGCAGGATACCCACTCCACTCACAAAGTCCTGTAGTACCCTTGGCCGCCAGCCCCGCACCACTGGGGATCCCCCGTCTATGCCCCGGAGCGGCAACAACAGAGCCGCGGACGCGAAAGTCAAGGCGGCATTCGCCAGGAACGTGTACGCCGGGCCCAGCCAGGCCAAGAGTAGGCCGGCCATGACCTTGCCCAAGATGTCGCACAGGTTGCGGCTCAACCTGATGAGCGCGTTGGCGCGCGTTAAGTCAACCTGGTCCACGAGGGCCGGAATAGCAGCCCCGGCTGCCACGGTAAGAAAACTGGCGGTGACCGCATGGGCCACCACCGCGAGATACAGGTGCCACACCTGGAGGCTACCCAGGAGGGACAGCCCAGTCACAGCCAGACCGAGCAGTGCCCGGCAACCCTCCGAAACGAGCAGCATCGCTCTTTTTCTGGAAGCGGCGTCCACGTAAACGCCAGCAAAGGGAGCTAGCAGCAGTGAAGGGACAACCTGGAGGGCAAAGGCCAGTCCGAGTTGTAGGGTGCTGCCCGTCAGCTGAAACACCAGCCACGGGACGGCGATGGAGAATACATTCTCGCCAATGCGGGACAGGGTCCTGCTGATGAAAAAGTACGAGAATGGGAGTTCTCGGGCGAGAAGTACTAGCCCTAACCTAGCCTTCAAGGCCTTCAAGGTGGCGATGGCTTTATGCATAAAACGCCCCCGCAGAGGCTAGTGTTTGAGGAAGCATGGCCTCCGTGAGATGACGGAATAGGGGATACGGTAAGGCTATGCGCTACCTGGCTAGACCATGGCCCGCTCAATAGCAGTGATACGATGACGGGAGACGACCCGGATGGTCTCCTTCCAGTCTCGCAACCAGAGGGAGCGGATGACAAGATCAATCTCTGCCGTAATCTCGCCGTTTACAGGGTCTTCCAAGATCACGGGAATAACCACGGAGCGTGTTTCCCCCGGCTGCAGCTGGCCAAGGCTTATCTGGTCCCCGTCCGTGTCCAGCTGCAAGCCTTTTGGCACGGTCAGCGTCAGGAATGCCTCCTCTGCAATAAAGGTCCGGAAGAGAGGCTCGGGACAAGAATACGTGACGTTGCATTGGAGTGCATCCACGCCGTCGAACTGGATTTCCACATTCGGCAAGACACCGGTAATCACAGCGTCTCTAGTGCAGTCCACGGCAAGGAGGCCAAGTTCACGGTAGCCGATACGCCACTCTCCGCCCCTGCTTCCCCCCCAGTGGCTTTGATCCCACGGGTCGAGAAGGATGAATTCCTCGGCGGCGTCGTCATAGCCCACCACCAGCACCGCGTGCCCAGTGCGGTCGACTTCCTTCCGGAGGATGTCCTCCTCCATAGGGTAGTTCCACCCCGGATGCAGACGGACCAGAACAGGCAGGTTCTGGGCCACCAGTAAGCGGATATAGTTGACAAAGCGCTCGTGATAGGGGTCATGGTACATGAAGCATGGGAGCCCCGTCACCGCCAGCTCGCCAACCTTACTAACAACAATTCCAATATCCCTGGTCGGTGCGCTCATGGTTTTTTCACGCTCCTTTCTATCATTATATACCTTCGTGTGCTACTTGATCTGGACCCTCAGGATGTGAAAAAAGAGGGGGTGCTATGCTTCCAGACCGGGAGCACCCCCTCTACTATCTTGACGCAGAAACCCTCCTCGTGGCCATCTACGTCTGGGTGGATGACGAGCTCAAGGCCCTTCAGACCCAAGGGTTCAAGCTCCCCCCGAAGCAAAGGCACCAGAAAGCCACCCTGGCTGAACTCCTGACCCTGGCCATTTTTCTCCTGCTGCAGGGCCAGGACCTGGCCAAGGGCTACCTGGCCGCCAAGACCACCCTCAAGGCCTACTTCCCCTCCCTGCCCCACCTCTCCCGTTTCTATCGGGTCCTGCAAAAGGCCCAGGGGGTGTTGGCTCACCTGGCCATAAGGCTTTCCGGAGGACAAGGCCTTCTGCAGGTGGTGGACCTCAAGCCCATCCCCCTGGCCCACGGCCACAGGGTCCACGGTCTCTCCCTTCCTGAAGCCGCCGTAGGCGTGGGGCCCCTGGGCGCGTTCGGCGGTTACGTGCTGATGCCGGTGATGAACGAGCGGGGCCTCTTTTTTCGCTGGGCCCTTCTCCCCGGAAATGCCCGGGAGACCTGGGGAAGGGACTTGGTGGCGGACCTCCCCGCAGTCTTGGGGGACCGGGGTTTTCGCTGGGTCCAGGGGGTCAAGACCCCACCCTACCGAGTTCGTGGGGGGAAGGTGGTGGAGACGGGGTGGAAAAGTTGGATGGGGAAGGTGCGCAACTGGATAGAGACGCGGTTCAGCGTGATGGTACGGTCTCTGGGCCTTCACCGTATAGAAGCTCGGTCCTTTTGGGGCCTGGCGGCCCGGGTAAACCTGATCCTCTTGGTCCACAACCTCATTCGGAGCCGGGTCTTGCTCAGGATGGCCGGGGTGGAGATATGAGGTAGCACACGAAGGTATTACCCAGATTTTTGGCCCCTCGCTTTCTGGGTGACCTCCTCCCCCCTCTAAAGAGGGGGGCTTCCTCCTTGAGGGAGACTGACACGGATATAGGGACTAGACCCCAAGGTCCGTGCGATGGCCTCCCTCTCCAGAGGCGTGAGTTCGGGCCGGTCCAGCCCTACGGCCTGATCCGGGCTCAGGCCAAGCCCTTTTCTCAAGATCACCAGGGCGGCGTTGTGGTCCCTGTCGCGAGTCCAGCCGCACCCGCACCGGAGGACCCTGTCCCCAAGAGCGAGCTCGTGAAGCCTCCCGCAGGCGAAGCACTCCTTGGTGGTGGGCTCGTACCTCTCCACGGGGATCGGCGTTGCGAGGCTGTCCCTCAACCTCGCTTTCAGTCCGCCCACCCCCGAGGAGTGAACCTGCCCACCGAAGAGAGCGGCCCATCCCTTCACGAAGTCCTCCTGGAAGACCACCTCCTTGTAGCCCTTGAGGAAAGCTAAGACCCTGTTGTGAACGTCCCTGCGCCTATTGGCTATCCTCTCATACTCCCTCCTCAGCAGGAAGCGGAGCTTCTGCCTGTTCTTCGAGCCCTTTTTCGTCCTCTCAAGCTTCCTCTGCAGCGTCTTGAGCCTCTCCGTCTCCCGAAGCTCGAAGTCTACCTTGACCCCGTTGGAGAGGGTGAGCTTGGCGTGGACACCGAAGTCTATGGCCACGGCTTCGCCGATGATCTGACGGGAGGGGCTCTCTTTGGGGACGTAGCACGTCACGTGCAGGTAGTACCCGCTGGGCTTTCGCACCAGGACGGCGCTGGTGATCTCGGCTTGGGGCGGGATCTGGTGGAGGCCTAAGACCCTGAAGGTCCCGAGCTTTTGGATCCTCGCCTTGTTTCTACCCAGGTCCAGGCTGAAGGTCACGCCGTGCTGCTTGAGGGGGATGGAGTTCACGAAGGGCTTGGGCTTGAGCCTTCCCACCTCCTGGCCCTTCTCCTTGAGCCGGGCGAGGGCCTTGAGGTTGTCCCTCAAGCGGTCGGCGATCTCCTGCTTCACCTGGGAGCCCAGGAGGAGGAGTTCGCGACTTTCGAAGCCAGTTCCCGTCTTCACCTCCACCTCCCGCACCTTGTTGGCGGGGAGGTGGAGCCTCCGGGTGTCGGAGACCAGCCAGTTGTAGAGCCATTTGGCCTCCAGAAAGGCCCTTCTCAGGTCTTCTTCCTTCTCCCTTGACAAGTTCTGGAGCTTCAGCTGAAAGACGACGGGCCTCTGCCCCTTTCGGCGTTCCTTGGTCTCTTGGAGGGCCCTTTTGATCTTCTCGGCCTTGTCCACGCCTTTCTCCCGCCCGCAACATCATTATAACGGCTGATCAAAACCGTCTCTGCGTGGGGGAGTCCATGTATCCCCCCATTGAAATGGGGGGCATTATAGCTCCCCCACACCCCCTCTTTTTTTTGTAAGACGGCGGGAGAGCGGCCCACCCCCTGTGTCCCTACCATAGGGGCGTGGAGGCGAAGCGACCCGGCCCAGACTCCCCGGCCCCTCGACCCCGGGAAGCCTTCCCTCGGGGGAAGTGGGCTTGACGAAGGGCTTTTCCGGAGAGCCGGGAAAGCGGAACCCGGTTTCCGGGAAGGCGGGAAGCGCCCTTGAGATTGGGAGGTGAAGGCATGACCTTGCGCGACCTGTTCCGGCTGGACCTAGGGCGGCAGCAGTACCGGGTGATCTTCTACCTGGCGGAGGGGGAGGCGACCTTCGAGGAACTCTGCCAGGCCCTCGGGGTGTCCAGGACCCAGGGCTACGCGGCGGTCTCCCCCCTGGCGCGGTGGGGCCTGGTGGAGAAGGTGAACGGGCAGTACCGCTTGAGCCCGACCCTCGAGGGCGTCTTCGCTCCTCTCCGGCGACCCCAGGGCGAAGGGGTCTCCGAATCTGGGTAAGACGGCGGAGGAGGAGCTTCCCCCCGGGGTCCCTACCATAGGAGCGTGAGGGCGAAGCGACCCGGCGCAAAGTCCCCGGCCCCTCGAGGGGCCTGGACGGAAAGGCCTATCCCAAAGGGACTCTCTACAGCCCGTAGACTCCAGTCTACGATCCGCAGACCACTCGTCTACGAAGTGTAGGTAAAACCTTGGGAAAGGAGGAAACCGAGTCCACGATACATAGACAAGCCGTTGGGAAAGGAGAAAAGCGATGCCCCCAAAGAACCTCTCTCTCAAGGACCTGGCCCGGGCGGGACTCCGGGCCTCGGAGTACCAAGTCCTCCTCTACCTGGCCGCCGCCGGGGAGGCCGGCTTGGAAGAGGTGATGGAGGAGCTGGGGTTCAAGAGGGCCTGGGCCTACCGGGCCCTCTCCCCCCTGGTCCGGCGGGGCCTGGTGGAGAAGGAGGGGAACAAGTACCGCCTGAGCCCGGCCCTCGAGGGCCTCTTCTCCCCCCTCCGCCGGCCCCAGGAGGCCTCCCCTTCGGAGGAAAAGCCCAAGCGGGCCGGCGGCAAGAAGCCCAAGCCCGAGAGCCCCGTGGCCGCCCTGGCCCAGGCCCACCCCCACCTCAAGGGCCTGCTCCACTTCGCCGGCCAGACCCTCCCCAAGGTGGCCCAGCCCCTGGCCGCCAAGGCCCCCGGGGTCCTGGTGGGGGCCGCCCTGGCCGCCCGCAAGTACGGGAGGGGCCAGGAGGGCAGCGTCCTGGTGTCCTGGCTTCCCGACATCAAGGCCTGGGTGGAGGCCTGGGGCGCGGAGGCCGTGGAGGGAGCCCTGACCGAGGCCACCAAGAAGGCCGACAGGCCCTTCCCCTACGCCCGCAAGCTCCTCCTCGCCCGACCCGAGGAGGCCCCCGAGGTCCCCGAGGAGGAGCTGGGCTACTTCTAGGAGGAAAGCGTGGACCTGAAGCGCTACCTGGAGGCGCTCAAGGGCCGGGCCAGCCCCCCGGCCCACGACCCCGAGCTTCCCCCCTGCCCCCTGTGCGGAGCGCCCGCCTTCCGGGGCGGGGACTTCCGCGCCCCCCACCGGATCGAGCACGATTGCGACTGCGTCTACCGGGAGCCCGAGGCCTACGGGAAGGCCCTCTTCGCCCTCTGGCCCCGGTGGTGGTGGCCCCGGGCCTTCCGGGAGGGCCCGCGCGGTCAGACAAAGAAGAGGCTATCCGCCGGGAGGCGGGCGAGGCCCATGGCTCCCCACCGGCCGGCGGATTTGGCCAGCTTGTGGGCGAAGTGGAGGGGGACGGGAAGCCGGGGGTAGAGGCTGGCGCTGGCGGGGTGGAACTGGCTCAGGTGGAAGATCTGGCGCAAAAGGGCCTGGCTGGGCCCGTCCCCCCGCTCGTGGACCAGGAGGAGGGGCCGGGGGCTCACGCGGAAGTCGCGCCTCTTGCCCCAGACCCGGTCGGCGGTGACCATGAGCCAGGTCCGCCTGTCTACCTGGAGAACGGTCCCGGAAAGGGAGGTCATAAGGTCTTTGGCTTCGCCTGGGGCCATACGCCAGAGGTGCCGCTTCCTCACGGTAAAGAGGTCGTGGGCCAGGTGCATCTTCGCCAGGCCCTCCCATAGGTCGGCGAACTCCTCCTCCCGGGCCAGGCCGTCCCGTAGGAGAAGGATTCTCTTGGGGAGGCGGCCCGTCTTGTCAGAGAAGATGGCCACGGTCTCCTCCACCGCCCGCCACAGCCAGGCCCGGTCCATGGACTCCCCGGGCTGGGCTTGGGGCAGAACCCACCCCAAAGGGGTCCCGTCGGCCAGGACGGCGAAGGAGGCCGCCCCATAGTGGACCCTTCCGTCACCGCTGCTGTCCAGGCCGATGACCAGGTCGGCGGGGTAGTCGCCCTCGAGGGCCACAGGCTGCCAGCCGGCCTTGACCAGGAGGCCCAGAAGGGCGTTGGCCACCCGGTAGGGGTCCTCCCCCCGGCGCAGGAGCTGGAGGGGAAGGCCGGCCCGGTGGGCCAGGTCCTTGAGGCGGTAGTAGTCGTCTTTCTCCAGAAAGCGCCCAAGCCTCGCGTCGCCCGGGGGCAGGACCACCAAGGCGGCGGCGATGCCATCCGAGGCCAGGGCCCGGAAGAGGGCGCGGCGGTCCCCGTCCCCTTCGGGCAGGGGCCGGACGGCCAGCTTCGCCCCCAGGGCTTGGAGCTGGGCCAGGGCCTTTTCGGGAGGCGCCTCCCCGGGCCAGAGGAGGCAGGCGAGGCGGGGGCTTCCCCGCCGGTAGACCCCCAGCGTCAAAGCCTCCATGGGCTTGTTCACCTTCCTGCCCTTGGCCGCCACCAGCCGCGCGGGGGGGAGAACCTGGGCCTCCACCCTCAGGGGCTCGGGGCTGTGCCCCGGCTCCGCCCCCAGGTGGGGGGCCAGGATCCGGGCCCACTCCTGGCCTTTGGTGAAGCGCTCCTCCAGGTGCCGCGTCTGGCCCAGGGCTTCGGGGGGCACCCCCAGCTGGGCCAGCTCCTCGAGGGTGAGGACGGGGACGAGCAGGGCCGAGAGGTGGGGGAGGACCGGTCCCCCCTTTCGGGACACCAGGACCACCCGGCCCGGGTCGTCCCCGGGGGCTAGGTGGCCCCGGCTCCGGTGGTAGTCCAGCAGGGTCTGCCCGCCCTGGATGAGGACCGCCTCCGGGGGCTCCTCCGAGAGGCCCTTGAGGGTCCAGGTCAGCACCTGGCCCTGGCTGGGGTAGCGGTTGGCCGCCTTGCCGGGAAGGGGATACCCTCGCCTCAGCCACGCCTCCAGGGACAGGTTGGCCTGGATGCGGGTCACCAGGTCCACGGCCAGCAGGACCTGCCCCTTCCTGCTCACCTGGACGTCCAGGGAAGCCCCCTGGTAGAGGCGCACGTCCTGGAAGGTGCGGGGGGCAGGCCGGTAGACCTGTTTGCCCTCCAGGAGGAGCCCCCTCTTCCCGGCCAGGAGCCTCAGGGCCTCCTCCAGCTTCCGCCGCAGGAGGCGGGTGGCCACCTCGCGATCCAAGGGCTCCTCCGGGCGAAGGGGGCGGCTCTCCAGGAAGGTGAGGGTGACGCCCTCGGTAGCGGAGAGGGCGTTGAAGGCGTAGAGGCGCCCCCCGAAGTAAACCCCACCTACCGCCCGGGCGGCTCGGTTCAGGACCCGGTAAACCTCCTGGGGGTCCTCCCGATTAGGGGGCGAGTCAAGGGAGAGGGCGTAGATGAAAAGGGTCCTTTCATCTGGCAACAAGGGCCTTATGGGATAGCGATTCAGACGAACTAAACGGGTTGGCACAAGGATCATTCTAGCCAATAGACCGGAAGATGTCCAAGGCCAGCCTCAAGCGCTCCCTGGAACCTCGGGGCTCCCGACCTGCCCGGGCGCGGTGAGGCGGTAGGGCCCCCCACGGACCTCGGGGGCGTTACGATGGGAGCATGGCCAAGAGACCGGAAAAGCCCGAGTGGCAGGTCTACGAGGAGAAGGTCCAGGGCCTCCTCCTCCGCCTCCCCCCGG
>Ga0079995_1056035_pt1 | contig 14609 bp, 18 predicted proteins | sample FaiFalFF_MnMetaG_2_FD_69198 | JGI IMG/M metagenome (GOLD analysis project Ga0079995, IMG submission 69198) | Freshwater microbial communities from Yellowstone National Park, Wyoming, USA - Fairy Falls C (FF_Mn_C) (SPADES assembly) (version 4) | ecosystem: Environmental > Aquatic > Freshwater >...
GCCCTGGCCCAGGACCTGACGGGCCTCAGGCCGGAAGAGGAGAGGCACACGCCAGGAGGGCCGCAGAGGGGCCAGCAGCCACAGCGGCCTCGCTCCCTCTGGGAAAGGATGTGGGGAGGCTAAGGCGATGACGTGGAGGGCGTTGGTCGTCCTGGCCTTCTTCCTGGCCATAACCGGCTCTGTCTACGCCTTCGCCGCTGCCAACACCGTCCCCCCCACCAGGCTAGACGACGTCCAGGCCAGGGACTATGCGGGCAACGACGCCCTCAAGGCCCAGGACTTCGCCCCGCCCGAGTGCGCCCCCATCCGCTCTTTCCTGACCAGCATCGTCTACATTGTTACTAGCCCAACCACCACCACTAATGCCAGCGAGCTGGTGCTGGGCAGGTCTGTCCCCGATACGATCAACGCCTTAGGCGGCAACGACTGCGTCCTGGGGGGAGGAGGCAACGACACCCTGAGGGGCTGGACAGGCGACGACATAGTTATAGGTGGCCCCGGGACCGATACGGTCAGGGGCGATGGCGGCTATGATGTCTGTTATGGCGAGAACTATCCGTCGGGCCACGGCTGCGAGGTCATTAACAATCCCGGTTGAGGATACCATCCCGTTTTGCCGCTGTTCCGGCGAGGTACGGTGTGCCCTCTGGCCTGATCATGCGTGGCCTCTGTGTCTCCCCCGCCCACGGCTGTTGGCCTAGTTGAGAGGGGTGGGGTGGGCCAGGGCGGGGGCGCGGCGGGCCAGGGCCGCCCCCACCAGCCCCAAAAACAAGGGGTGGGGCCGGCCAGGCCGCGACCGGAACTCGGGGTGGAACTGGCACCCCACCATGAAGGGGTGCCCCGCCACCTCACATACCTCCACTAGGGAGCCATCGGGGGAGGTGCCGGAGGCTATGAGCCCCGCCCCCTCCAGCCGGTCGCGATACCGGTTGTTGAACTCGTAGCGGTGGCGGTGGCGCTCCCACACCACATCTGACCCATACAGGTCATGGGCCTTGGAACCTGGACGGAGCCGGCAGGGGTAGACGCCCAAGCGCATGGTGCCCCCCTTCTGCTGAACCCCCACCTGCTCCTCCATGAGGTCGATGACCGGGTAAGGGGTATGGGGGTCGAACTCGGTAGAGTGGGCCCCCTGCCAGCCCAGGACGTTGCGGGCATACTCGATGACCATGACCTGCATGCCCAAGCAGAGCCCTAAGTAGGGGATGCCCCGCTCTCGGGCGTAATGGGCGGCTGCCACCTTCCCCTCCACCCCCCGCTCGCCGAAGCCGCCGGGGACGACGATGCCGTCTATCCCTTCCAGGAGGTCGTACCGGCCCTCCTCCAGGGCCTGGGAGTGGACCCAGCGGAGGCGGACCCCCACGCCATGGGCCACCCCGGCGTGGATCAGGGCCTCCTTTACCGAGAGATAAGCGTCGGGTAGCTCCACATACTTGCCCACTATGGCGATCTCCACTTCGCCCTGGGGCGACTTCAGCCGCTCCACCCACCGCTGCCACTCCGAGAGGTCGCGGGGGAGGTCGGGCAGCCCCAGGCGTTGCAGAATGTAGCTCCCCAGCTCCGCCTCCTCTAGCACCAGGGGCACCTCGTATATGGTGGGCATGGTGAGCAGGGGCACCACCGCCCTCTTGGGCACGTCGCAGAAGAGGGATATCTTCTCCCGCAGGTCTACCCCCACCGGCCGGTCGCTGCGACAGATGATGACGTCAGGCTGGATGCCGACGCTGCGCAGCTCCCGCACGCTGTGTTGGGTGGGCTTGGTCTTCAGCTCGCCGGTGGTGGAGAGATAGGGCAGGAGGGTGACGTGCACAGAGAGGGTGTCCTCCCGGCCCTCCTCAGTGCGCAGCTGACGGATGGCCTCTAGGAAGGGCTGCCCCTCCATGTCCCCCACTGTGCCCCCCACCTCCACCACCACCACCTGGGCCCCAGCCTTCTCCCCCACCGACCTAATGCGCTCCTTTATCTCGTTGGTGACGTGGGGGATGGCCTGGATGGTGCGCCCCAGGTAGTCGCCCCGTCGCTCCTTGGCAATGACCGCCTGGTAGATCTGACCAGCGGTGACGGAGGATAGGCCCGTCAGGTCCTGGTCCAGGAACCGCTCATAATGGCCCAGGTCCAGGTCCGTCTCCGCCCCATCGGCCGTGACGAAAACCTCCCCGTGCTGGTAGGGGGACATGGTGCCTGGATCCACGTTGAGGTAAGGGTCCAGCTTCTGGAGGACCACCGATAGGCCGCGGGACTTGAGGAGGCGGCCGATGGCGGCGGTGACGATGCCCTTGCCAACGGAGCTCACCACGCCGCCAGTCACAAATATGTACTTCCTGCCCATATAAAGAAAGCCCCACTCCGGGGCCAGGCCGCCCATGCCTCATGCTACGCCATGCCTTCTCCATTGTCAAGAGGGGGAAGGAGAAGGGGTGAAGGCGCCTTATCATTATGTCTACGGGCCCTGGCTGGCTATCATGAGAGTGGAGAGGGGGTCATGCCCAGGGTCATCGTGGATGTGCCGCTGGAGGAGATCGCCCCCAGGCGGGTGAGCAAGGCCAAGGTGGCCGAGTTTGTGCGCCTCCTTGAGGGGGGTCTCGTGTTCCCGCCGGTGAAACTGGCCCGTCTCCCCCCCGGCTCTCCCTACAAGTGGCGGGTATCCGATGGGGGCCATCGGGTGGCGGCGCACAGGGCCCTGGGGCGTAAGACCATCAAGGCCAAGGTGTGGCTGCCGGAGGAGGAATTGCGTTGATCCCCCATGAGGCCCCTTGCTATACTCGCCAAGGGGCGTTAGCCGCCTGGGAGGTGAAGTAAGGATGGCGGAGCAGCAGAAGGGCAAGGGAGCTCTTGGGCGCATCTTGGGCCTGCTGGGTGCCCTGGGGGTGTTGGTGGCTGCTCTGGCCTTCTGGCGCCGTCGCCAGGCCGGACAAAAGGAGTAGCCGGCCCGCCCTGCCGCCATGGAGATCGTCTGGCTGGGGCATGCGTGCTTCTGGCTGAGGGGACGTAACGTATCCATCGTCACTGACCCTTGTCCCCCTTCCACCGGGTACGAAATAGGGCGACTGCGGGCTCCCATCGTCACCATCAGCCACCACCATGAGGACCACGATTACCTACAGGCGGTGGTATCCCCTTCATTCGTCCTGGACGCCCCTGGTGAGTATGAGATAAGTGGTGTCTATATCACGGCTGTTCCCACCTATCACGATGGGCGCCAGGGGGTGGTGTGGGGCCCCAACCTGGCCTTCGTCCTGGAGATGGAGGGGGTGGTCCTCTGTCACTTGGGGGACCTGGGCCATCTCCCCAACCCCGAGCAGGTGGAGATGTTGAGCGGGGCGCACGTCCTCATGGTGCCCGTGGGAGGTGGCACCACCATCGATGGTGCCCAGGCGGCGGAGGTGGTGCGGCTGTTGGAGCCCCGCATCGTCATCCCCATGCACTACCGCACCCCTGTCTGTCGCCTCCCCCTGGAAACCCTGGATCGCTTCCTGCAGGAAATGGAGGTGGAGCGGCCTGAGCCCCAGCCCAAGCTCAACGTGACACCGTCCACCCTGCCCGAGGGGACGGAGGTGGTGATCCTTTCTTACCGGGGTGGCTAGGGGAGATAGGCGAGGGGGTTCACGGGCACGCCGTTGACATGCACCTCGAAGTGGAGATGGGGCCCCGTGCACCAGCCGGTGCACCCTACGGCTCCAATGACCTCTCCCTGCTGGACCTGCTGGCCCATGGTGACATAGATGGCCGATAGGTGAGCGTAGGCTGTCTCTATGCCATTGGCATGGCGAATGATAACGTAGTTGCCGTAGCCGTAGTAGCCATAGGCCACCAGCACCACCTGCCCGGCGGCAGCAGCCACCACTGGGGTTCCGTGGGCAGTGGCGATGTCCAACCCCTTATGCCCGCCACCGAAATACTGGGTGAGCATCCCTTGCACTGGCCATATGAAGCCACTGCTGGCGGCCGCTGCCACTGAGGCAGGTGGGGTGGGCCTGGGCTGCTGCACCGCTGGTGGCGGGGTGGGCTGCGGCGCCGCCGGCGCTGGCTTGGGCTCCGGCGGGGACGGAGGCTTGGCCCCAGGCAGGAACACCAGCATCCCCTCCCGCACCGCGTCAGGGGAGGTGATGCCGTTGGCAGCGAAGGAAACGATGTCCTCCACCTTGACCCCGAAAAAGAGGGCCACGGCCTGCAAGGTGTCCCCAAGCTTCAGGCGGTAAAGGATGCCGTTACCCACCGGGATGATGAGCTCCTGCCCCACCACTAAGCTGTCAGGGTCATCGCTTATCTCTGGGTTGTTCCACACTATGTAGTTGAAGTCGATGCCCAGGCGCCGGGCGATGCCATAAACGGTGTCCCCGGGCTGCACCTTGTAGGTGGTGAAGAGGGGCGGTGGGGAAGGGGGCGGCGCGTCCTGTCGCCGCTCCTCCTGGGCCTCGGTAGGCTGCGGCGCGGCATCTGCCGAGGCCAGCGGCTCCAGCACCAGCACCTGTCCCGTGGGCTGGATGAGGGGTTCGGCCAGCCCCACCATGCTGACGCCCCCGCGCTCCTGGGTATGAGGGATGACGGGCAGACGTAGATAGGTAGGCTCCTGCTGGTCGCGCGCTGGTGGCGTGGGTGGGGTGGAGGAGCCCATCACCGAGCTGGCCAGACGGTGGCGCCCTATGCCCACAGCTCCGGCGATAAGGGCCACCAGCACGAAGGCGATATGAAGCACCCGCCGCTGGGTGCCTAGGACGGCTCTACCCGCCGAGGCCGCCCGCCCCTGGGTCGGTCGGTGTCTTCCAGAAATGGCCTGCCCCCTTTGAGCATGGCCCCCTTGGCCACCTCCCTAAGCCCTACCTCCCCAAGGGCCGTCGTCGGGGGCCATTATACCAGGGGAGGGGGGATTGTCAAGGGCTTCACATAGAGGGGTTATCCACACCAGGCCCACAGAGGAGGGCCCGGGGAGGTCTTGACGGCCTGGCCATGGGTGGTAGAATCGTGATGGCGGGGAAGGTGGGCGGTTAGCTCAGTGGGAGAGCGCTTGCTTCACACGCAAGAGGTCGCAGGTTCGAGTCCTGCACCGCCCACCATGGCCGGCTGAAACAGGAGCCCAGGTGGCGGAACTGGCAGACGCGCTGCGTTCAGGGCGCAGTGCCCCGCGCGGGCGTGCGGGTTCGAATCCCGCCCTGGGCACCATGAGAGGACAAGGGCGGCCACGGGGCTGGGTTCCTTCGCCAGGCGCCTGTGGCCATATACATAAGGCGCGCTCGTAGCTCAGCCCGGACAGAGCGCAGCCCTGCGGAGGCTGAGGTCGTGGGTTCGAATCCCACCGAGCGCGCCATCTCTTTTTATGGCGCTTCCTCTATCAGAAGGCGATCCCCCTCCTGGGTGCCAGTGTCCCTAAGGGTGCCTGCGGGCAGCTCCAGGGCCATCTTGGCTCCTCTCCCTCCTATGGCCACCCGGAAGGGCGGCAGAGCGTGGCAGGCCTTCACCACCCTCCCCCCCTCGTCCAGGAAAGCGATATCGATGGGGAAGAGCATGAAGCAGGTGTGGACGGAGGCGGTGGGTTTTATGAGGAGGCCATACCCCCTGGCAAGGGCCCGTCGCCCCAGAAGGCCGCGCAGGCGGCTCCAGAAAGTGTCGGCCAACCTCACATGGTAGGCCAGGACGGTGCCGCGGGCGGGGTTGGTGACTTTTAGGGCCATGGCACCTTAACAGCGCGCCGGGCACGCGCTACCATAATATAGGGACGCCGGGGCCAGGCCCCTTGGATTCATACATCTATTGTAGCGTCTGTAGCGTCGGGAGGTGTGAAGGGGGATGGCCACAGCGGTGGTGGGCCTGGCCCTGGGCATCTTCTGGACACTAGGTGGGGGCGCCTTAGTGGCCCTCGGCCTCTTGATGCATCTCTTACCTGGGTTGGCCTCACCCATAGGAGGAGGTGCCTTGGTTTTCCTGGGGTTGGTGGCGGGGGCCGTTAGCGCCCTTTGGCTGTGGACTTCCCGCGTGCTGGAGCACGACCTCCCCCGGGCCTGGCACCGCCGAGAGGGGCAATAGCTCACAGGCGTGCCTTCCCTGGTGGCAGGGGTGGGATTCGAACCCACGACGCACGGCTTATGAAGCCGCCGCTCTACCGCTCCAGATACGCCCCCCATATCTGGCCCGGCGCCTGACAGCACTTTTGACAGCACTTTCCCCCAGGCGAGGAGGCGAGACCATGGCCTGGGGCGACGGCTCCATCTATCGGCGGAAGGATGGTCGGTGGTGCGGACAGCTCTCGGTGGGGGGCAGGAGGCGCTACGTCTACGGCCGCACCAGGCGGGAGGCGGAGTCCAAGCTCAGGCGGCTGCGGGAGCTGGCCAGAAGGGGGAGCTTGCCCGAGGGGCCCGACCGCACCGTCTCCCACCTGCTGGGGGAGTTCCTACGCCAGGGAGAGGGTAGGTGGCGGCCCCGCACTTTGCACGACTACCGACGGCTGGCGGGGGCCATTGAGGAGAGGCTGGGCAAGGTGAAGCTCCTGCGCCTGGAGCCCTCCCGCCTGCAGACCCTCTTCGCCGAGCTGGGGCAGGCCCTGGGCCCCAAGGCCGCCTACGACGCCTACCGGGTGCTGAGGCGTGCCCTCAACCTGGCCGTCAAGTGGGGCTGGCTGCCCGACTCCCCCCTTGAAAGGGCCGAGCCCCCTCCCTACCGGGCTGGGGAGAGGCGACTGTGGACGGCCGAGGAGGCGAGGCAGTTCCTGCGGGAGACCAGGGGCTCTCCCTACTGGCCCTGGTGGGCCCTCTCCCTGGCCTGCGCCCTCAGGCCGGGGGAGGCCTGTGCCCTGCGGTGGCGGGATGTGGACTGGGAGCGGGGCGTGCTGCGGGTGGAGAGGAGCGCCCAGAAGGTGGCCGGCAGATGGCTGGAAGGGCAGCCCAAGACCAGGGCCTCCCGCCGCCAGGTGCCCCTCTCGCAGCTGGCCAGGGAGGCCCTGCGCAGGCAACGGGAACAGCTCCTTGCCAAGGGGATGCCTGCGGTGGGCGACGCTTTGGTCTTCCCCAACCGCCAGGGCTCCTATACCCTGCCCAGCACCGTGGGTCACGCCCTCCATCGAGAGGCGAGGAGACTTGGACTACACCCCATCCGCCCCCACGACTTGCGCCACCTCTCTGCCAGCATCGTCTTGCAGATGGGGGCGCCCGTCACTCTCGCTGCCAGGTTCTTGGGCCACACCACCCCCACCACCACCACAAGCGTTTACGCCCACGCCCTCACCGACGCCTCCCTGGTGGCGCAGCTCCTCGACCAGGCCCTTGGTGCGTGCTAGCCTCTAGCCCCTGGCAGGCGAAGGGCGCAGGGGGTGACTATCGGGCCCAGAGCTGTAGCCACCTGGCCACCAGCTGCCGCTTGAGGACGACCCTCTCCAGCGCCGCCCGGCAATCTCGGGCAAACCGCCTCACGTCCTCGTAACGCTGGTCGGGATGGGATTCGTTCCAGGCGACCATCAATTTCCGCCAGGGCGGGAACTCCAGGCGAGGCTCCCCGGCAAGCCGGACAGCCATATGGTCAGCGAGGAAAGAGACCAGCGCCAAGGCCTTCTCCCCCACGTTCCGACCGAGCCCTAGCTGTCGCTGAATCCGCCGGTAGGCATCCATCACCGCCGCCGGCGGCAGCCACGGCTCCACCTCCATGACGACCACGGGCCGCACGGCGAAGGGGGCGAAACGGCTGGCCAGGCGCCAGGAGCCAGGGGAGACCCAGGGCGTCCGGTCGGTGAGCAAAAACCAGACGGCCTGCCCCTCCTGCCACCCATAGCGCTCGGCCAGCCGTGACGCCAGCCGCCGCAGCTCGCCCAGGACGGACTGGGAGGCCACCCGCACCACCTCCTCCCGACCCTCCCGGGGATAACGCAGCAGCTCCCATGCGCTGCGCCCCCGCCATCGCCGTCGCACCGGCCTCGTGAGCTCCAGCTCTATCTCTCCATCTTCCCGCCAAGTGATTATTCGCCCCTCTACCGCCAAGAGGTCGGGGAAGCCCTCCAGACACTCCCGGGGGGCCGTGGCCAGGATGGGCGAGCGGACGAAGCGATACGCCTCCTCCTCCGAGAGCACCCGGCCGCCCAATACCTCCTGCCGGAAGGACGCCACGTCCGGCTCCGCCCGGGCCACGCCAGCTAGGAAACGGGAGTAGGCCGCCACCCTCGCCCCGACGCCACCCGTGAGCGGCTCTGCCTCACCGGCGACCCGAGGGCCCTCACCTCTTTCGAGGGGGAGGCCACGCAGAGCCCTCTGCCCTAGCCTGGCCACCTCTTCGAATTCCAGATACTCCTCCTCCACATCACCCAGGTGCTCCTCCAGCTCCGCCTCCCCCATGTCCTCATAGAGGGCCAGCTTCCCTCGCTCCCTCATCCACTCCCATAGGTCGTCGTCCACCGGCCTCCCCAGGCGCCTCTCTAACCGACGGCGCAGGCGCTCGAGTGTGTCATTTTTGCTCCTACGCATAGTGACACGTGTATTGTAAGTCGTGGAGATGAGTGAGGTCAAGCTACGCCTGTCGGCCACAGAACAGCGACAGTTGGAGGAGTTGCGCCAGCGTTGGCGGGTGCAATCTCCAGAGGAGGTGATTCGGGATTTGATTTCGCTTGCCTACGTCGGCGTCAAGAAGGCCCGCCGCCAACGCCTTGGCCCGGGGGCGGCGGGCCCCAACCGAGAAGGAGGTGGTAAGCAATGACAGCATGTAAAAAAGGCCCGGCCGACTGGGGGCGGGTCGGGCCTGGAGAAGGGAGTCCCCGCCGAGGGCTCCCTTGTCATTATACCACCATTGCCCTCACGTGGCGCAAGGGTGACAGGCGTATCGTCCTCGGCAAACTCGTTGCGCTGGACGGCCGCCTCTGCCTGGCCACGGCCTACAAATGGCGGGTGATGCCCAGCACTATCTCCCTGCCCACCTTAGTCGTGCACGTTCTGCTCCGCCTAGGGGTCAGGGATTGGGTGGTGCGAGACGATTTGCGCCGCCTGGCATGGCATATCGACTTGCGCCACTTGCTAAAGGCCCCCATGCGGGGTGGCGAGCGGCATGTCCCCCTCAAGGATATGGAGCCCACCCCTTGGGTTTGGTGGCCCTACGCTACGAAGACCGTCGACCTATTGGAGTTAGTCCAAAGCCTTGAGGAGGGGCGGCAGCTGGAGATGGAGGAGGTGAGGGCATGACCGCCGTCCCTGAGTATGGCTCGCTGGCCGCCGCTGCCGCCAACTATGCCGCCCGGGGTTGGCCTGTCTTCCCCCTCCGGCCCGGCGGGAAAGAGCCTCTGACCCCCCACGGCTTCAAGGACGCCACCACCGACCTTGAGGCCATTGCTGAGTGGTGGCGCCGCTGGCCCGAGGCCAACGTCGGCATCGCCACCGGCTCCCCATCAGGCGTCGTGGTGGTGGACGTTGACCCCCGCCACGGAGGCGACGAAGGGCTGCGAGACCTGGAGGCCCGCTACGGCCCCTTGCCTGACACCCCCACCGTCCTCACTGGCGGGGGCGGCCAGCACTTCTTCTTCGCCATCCCCCCGGGTGTGACCGTCCGCAGCCGCAGGCTGGCCCCAGGGGTGGACTTGAAGGGCGAGGGGGGCTATGTGGTGGCCCCACCTAGCGTCCATCCCTCGGGCCAGCGATACGTGTGGGAGTTGGCGCGGTCGCCAGATGACCTGCCCTTGGCTCCCCTCCCTGACTGGCTGCTAGGGGAGGGGAGCGATGGACGGCGGCGTTGGGAGTGGGGTGGGGAGCCGGTTCCCGAAGGACGCCGCCATGACCATTTGGTGAGCCTGGCCGGCCGGCTGAGGAGCGATGGCCTGTGCGTGGCGGCCATCGAGGCGGCGCTGCTCGAGGAGAACGAGCACCGCTGCTCGCCGCCCCTGCCTGAGAAGGAGGTGCGGGCCATCGCCCGGAGCATGGGCAATTACCCGCCAAGGGTGAACATCCGCGGCAATGGCACCGCCGACCACGGCGGCGATACCCTGCCCATGGAGCTTCTGGAGCGCCAAGTCGATAACTTGCCGACGGATTACACCCATGGCCGTATCATCGCCCAGAGTCTCCGGGAGCGGGCCTGCTACGTCCCTTCTTGGGGCTGGATGACTTGGACCGGCCAGCGTTGGGAGCGGGACGAGGAGGGGGACCGGGTGGCCGCCTGGGCCGCCGAGGCCCTACGAGACCACTACATTGAGCGGGCCCGGGGCGCCGCGGACTCAAAGGAACAGGCGGGCCTCCTGGGCCTGGCCGCCAGGTGTCTGTCCAGGGCTACGGTGACCCCCGCCCTCGCCTTCGCCAAGGCGTGGCTACGGGCAGACCCGAAGGACTTCGACCAACATCCCTACCTGCTGAACACCCCCTCCGGCGTCTTGAACCTCCAGGGCAAGCTACTGCCCCATGACCCCTCGCTCCGACTCACCCGTATGACAACGGCTCCCTACGACCCCGATGCCGATTGCCCCACCTTCCGCCGGTTCCTCTCGGAGATTTTCGCTGGCAACGAGCGCCTCATCGCCTATGTCCAACGCCTCCTGGGGCACGCCCTCATCGCTGGCAACCCGGAGCGGGTGTTTGTCATCTTTTGGGGTCCGGGGGCGAATGGCAAGAGCACGCTCGTGGAGGCCGTCAGTTACGCCCTCGGAGATTATGCCCAGGAGACGCCCCCGGAGTCGTTCCTGGCCCTCTCGGGGGCCGATGTCAAGCCCCGCAATGACCTGGCCCGGCTCCATGCCGTCCGATTGGTCACGGCCTCCGAGGCCAGGGACGGTAGCAGGTTGGACGCCGCCATCGTCAAGCGGATTACAGGTGGGGACCGTGTGGTCGCTCGCTACCTCTACAAGGAATTCTTCGAATTCACCCCCGCGTTCTTGCCCGTGCTGCGGACAAACTTCAAGCCTAAGGTGTCGGGCGAGGACCAGGCGATCTGGGACCGATTGCGCTTACTGCCCTTCACCGTGCGCATCCCCCCGGAACGCCAGGACCGCCGCCTCCTCGAGAAGTTGAAGGCCGAGGCCTCTGGCATCCTCCGGTGGTTGGTGGAGGGCTGCCGCATCTACCTAGAGCGGGGGCTGCAAGACCCGCCGGAGGTGCTGGAGGCCACCACCAAGTATCGGGCCGAGGTGGATGATATCTACCGCTTTCTCGAAGAGCGCACTGAGAGGGCTCCCGACGCTTCCGTCCAGGCTGCGGTCCTCTATCAGGCCTATAAGGAGTGGGCAGAGGCGGAGGATATAACCCCCGCCAGCCGCAACCGCTTCGGAGAGGCCCTGGTCAACCTCGGCCTCGAACGCTACCAGGCGGAGGGGAAGCGGTTCTACCGGGGAGTGCGGCTTAAGGGCACCACGCCTCCGCCCAGCGGGGGCGGCCCCTACACGCCCCAAGGCGTAGAGACCGTAGATACCGTAGATACCTTCCCGGAAAAATCCCCGGCCACCTCAACAGCTGGGGGTAAAAATAGGGAGTTGGACTCTACGGTGTCTACGGTGTCTACGTTGCGGGGCGACGGCGAGCCACCACCCGAGGTGTCCTTGGCAGAGTGGTTCGAACCCGAGGAGGGGGAGCCATGACCCCCGAGGCCCCGCAGCCTCTGCCGCCCGATGTCAGGCACATATGTCCAAGATGCGGCAACGAGGCTGAATTATTGCAAAATAGAGCCCAATGCCTCGTTTGTCTTTTGATTTTCTCGCCTCCACGCCTTCCTTCCTGGGTAGTGGAAGCCCTTTGGGAGGGGGTGGAGGCACAGGGCAAGCCCCAAGGAGGGCCGCAGACGGCGCAAGGAGCTAGGAGGTGGAATCGTGACGCCTGAACCGAGGGGGCTCGCCTGTGGGGCCGCCCGTCGCCCCATGCGTTCGTGGCGGCCTCGGCGGGGCTTTGTGGAAAGGGGAGACGTCCTCCCTGGGCCATGGAGGGGCGATGACCTGGCCATCCCTCGCCTGCAGGCTCGGCGGGTCGAGTTAGGGGAGGAGCGGTATTACGAGATAAGTGGGCTCACCCTCCCTGCGGTGGGCGCCATCCTTCAGATAGTAAGGCGGCCTAACGTAGAGAGCTGGGCCAGGCGCACCGTTCTGGGGGCGGTGAGGGAGTTATTAGAGGAGGGGCTGAGTGTAGAGACGGCCCTGGCCCTGGCGGAGGTGGAGCCGGAACGCCAGAGGGACGCCGCTGCCCAAAGAGGGGGGCTGGCCCACGAGGCCATCGCCTGTGCCCTAATGGGGAAGCCCTATCCCCCTGAGTGGGAGCCCTGGGTGAGGGCGGCCTTGCGTTTCCTTGCTGACTATGGCCTCCGCCTCGTGGCCGCAGAGCAAGTGCTGGTGAGTAAGCGCCACGGCTTTGCTGGCACCTGCGACCTAATCACCTGCGGGGCCGATGGAGTGCTGACCCTGACGGATTGGAAGACGGGTGGCATCTGGCCTGAGCACGCCCTCCAACTGGGGGCCTATAGCATCGCCCTGGAGGAGATGACGGGCCGCCCGGTAGGGGAGGGCTTCGTGGTGAGGCTACGGGAGAAGGGCTATGAGGCCAGGCGGGTCAACCTCCCTTTGGCGAGGCGGGCGTTCCTTGCCTGCCTCACATTATGGCGGGCGCTGCGAGGTGAGCTCTATGGGTGAAGTCCGTTGGAAGGTTTACGAGCGGCAGGTGGCCCGGCTCCTGGGAGGGGAGCGCCAGCCCGTCACCGGCAAGAGGGGCCCCGATGTGGTGGCCGGGCCCTGGTGTGTTGAGGTCAAGACCAAGCGTTCCCTGCCCCGGTGGTTACTTGCGGCGATAGGCCAGGTTGAGGAGGCGGCAAGGGCCACGGGGAAGCTGCCCTTGCTGGTGCTGGTGTGTCCTCAGGGGAGAGGCCGTCCCCCGCTGCGGCTGGCCGTCCTGCGCCTCGAGGTTTTGGTGGCCTGGCGAAGGGAATCAGATGATGGGAAGGAGGTGACCCCATGACCCAAGAGCGAAGGTATGTCGATGCCGCCTTGGAGGCGGGGCAATATGCCCTGGCGGCCTTGGACGCCGCCATCGACGTGCTCCTAAAGAAGGAGGACCCGATGCTGACGATACACGAGAGCCTCCACCACCTTGTGGAGGCCCGAGATGCGCTAGAGGCGGTCCTCGGTGCCCTCCAGGCGCTGGAGCGCCTGTATCGGGTGGAGCCTCTCGAGGAGACGGGTGAAAGGCGCTAGGCTGGGGGATGGTAGGCGATGGTAGGCAATGGTAAGTGCCAAGGCCTCACAGTGAAAGGGCTCCCTTGTCGGGGAACCGCCACTGCTAGTGGCTATTGCCCCATCCACACCCCATCCTTGGCGCCGGTGGTGGCGGAGGGGCGACGCAAGGGTGGCTATAACAAGGCCCACTCCCGAAGGATGCGGCGGCTCCTGGAGGAGGCGGGCCTGGCGCCGGTGTTCGAGGGGGCGCTGCGTATCCTCGCCCGCCTGGAGGGAGGGGAGGTCTCCCCCCAAGTGGCGATGGCCGCCAGCCATCTCCTGAGGGTGGCGCTGGAGACGGTGGAGGCCGCCCACAAGCTGACGGCGCTCAAGAGGGAGGGGGAGGCCTCTCTGCCTGCGATGGTGCCGGAGACGCAGGATGAAGGGAGGTGGGCTCGGATTCAAGCCAAGGCCGCCATACTCCTTGCAGAGGCCATGGCCTCAGGGGAGCCGCCCCGCCTGACGGCGGAGGAAGAGAGGCAGGCCCAGCTCGTCGCCGAGGCAACGAAGATTCTCCAGGAACACTGGCCCCGCAAGCCAGAGGGGTGGGAAGAGGGTTCTATCCTCCCCCCTGTGCCTCCCCCACCGGCAGAGATGAAGACAACGATGGGGACGCCCCCCTCCCGTCCTTTTGCGGGAGGGCGACTGATAGTGCACTCCCGCCCCCGCTGGGATGAGGAGGAGGGAGCATCCCCTGGGGGCTTTAGCGCTTAGCCTATAGACAGGTCTTCAGGCAAGTGCTATTGTGGAGCCACAAAGACGCCCCGCCACATTAGCGAGGCGAGGCAAGATGAGGACGTGGCGAGGCCCGGCAAGGCAGGGTTAGGCTTGGCGAGGCGTGGCTTGGCGAGGACGTGGCAAGGTGCGGCGGGGCCTGGCGGGGCGAGGCTAGGCAGGGCCCGGCGAGGCAAGGCGGGGCTAGGCATGGATGGGGGGTCTCAGGTGAGGCCCCCCCTTTTAGTTTTGCAGGACCTTCTCCCAGAACCTATCGGCGGCCTCCAGGAGCTGGGGGAGCCGCTTCCTAACCTGAGGGTGGCATAGCACATGGCGCATGTCCTGGTAGGAGAAACCAAAGGCCCTCACCAGGTGGTAATCGCCCACTAAATGGCCCAGGACCGCCCGTTGCCAGCCTCTTTTGGGCCTATACTGCCTTCGCCACCCCACTTGCGCCTTTAGTCTATGTTACCTCCTCGGCCTATGCCAGGCCGGAGGCCCTATGAGCTGGCGAGAGGACTTCGCAAAAGCGTTCTTTTGCGAAGTCCCGCCGTATAGAACATCCGTTGCCTAGACGGTGAGGGGTAGGCTGTGGCATCATGGCACCGCCTGGGGGAGGCGGTTCGGGGCCAGCTGTGGCATAACTGCGGCACCGTATCTGAGCCCCCTATCTGGCGCCTGGCTTCGGACCAGGAGGCTGCGGGTTCGAGTCCTGCCGGGGGCGCCAGGATTACCGCTGCCGAGCTTCAATGTC
>Ga0079995_1055545_pt1 | contig 14597 bp, 8 predicted proteins | sample FaiFalFF_MnMetaG_2_FD_69198 | JGI IMG/M metagenome (GOLD analysis project Ga0079995, IMG submission 69198) | Freshwater microbial communities from Yellowstone National Park, Wyoming, USA - Fairy Falls C (FF_Mn_C) (SPADES assembly) (version 4) | ecosystem: Environmental > Aquatic > Freshwater >...
GGGTGGATTTGAACCACCGATCTCCGGGTTATGAGCCCGGCGGGATGGACCTGGCTACCCTACCCCGCTTCCAAAAACATGATGTTCAGCGCTAATTTAAACGTAAGCGACCATTCGGGTGCACTTCAGGCTGAGGCCTGCAATGAAAAGACGGAATAGAACTCAACAAGAAGGGCCTCGGAATCGAGAGATCGCAACAATATCGATGAGACGCATACGGCCAGAGACCCTAGGAGGCTCACGTAAAACTTGTCAATTATCCACAAAATAGTCGAAAAACATATTAGAGCTGTCACCCCTCGACTGTAGATGGTTAAGGGCATGAAGAACCCAGTAATAATTGGCCTAATCTCCGTCACGCTGGTTCTAGCAGGTATTTTAGGGGTTTTAGTGAGCCAACGCCATACTCAAGTCACTGTAACGACAACCAGTCTGTATCCCATTACTGCAACTGTGACACATTTACAAACATCTTCGGTAACGGTTATTGAGACAACCGTCATCAGCCTGACTAAAACTTCCACGACAACCCGGACGGAGACCGTAACCAACGTTAAACCACTATTTCTCCAGATCTTAGCCCAACCAATCCTTAAGAGAGAGGGGGAGAGTTGGATATTGTTTAATGTCACTATTAGAGTTAAGCCAGTTAGTGGCAAGTCCGCCGAAGCCTTAAGCCTTGTGCTTGACGGGATTGAGAGGAAAATCGAGCAGGGTAGTGTGGAGTTCAGCGGGATCGGCCCCGGGCTACATCGTTTAGTGATCAAGGGTGATGGATGGACATGGGAGAGAGATCTAGAATTAGGTTTCCCCGACCTTGAACCGGATATTTCCTATGCTGAGCTGGTGACGGGGGGTAGAAGGGCCCCTGTGACGTTTGTAGCAGCATACTATGGATGGTATAGCTTAGGTGACCTGAATTGGCGCCATTGGGGAGACCCGGAAAACCCAGCAACGAAGTACCTTCCATTGCTCGGTCAGTTTTCGGGAGACCCAATATCTCAGAAATATTCCCTTTATGGGTTTGGGCTGGATGAGGAGCGTAACATAAGGCTCGTTAAGAGGCAGATGGTTTTAGCTAAAATGGCAGGCATCTCAGCCTTCGCTGTTTCATGGTGGGGCCCTGATAGCTTCGAAGACAGGTTCATGCCAACTATATTGAAGGCCGCCGAGGAAGTTGGTTTCAAGGTAACCGTCATCTTCGAACCTTTCTACAAAAACTTCCCTGACAGATGGCGTAAAGTTGAGGAGGCGATAAGCTATCTTGAAAGCCGTTACATGGCCAGTAACGTCTGGCTCAGAGACGCAAACAATCTTCCAGTTGTCTTCACCTTCGATATAGGTCCGCCAGAGGATCGGGAAAACTGGAGAAACATTCTAAGCAGGCGGAGTATGGCATGGGTGGCTCACACAACCGATAGGAGGGTTCTAGACTACGGCTTTAAGTACTTTTACGAGTACTCACCTGTAGGCATTGTAGCAGCTGGCGGAGACATAACACAGGTCTACATGGGCGTATCAGACATACCACCTTACGATAAACAGTTCATACCCACAATCTCTCCACGTTACGACGACACAAAAGTTAGGACACCAGGCATGAAGATGGGGGAAGAGTTGTGGAAAAAATCCATAGAAGCCACCAAAATGGTGATCGCACAGAGGAGGCCGCAATTCGTATTCTTGACATCATGGAATGAATGGCACGAAAGCACTTCAGTGGAGCCTTCCACATCAGATGGATTTAAGTTCCTGAGCGATTTTAGAAGGGAGTTCTACGGGGAAACGCTTTTAGACGAACATTTCTTAAAGGCATTAAACGTCTTTAACTGTATCAAGTTCTGCAAAATCTTCCTAACACCTTGATCGGACCCCATTCACCAACATTAATGAGCCGACTTTTTTGAGTCCAGTTAAAAAGATTTAAGTTAGGTTAGGGCTTTGTACCATGTGCCCAACTCCGTAAGGCTGTTCAGCTATCTACTGTTGCTGTTAGTATCTGTTCCTGTCTTCTCAAGCATCAACGCTAAAGGTACCCTTATTGAGCAACAGAACCCCAATTACGGTTTTAGTGTTTCACCGTTTGGAGCTGATATAGATTATGTTCTATTGAATGGACAGCCTTTCAGGATTCTTGGCTTCAATTACCTTCCTTCAGACGCTCCGTGGAAATCGTTAACGGAACACAATTGGTCTAGGGTTCGATTTGAGCTTACATTAGGACGCGAGCTGGGAGCTAACACAGTTAGAGTCTTTATTGATTATGAGTATGCTGTTAACAACCCGAATTATTCGAAGGATATATTCACACACTATCATGTGGATAAGGAATATCTGAATGCGTTTAAGAGACTACTGAGTATTTGTAGCGAGCTTGGTTATAAAGTAATAGTTACGTTAGACCCTGGCTATTGGGAGTACTATAAGCCCCAGAATAGATGGGTGGTGATGCGGTTTCTCGAAGAGTTCGTTCCGCAATTCAGTAACGACAAAACGATTATTGCGTGGGATTTGATGAATGAGCCAGATGTCAACTGGAGAATGCCCGGAGCACCCTCGATAGAGGAACATTTGGAGTTGCTGAAAAGCATTGCGTTAAAGATTAGAGAACTGGATAGGCTGCATCTCATCACCATAGGTTGGTGGAGGCCTGAAAACGCGGGGCACCTAGTCGACTACGTGGATTTCATATCATTCCACTACTATGGGCTCAACGTTACTCAGGACTGGGATGACGTGCATGATGTTGGTGGTCTAGTTAAGATCGTCAGGGAGTTGAGGAAATACGGTAAGCCGCTTGTCTTAGGCGAATTTGGGTGGCCAGTTGTACCCGAGCAAGGCTGGGACGAGAGTTTTCAGGCTAAGATATATGATTCAGTATTACATCACATGCTAGAATATGAGTCTATTGCAGGCGTTTTGTTCTGGACGCTAACTGATTTCAACCCAACCGAGGTAGCGTCGCATGGAAAGGATCCCGCTGAAGCCCATTTTGGAGTATACACGGTAGAATATGCACCGCGCTTCTCGGTAGAGATAATACGGAGATACTTCAACAAGGAACCGATTAAACGCCTTCAACAAATGGGCTACGATCTAATTGAAATCTATTATGATTCGTTAAAGAAGCCTGCTGGTGAGCCTAGGTTGTTAGGTCTTGGTGTTGATTACATCGCCTTCACTGATGATAGGGGGAAGGTCATCGACACTATCGATGTAGGCAAGCCAGAATATAGAAAGTATCTGGGATATGGGTGGTTCGCTGAAGAGCAGTACCCAGGGGGTGATTTCTGTTGGGCAGGCGGCAGATTGTTTTCATCAGAGCTACATTACAAGATACCGGTCGGCACTAGGAAGATATTAATCAGGGGATTTATGGCGGACACGAATATAATTGTCAAAATTTTGATAAACAGGGTGAAGGTTTTCGAGGGTAAAGTCACGCTGGGCGAAGGGAGACCTCTGTTAATACATTATAGCGTGCTAACGGAACACATTGTAGAGACGGATTCCGCATTGATCTATAAAACAAATACAACGTTACTTGCTTTCAACAAGAGAAGGGGAGAGTTAGAGGCTTTGGTAAATCTGGCTACAGGTCAGGAGCTAAAGTTGCATCCCGAGAGATACCCATCTCCTTGGCTTGTATGGTTGAGAAGTAGAGAGGAACCCTTCATCTACCTAGGAATCGGTGAGGATACAAAGTTTACCTATACAATCGATAGAGCTGGTAATTCGTTGATTTTGAAATGGGCTACTCCTTTCTGGTGGCCTGATGATAGAAAAACGCATACCTTAAACGTTAATCTCCGGGTGAGAATGGATACGGCATCCATGGGGGTAAGGATAAACGGGTCTGCATATTCAGATGTAGGAGGATTGGTATCATTCTTCTTACCTTTCATCGACAGCATTACCGGGATAGGTTCTAGAGAGTTGGAAGATTTTGTTACATTTCCGCTTTCGGGAGGCTATGTTGTCAGGGATGCGGTGAACTCTCTCTGGTCTCACCCTATAGGTGCTAGCTATCCAGGGCCCCTTAGCGTACAGTTCATAGTCTGGTATGAGGAGAGGGTTGGCGGGTTTTACTTCGGATTACATGACCCAGAAACCTCTGCAAAAACATTAGAGTTGTTTAGAGGTGTGGTGAACGGCACTGCAAGGTTCGCATGGAACATATACTCTGAAGATTTTACTAAGAATTCAATCAGTGTCTCCTGGCCTATTGTTATAGCGGGGTATAAGGGTAATGACTGGAAGGAGGCAGCCTTAATCTACCGTAGATGGGCTGTGGAGAACCTAAAACTCACTCCCTTAAAGATGAGGACAGACATACCGGAGTGGCTTCTAAATGTTGATGTAGCCTGGAGAGGCCACTCTTACGGATATGACCCCACTACCCGTAGGATAAAGCTTTGGGGAGTAATGCTTAGGGATATCCCCACATATGCTAGAGAGGTCGCGGAACTCCTTCCCTCTACGAATGTTCTGCTAACACAGTGGACTGGCTGGAACAGGGACGGTTTCGATAAAGGATACCCCGAATATTTCCCCGCCGTTGAGGGTGACCAAGTTTTAAGAGATTCCATTAAGCAGGTTAGGGACCTCGGCTTCAGGTTTGGGCTTTACTTCAACGGTAGGCTTGTGGATACCGAGACTACAACCTATGCGGAGAACAGGGATAAGATCTGTTACAATGAGAGGGGCGAGCCGCTGATCGAAACGACCCATCGTGGTGCGGTGAAAAATGTCGTTGCAGATGCGACGACAGACTGGTGGAGGGACCTCATAGTGTCCACGGTTAAGGAAGCTATGAAGAGATACGGCAAGGTAGACGAGATATACTTGGACCAGAACACCCTTGCCTCACCTTGTTTTTGGATGAGCAGGCACAGCGGAGGAGGGAGTCTTTGGGTCAACGCCCAGAGGGCTATCCTTAAAGCTGCTAGGGATGCGGTAAAGGAGTTTCACAGCGAGGCTATATTAACCTCAGAAGGGGTAAATGAGGCCTACATAGGATATGTGGACATGCTCAAAGGTATGGTTGACTTCACAGATTTCACTAGAGCGCTTCCGAGCGGCTTCACTGCGCCGATATTTTCATTCGTCTACCATAGGTATGTGATCGCTAATGGAAATCATGACATGCCACCTGATGGCTCAACGGCATACATATACCTTATTTCGGAGACAATTCTTAGAGGTGCCATCCCAGCAGCATTCACGGGGATAAAACCGGTATCTGAATTCCGTTTAACATTAAAGGAAACAGAATATCTTCGTAACGCTGTATTATTTAGAAGAGCTCTCAGAGACTTCTTACTATTCGGAGAATATCTCGTACCGCCGGTAATTACATCGGAGGTGCTCAGATTTAGCGCGCCATACCTTGAAAAACCTGCACAGGCTCCAGCACTGGGCATAGCAGCGTTACGAAACGACTACGGCGATTCGCTTCTAATACTCTCTAATAGGGCAACAAAGGAACTCAATATAGCCATACCGATCAACTACCATAAACTAGATCTAAACATTAGCAGGAAGGTGGCAGTAGTATTGTATGATGAGAAGGGCGGCATAAGCTCTATTATACAGCCTCATGAGGGTGTCTCAACCATTTGGGTAAACATACAGGCGCATAAAAACATCGGAATATTACTTACGCAGAACCTATACCTGATTACAACTACAGTAACGCATACAAAAACAGCAACCGCCACATTGATTTACACAACAACAGAAACAGTCACTACAAGCCTTGTTACGACTACAACCGTTAAGCAAACCTCGACCATAATCCAGACCACCACACTTACAACTACATCGGTCATTGAACAGCTGGACGTAACAAGATTTTATATCGTAGCGACAGCATTACTAATGGCCGGCATCATAGTAGGAATACTGATCAGAAAAGCTCTGCCAAAGAAATAGACTTCTCTAGTTACTTCATCACCTGATGTCAGTGGTAGCCGGCGAAAATACTTATATGTATCCGAGGTTCTAATTTGTTGTGCGCGCAAGGGGTTTACTACCTATCGTTTTATTTATTGTTGGGCTTGTTGCCGGACTGATGATAGGTCGTCTGCCAGGCCCCTCCGCCACGACGGTTACGTTCAGGTCTGTTGGGACTTTCACCGTGACGGCATGGGAGACGTTGCTGCAAACCATAACAACTACTACAACACCGGCTGATTTTGACGGCGATGGCATACCTGACCAGAAGGAGATTGAATACGGTACAGACCCGGGCAAGCCAAACTACCTATTTTCATATGCTTTGATGAGGCTTCCGGAGAGTGAGGCCCTCAGGTTTAGATACGTGGAGTATTTTGATGAGGCATCGAAAGGCTTAGTGGACCTTTACGCAAGCCTACCACAGAGTAAAAGAGGATCGGTGGAGGTTAGCGAGCTTCTAGATCGGATTCTTGCCGACAACGTGGTTGACAGGCTTGAGAGGGATTTGTTCGAGGACAGGTTCGTAAACCCATCCCCTCCTACGATAGCCAATCTAAGCTGGAGACCCTTGAGGGAAAACCTAGACAAGGTATACGATATAGAAGTTACATTCACCGCCAGAGACGATAGGACGCCTATAGCGTATGCAGAGCTACGCTTTACCCCAGTAGAATACCACTACATGATCCAGAGATACGGAATGAGACCAGAAGACTACCCGAAAGTATTCCCACCAGACACAGAAAGAACCTTTATACTAGAACCGCTGGACGGAAAATTCGATAGCCTCGAGGAAGAGTTCACAGTACAGGTAAAAGACATCGTAGGAGGAAGAGAATACAGAATAATCGCTCTGGTTAAAGACCTTGCGGGAAATGAAAGAATGGTAGAAATAAAAACACCCTATATGAGACAGTTTGAAAATACTGCTAAGACAGATGATATAACTGTTGCTGCTTTATATCTATTATGGTGGGGTAAGGATGATAATTGGAGGAGCTATAGAGGTGAAGTTCTACCGTTGTTAGGGAAGTACTCCTCAAAAGATTCCCTAGTTATTAATAAACACATTGATTGGGCTACTGGTCATGGTATTGATCTGTTTTTGGTACAATGGTCAGGAATAGATTACCAGGATGAAGCCTTTAAGAACTATTTCTTGGATACGGATTTAGTGAAAAGAGGAGATATAAAATTTGCCATTCTCTATGAAACAATATGGAGGCTAAAAAATTCTAACGCAGGATGGAACCTGTACGATCTAGAAAACGTTAAAATTTTGGACGACGACATCTTCTACTTATCAAGAACTTATTTCGCTCATCCGTCTTACTTCAAGATAGAAGGAAGGCCCGTGCTCTACATCTATGAAAGTAAAGGCTTTTTTGGTGATATATCACGAATAAAGGTTCTGAAAGATAAATATGGTCTGTTTCTAGTCAGCGATCACGCACATCCCTTAGCAGACCCCCAAACGATCTTTCCAACAGACCATCCTCTAGCTGTATACTGGGGAGAAGCCGCAAAACAGTTTGACGCCATTATGCCTGCAGCAGGCCTGTACGATGGATTTCTATGGTATAGAAACTACTTTAAGGGATCACGTGTAGAGGATCCAATAGATAACAGCAAATGGATAGAGTTTATGAAAATAGGAAACGAGAAATGGTCCTACTTCTGTGATGTCAATGGGTTGATATTTATCCCATCTGTTTCGGCCGGTATAAGTTACAAATATTCCCCTTGGGGTAATCCTGAATGGCCGAAACTAGAAAGAGATCCGCAACAATTTAAGGAAAGGTTTCAGCTCGCATTAAAATACTTAAACAAAAGTTATAAAATCTTATTTATCACAGAATTTAACAACTTCTTCGAAGAGGCGGCGTTAGAACCAGATTCAAATTACGAATTCGATCTACTCTTAACCATTAAAAATCTGTTGACCGCAGGGTAATACCATAATCTCACACAAAGCTTGGAATAGGACGCTTTCCTAGCTGTCGTAAGCTGAAGATCACATAGTTAGGTGGAGGTCCCGTAAGCGGGCCGCTTAGTGGACTTCCTTGGTGGGGGAATATAGTTGTAGAGGTTGAAGGCCCTTCAGCACTACCCTAACCTGAGAGGGGGTCCGGATGCTGAGGAAGAAAGATAGAGGGGTGCGAGTACGAGGTCCACTCGCTGTTCAATAGTTATCCGATACTGTCCCGTAAACTTTCTAGGTATTTGAATTTTTCTTCAGATGAGGGTTCAATATGGTGGCTGGCGATCCACTCGTTAAAACTAATGATTGAGACAACGTTTAACTTGGCAAATTTCTTCGCAATCTCGATTTGTCTTTTCAGCCTCTCTGGAGTTCTAGCTAGAGATTGGTGGCCGGGCCACGCTGCTGGGATAAAATCTTTTCCGTGGAGGTCCGCATATATTCTCCAAGCTTTGTACACTCTCTCAACAAATTGAATATCCTTATCAACATCGTCATAAGCGCCTGGGAAGTTGCTGGCAGAGATACAGTCAAAAGCCTCCGTTATTTTTCTAAAATGTGTTTCGTTAACACCATATTCGTTTTCATCGTACGGACCTGTACTGCGTCCCATTAAATCACTTACAAGGTAGATGTTAACCCCCATTCTATGGAGGGTGCTTCTAGCCTCAGCAAACACACCCACTACATCACCCCTGAAAGGTATAGTGTAGTCGAAATCTACAACCGGCCTACCCCTGATCTTTAGGTAGCGCGGATGCTGGAAAAACTTTCTTGCTAGGAACTCAAGGTCTTCTATGATTCTCCGACGGTTGAACTGGTCGTCCAGATCTTCAACCCATTTGGTAGGCGGGTCGTACGGATTTGATATTCTCAGCCTACCGTTGTTCTCATATAGTATGTAGAATCTTATATCGTTTATTAATGGATTCTCTATTAAAGCTTCTATATTTTTCATTGAGTGATAGTCCCAAATTCTCTCATCATTCCCAGTAGTCTATTAGTCTTACTGTTGAGTGATGTTGCCTTATATTTCTGCAGTTTTAATGTAGCATCCTAGACATGATTTTCATAGTGATTAGATAGTTAAATTTTTCAGACATTGATGGCTCTATGTAACTCCATTCCCCAAAATCATTCCATGTATCAATTCTAATCTCTTGATAACCTAGTGAAGTATGTTTAATTGCTATTTCAAGTGATTTTCTAAACCTTTCTATTGAGCGAGGAAGAGGGACCACATCAGGTCCTCCCCAAGAATAGCTATTATCGAACCCGGGTGTAATAGTAGGTACGAAAAATTTTCCTCTAGTTTCACTGAAATTTTTCCATATTGTTATGCTCTTTTCATAATAATTAAGATAAGCTTCTATTCTTTCTTCAATGCCGATTTGTTTAATGGAACGTGATGGCTCATAAAATCCTATCCAGCTTGTTAAAGCATCAATATAGTTCCACCATTCCTTACCTTTATGCCTGTTCCAAAATTCTAGCTGCTCATTTATATTAACCATAGGCATTCTTGGTAGACTGTGCGAGATAACAAATAAGGCAAAACCCATATTTTTCGCAATCTTCTTCATCTCACCATAAGCCTCATTTACGTTGGTAAAGGCATTTTCATCCCAAATGAAAAACGCTGGTTTTCCCTCTATCCGAAAATAATTTGGACTCGAGACTAGTGAAAACCATTTAGTCATTATCTCGATAAAGACATTCCGATTGTATGGATCGCTTAAATCATATGCCCAGTCAGGTAAACCGGCACCGCCTCTCACCATCCTCCATGGATCAGGTCCAGGCATAGCTCCAACAAATATTCCACCTTTTGAAAGAAGATTCTTCGCTACTTCATATTCATATTGTGAGTTCAGGTTTGAGCTGCACCAGAATACATTTATTCCATGTCCTGTTGCCCAGTCTATGTGCTTCCACTGAACAACGTCATCGAGAGCATCATACAATCCAAGAAGTGGTCTGTCCGGTAGTTTATACCCGGCAAGCCCCCTCATATCCCATGGCATGTATACTCCACTCATAATTATTCCATTTGCATATAGTTGTTTTCCAATATTCTCAAACTCCCTTATATAGGTGGTTTTTCTTTCATCGGATTTAGCATTATCAGCTACGTCTTTAGCTACGACGCGGATTAGATACTCCCTCCCACCTATGATGTCTTTGAACTCTACGTTGAACGTTTCTCTCTCCAGCCCTGCTGGCTTCAGTTTGATTGTTTTCGTCTCTTCTGGTGGGAAGACTTTCGGGTAGTCCTCTCTCCTCATTCCATACCTTGTGATGAAGTAATCGTACTCTACCGGTATGAGGCTTACCTCAACCTCTGCTAGGGTGTTTAGCGGTGATATAACTTCTAGGTAGACCTCTAGGTCATATATCTTATCGTTTACAACCCTGCTGGGCCTCCAGCTAAGGTCTCTTATCAATGGGAAGTATGGCAGTAGCTTGAGCAGCTTCTCTTGAGTTAGCTTAAGGTCTTCCAACACTTTGAGTGTTGTTGATTCGAAGGAAACCCTTTCATCGCCAAGTACTGCTCTGTATTTTTCTATAGTCTCTCTCAATCTTTTTATGGCTTCCTCCATCTTTTCTCGATAGTAGGCGATTGATGATGTTGATTCTCTCTCCAATTCGTCAAGCTTGTTAACAGTAAGAGTTAATTTACCTACTTCTTCACTTTTAGAGCTAAATTGAGCTCTCCAGTAGTGCGCCTCATCTCTTAGGTTACTTATCTCACCTTCTAGCTGCCTTAATTGGTTCGACAATTTATCTACAGCATCTTTTGCGGAATTGTACTGATCTATCCAGTAATTTACTTCTTCCATAAACCTTCTCTCAAGCTGAGGAATATGGTGGAGCATTTCATAGGTTTCAGTAACAATAGCTCCTGAGCCAATGCCCCCTAAAAACTTCAACACAGTTCTCCTATCCACCGAACAACACCGCTTGAGAGAATATCCTGTTATGAGATATAGGTGTTTAGGCATTTTTTCATGGACCCTGTAATGTTTTGAGAAAGTCGCCATCCTCTCCCTATTAAGTCAAAAGCTTTTATATTCTTGATGCGGTGAGGAGACGTGGTGATGTCCAATCCCGTCCTGTTGGAAAGGTCCTTAAATGCCTTGCCATCAGACATCTGGATGGGTATTGGATTTTGCAGTCAGGATGGGTGTGCAGATTATGACAAGAGATAGGAGGAGTTTCTTAAGGTTTGCCGCGGGTATCGGTTTAGGAGCCGTTGCTACTGAGATATATGAAAGGCTCCATCACATACCTTCACTAGAGAGAAGGTTTAGGAGCGAAGTAACTTATTGGATGAACGAGTATACCGCAGCAAAAGGAATGGTGGAGAAACTATCGGAGCAGCTTAATGTTTCAAAAGATGAGATCAGCAGATTAAGTGGAGAGGTAAACGATTGGAAAAATCGGTACAATACAGCAAAGGAGGAAGTCGACAGATTAAGTTCTGTTGTCAATACATCAGATGCATTTGAAAAAGAATCAATTGCAGCCATTTCTTTTTATAGAGAGCGGATGGAAGAAGCTATAAGGAGATTGAAAAGTACCATAGAAAAGTACAGAGTCATTCTTGGTGATGAACGCGTTTCTTTTGAGTCTTCAAGCCTGAAAGTCTTAGAGGATTTGAAGATAACGCAGGAAAAACTCCTTAAACTCCTGCCTTACTTTCCGTTGATAAAGAGTCTGGACTACAACCCTTCGAAGGTTGTGAACGAAAAAATTTACGATTTGAGCGTGAGCTTAGAAGTAATAAGTCCATTGAATACTCTTAAGGAAATTGAAGTGATGCTAATTCCCGTAGAATACAGATATTTTATAACTAAGTATGGAATGAGAGAAGAGGATTACGACAAAGTTTTTCCAAAAGAAGAAGTAAGAAGCGTTAAGATTGAACCAAAGAAACTTGAGAGAGAAATGTTTAGTGTTGATTTTGAAGATTTGAAAGGAGGGAAAGAGTATATTGTCAAAGCAAGAGTTAAGGATGTCGCTGGTAGTGAAAAGATTGTTGAAGTGAAAACGCCTTATATAAGACAGTTTGAGAATTTGGGGAAAGAATTGTATGATAAAGGAATAATTGTTAGTGCAGATTATTACCCTTTGTATCCGGATCCTCATCCTTGGGAACACTTGGAGCCAATGGCCGTAAATCCTATTTTAGGGAAATATGATGTTACAGATCCTATAGTAATTTCTAAAAAATTAGATATGGCTACCGGTCATGGAATAAATTGTTTTAATATAGCTTGGCATTTTGATTGGGTTATGAAAAATAAAGAAGTCTTATATAAGGTTAAAAGAAATGTAGAGTCATTTCTACTAAATTCTATGTCTCCACAAATATATTTCTTTCTAGGCTATGATCCAACGAGTATAGAAGGAGAAAAGGCAGGATGGGTGATAGAATTAAAAGATCCATCACAGTGGAAAAAAGTACTTGAAGAAATGGAATTCCTTAACTCTTGGGGCATCTTTGATCACCCTCAATATTTAAAAATTAATGGAAAACCGGTCATGTACTTTTTAGAAGCCCAATCACTAATAGGGAAAGTGGATGAGATGCTGAGAGATATCAGTAGTATACGTAAAATATTTTGGATAGGAGATGTGGTTTATACACTCTCCGAGCCAGCTAAATATGATTTTGAATTAGTAAAAGTAGCATCCTACGATGCTTGGAGCGACTGGTTAGGTAGCTGGTACATCCCTATCCCAGAGCCAGTTACAGTTAACTTTGTTAAAGCTTTAGAAGAGGCACATAAAAAATGGGGTAGTAAAGCTCGGGAATATGGAATAACATATGTGCCTACAGTAACACCAGGATTTATAAATCTTAGAGATCCGTCTACTCATATTCTTCCAAGAAATGCGGAAATGTTTAAAAAAGAAGTTGAGATAGCACTTAAATATATTACAGAAACATCCGATGGCAAAAAGATATTTTTAATTCAAACACTTGATGAGTTTGGTGAAGCAACAGGAGTAGAACCCACCAAAGAAGAGGGATTTTTATTTTATGAAGTATTGAAAAATTTATTAATCAAATATATTATATCCCACATTAATATAATAAAATAAAAATCCCAGTTTGGAATTTAGATGATGAAAGAAACATACAAATATTGAAGAGGGAATCACGGCCCATCCCTACACCAAGAAGGTCTCCCACAGCGAGAGGGAGGAGGACGTGAAGGAGCATCTGGAGTTCCTGAACAACCTGATGGGCGGTTCGTTCTCCGTCGAGGCTGCAGAGAGGAAGGGGAAGAAAAAGGGCAAAAGGTCTGTGGCCTTCCAAGGGCTTCTGACGATTAAAACGGCCTTCCTTCAGGAGGAGGTGGCTGGGACGTGATGTCCGAGGAGGAGAGGGTCACAATGTACTCGGAACTCGTCAGGGTCCTGCGGGGAGGATCGCGAGCTACGTCACGGAGGTCATCGAGAGGGCGAGGGCGCTAAGGAAGATGCCTGAGGTCGTCGACGTCTACGAGGTAACAGGAGAGTACGACATAATAGCCACGGCCAAGGCTAACGACCTGCACCAGCTCAGGTCCCTGATCTCGGAGAGGCTGATGAAGATGCATGGCGTGAAGGCCGTAACGACTTCCGTCGTTCTCCACACTTATAAGCTCAACGGAAAGGAAGTCTTTGAGTAATGGACGTCCTTGATGAGGAAGTGAAGGAGTTTCAGCAAAAGTTAAAGGATGAACGCGTCAACGTCACTCGGCGCAACCTCCTGAAGGATAGTTTCCTGACGCTGGCAGGGTCCGCAGCAGGTTTCCTCGCCGGAAGTTTCCTCGGACCCCAGAGGATAGAAGTGACCGAGATCGACCTCGGCCTCGGACACGTTCTGGCCTTCGTCCCAGACCTGCACGTGCACTACGAAGGCGAGCCGCACGTGGAGGATGCGATCAGGGCTATCGAGTCGGTTGAGCCGGACGTTCTGGTGATAGGAGGCGACTTGGTAGACGAGATGACGGTGGACCTCGGCTCGGTCGAGCGGTTGCTGAGGGATCTGGACTCGCGGAGAGCGCTGGCCGTCCTCGGGAACCACGAGTACTGGAGCGGTCTAGCGGCCGACGTGGTGAGGATGCTGAGGCGGAACGGGTTCGAGGTCCTCATCGACCGGTCGACGCGCATCGGGGAGAAGCATCTGCTCGGCCTCGACTGGAGGGAGACGAGGAGATACGGAGCTGTTCGTTTCGACGGGCTTGTGGTCGTTCACGACCCTAACGCCGCGGACTCCGTCTCAGGAAGGGCCTTCGTCCTTGCAGGTCACACCCACGGTGGCCTGACTCTCGGAGGACTCGTCCTATACACTAACTCGAGGTACAACAGAGGACGTTACAGGGCTGCAGGAGGAGCGGAGCTGTACGTCTCTCGCGGCCTCGGTCAGATGCCCCATCAGGTGAGGATCGGCTCTCCGCCGGAGCTGGTTGTAGTGAGGTGAGCAGGTGCTGTCCTTCGACGCACATCAATACGGCAACCCTTCTGTGCGTTTGCAACCAACACGCGATTTGTTCGTTGAAACTTATATGGGATGTTGTAGCATAGACATATGAATTGGGCGAGGGAAGTGTGACGCCGCTCGGAGAGAAGGTGCGGCAGAAGCTGACGGTGGACGAGGGCGAGT
>Ga0079995_1046416_pt1 | contig 14538 bp, 16 predicted proteins | sample FaiFalFF_MnMetaG_2_FD_69198 | JGI IMG/M metagenome (GOLD analysis project Ga0079995, IMG submission 69198) | Freshwater microbial communities from Yellowstone National Park, Wyoming, USA - Fairy Falls C (FF_Mn_C) (SPADES assembly) (version 4) | ecosystem: Environmental > Aquatic > Freshwater >...
ATACTTGTCGGGGGGCTTGTTGCAAGCGTTGGAAGCAGGTTGATGGAGTCAACGACAAAGTCAAAGGTAAGGGAGATAGTGGAAAACATCAAAACAGCCCTAGAGGGAAAGAAAAAGAAATAAATCCTCAAGAATAGATTAATACTAGTTATTACCGGGTATGTTCGCAACTATGTATTGTGACTTTGTTTAAGGTTATAGTAAAATTGATAGCTTTAGACCGTTGATGTGATTATACATTATTTCGGGATGTGTTAACTTAGGTAATAGATGGGTGGTTTGTGTATACTTTCAAAGTTCCTACACAGGCAATTTATCCGCAGGGCCTTTGAGGTCATCATTCTTGATAATATTGGTAGCCTGCTCAGATCGTTGGTCGCTGGTATGATATTAGGATTGGTTGAAAGCTCTATAGCTATATTCTTTGGATCTGGATAGAGTTACACTATATCCTCTGTTATACGACTCTTAGTTTTTGCCCTTAAGCTACTCAGACTCTCCTAGAGATAGCGGGTTATGATAAATGCTGTGGCCCTCCATATAATTGTTGCTTTCCATAACATAGGAAGGCAGGTGGTAGGTGTTTAGTGATATGGGTGGTAACTATGTGGTGTAAAATCGGCCATTTCAATGTAATGTTGTTTTAGAACGATGGAGGTAAAAATCTACCTGTAAGGTTTTCGATTATGTTACCTATGTAAAATAGTTTCCTTTCTGAACATTTCTTTCCGATTAACTGAACACCCACGTGCAGTCCATTGTTTGTTAATCCGCATGGGACTGTCAATGCTGGAAGACCTGTTAGATTGGCTAGTCGCGTATACATCGTTAAGGCTGTAGTTACATCGAATCTTTTTATACCAGATTTGTTTTCGATTTTTATTCTCCTTTCGCTTATCTTGGGTGCTGTAATAGGTATTGTAGGACAAATTAACGCATCAAAATTCCTAAGAATGTTGTTGATTTCAGTTTGAAATAGTTTTCTTAGCTTTATTGCGTTGATGTAAGCATGTGCAGGCATTAACCTTCCGGTTAAAAGCCTATGGATCAATTCTTTGTCAAAATAAATTGAAATCCCTTTGTGTCTTAAATATTTGTCATGTGTTGCAGCAGCTTCCGACAACATCAATATGTTTGTTACGGTGTTAATGTCTCTATAATCTCTTATGCTTACTGGATTTAGAATAACTTCGCGCTGTTCCAGCTTTTTTAGAAGTTTTTCGATTAATGTCATGACTTCTATTGAAGAATGTTCAATAAATGTTTCTAAAACTCCCAATGTTATTTTATCTGTTGTACGATTTAACGGTTCTTTTAGTCTATCGTAATAGGTTCCCGATATGGCCTTTAATATTATTTCGGCATCATGCGATGTTCTGGTTATCGGACCTACGGTATCTAATGATGGAGCTAAAGGGACAACACCATGTAGGCTTACACTACCATATGTCGGTTTTAATCCGACTACTCCACATAGTGATGAGGGTATCCTTATAGATCCACCTGTATCTGTTCCTATTGAGGCTGCACATAAGCCAGCGCTAACCGCTGCTGCTGAACCGCCGCTCGAACCACCTGAAATCCTCGACACGTCCCATGGATTTTTACAATCACCATAACTTGCATTCCTATTTGTAGCTCCTATTCCAAACTCGTGACAATTCGTTTTTCCTATTATTATCGCTCCATTTTTTCTTAACTCACTTACCAGTTTGGCATCTCTTGAAGCCACGTTATTGGCAAGATTTTTAGATCCACAGGTCGTGGGTAACCCTTTCACGTCTATCAAGTCCTTTATCGCTATCGGTATACCATGAAGTGGCCCAAGATATTTGCCTTCCTTAATGAGTTCGTCTAGTTTGCGGGCTTCCTTTAATGCCCCCTCTTCATCAATGGTGATGTATGCGTTTAACTTTGAATTATGTTTACGAATTCGCTCCAAGTATTCTTCAACAACCTCTAGGCATGAAACATGACGATCTCTTATCATTTCGGACAATTCTACTATTGTAAGTTTATATATGGGGATAGCGATCATAATATCTCACTTTCGTTGAAAACGTAGCGTTGGGATATAACGCGACGTTATGTTTTCATCAAGTATTTTGGCTAACGGGATGCTAAGCGATTCCAACCTTCTCAATATGTCGTCATAATCTATTATGATGTAATCTTTTGTGTCCAAGTTCATTATTGTTTTTATAAGCCTTTCTAACCTTCGACCCAGATACGCCCGTTTAAATTTACTTTTTTTAATACTCATTGATCATTCCCTAATTCTCTCAACTTTTACTTAAGCTTTTCCCTTTATGGGGCGGGTACTGGCAAGTTGGTATTACCTCCCCTCCTTCTGCCCTGATGATGTTATGTGTTGCTGCAATTGCAGTTACTAACTCTTCTATGCTCTTCTTCGTGTTTACGTTGTTGTAGAACCTTTTAGTCCTGTCCTTCATTTCCCTGAACCACCTCTCTATCCTGTTCCTTTTACCGAAAGTCTAGTTGGAAGTTATTCCAAGCCTATCCAATGCCCATCTATACCATGGTCCTCTATCTACTACCATGACTGGCTTACCTTCACATGAATCCAATACCTTCCTTAGGAACTTGATTGCGCTTGGAATCCCTCTCCCCTTGACGCGTATACAGCCAATACCTCGTTAGTATCTACATCTATTGCGGCCCAGAGATAACATATCTGACCGTTAACCTTCAGGACAGTCTCATCTACAGCAACAAGCCTCCTCACCCTTCTGAACAGTCTGAAGAGGTATGAGAACCTGTGAACCCATATCCTTACCGATTCCCTCGATGCACCCGTTAGACATAGCCTCCCGGAGAGATCCCTTAAGCTAAGGCCCGCTATATAGAGAAAGACGGAATAGAGCTTCTCTACAGGAGAGTACCTATGTGATCGAAAGAGATTGGAGAACGAGTCCAGTACAGCATCGATGACATGCATCACGGCCAGAGACCGATCCCAAAAGGCTTAAGTAAAACTTGTCAGTACCTATGGGGCGTGTCCAACTACTCATAGGTCCACCTCACTAGGATCTTTAAGCAGTATATTGTGATTCTTAGGAGTGTTCTTGTCTTTGTTGGCTCCTCCCTCCTCGTCTTAAGCCTGTCTCCGAACTCTACTGTTAGTGCTCCGAATACTCCTTCTCCGACGCTCCTATACGCATATAGGGTTCATCGTATGTCCTATCCCTAACCCTAGCTCCATAACCCTCTTAACTATTGGTATGTATCCCTTGGATGCTATGGTGTTTAGGACGGTGTGTCTGGATAGGTTCTCAGCATACCTCAAGCTAGCCTTACAGACCTCCTTCAAGACCAGGGCCTTCAAGTAAAGCCTAGGAGGCCTCTCAAACCTACACCCTCAAACCTAGAGTCAAAGCCCATCAAATCAAAGACATAATCCAAGGTAGCCATCAATAGCCCAATATCATAAGCCTTCACATCCCACCTACAAAGCATAAATAGAAGAGAGGCAAAACACTAAGTAAGGGTTGGACACGCCCTCGAGGGGGTGATAATGTTGAAGATTTTACCGGAAAAAGCTGATATTGTCAAAGATCAAATTAAAATACGTCTATCTAGTACAGGTGACGACAATGAGTATTTCGGTGCAGAAAGAGTAGATGTTACCTATACTGAGCATCTTATGTTTACCGTCAAGAAGGCGAAACATTCCTTCTTGGTAGATGAAGCTGAAGATAGGGGTGGGACAGATAGAGCTCCCAATCCTCTCGCTTATTTCTTGGCTGGTGCTGCGTCATGTCTGGGAATGCAGTACATCAAGCTTGCTATATTGAAAAACGTTAATTTAACTAGCCTTGCAATTACTGTAAGAGGACATTATAGTAGGAAGATGGGAGGAGCATTCAGTGAAATAATATACGATGTTAGAATAGAAAGTGAGGAAAACAACTCTACTATTGCTGAATTAGCTGAAGAAGCAGAGAAACTCTGCTTTGTGCATCAAACATTAAAGGATGCGGTTAAACTTATTACAAATATGTACCTAAACGGCCATAGAATAAAATAAATGCTCACACTTAAGCAGTGTTAAGGGTTTAGTGATGTCTGAGGTAGTGTCTAGACACGCGTTTTCTTTTACCTTCCTGACCTCGTTACTTGATGTTATATTACGAGTTGGTTTCGGGACTTGTTTAGGTTCTTTATTCCTTTCGCTCTTAATCCATTTTGTGTTGGTTGTTGTAGGGTTTATTTTTATGGTCTTTATGATGGTTGTGGATGCTGTCCGACCTTCTATCTATATTTATTTCTGAGGCCTCTGCTGCTAGGCTTTTGAGGGAGGTTAGGTGGTCTAATGGTGTTAGGTGTATCTATTGTGGTTCTTTGTCTGTTATATGTTGGGGATGGTATAGGCATGTATACAGGAGGTATAGGTGTAAGAGCTGTTTAAGGACGTTTAACGATAAGAGCGGTACAGATTTCGAGTATTCTAGGATACCCCTTAACGAGAGGCTTTTCATAACTTATCTGTCTGGATGCTACAATGTTCCTCTCCTGAGGGCCTCTATAGATGTTGGACATGGCTACGGCTCCGTATACAGATCATTCAGGAGGATAAAATAGGCCGTGATGGGTATGAGGTATACATACCTTCTAGGGATGTTGGTGGAGAGACTGTGACTAGGATAGCGTCAAGGCATATAGAGAAGGGATCAAGGATATACACGGACAGCTTCCTATCATATAGCATACTACAAAACATGGGGTACAGGCATGATTATGTAAACCATTCAGTGAGGGAGTATGCTAGGGGAGACGTTCATATAAACAACTGCGAGAACAGGGCATCAATACTAAGACAACGGCTATCAGTACATAGAGGGGTATCAAGGACAACCTAAAAACATACCTAAGCCTATTCCAACTACAGAGAAAAACAAACAATGGTTTAAGAGCGATTCCTTTTAGTGGTTTTTTGTGCTAATCGTATGGTGGAATACTGCTGTCTCCCCTTATTAAAAGGATATGGGGTTTTTAGATGATTTTGGTAAACGATATATGTAATCCGGTTTTAAGGGAGTCTTTGTTATTTTTATGTTATAATCTTCTAAGGCATCTTCTACAGCACTGATCAGTACCGAGGAAACACCTTCAGCACCACCTTCGCCAGCTCCCTTGCTTCCTAGCAATGTGTATGGGGAGGGGGTTATATGATGAAAGATTTGGATATTAGGTATCTCTAGACTCGATGGGATTAGATAGTCCACGAATGATGAAGTAAGTAATGATCCATTCTCGTCGTAGACAAGCTCTTCATAGAGTGCGCCTCCAATCCCCTGCGCTACTCCACCCACTATTTGTCCTTCAACGAATTTTGGATTTATTATAGTACCACAATCGGAGACTACATAATACTCTAAAATTTTAACCACGCCTGTATCAGTGTCTACTTCTACAACAGCTATGTTTACCGCATATGGATAGATAGGATAGGTATTTATACGCCCTTCCTCATCAGGAATGTGGTAAACATTAGGTGTTTTGAAATATTTTGTAACCTCAAGACCAGGCTCGATATTGTCAGGTAGCAGATATATGTTTTTATACACATATGATGCGATGTCTCTAAACGAAACGTTTCGAGAAGGGTCGTCTTTTACAAAAACTTTGGAATCATGAATTTCTAAATCGTTAGTGCTTGCTTCTAATAGGTGTGCTGCTACTTTAAGTATCTTGCTTCTTAGTTCTCGCGCCGCCATTACTGCAGATGAAACACCTACTATTGCTGCTCTACTACTAAAGTTACCAAGACCATATGGGCACACTGCAGTATCTCCCTGTACAACTTCTATATCGTTGATCGACATGCCGAGCTGATCTGCTACCACCTGAGCTATTGCGGTTTCATTACCAGTACCAGGGGATGTGATACCTGTTAGCACAACAACTTTTCCCGAAGGGTCCATCCTTATCGTCGTTACATCATATCCTTGAGTGTAAGAATCAGGTACAGATGCCCCCGAGGGCTCTAAAACAAAAGATATACCTATCCCTATATGATGTCCTTTCTTTTTCTCCTCTTCCTTCCTAAACTTAAAGCTGTGATAACCTGAAATTTCAACGGCCTTTTTTAAGACTGTTTCATAGTCACCACTATCGTAAACAGCACCTGTTGGTGTCTTGTATGGGAATTCATCTTTCTTAATCAGATTTTTGAGTCTAACCTCAACCCTATCCATTTGCAGTTTCTTAGCAACAAGATCCATAATCCTCTCATACACTAAATTAGCCGCCTCTTTCCCAAATCCGCGATAGGCATAATAGTATGTCTTATTTGTTGCTACACCGTATCCATCGACATAGACATGTTTAATTTTATATGGCCCTACAATATGTTTCGCGGTTACATACATTTGCATCTGACCGTGGGTCGGAAAGAATACTCCGAGGTCAACTATCATCTTGTCTTTAATTCCGAGTACCGTGCCGTCGTTCTTACAAGCAACCTCTAGGTAGTGGGTCTGCTGCCTAGCATGGCCTGTGGCAACCATATGTTCACGTCTTGTCTCAATCCATTTAACTGGTCTATTAAGTTTCATAGCTAGGAACGGGATTAACCCCTCCTCCGGGTATACGGGTGTTTTCAGACCAAACCCGCCCCCAACGTTAGGTTGGATTACTCTAATCTTGTTTTCTGGAAAGTCTAACATAATAGATATCATAGTTCGAAAAGGGTGAGGTTGTTGTGTTGAAGCCCAAATAGTTAAATATTTCTCAACAGGGTCATATTTAGCCACATATCCACGAGGCTCTAGAGGCGTACCAGTATAACGATGTATCTCTATTTTTTCTTTTATAATAAAATCTGCCTGGTCAAATGCCATATTTATATCACCCCCTTTTACTGTGAACCTAAACATTATGTTGTCTCCCCATTCAGGATAAATTAATGGTGACCCTTCTCGCATTGCTTGCTCAACACCTGTGACTACAGGCAGCGGCTCGTATTGCACGTCTATAAGCTCAATCGCGTCTTGTAAAATGTACCTATCCTCCGCTACTACTGCGACAACGGGCTCTCCTACAAACCTCACCTTATCAACAGCTAGCGGATAGCATTCTGCATATTTCAACCCTGGAAAATCTTTGAAAAATGGTGGGTAAGGTTTCAACATCTTCTTAAGGTCGTATCCCGTAAAGACACCTAGAACACCCCTTAAGGAGGTTGCGTCTTTCGCATCAATACGCTTTATTACTGCATGCGCATAAGGGCTTCTTAAAAATCCAACATAAACCATATTTGGAAGGTTTATATCATCAACGAATACTCCTTTTCCGGTTAATAATAATGGATCGTCAATTTTTGGAACATACCTTCCTATGTACATACCCTTGCTCTCTACCATCCTACATAAAAGCAAAACAGTGAATTATTAAACATTCTGCTTCTTAATCCGGTAATGTCTAAATTAAGGTGTTATATTTAAAGGTGTTTGTATGGATGTTGTGGCCTTTGTCTCTGGCTGTTTTATTCGTAATAAAAAAGTAGGGAGGTTAAGGTCTTAGCGGTATTGGACTACATGTTCCATGGTAGTTGTAGGAGGGTTTCTAGGGTTCTTAGCTTGGCTTTGGAGCCTATAAGCAAGTCAGCAGTACACTACCTAGCCAAGAGGGTATCTGAGATCAGGGTCTCTAAGGAGTCTAGGTATAGGAGGTGTATAGCTGTTGATGAGACTAAGCTATCTGTGAAGGGTGTCTATGTATATGTATGGTCTGCAGTAGACGTGGATTCAAAGGAATTACTGGCTCTAGAGGCTTCTTATGGGAGGAGCAGCCTAAACGCATTAGCATTCCTCAAGAAAGCATTAAAGATGTGTACAAACAAGCCACTAGTCATAGTCGATAAAGGCCCATGGTATAGGTGGGCGTTTGAGAGGCTTGGATTAGAGTATAGGTATGAAAAGTTCGGTTTAAGGAATGCTGTTGAGAGGTTCTTCGGATACATAAAGCAGAGAACAAGAAGGTTCTACAACAACATAGACACATGGAGTATCAAGTCAATAGAAGACTATAGTAATAATCAGAAACATACACACAATGATAAAAACCCAAGGAGGAGTATTACTTGGTTGACAAGATCAGTAACAAAGAAGAAAACCTTATATAAGAAACTTACGATATTAATGCTGTGACAAAGTTAGAAACACTTATAGATGACTACCAAGTGTTTGATCTTACTCACGAGTTTTCGTTGAATTCTCTACCGTTTATGGGTTATCCTAGCCCAGAAATTAAATGGATAAAAAGGCAGACAAGTGAGGGTGTGTATGCTCAGTTGATAACGACACCTTTGCATGTTGGCACCCACATAGATGCTCCCTCACACTGGTTGGGGCCTTCTGCCAAAGATATGGCGAGCATCCCTCTGAGTAGACTTATTGGTCCTGCGGCGATAGCAGATCTAAGTGATATTGCTGATGACTGGTTCATTATTAAGCCTAAACATATCTTGGAACGTGTTGAGGTTCGAGAAGGAGACATTCTGATAATCAAGACTGGTTATTACAAGTACTATAAAACCGATGAAGTAAGATACATGTGTATGCATCCTGGTCCTGACCGCGAGTTTGCGGAATGGTGTCTAAAGATGAATTTTAGATGGATAGGGGTCGACTGTGCCTCAGCAGACCATCCAATGAATACCCGTGCAATTCCTACATTCAGACCCGAACTCGTTAAAAAGTTTGAAGAAAAAATCGGGAAAAAATTAGAAGAGATATTCCCTCGCGATCAGGTGCATCCAATGCATGATCTATTGTTTCCTCATGACATAATACATGCAGAGAACGTAGGCGGTGAAATAGACAAGTTAGGAAGCATCAGATGTATAGTAGGAGCCTTTCCATGGAAGTTCGTAAATGGCGAAGCATCAATATGCCGTATCGTAGCCTTTGTGAAACGCTAAGCCTTCTTTCCATACTAGCTCAGTTCTGTTAGGTGTTTATGTTATGTTTTGGGGTGGACTGCTTTCACGGTAGTTTTGTTATTTGACTGCTGAATGGTTGTTGGATGGCCCTTAGCAGGAAAATTATGGCTTTCATGTAGGAGCAGCCTATAGGTGGAGAAATTCCTAAAAACGTTGGTCAGGCTATATGGTAGGCCTCCCGTATGGACCGACAGTGCATGTAAAAGCCTTGGGCTTGAGCATTATAGGTATAGGTTTGGTGAGCGGCTCCATAGAGAGGGCTATACAGTCATTGAAGTATAGGGTTGAATGTTTCGACAATACAGCCTACAACACGTCAGAAGATGGCTAAACCTATACCAACAAGCCAACCAGAAAACCAGAGAACAATACAAAACATCAGAGGGGTGATGAAAATGGTCTAAAGTTAACAGGGTCCCCAGCCCATTAATTAAAGTTTAAATATAAGAAAAAGGAAACTAACAAACGTGGCTACATTGTTAAAAGAGGGGCTTAGATTTATTACTGGAAAAGGTAGGTTTGTCGAGGACATATGGCAACCTGGCATGTTATATTGTGCTATAGTAAGAAGTCCTGTAGCTCATGCGTATTTAAAAGATGTTTGTTCACCAAAGCGTGGAACTAATTTCTATTTTTTCTCTGGTAGAGACATACCTGAACCAAGCAATTGGCAATCTGCTTTTATCCCAAACATGAAAAATGTCCCTTATGGTTATGGAGTTTTAGCTAATAAGAAATTGAGGTTTGTTGGCGAGCCAGTTGCAGTTATACTCGCTGACAATTTATACGCAGCTTATGATTTAGCGGAGGAAGTTAAAATAGACTTTGATCCCTTGCCCCCTATTACAGATTACGAAAAGAGTATCTCAACAAAAGACATACTTATTTATCCAGAATGGGGAGACAATTTAATGGCAAGGTTTTCATTCAGTAATGGAGACTTGAACGAGGCTGAGTCTGTTTCTGATAAAATCATCGAAAGAACAATCAAAATGCATAGATATTCGGGCACGCCTATGGAAACTCGTGGAATACTTGCCTATTTTGACGAATCACAAAAAAAGTTAAAAATATATACATCGAAGCAGGATGCTCATGTGCAAAAGGAGTTTATTGCTAATTATCTTGGGTTAAGCGAGGATAAAATACAAGTCATTTGCCCTGACATAGGCGGCGGATTTGGTATAAAGCTCAACTTCTATCCTGAAGATGTAGTCATACCCTATCTTGCGTTAAAATTACGGAAACCGATAAAGTGGGTTGAAACGAGAAGAGAACATCTTCAAGCTAGTACTCATGCCCGCGAGCTCAAACATGAGATCAAGGTAGGTTTTAAGAAAGACGGTTCTATAACCTTTATAAATGACTACATAGTAGGTGATGTGGGTGCATATTCCCTTTGGCCGCACTCGGGTCTTGCGACGATATTCGTTGCTGGTTTAATGTTAGAATCAGTATATAAAGTGAGAGCTCTTAAGGTAGTAGCCGATTGTGTGGTCACAAACAAGTGTCCGAGAGGTGCTTATAGAGGTTTTGGTCATCCTGAGGCAACGTTGGCAATTGAGTCATTAATGGATATAGCTTCACGTGAGCTGGGTTTAACTCCTATCCAAATACGGGGAAAAAACCTGATCACAAGTTTTCCTTATAAGAACCTCGCACATCAGATACACGATAGCGGGGACTATTACACTATACTTGAAAAGGCCGACGAAATATATCGAAAGCTGATGTCTTTGTATGGGGGCAGAAGGCATTTTATAGGGGTTGGTTTGGCTTTCTATCCTGAAGTCACGACTCCTGCGTTAGCAGGATTACCGGGTTGGCAAGCACAAGAGGGGGTAAGGTTGGAAATAAAGTCCGATGGTTATGTTCATTTATACTCGGGTACGGTGAGTTTAGGTACAGGGCTAGAAACAACGTTAGCCACACTAGTGGCTGAGGAATTATCGATAAAGCCTGATCAAGTAATTGTTCATTTGGGCGACTCGGAGGAGTCACCATATAGTTTAGGTAGCTGGGGCAGCAGAAGTTTGGTTACTGCTGGTTCGGCTGCAGTAATTGCAGCTAAAAAGCTAAAAAGTGCGTTACTCCAGACTGTTGCAAGTTTGTTTGAGACGAAGGTTGAGGACTTAGAAATAATTAATGGAGTTATTCGGGTCAAAGATTCATCAAGAGGTATATCTATCCGTGAACTGGTTACAACTATATTTAAATCCCCAGAAAGGATACGACAAATACCAGATGGATTAAGTACAATAGCAATTTATCATCCCCCACTCATAACTAAACAACAAGACTCTACAGGATTGTCAAATGTTAGTGGATCTATGGCTAGCGCCATACACATTGCTGTTGTGTCGCTGGATGCAGAAACAGGACAACTCGATCTTCTAAAATATATAATTATACACGATTGTGGCAGGATAATCAACAATGATATAGTGGAGGGACAAGTTATTGGAGGAACTGTACAAGGAATAGGAGGTACATTGCTTGAAGAATTCGTATATGATAATAATGGAAATCTTCTCAATTCCACATTTGCTGACTATCTCATTCCTAGTGCTGCTGAATTACCGGTGGACGGAATAGACGTTATCAAATATCAAGGTCCCCCAACCCCTTACACGGAAATTGGTGCAAAGGGTGTGGGAGAGAACGGAATAATCGGTCCTCCAGCGGCATTAGTTAATGCAGTTAATAATATTTTATCGCGATACGGATATGAAATCCTAGAAACACCACTCAAACCGGAAAAGCTCTCAGCATACATTTATGGAGGCCCTCAAAAGAGGGATATTAAGGCATCCAGATAGATAAGTGGTACTGACAAGTTTTACTTAAGCCTTTTAGGATCGATCTCTGGCCGTGATGCATGTCATCGATGCTGTACTGGACTCGTTCTCCAATCTCTTTAGATCCCATAGGTACTCTCCTGTAGAGAAGCTCTATTCTGTCTTAGCTTAAGGGATATCTCCGGGAGGCTATGTCTAACCTGTGCATCGAGGGAATAGGTAAGGATATGGGTTCACAGGTTCTCATACCTCTTCAGGCCGTTCAGAAGGGAATAATTTACTTCCAAGAGACTTTCGTTAAAAGGAACAGGATAGAGAGATTATTCAGGGAAATGAAGGAAAGGACAAAGAGGTTCTACAACAACGTGAACCCAAAGACGTTGAAGTGTCTAGAAGAGTTGGTAACTGCGATTGCAGCAATGCATAACATCATCAGGGCAGAAGTAGAAGAGGTAATACTAACTTGTCAGTACCCTTGGATGCATAGTGTCCAAATAAAAGTCGACCGAATCCGCAAACAATTTAGTAAAAATCGTTAGTATTTTTATTTTGTGAATCCAAAGTATGTCTGTATTACCTCTGGCATTTTCATTACTTCTGTTGGGGGACCGTTCGCGATAATTTTTCCATTATTCATAACGATTATTCTTTCTGAAATTTTAGCTATAACAGGTAAGTTGTGTTCAATAATAATTATTATCCCACCATTTCGAGTAATGTTATTTCTAACTAAGTTAAAGAATTTGATTACTTCGTTTACAGTAAGACCCACAAATGGTTCATCTAAAAGGAGAATGTTTGGCTGATATAGGGCTGAATATATAAATTGAACGAGCCTTAAATCTGTTGGCGAGCATTGAGAAAGCCTGAAATCTTGTTTGTGAGTCAGTTGCGTAGATTGCAAAAGTAATTCAAAACGTGGATCATGCTTTAAGATACGTAAGTTATAAATTAAATACGGAAGTAGGCATGCTTCTTTTACGGTTAATTCTGGAATCATTGTTGGTAACTGAAAAGTTTTGATAATTCCAAGACGGGCTCGTTTATATGCAGGAAGGCGGCTTATATCATAACCATTAAATAATATTTGACCATGGTCTGGATAAAGAAAACCTGATATTAGATTAGCCAAGGTTGTCTTTCCAGCACCGTTAGGTCCAATAAGTCCAACTACCTCCCCGCTTGAAAACTCTAATGTAACCCCATCAACAGCACGAACACCGCCAAAAGACTTTGTAAGTCCCTCTAATTTTAATGATACCATAACGAATGGTCAAATGACCTATGATATACTGTAGGGTATTACCGGATCAGCCTCTTTGGTGTCAAGAGGCCAGACCTGCCTTAACTCTCCCTTTATCCACTGGCCTATTCGGGGTCTTGCCGTACTGACCCACCATTTACCATCCACTCGTTCATATCGTATTTTACCCAGTATGGTACTAAATTCGTTCGTGATTAAAACTTGTCGTATTTTTTCATTATCAAAATCTGCGGCTTTTGTTATAGCCTGTTCCATTATCTCTAACCCGGCTATAATTGTAGGTTGATCAGCCCAGTCCCAATCGACCCCTTTTTCCTTAAGTTTAGAAGACCAGAGAGCGAATTTTTCACCCGCTATACTTCTATTTGTCGACATCCAGACCATCACACCTTCAGTCTTCTCAGCTAATGTCTTGTAAAAAAACGGATAGTTAGGTCCTAAAAAGAAGTAAACTATTTTTGGTTCTATTTTTTGACGAAGTAAGGCATGAGCTAAAACTAAGCTATCAGCGGGGTAGGATATAAATAATATTGCCTCGGCTTTTTTAGCAGCTATAGCAGCTAGGATAGATGATGCATCTTTTATATCAGGTGGATACTCAGTTCTATATCGGATTTCAATATTTTTACTGTTCAATTCATTAATTAAGTACTTAGTGAGATCTATTCCGAGATCGGTTTGAACGGTAGTTATAGCTACTGATTTTATATTATGGTATGCTAAGAAGTCTGCAAGACTAGGAGCAATTTTGAATGGTTTCGTCTCACCTGAAAAAAAGACATAGTCATACGGCTTGTCTCCCAGTTTTTTAAGATCGCCCCCCTCAATTGTTGTTATTAGAACCTTTTTATTCTCTTCACAAACTGGGGCAGCTGATAGCTGCCAGGCAGTTCCCCATGGTGGTAAAACAAAGTCCACTTTATCTTCGGTGATCAGTTTTTGATAGAGTAGTGACACCTTGGCTGTATCTCCCGCGTCATCATATGTACGTAACTCAATAGGCAAATTCTTATTGAACTTAGCTATGTAAAAACCTCCTTTGTTATTTACGTTATTGCTCCAAATTTCATACAGAGGAATAATTCCTTCATCTGCAACGGGTTTTAAAGGACCTGATAATGGCAAACTTGCTCCAAAAACAAGCGAATTCTTAGGTTGCCTTATAGTAAGATTAGTAAGATAGTAGTAGACTGCGCCTCCAGCCGCAGCCGCTACAATTATCCCTATTGTACCAGCTATTACTTTTGAAATTGCTTTTCTACGTGTAATATTTTCTTGTCCTAGAACCCAACCGCTCATCTTAATGTCAAGATTATACCTCGTTGAGTTGTATTTAAGTGTATCCTATGCTCGGGAGATAGTGTCCAAATTAGGTGTTATATTTAAGGGCCGGTTGTTGTGTTTTGTTTGTATGGATGTTGTGTCTCTGGCTGTTTAGGCGTAATAAAAAAGTAGGGTGGTAAGGTCCTAGCTATATGTTTCATGGTGGTTGTAGGGAGGTTTCTAAGGTT
>Ga0079995_1055151_pt1 | contig 14512 bp, 14 predicted proteins | sample FaiFalFF_MnMetaG_2_FD_69198 | JGI IMG/M metagenome (GOLD analysis project Ga0079995, IMG submission 69198) | Freshwater microbial communities from Yellowstone National Park, Wyoming, USA - Fairy Falls C (FF_Mn_C) (SPADES assembly) (version 4) | ecosystem: Environmental > Aquatic > Freshwater >...
AGCCCCCTCCTCCTGGCTATGACGCCTATGTCGTGGGCGAACTCCATGAATATCGTAGGCTCGTTGTAGGTGTAAGCGATGCCGTGGGAGCCGTACCTGATCGCGGCCTCCACCACCTCCTTCGGTGTCACCTCCATCCCCTCGACCTTCCGGCGCTGGCTTATGTCGAAGTTCTGGCAATAAGCGCAGAGCCAGTTGCAGCCCGTTGTGGCTATGCTGAAGATCTTGGTCCCGGGCATGAAGTGCGTCACGGGCTTCTTCTCAATCGGGTCTACGTGGCTGGCTATGATCCGGCCGTACACGAAGAGGTAGAGGGTGCCGTTGACGACGCCTCTGACGCCGCAGAGTCCTATCTGACCCTCACCTATCTGGCAGTACCTCGCGCATGCGGTGCACTTCACCCTCCCTCCCTTCCCCTCGGTCCAGAGTCGGGCGGGCGAACCAGGCACCTCCTTCTGCTCGGTCCAGGCCATCCTCCGGGTTTGAAAAGCATGTCCCAGAACTTAAGGGATCACCTAGAGATCAGGTTCCGGAGTGTCCCAGCCGAAGAGGCTTGATCTGAACGGAATTGGTCCATCGTCCCGCTCACACTCTAGTAAAAATCTCAACGCCGACCTCTCTCGCAGCTTTTATCGCAGCGTCCTCGGCATATGGGGTCACCATGATCAGCGTGTCAGGCTTGATTCCCGTCTTCTTTTCATACAATTTGGCTTTCCTCAAGAAAGCTGCTACATCGGATGTCCCCACACGCGACGAAATCTCGATCAGCATGGTCTTTCCGTCTTTGATAGCTATGTCAATTTCTATAACACTGCTGAAACCGTAAACTAACCCCTCCTCATCTCTTGTGACCCATCTCTCGACTTTAACACCGAATTATTTCTCGAGGATTCCTCTCAATCCCTCCCTGAAAGCGTCCTCGGCCATAATGCCCCATCTTGCACCGAGTGTTGAGATGAGATTCTCTAGTCTTGTGATGCGTTTGTCCATGAGCTCGGACCCTCTCATCATGTCCTCGCTCAACCTCTCGAGTTCCCTGTCATGTCTCTCGAACCCTTTTATCATGTCCTCTCGGAGTTTTGCGATCTCCGCGTCGTGTTTGTCCAATCTCTTCAAAATCTCCTCCAATCCAATTAGACCTGCAACAGCGTACCTGAATTCTTCGTCCTCCTTCAACATCTTCAGGATTCTCGACTTCAGCCTGCCCCTAGCGGCCAACCCACCAAAATACTGGAATTGACAGGATTTAACTGCGTACGTTTAACTGCAATAACAGAGGAACGGGCCCGCCGGGACTCGAACCCGGGACCTCCGGCTCTCCCCTCCGCAATCCGGAGGCCGGCGCCCTATCCATGCTAGGCCACGGGCCCTAAGGAGGGGTACCCGTCAGGTCGTAACGAACGCAGCAAATAAAATCCATCGTCGCCCGCCAGCGAAACCTCGGCGTGGGGTTGAACGGTTCAGTAGCACCTGCCTGCAAGAAGCATGTAACAATTTAGACCTCAACGGTGAACATCGTCGTCGTGTTGTTCATGTTGATCTCCGTGAGGATCCAGAGCTTCCTGAAGTAGGAGTCGAAGAAGTCATGACGGACGTCCTCCGAGACGGCGACGATCACGTCGTACATCCCGAAGATCTCGTAGGCCTCCATTACCGGTTCTATCTCGGAGAGGAACCTCTCCCAGAGCCTCGGCGCTGCTGGCCTCCTGATCTTGATGAAGGTGTACGCGCACTTCCGCTTCGTCATGCTCTCGGGCTTCTCGAGGTTGAGGCCACGAGGGTTCACGATCAGCGTGTTGGAGTCGACCACGCCTGACCTGTAGAGGGAGTCCAGCACAGAGTTGAGGTCCTCGAGGCCTGGAACCGTGACCTTAGCTATCACGTCGTAAGTCCCCCAGATAAGGTATGCCTCGTCGACGTGGGGCGAGCTCCTGATGGAGCGGAGCGAAGAGACCAGCTCGCTCCTGCTCCCGACTATCCCCAGCACGAACGCCCTGATCACGTTCTTTTGTTCTGTGCGCGACGGGAAAAGCTTATGCTCCAACGGTTTTCAGATCGGAGAGATGTCGGTCGAGTTCTATCGGCAGGTGTACGAGGAGTCGGTCAGGGATCCGGGAGGGTTTCTGGAGCGAGGTGGCTGCAGAGTTGGTTTGGTACAGGAAGTGGGACCAGACGCTCGACGGTTCCAACCCTCCCTTCTACCGTTGGTTCGTCGGAGGCGAGATCAACATCAGCGATAACTGCCTCGACAGGCACGTCAGGGAAGGAAGGGGAGGAAAGAAGGCGCTGATCTGGTGCGGAAGCAACGGCGAGACGAGGTCGCTCAGCTACTCTGACTTCCTCGAGGAGGTGATGCTGTTCTCCGCGTCCCTCAGGACCCTCGGCATAGGGAGGGGAGATAGGGTGACGATCTACATGCCAATGGTTCCGGAGGCGATGGTCTCGATGCTCTCGGTTGCGAGGATAGGCGCGGTCCACAGCATGGTCTTCAGCGGCTTCGGCGTCGGTGCGCTCGCTGAGAGGATCAGGGACTCAGGGTCGAGGCTTGTCTTGAAGGCCGACATAGAGAACGCCGTTGCCAGGCACCCAGCGATCGCTGAGGTCGCAGCGGTCTCAGTTCCAGACCTGGTGAGGGGAGAGGTGCTCGCGGTCTTCGTGACCCCCAAGAAGGACGTCAGCTTCGAGCCCCAGAGGTTGGCGGAGGAGGTGCGGGAGCTGGTGAGGAAGGAGGTCGGGCCTGTGGCCGTTATAGGATCGGTCTACGTGGTCGATCGGCTGCCGAGGACTAGGACAGGCAAGATAATGCGGAGGGTCCTGAGGGCCGTCCTCGCAGGCTCACAACCCGGTGACCTCTCCACGCTCGAGGACGAGGCGAGCGTCGAAGAGGTGAGGGCCGCCGTCGAGTCGCTGATGAGGTCGATGGAGGGGCGTGAACGGGTCTGACCTTCCAGAAGGATCCAGAGTTGGCAGCCGTCGTCATCGTGACGTATATGGCCGACCTCCTCTCAGACGGTGAGCTGGTCTTCGTCGGCCTGAACTCCCATCACGCGCTCCTCGCAGCTGCGGTCGCCAAGCTCTTGCACCGGAAGCGGATAAGGGTCGTGACGGTCGCTGAGGGCTACGAGCCCTCTTTAGCTGATCTACCTTTCAGGAGATCGACCGGCGACCCGGATTTAGCCCGGATAGACACAGTCCTGCCCACCGTCGAGGCCTTCGACCTCGCACAGAAGGGAAAGGTCGACGTCATGTTCCTCGGGCCGGTGCAGGTAGATGGCGAGGCAAACATCAACGTCTCTGTCATAGGGACCCTCGAGAGCCCCAAGGTCAGGCTCCCCGGCGGTGCGGCGGCCGCCTTCATATTCCCGCTGGTCAGGAAGGCGGTCCTCTGGAACTTCAGGCACAGCGTCCGGAGCCTCGTCAGAAGGGTCGACTTCGTCACGGCCACCGCGAGGAACGCGTCGAACGATGTGCTGCTCTGCACAGATCTGTGCCTCCTGAGATACAACAGGGAAAGGAAGGCGTGGAGACTCGTCTCGGTCCATCCGTGGTCCTCGAAGGAAGAGGTGCTGGGGTCGACAGGTTTCGAGGTCATAGCGGACGCAGATGTTGTTCTGACCAGAACGCCGACAGAGGAGGAGAGGGAGCTGATCGCCAGGCTCGACCCTGACGGACTCAGGCTCAGGCCCTTCCAGAAGACGTGAGGGCTTCTCCTTTCTGCGCAACTCCCCCAGCTCTCAAGTTGATATCGAGGGATTGGGTCTGGTGCGTGGGGCCGGTAGATCAGCGGTAGATCGCCCGGTTCGCACCCGGGAGGTCGGGGGTTCGAGTCCCCCCCGGTCCACCCTTCTCGGTAGTACTGTCCGAGAAAAGGCAACTGGGGAGCTGCGTCCAGGCTACAGTCTTCATCGGGACAGGAACAGAAAACGCGCTACCTGTCCCACTCAACGGGCCAGAAGTTGTGGCTCCAATAGATCACCGGTATGTCGGCCAGCCTCTTGCCCCGTGCGAGGTTCGGGACCAGTATCAAGTTCCTGAAGGACGGCGTCAGGATCCTGACCCTGTAAGGCTTGTCGGCCGCGTCGGATCGTATGTAATATGCGCACTCGCCATGGGCCGCCTCGACCCTCGCGAAGGCCTCGCCTGCAGGGACCCTCAGGTTGATCGGGTGCTGCTTGTTCTTCACAGGTCCCTCTGGCATCATCTCTATCGCCTGGCGGATTATGTTCACGCTCTGCAGCATCTCCTCGTAAGCGATCCACGCCCTCGCGTAGGCGTCTCCCTCCGTCCTCACCGGAACCTCGAACCTGAAGCGGTCGTAGGCGTCGTAGGGCTCGTCGATCCTGACGTCGCGCTTGAACCCGGAGGCCCTGAGGCTCACGCCCACAGCTCCCAGCTCAGCGGCCATCTCCCGGGTTAGGACGCCTACGCCCTTCGTGCGGTCGATGAAGATCGAGTTCTCCAGTATCAGGTCCCTGTAGCTCTGGAGCCTCGCCTCCAGAAAGTCCATCACCCTCAGCGCGTACTTCGGGAAGTCGTCCGTCAGCTCGCTCTCGGGGGGCGATCTGCCCGTCGCGTCCCTGTACCAGGCCCTGAACCTCTTCACCAGCTCGCCCGGGACCTTCTTCGGAATGTCGTTCCTCACGCCTCCGGGGACGAAGTAGGAGTGGGTTATCCTCTGACCTCCGATGAACTGGACCAGGTCCACCACGAACTCCCGGTCGCCGAAGCACCAGAGGAACGGTGTTGTGAGGCCGAGGAAGACGCCGTAGAGCGCGAAGTAGTAGAAGTGGCTGCCGATGCGGTTGAGCTCCGCGACCAGCGGCCTGATGTACTTCGCCCTCTCCGGTATGTTGACGCCCATCAGCTTCTCGACGGCTAGGCAGTAAGGATAGATCATGCCTGCCGCATCGAGGATCGCGGGCCTCTCGAGGTGCGGGATGTTGGTGATCCACGTCTTCTGCTCGCACATCTTCTCCTCTCCCCTGTGAACGTATCCGGGGTCTGGGTCCAGATCGATCACCGTGTCACCCAGCACCCTGACGATCATCCTGAAGTGCCCTGTGCCCGGATGCTGAGGGCCATAGGAGAAGGCGAGCCCCTCACCGGCTTCCCAGATCGATATCTCCTTGACCTCGGCTTCCTCGGCCATCGGGGTTAGGTGACCGTTGCATAATTTAAGCTGAATGATTGTGCGCGGATCCGGCCCTCGCCGCTGACCACGCATGGCTTCGAGCTCAGGAAACTGTTCGCATCACGTTTTTTACCACGGCAGGGGAATCCGGTGGGAGACGGAAATGGCGAGGATGCACGCGAGGAAGAGGGGCAAGTCGGGATCAAAGAGGCCGATCTCGAAGACTCCTCCCAGCTGGCTCGCGGTGACGCCGCAGGAGGTGGAGGAGCTGGTGGTGAGCTACGCCAAGGCCGGGATGACGCCGAGCATGATAGGCGTCGTCCTCAGGGACCAGCACGGTGTGCCTCTGGTCAAGGCAGTCACGGGCAAATCGATAATCAAGATCCTCGAGGAGAGGGGTCTGCTTCCCGAGATCCCGGAGGACCTGATGCACCTGATAGAGCGGGCGAGGAGGATGCACGTCCACCTCCAGCAACACCGTTCGGACAGGTACAACAGGCATAGGCTCCAGCTGCTCGAGGCCAAGATCCACCGTTTGGTGAAGTATTACAAGAGGGTCGGAAAGCTCCCGAAGGACTTCCAGTTCAGGACGATGTACACGTACGCCTGAGCTGCATGCCGTGCCCTTTTGCTGATGCCGTCAGTTTGCACTACCATCTCTCCTCTCACCTTCACGGATAAATTACGAATCGATGTTGTGGCTGATGCTATGTTGGTCGAATTGGAGACACTCCTCCCGTTCTTTCAGCTGGTCCTCGGGATGCTGCTGATACTTTTCGGCAGGCAGTTGGTCAGGTTCGGTGCCTTCGTTGCTGCTGGGTCAGTCGGAGCTTACCTCGTCTGGAGGTTCCTCGGAAACGAGCTGAGCGGCTTGCTGGCTATGGTGCTCCTGATCCTCGGCTTCGCGGCCTTCGGTCTGTTGGGATTGATCCTCCTCCGGGTAGGCATAGGCGTAGCCGCAGGTGCCCTGACCTATCTGATCGCCTCTAGCCTCGGGCTCCATTGGTTCTACGCCCTCGTCCTCTCGCTCCTGGCCCTCGCGTTGGCCCTCCTGTGGCACACCCAGGCACTGGCGCTCCTCACCGCCATGATCGGTGGTCTGCTAGTCCAGAGGGGCCTGTCATGGTTACCGCTCGATCAGGGACTCGTGGTTATGATCGTTGCCGGACTGGTAGCGCTCGGCCTCAGGTTCCAGCTGCAGCGGAGGTGATGTACATTATAGTGACGAGACTTGTTCCCAGCTGTAACGGATAGCTCGGACTTGCCTCCGGCTAAATCCGGTGAGAGTTAAGAGCAACGTCTTGTCGGTTTCACCGGATCACCGGTCGGGCCGGTAGATCAGTGGTAGATCGCCCGCTTGGCGTGCGGGAGGTCGGGGGTTCGAATCCCCCCCGGTCCACCAGTTCTCAGTACAATCGCCTTTAGAGGCTCTTTAGGGCACTTCTCGCCTGATATAACTCTTCCTGCTCGAGGCGTTAGAGCATGTTCTAACGCCCGGACAGAGAACGTTAGAGCATATTCTAACGGCTCGGCTATCGATTGGGGCTATGTCGAGAGGGCCATCTATGCGAACTACAGCCCGAAATGGGCTAAATGGTGCCTGTCTCTGATGAGGCGGTATTACCACGTCCTCCTCACCTCAGACGCATCAGATCTCCTGCTGTTGAAGCCCAGAACGCGCCTTGACGTGATGAAGGCGTTGAGCATGCTCGCGAAGGTCACTGGACTTAACGAAAGGTGGAGGGCGATCAGGGAGGCATATGGGCTGAAGTGGTCCAGGGAGATGAGCTATGTGCCCGCGATCCTGACGTCACAGACCTACTCATCGCTCATCGAGAAGGCAAGGAAGGTGATCGGCTCATCGGATCGGTACAGAGGAGTGCTGGAGTTCATAGCGCTCTCCGGCTTGAGGGTAGGAGAGGCCCTTGACGCGATAAGGCTCTATCACAGTGATGGCGAGAACTACCTGAACAGGGAGCTGATGGTCCTCGAGCACTTCAAGTACCCCGCGATATTCATCCGGAAGACGAAGAAAGCGTACATCACCGTCATCGATGACTACATGCTTGATCTGCTCGAGAGCACGGAGCCCGTGACGTATAACGCGATGAGCATGAGCATGAAGAGGAGGTTCGGGAGCGATCACTGTCCGAGCACTTTCAGGAAGATCTGGGCTACTTTCATGAGGCGAAGGGGAATAGAGCCCGAGGTCATCGATTTGCTTCAGGGAAGGACGCCGAGGAGCATATTCCTCAGGCACTACTACAGGCCCGACATCGAGACGCTTCTGGGATCTGTGAGGGAGAACCTGAGTCTCCTGAGGGAAGAGTTGGGAATAAATTGACCGCGTTTTAGCATGCTGAACTCCAAAATCATGAGCGGCTTTTGTAGGTGACGGGAACCCTCGTTCCCTAAGGAAAACGGCTGAGGGGCACCGAAGGGCCCTTCTCATTTTGGATCATACGTTTTTCTATTATCCGTGAGTTTGCATAACTTGAGAACCACGAAATTTCATCGAGGGCCACGCTCGAGAACTTCTCAAAACAACGCGTTCTAAGACCCCCCGAAATGCCAAATATACTAGGTCAAACGAGGGAAGAACATGAACCCGCGGAAAAAGGTTGCGGGTTTCAGGCTTGACGAAAAGACGTGGGAAGCCTTCGTCAGCCTCGTGACCGAGCGGGGATTGACGCCGAGCGAGGTGCTGCGGAGATTCGTCGTCGACTACGTCGAGAAGCAAAGGGGTGATAAAAAGAGGTGAGCAAAATGCCCACAGCAACTCCCCGCCGTTATATAGATAGGTGCCGCAGGCCTCGAGCTAATGATAGCCGGAGCACTATTTTAACCAATCGACCAAACAACCGCTACCTCGTTCAAGTCGGCCGCCTAATCCCCACGAAAGGCGTCGAGAAGCGCTCTCTTCGAGCGGTCAAAATCGAGGTGGGAGGCTGATGTGGCGCGTCTGCGAAAGGCGCATATTAGCCTGCGAGTGGGGCATTATGATGTTCCGGAGCCGGAAAAGCTGGACCGTCAACCTCTGCGACGATTGCCTTGAGGAGCCCGAGGAGCGCGGGATCGATCTCTTCGGCGGGCTCGAGTGCGCGTGCGGAAAAACGGAGGTCGATGAGAATTGACGCGGGTTGTTTTCATCTCGGACACGCATGTCGGCTCGAGTTATGCCGTCTTCCCTGAGGGCTTCAGGAACCCCGAGGACGGCACTCCGGTCACTTTGAATCGGCTTCAGAAGAGGCTCCTCCGAGAGTGGGAACGGCTCGCGAGCGAGTTCAGCCCTGCAGAGGTGATAGTTCTTCTCGGCGACCTGCTCGACGGCCCTCAGACCCGCGAGCGCCTCGGGACCTTAAGGCTCCAGAACGTCGCTCATCAGGTCGATGCCTTCGTCCAGCTGTTCAAGGACACATGGGATTGGCGGAAGCTCTACGTCGTGAGGGGCACGGGCTATCACATCGAGGTTCAGGGCGTTCATGCTGAGGAGCTGATCGCGAGAACCCTCGGCGCCGAGAAGGTCGATTCGGGGAAGTTCAGCGACTACGTGCTTAATCTCAAAATCCATGACAAGACCCTCAACTGCGCGCACCACGTCGGCTTCAGCCGCGTTCCGCACCTTCGGGCGACGCCCATCCTGAGGGAGATGATCCTCAGCAGCCTCGGGTCCTATTTCGGTGAGGCCGACATCGTCGCGAGGGGTCACGTCCATTACTGGGTCAAGGTCGAGCTGGGCGAGAGGGTCGCATTCACCTGTCCCTCGTGGCAATTGCCTACACCATATCAGCTCAGGAGAGGGACCTTCGGCCTTTCCGGCGAGGTCGGTATCATCGTCGCCGAGATCGAGGAGGGGAAGCGCCCTCTGATCGAGCCGCACTTCGCGAAGGGGATCGGGGCACACGCCCTCGAGGTGATGGACAAATGAGTCTCCTCGAGCGCGATCGGGGATCCTTCCTCTTCAGCTGCGATTGGTGCGGGAGAGTGACCCACGAGGTCGCCTCGGTCTACTTCGGTGAGCATGGGGAGCATGTCGACCTCTGCGGTAAATGTTTCGAGTTTGAGACGCTTCCGACTTATAAGCATGAGATATCTCAAAGCCGGGATTCCGATATCACTTGCTTATTAGAACCTATGAGAAATGAAATAGAGGATGGTGCGGGAACCAAAGCCCTGGACCTTCGGGATAGTCTTCAAGTCGACGGATCCGAACGCGCTCGAGAAGGTCCGCGAGCTCATTCTCCGCGAGGGCGGAAAGGTTGTCTACAGCGCCGGACCCACCGAGAAGTTCCTGTGGATCTTGTCGGGGGCAAACCCCTCGGAGGGGAAGGGCCGTGACGCTGCAAATCGATGACCGGGAACTCGAGCTGCGCTCAATCCTCGATTGGGTCCGATTCTATCGGAGCCGCGGCCTCGTGGTCCTTCCAGTTAAATTCGGCACGAAAGAATGCCATGTCGCCAACTGGCCCCAGCTTCCTCCGGAAGAGCTCGAGCGGATAATCGATGAGGGAGACAACATCGGGATCAGGCTCGACGGCCTCTCGGTTCTGGACCTAGAACGGAAAGAGCTGATCAGAGTCTTCGCGAAGGGGAGCGCGGAGGAGGCCGCGAAGAAGACGTGGGTCGCGGAGACCGGAAAGGGCTACCACATCTACTTCAGGGGCACGCTTCCCGGAAAGGAAACGAAACGCGTCGAGGGGTTGGTCGAGTTCAGGACGGGAAATAGCGCCTACGTCGTCGCGCCTCCCTCATTGCACCCGAATGGGTCGTGCTACAGATGGATCAGCGACGTTGAGTTGATAGAGATTTTACAAGTCAAAAGGTCAACCCTCGAGAAGCTCTACCACAAGGTCGAGGTCTTGGGTGAGTTCAAATCGCTAATTCTCGAGCTCGAGAAGATTTGGACGCCTTCTCATCGTCACAACCTCGCGATATGGCTGTCTGGGTGCCTGAGGAAGAGCGGAGTGGACCGCGAGGACGCGGAGACAGTTTTGAAGGCAATCGCGTGCCTCGCGAATGATGAGGAGCTCGAGGACAGGCTGAGGGCGCTCGAGGACACCTACAGGAAACCAATCGATCAAATCGGCGCGTGGTCCTACCTCGAGGAAGAGCTGAGGGGCATCGTCGGCCCTGAGGAGGCGGGGAAGATCATGAAACTGATCCCGAGGAGGGAGGTTGAGGCCAAGGTCAGGGTGATCGATGCCCGCGTGGATGAGCCCTTTAAGCCGAAAACGAAATTCACGGTCGGAGGGGAGCGCCTTCCCGATGGGAGCTGGGTCGAGCTCGTCGAGAAGGATGGGACTCCGCATCTGCTGATCTACAAAGACGGCGAGCTCAAAGTCGTCGAGAGCTATGAAACTGGTGACGCGATCTACAAGCCCCGCCCGCGGCTCCCCTTCGCGCTCCCGAAAGCGCCAGAGCGTCTTGAGGAAGACCCGACTCTATGGGAGGACACGAAGGCGTTCGTGAAAGAGTATTTTGACGCACCCGATGAGCGCGCCTATGACTTAATCGTCGCCGCGATAGCGTGGAGTTATTTCTACAGAGCGGTCGCCGATTCGGTGCCGAACGCCTCAACGCCTTACCTTCAATTCCTCGGACCGTGGCGCTCGGGAAAGACGCGGGCGCTCGAGGTCATTAGGGCCGTCGCGCATAGGGCCGTTCCGATAGTCGATCCGAGCGAGGCGGCGATCTTCCGGATGATAGAGCTGTTCAAGCCCACCCTCGTGATAGACGAAGCTAACGTCCTCGACCCGAACATTTTGGCGATTATGGCAGCGGCTTACCGCAAAGGGCAATATGTGCCTCGCGCTGACCGGGAGAATCCTAACGAAGTGCACCTCTACGACGTCTTCTCTTTCATCGTCTACGCCACAAGAGAACAGATACGTGACGATATCTTCTCGCGTTCGGTGACGATCTATTGTGAGAAGGCTATTCGGCCGATGGCGAAGCTGATCGATGAGAACAGGGCAGCTGAGCTCAGAACGCGTTGGTTCGCGCAATATCTCCGGCTCCGCGATCAGGTGCGCGTGACGTATACTGAGTATGAGAGCGAGGACGGCCGGCTGCAGGAGCTCTTCAGCCCACTCCTCGTTATGGCGCGCCTCTTCGGCAACCCTGACGCGGAAAACAACATCGAGAGCTACGGAAGGAAGATCGAGGAGAGGATAAGGGGCCTCGAGACCGCGAGCGATGAGGCTATGGTCGTCGAGGCGATAGTCAAGCTGATCGGTGAGCGCCCACGAGACGCACCGGAATATCTTTTGACGGCTGATATCGTGAAGGCGATGGCCGACGGAGAAGGGAACGGCCCCGACCCGCGATGGGTCGGGCGGATGATGCACCAATTGGGGTTTGCGAAGATCAAGACCAGTGATGGGAAGAGGGGTTATAAGATCGATTATGAACTCCTGACCCGGCTTGTTAAGCGTTACAATATAACATGGACCCCTCCGCTTACCTTCAGCCCGAAACCCGGAGAGGGTTCTCCCCACCCCTCCCTCGGGCCGGGAGCATGAGGGGGTTTTCGGTAGTTGATGCCGATGATGCCGTGATGCCGTAATATAAATCTTGCATTTTGATTTTGCACAAATGACGAAAACTTAAACAAAAAGTTTATATTACGACATTATGGCATCATCGGCATTAATTGGAGAAAAGCCCTTGATGCCGTATCCCCCTCATCATCATGTTCTCTCGGTATTACCTCTTTGAACAGTCTCGAGGGGGCACCCCCGGGGGTTATAAGCTCGGCTTTAAGGCGAGGATATAACCCCCCCACCCCCTGCCCGCGAGTCGGTGCAGAATCGCTTATAAATTGGATGGGATTCGCGAGGGGCACCAGAGGGGCCCTTCCCCTGTGCCCCTCCTCACCAAAAAGCCGGTTTTCGCACGGAGGGGCTGAAACCCCTCGGCCGAAAAATGATGCCAAGAAGCCGGTTTTCGTGCTTAGGGGCCCATCCCTTGCCGTGCTGAGTGCGCCCTCATTTTCCCGAGGGAGCGAGCTGAGAGGGTTTAAGACCCCTTCGGCTAAAATGACTCTTCAAGGGATGAGGGTTCGCGACCCGAGGGCCCTTTCGCAACTCTTTTAGTTTGGATCGGGCATGTCAGAGGGGCCGTGCCCATCCTAACCCGCAGGCTTAGGGAGTTCCTGGAGAGTCCTGAGTCCTTCAGCCCTGGCTACAGGCGGGTTCTGAGGCACATGCTGAAGTCTAGAATCTCCGAGGCAATGAAAGAACTCGAGTATATTGGCGAGAAATTACCAGAATTGTTTGATGAGATAGGACTTGATCGCTTGGCGTGCGGGAGGTCGGGGGTTCGAATCCCCCCCGGTCCACCAATTTTCAGCATAATCGCCTCTAGAGGCTCTCCAACGCATTCTCAGTCCGATATAGCTCCTTTGGCGCAGGGCGTTGGAAAATGCTCTAACGGTGTCGAGGGCGCTACGTTCACTGCGTCACACTGTTACGTTCCTCAGCTCCTCAGTCAACCGTAGCACGCCAGACCTCAACCTCTCGAGCTCATCCTCCCTGAGCTGCCTGACCGGTTCCGGAGGCGGGCCGAGGTCGATGCCCCTGATCCTGAGGGCTGCCCTCTGCGTCTCGAACTCAACACCTGTGTTCCTTAGGAGCGACGAGGCCCTGTTCAAGAGCCGCTGGAGCCTGAAGCACTCGTCCAACCTGTTCTTCTTCACCGCCCTGTAAACGCCCACGACGAGCTCCGGGAAGACGCCGGCTACGCCGCTGACTGTCGCGTTGGCTCCGATCAGGAAGCAGTAGGAGACCAGCTCGTCGCTACCAAGCGAGACGAACTTCTTCCCCCTGAACTCCGAGACGAGTTCGAGGGCCAGTGTAGGATCCCCGCTGCTGTCCTTTATCCCCTTCACGTTCTCCAGCTCTCCCATTATCCGCGAGATGGTGGAGAAGCCCAGCTGGTATCCCTGCCTCGAAGGTATATTGTAGACCATGACCGGAATGGAAGAGCGCTCCGAGAGCGTCGAGTAGAAGCTGAACAGCGTCTCCTCGTCGGGCCTGTAGTAGAAGGGAGCGACGGATGCTGTGGCTGTGGCGCCTATGTCGTTCGCGTGACGCAAGAGCTCCATCACAGTGTCCATGTCCGAAGAGCCGATGTGGACTATCGCAACCTCTCCGGAGTTCAGGTTGCCAACGAACTTCTCCGCTACGCGCTTCCTGTGCTCGACGCCGTGCCTCGGCCCCTCGCCCCAAGTGCCCAAAACGTAGTAACCCCTGACCCCGTGCTGCCGGAGGAACTCCATGTATGACGGTATCCTGCCCTCGTTCCCTTTGGAAGGCGTTATGGTCGATGCGATGACGCCCTCAAAGCCCAGCAAATCGGCCATCGCTTGGACACGAGAGGCTCAGAGTAAATGCCTTTCGCTCATCAGTTGCACGTTGCTGTGCGGGTTGCGGACCTGACACATGTGATTGGCGGATCCTGCTCCGTCACAGAAGGACATGTTGCTTCTTCGTTGCTTCTTCGGTAGCGGCATGGGCCAGATCGGTCGTCTCGGTCACGATATCCGATATATACAGCGAGATATCCCGGAGGGAGAGGGCTGTGCTGAAAAGAGGAAGGTGGGTCGCTTGGCGACGCAGAGGGAGCGGATAGAGCTGATGAGGCAGGGGATCGTGAGGGGAGCGATAATCCCGAGGCTCGAGGCAGACGGTTTCATGGTCTCCGCCTGGAAGCGGCCGGTCTCGCTGGAGGACATGGAGCTCAGGGACGAAGGGTGGGTGCCTTACTTCACGCAGTACACCAGTTGGGAGACCTACATCAGGGAGGAACCTCTCCACATTTACTTCAACACGTTCTACGGCGACGTCTACGAGAGGGCGTACAGGCACTGCTTCGTAGAGTACCTGTTGCCCATCAGGTCCTCCCGGATTCCTCTTGAGCTCATAGGGACCTTCAGCCGTCTCAACCTCAAGGACGGCGGGCACATCTGGAAGCACAGGATAATGGTAGACATCTCGGATCCTGATGCTGCGGTCGCTGAGATCGAGAAGGCCTACGACGAGCTGCTGCTCGCCCTGATCGAGGCCGGGCTTGTAAAGGTCGTCGAAGGCAGGCAGAGGAAGAGGTGAGCTCGGGCACCGATCCCTGTAGTCGGAGCCTCACAACAAAAAGGGGACGGTTCTATTCGTTCAGGGAGCTGCTGAGGTTCGCCGTCAGACCTTGCGAATGGCGGCCTCTATCTTCGACCTGACGTCCTTGGGTATCTCGGTCAGGTTGTGGGACCTCCTCGCGTGAACGGCTAACATCTCCATCAGCTCCTCCTTGCTCGAGGCACCTCGCACCTCAAACCCGCAGTCCATACCGACGTCCTTGCACCTGAACTCGTAACTTGGCATGGCTGTC
>Ga0079995_1044466_pt1 | contig 14504 bp, 11 predicted proteins | sample FaiFalFF_MnMetaG_2_FD_69198 | JGI IMG/M metagenome (GOLD analysis project Ga0079995, IMG submission 69198) | Freshwater microbial communities from Yellowstone National Park, Wyoming, USA - Fairy Falls C (FF_Mn_C) (SPADES assembly) (version 4) | ecosystem: Environmental > Aquatic > Freshwater >...
CAACCACCCTGACTACCTGATTATCGCACAGGTAGTGGAAACCCCAGAGGGACAGCGTGGTCAAGCAGTTTGGCTCAACCTCGCCAAAGAAGCAGATACGCCAGGGCAGTTTGTTGGCACAATGCCTATGCCATCGCTGAGCGAGGGGCGGTATGTCCTTGCAGTTAGACTTGCCCCAGAAGAAGTTGCGAAGCAAGCAGTTGCCGATCAAACAGTTACGGAGTTTGTGATGCGATACCCTCCTTGGCCGTGGTGGTTAAGAATACTGGTTTGGACGGCTATCATCGGGCTTCCTGCGGTAGTAGCGATTTGGTTATGGCGACGGCGAGTCAAAGTAAAGTTACGGTTTTCCCTCTATTATTGGGTCCAAGGGTACTCAGCCGCGCGCCTTGTTCCCTTTGAGGGCGTTAACGAAGTGAAGAATCTGCTCGAAGTTCCTCTCAAGCTCACACGGATCGGTAGACAGAAAAAAGTCAGAGTTGAGCCTATCAATGAAGCAAGGCTGCTCCGGTCAGATGGTCAGGAGATACCATACTGTGAGATACCGAGCCCGGGCGCCGTGGCAGGTGAGCGTATCCTTGTGCAAGTTTCCCCTGAGGAGATCATAGCAGTCGTCTTTGGTCTTGAGAAAACAATACCTCGTCCGGAGCCTTTCCAGCAATCTGCCGGTGAAGCAGAGGAGCAAGCCTCCAAATCGGATGATGATTTCGATTGGGGGTTCAACGCATAACATTCAAATGGAGGTGCTTTGCGATGCCGATGGTAGAACACGAAATTCAGGAGGTTAAACTTCAGCGTGCACTTATTATTGGACTCGGTGGAAGCGGTGCCGAAGTGATAAGACGCTTGAGGCGTCTTTTGATAGACCGCTTCGGGCGCTTTGAAAATATACCCATCGTTCGGTTCCTCTACATAGACACCGATCCGAACTGGTTACGGAATATGGCATCCGAAATTGAGGAAGATATTCGTTTACCAGAGGCGGAGCGCTTTGACGCCCAGTTTCCAGATGCTACAGGACTATATGAGGGTATACAACGGGGAGAATATCCCCATTATGCCTGGTTCTCCATAGAAAGGCTGAGACACCATACGAGCGTAACAAATGGCGCTGGCACGATCCGACAGCTTGGGCGTCTCTGCTTCTGGCATCACTTCACGGATATTCGCAATAAGATGAGCGCTCTGATGCGAAGTCTAAATGATGATCAGAACGCGCGATTTATGCAAGAAACTTATGGCATTGTTGTGGACCCAGGCATGAATGTCCACATCGTTGCTGGGCTTGCTGGTGGCACTGGTTCTGGCATGTTTTTGGATGTTGCCTACCTGGCGCGGCATTTACTGGATGTTTTAGACATACAAGGTGCTCACCAAATTATAGGCTATCTAATCTTGCCTGACGCATTTGTTGACTTGCTTGGAGCCAACGCACTACCCAATGGCTATGCTGCCCTTAAAGAGCTAAATTACTACAGCTACATGTATGACCCTAAAAACCAGTTAGCAACTGTATTTGGTCAACCTCTATGGGAGGCTGACTATACGGGGCAGGAGACCGATCGAGTTGAATTCATTAATCAAGCTCCCTTTGACTATTGTTACCTGCTAAGCTCCAGCAACCCTAATGTCCAGTTGCGTCGTGATGACATTTTCGCTATGGTCGCTCGCTCACTTTTCCACGACTTCACTTCTGAGTTTTCGGCATTTAAGCGCTCATTGCGCGCCAATATAAGGAACCGGATAGTGAGTAATGACATAAGAGATTGTCCGCAAAAGTTTATGAGTTTCGGACAGTCGTCAGTGTTCCTCCCGCGTAACGAGGTTGAACAAGTGCTTAAACATCAAATGGCGCTCCGTGCGGTTCAGCGATGGATTGATAAGCAAGCGAAACCAATTGAGGTGTTTGTGGACACAGAAGAGATTACCGATGTTGACCAGGCAGTTAACTCCGCCATCGCTTCTATGCGACAGCAAGCGCAAGAAGAAGGGATGATTAGTGCTGTGCGACGCTTTCTGATTCGTGAATTGATACCGAGTATAAGGCTGCTTGCTAAAGATGTGCTCACTGCTATTGTCGCTGAGGAAAAGGAGCGCTTAGTGGATGTCCCTTATAGTTTAAGAGAGGCGGAGAAACAGAGATGGGTAGCTGAACACTGGCCATTTGATAAGTTTATAGGTGAGGTTACCGATGCATGGCGGCGCTGGAGATCCGACTTTAACGACGAGGGGCCGAATCCCATGCAGTGGGGCCAACAGATAAGGAAGCTCGTCGCTAATAAGGGGCGTGCTGAGGAAGAGTATCGTCGCAGGCTATACGCCAAAGTGTTAGAAATGTTTGAAGACACGGATAGATACGGTCCAGCATGGGCGTTGTGTGTGGTTCAGCAGCTGCGTGAGATGCTCCCATCACTAAGAGAAGGCTTCATCAAAGAGGCAAATGACCCTGTAGCCATAGCGAGGTTGCTTGGTGATGTTTACTTGATTAATCAAGCGGCGGGAGGGCAAGGTCCCTCATTATCCGCCATCATCGAAGCTCGAATCGGGCAGGAACTTAAGGAGTTAGACAGCGCTGTCCGAAGCCCGTGGCCTTTTGGTAAACGCGAGCGGGTTGAGGCTCAGGCTTACGAGTACCTCACTTGGTGCGCGCACTGGTGTCGCGCCAGAGTAGAAGAACGTGCTCGGCGAATAGCAGCAGAATTAACGAATAGTCTGGATAGTGCGCTTCGGGATATGGAGCGCGAGATATTAGAGCATGCCCGTGTGCTCGCACGCTTGCAGGCTGAGTTGCTGAAACGCGCTCGTGAGTGGAGTCAAAAGGCTATAAGCACTGAGAACATTGGTAAGTTACTCTACGATCCTAACATCATGAGAGCACTGGAAACGAAAGTCGCAGAACTGCAAGGTGACAAGTATGATCCAGATATGGTTGCCCAGAAGGCTCTTGAGAAACTAGAGAAGAAACTGCGGGAAGTGCGGGAAGACGAAGTCCAACAACTGATCGATGCGTTGATGGCTGCTGCCAAGGAGGCTGTTGGCGATTTAGAAGAAGAGAAGATACAAGAAACCCGCTTCGCAGCTTACGACTTGCTCTCAGCTCTGACCAGTGATGATAAAACCTTGGACCAAGTGCTGACCCGAACTATTGAGAGCGGTGCTCCATTTGTGAGGCTCAATCCTAATCCACCTGGAGGACCTTGGGGACCGCTTTTGACGATTCGGGGAGCGGGTCTTCGTGGTGGTTACAATCCTAACGACCAAGATCGCGAGCGGGTTCGGATCATTGAAAGTCTCAGAAGAGTCGGCTGGAATCCTGCTAATGATATTAAGCCAATTAACGATAGCAGCCAAATTGTATTCTTCCAAGAGTGCGGTGGCTTTCCCCTTAGGGCTCTACAAGGCATCCAGGAGATGAAGCGTGCCTATGAAGAACATCAAAAGCAGGGCGGGCCTCCGCTACACATTGTTCGGGACGAGTTGGCTGAGAGATACCCGGATATTATCCCTCCTGGACAGAATGAGTTAAATCGCGCTTTAACAATTCAGTCTGTCGCTATCCCCCTTGGCTTCATTACCTTAGAGAGGTTTCCGCACCCAGATGGAACGGGGCGCACTCTTGAATTCTATGCCTATAAGCGAGAACTGAAGAATCTGGGTGAGTTTGAGCTTATACCCCTTGGACCCACTCCGGAAAGTATCGGCATAAAATTAGCCTATGATCCGAAACTATTAGAAGAAATTGAACAAACTATTGAGGAAACTATGCAGAGCGCTACGTCAGAGCGGAAAACTGAATATGCCATAAAACTCCGCAAGTATTTAGATGAATTCAAAGAAAGATTGCGCACCTATGCTGGCGGAGCTGACCCGACGACAATGCCTGCTTACACACAAGAACGAAATCGAATCCAGCAATTTATGCAAAGATATGGGCTTTCTATCGGGGAATCTACCAAGAGTGGATCACATGGCGATTAATGCTTGCCAACGATAAGGACGAAGGGGTGCCTGGATTCGGTCTATGGCTATGCTTCACACGGTCACATTTTGATGCCTTGGAGGGAGAAAATATGGAAAGCATATTTTTAACGGTCGTCGTGCCGCTCGCCCTCGGACTTTTGACGAATTTGGTCTATGATTTGTTACGGAACGCCCGGGAGTATGTGAAGACCAATGCGAAAGACCTCGTGGGCGAATACAAGATTTACTGGTACAATAGCAAACACATCCGAGACCAGTCGAATGAGAACATCTGTGTTGCGACCGTCACAATCCGGCGGGATGTCCTCTATCGGCTTAGGGTACACTTTAGACAACAAGATTTGAAGGATGGCGAGTACGAAGGTTACGAGTACGTGGGCTTCATGAAAGTCTTTGACTCTCAACTCCATTGGGTAATGCATGGCGTGAAACACAACGAGACTTACTATGCGATCTTTAGGAGGGGACTAAGTAAGGGCATTGATGCCTTACCCGGGTTGTTTCTGCTAACAGCAAACAATCCCCTCCAAGAGCCTATGGCAATTCGGTGCGTGTTGTGTGCCACCACCATCCCGCTGGAAGAAGTGAAGCGGCTCTTAGGACCAAAAGAGTATTTATCAGTTAAGACGTAGAAAAGTTGTTCAACAAAGCATAATCGAATTGAAAGCGGGTTGAAGAGTCATTTAACAAAGCAGGGATGGGAGTTGCAAGTTTGGCAGGTTAGGGTTATACTTAAGACGGCTTGGTGCACAGTATGGACGAAGTGTGGAGCAGGTTTAGGCAAGTGCGGCAGAGAAGAGAATTGCTGCGCTGGATGTGACGGTGGTGAGCAGGCTATGAAGGGTAAGCAAGGCAGTCAGAGCGGAACGCTTAAAGGGGGTAGTAAGATGCACACCAAACATTGGAAAAATTGGACTATCGGAGCGGTTATGCTAATCATGGTCATCATGCTGGCAGGGTGTCCTCAGAAGCGAACAAGCCAACCACCCACTCTGCCCACAACCAAGCAACAGACGATAAAGATTGGTGCAGTGCTGCCGCTGAGTGGACCATCTGCGCAATATGGGAAGTGGATTCAAGAGGGCTTGGAGTTGGGGCGCGAGGAGATAAACAGTCAAGGGGGTATTAACGGCAAACAACTTGAAATCATCTATGAAGATGACCAGGCACAGCCCAGAATGGCAGCATCAGCTATGCAGAAGCTGGTGACAACAGACAAAGTGCCGGTTGTTTTCGGTTCATGGGCGTCTTCTTGCGTGTTAGCGCAGGCACCTATTGCTGAGAGGACAAGGACAGTCATCATGGCTATAGCCATTTCGCCGAAAATTCGTGATGCAGGGGACTACACCTTTCGGATTCAGCCCGATGCTCGCTATTACCTCCGGCAGTTGGTGCCCTTTGTGTGTGATAAGTTAAAAATTCGCCGAGTCTGCATCTTATATGTAAACAATGATTTTGGGGTTGATCAGGCGAAAGTCTTCCAGATGGAGTTTGAGAAACGCGGTGGAAAGGTTTTGTCCAGTGAAGGGTTCACTCAAGGGGCAACTGATTTCCGCGCCCAACTGTCGAAGATTCGGGTTCTGAATCCTGAAGCCGTTTTCATGCCGGCATACACTGAGGCTGGCTACATTCTTAAACAGGCACGGGAATTGGGCATTAAGGCACAGTTTATTGGGAGCGTGCCGTTTGAGAACCCTGACATTCTTAAAATTGCAGGAAAGACTGCTGAAGGGGTCATCTATCCGCACCACTTTGACCCTGACTCACCAGACCCGCTTGTGAGGGAATATCAGAGAAAGTATGTGAAAAAATATAGGCGAAAGTCGGAAGGCTTTGCTGCACTCGCTTACGATGGTATTCGTATTATCGCTGAGATGCTCACAAAGTGCGGCAACGACGCTACTTGTATCAAGGATGCTCTCTATAAGGTTAAGGATTTTCCCGGTGTGACCGGACCAACAAGTTTTGATGACCATGGAGATGTGGTGAAACCGATCGTAATTAAGACCGTGCGCAATAAAGCCTTTGTCCGCTACGAGGGCAATACCCAGTAGCGATGTCGGAGGTGAATAGTATGGCAGTTACCATGATGAGAAGTCGGTTTCAGCCGTTTACTAAAGGTCACTATGAGGCAATTAGGAGTTACTACCTTTACCGAAAGAATAAACCCGATTTGAATTTGCCCGAGAAACTTGTGCTTTGTATTATTCGAGACTTCGACACTGTGCGTATGGCGAGACCTCTGGTAGGAGACAAGTTGGTTACTGGCGCTGAAACCGAGGAGGAGCTGGCTTTGATCTTTCGTCACCTCGACTTTTTCAACCCTTTTTCAGCTTATGAAGTTATCGGGCAGGTTCAGCATTCCCTCCATTGTTTTGCTACTGAGGACGAGTTGACTTATCAAGACCCTGATTATGAGAAATTTGTGGACGGCATTATGACAGTGCTATGCCCACTAAAATTTGGAGAACTGTTGGAGGCAGTAAGGAAGGAGAATTTTGCGCCAAGACACTTGGAGCGTCACGTAAATAATGTCCGGAACCGGGTTATGGAAGTGCTTCAGCGAGAGACTATTGAATCCAGTTTACAGGGGAAACTTAATAATGCTTTCGAAGAGTCCAAAGTGGAGCTTATGAACAATGTGCTTAATACTTGGGCACGATTCATAAGGGACCTACTGCCCGAAGAACCATATAGTCAAGTCTACTGGTTAATGCCGATCTTTGACCAGGAGGACCTGAATGATTTTAACATGCTGAAAAGTTCGCAAATGAATTTCTCAGCATACTACATCATCATGGACGGATACAAATATGACTGCATCCCAGATTTGCTGGGTAGAGGTCACGTAGGATTGTATGGTTTCTTTATGCAATACATCCTACTCCTTTTAGTGGAAGAAGAAGTGATCGCCACGTTGAAAGTGGTTCCGGCGGGAGGGTGGAGCGCAAGCATCAACGCGCAAGAGAAAGCATTACGTAAATTGTTGTGCTCTCACTGCCTCGACCAATATCAAATGAAGGTGAGGAATAAACTTGGGTTTGTGAGTCAGATATGGCGTCAACTCCGACCCGAGGATAGGGCAAGTTTGATAAATTCTCTGAACGCTTGGGACGAAAAGTATGTGTCGCAGCTCCGGGATATTAGCCCTGAACCATACCACACCCTCATTGCTCTCGTGAATTTTCTGGTAAAGTCTCGGGGGTCTCTGTTTAAAAACGTTGTGGAACAAATCCTTTACCCAGATCCAGACTCCCTCGAAAATTTGGATAACCAGTTCGAAATACCTCTTAAAACTATGAGTGGCAACATTGTGGGGTGGCTTGAAGCCGCCATCGACGGGTGGCTAAAAAAACAACAAGAAGGGAAGAAGTTAACGAATGGCGAAAGGAGAGCACTCGCAAGAGTGAAACAGTTAGCCGAAGAGGTCAAAAAAGAAGAAAAGGAAAAACCAAGATTTGAAGAGGAGATAAGGAAATACTCAGATGATTTTCGCGAGTTGGCAAAAGCGGTGCGCGACCTGCAAGTGGAGAATATGAATAAATTTACTACAGAAATCGAGGAAAAGCTCAATCTTAGGCGTAGATGGAGCTTCTGCTTCTGGAGGAGGCGTTCATGATGAAGTGGCTGATAATGCGTGGGGCGAGATTTTACGACATAATAGGCATATTGCTATTGTCGCTTAGTGTAGAATCGCTTATGAATGGTGTCTCTCGAGTAAGGAATGGATATGCTTCTCTATTGTGCTTTGTGGCAACTGTGCTTTGGATTATCGCAGGACGGCTCGTTTTAGAAGTGGTCTATGATTTGCAGGTTTATGAGGAGAGATGTGTCCAGGAGAGCATTCTTGATCCTGAAGAAGTTTGGAAACGCATAGTGGAATATCAAGGGCACATACAGATAACCAAAAAAGTAGTATGGGCTTTTGTCTTTTCCCTGTCGGCAATCAGTGCGCTTATTGTAGCCAATTTGCTCACCAAGTCATAGAGATGGAGGTGTGAAGTGATGCAATATCATGTAGACTACGCAGCTTCAAATGCCGAGGAATGGGTTACTTGCCGTCGTCTGGGCATGTTGCATGAACGAGTGACGGCGGTTGGTCCAGAGCTTACACTATTCAATTTCCTTTCCTTTATGCGCTGGGACTATCTTCGGCGGCATTTGACGGATGGTTTGCAGCACATCATGGCACGCGCAGGGATTGCGGAGCCTCAATGCCCCAAGTTACCCGAATCTGTGCTTGCAGAGTTTCGCCGTATCATGGAATCTGAAGGCATTGATTGGGGTGATTGGAAATTTCATCTCAACTACCGCATCCACTTAAACCGCAGTTCGTCAGAAGCCGACTTTGACCTGTTCTTCAAACTTGTTCCCATGGCAAAAGAAACTGAGGCAACGCTGCGGCGCATCATTCTTGAAGGCGTGGAGACAGATGATGACAGGAATGGAACTGTGGAACGCCGATTTTATGATTTGAGCATCTTGCCTTTGAACCTCCTTTTAGGAGACGCTGTAATCGTTTACTTCATTCCGCCCGCTGACTACCTTGAGCCGCACCCGACGAAGAAGGCAGACCCATATGGTATCATTCGTGGACGTTCACGCGCTAAATCAGCCAAAGGCGCACCGACAGCAGTTATTGAGGAGAATACGAAACTTATTCTTGGTGCTCATAAATTTAGCCATACGCTCTTACTGAACATCGACTTCTATTGCCCTGTTGGGTGTTCTGACTGCTACAAGACTCGGATGGGGACGCGAGAGTACCTTGACCCTGAACTCATTGAGGCAGGGATTAGGCCCAAGATTTATCGCCATCCTGAACTCGGAGAATTAAATCCGCCGACCAGGAGTCAGGTCACGGAGCAGGCAAAGCGCACGGTGCGCTGGATGAACGAAGACCCAAGAGGACAACAGGTTTACGATGTCATCGTCAGTGGTGGCGAGCCACTATTAATGCCTAATGAAACAATCAAGGGTATCCTTAACGAGTTTCAGAATGCTAAGAACCTGCGTATCTTTCGTATCTGCACAGGGGCACTGTTTTTAGGGCTACCCTTCCGCATTGACGACGAGTTGCTGGACATGTTGAAGGATTTCTCGGAAGCAACCGGGGTGCGAGTGACCATTCAAGCACACTTAGGTAACCATCACATGATTTCGCCTGAGGCGCTTATAGCAGTGCAGAAAATTCGCCAGCGCGGCATCCCTATTTATTCTCAAATTCCCATCAAAAATGGAGTGAACTTCTTCCTGGATGACCTTGAGAAGACCATGGAATACTTGGTTGAACTGGGGCGGCGACAGGTGCTGATAGGGGTGGAACCTTACATGTTCATCGTAGATATGCATCCCAGCACCAATGCCTACTATGTGCCGATTGAACCATTAATGCAAGTGTGGGGGATGTTGGTGGAAAGTCATGACTATCCTGGCTTGGAAAGACCAAGGACGCTAAGTGTGTTGTTTGAGGGTGGTAACATTATCCTGTCTGGGCACACACTGTTCTCGGCAAAGAAGGAAGTGGACAAGGAAAATGACCGAGTTATTTACCATATACCTCGCGTCGGCGCTCTAACCGGTTGGGAACCCCAGATTGCCGAAGTTTTCGAGTATGATGAACCACTAATTGAAGGCGTCAACGATGACCCTAAGAGTCTGGAGAAGTTAAGAACCCGGTGGGAAAGGATGACTGCACGAGGTGAACAAGGAGATAGTTACTAAGAACGAAGAATCCACCACTACTTCTGACCCTTTTGCTCGTGGGGTGTAAAACCATGCAATTCGTTCTCAACGGTCTCATTGCTGGCAGCATTTACGCTCTTGTTGCCCTTTCCTTCGCCCTCATTTACATTCCCACTCGCTTTTTCCACTTCGCGCACGGTGCAGTGTTCGCGTGGGGCGCTTATTTTGGCTATGTTTGCTCTGTGCTATTGAGGTTGCCTTTGTGGGTGGCATTTCCGTTGGCAGTGGGAATGACGGCGATGTTAGGGGTAGGATTGGAGGTGGGGATTTATCACCCGCTGCGACGACGAGGGGCAACAGGGCTAGTTCTGCTTTTGGCGTCATTGGGGCTTTATGCGGTGCTGCAAAACTTGATTTCGCTGTTGTTTGGGGACGAGACGAAGAGCCTGCGGACAGGGGAGGTAGCGGAAGGGATTGCCCTTTTCGGAGCGCGCATCACGCCGATTCAACTCTGGACTATTTTTGCCTCTCTTGCATCCTTTGTGTTTGTCTGGGCAATCCTCAAGTTCACCAAGTTCGGCAAATCGCTGCGGGCGGTGGCGAGTGACCCAGAACTTGCACTGGTGCATGGTGTGGACAGTGGCCGCGTCGTTCTTGGTGCGTTTGCGCTTGGCTCGGGCTTGGCAGGGTTGGCAGCGATTTTGGTCGCGTTAGATGTGGATATGACGCCGACAATGGGACTGAACGCCTTGATGATGGGCATCGTCGCCATGATTGTTGGTGGCATTGGCAGTGTGCCGGGAACGATGTTGGGCGGGTTGCTGTTAGGGTTAGCCCAGCATTTGGGTGTGTGGAAGATTGGAAGTGAATGGCAGGACGCTATCGCCTTTGCTATTCTTCTTTTGTTCCTGTTGCTGCGACCACAGGGGTTTTTCGGACGAAGGGTGAGGAAGGTGGAGGTGTAATGGAATACCTGCTGCACATCTTCATTCTCATCGGCATTTACATCATTGCAGCAGCGTCGCTGAACCTGGTGGCAGGCTATGCAGGGCTGCTTTCAGTGGCGCACGCAGCGTTTTATGGCGTGGGTGCGTATGTGGTGGCTCTGATGGGGTTAAAACTCGGAGTGTCCTTTTGGGTAAGCCTGCCGTGCGCCATGCTGGCAGCCGCCTTGCTGGGAGCCGTTGTGGCTATGCCCTCACTGCGCCTGCACGATGATTACTTCGTGCTTGCTACCTTCGGTCTACAGGTGATTGCGACCAGCGTGATGAATAACTTGGTGGAGTTCACAGGCGGACCGTTGGGTTTGCCGGGCATTCCACAGCCGACTTTGTTCGGCATTACATTGAGCGCCCACTGGCAGATGCTTTTGCTGGTCTGGATGTTGGCAGCGTTGAGTTTCTGGGTGTTGTGCCGGCTGGTGCGCGCTCCGTTTGGGCGGGTGCTGCGGGCTATTCGGGAAGACGAAGTGTTCACCCAGTCGTTCGGGAAATCGGTAACAGGATTCAAGGTCAAGGCGTTTGTGATCAGCGCCGCGCTGGCAGCCGTGGCGGGTAGTCTCCACGCAGTCTATATCACCTTCATTGACCCGACAAGTTTTACCGTTCAAGAAAGCATCTTCATGCTCGCCATCGTCATCGTGGGTGGAGCGGGGAATTTGTGGGGTTCGGTCATCGGTGCGGTCGTGCTGGTCGCCTTGCCAGAATTGTTACGGTTCGTAGGACTTCCGTCTGCGATTGCTGCGAATGTGAGGCAAATTCTTTATGGCAGTCTGCTGGTAGTGATGATGCTTTGGCGTCCGCAGGGACTATTGGGAGAATACAGGTTTGATTAGAAATGCTGAGGTGGAGAAGACCACATAGATCGTGGATGTCTTTCTCCACTACCCAATAGGCAACGATCTCAATGAGCCTAATGAACACGGTGAAGGATGATGAACGAAGTCATACTTGAATGTCGCAATCTAATCAAAACCTTTGACGGCATTCGGGCGGTGGACGGTGTATCGCTTACCGTTGCGCCACAGCAAATCGTCGCCATCATCGGTCCCAATGGCGCTGGGAAAACGACTTTGTTTAACCTTATCACAGGATTTCTCACGCCTGACGCTGGGTCTATTTATTTCAAAGGACGCAATATCACCAAATTGCCACCAAACAAAATAGCACAGCTTGGTCTCGCCCGCACCTTTCAAGACCTTCGCTTAATCCATCGACTCACCGTCTTGGAAAATGTGCTTCTTGCCAGACCAAACCCGTTGGGTGAAACTTGGTATGGGGCGATATTTGCCCGCTGGCAGAAGAGTGAGTTAAAAGAAAGAGAGATAGCGATGCAATGGCTTCAATTTGTTGGGCTTGCAAGTCAAGCCAACGAACTGGCTGGCGCTCTTTCCTACGGGCAACAGAAGTTGCTTACCCTTGCTTGTTGCTTGGCTTTCGGTGCTGACTTGCTCCTTTTGGATGAACCCGTGTCAGGAGTTGCGCCGGCGACTATTGAACAATTGGTGGATTACATAAGGCAGTTACCAAAGATGGGCAAAACGGTGGTGTTCATTGAGCATAACCTTGAGGTAGTGAAACAACTGGTTGATTGGGTAGTGGTAATGGATGAAGGTAAGGTCATCTCGGAGGGCAAATGGGATGTTGTGTCGCAAGATGCCAAAGTGCTGGAGGCGTATCTGGCATGAAGGAAACATCATCCGCGAATGGACAGAAGTTAGTGCCAACGGGAGAGGATAAAACCCTACTGCGTGTAGAGGGTTTGCGGTCAGGCTACGGGCAGAAGCAAGTGCTTAACGGTGTTTCGCTCCATGTGAACGAGGGCGAAATTGTGGCGCTGTTGGGCCCGAATGGAGCAGGTAAGTCTACTGTGCTTAAGACCATTTTCGGATTGTTGCGGGCGTGGGAAGGTGTGGTCATGTGGAACGGCGTCGCAATTCAAAACCGCCGACCTGCCCAGAATGTCCGAGACGGGTTAGCCTATGTGCCTCAGGGGAGTCGGGTGTTTGCAGATTTGACGGTTCAGGAGAACTTAGAAGTAGGCGGGTTCATTTTGCGGGATAGGCGACAAATACAGGAGCGCATGGAGCAGGTGTTTCGTCTGTTTCCCATCTTAGCCAAGCGGCGTCAGCAGTTGGCTGGAAAGTTATCGGGTGGGGAACGGCAAATGCTGGCATTGGGGAAAGCGCTGATGACTCAACCGCGCCTTTTGCTGTTAGACGAGCCGTCGTTGGGTTTAGCGCCACAAGTGACGCGGGAAGCCCTGAATGTTATCAGACAGTTGAACTCCGAATTAGGCACAGCGATTTTGCTGGTGGAGCAGAATGTCCGCGAAGCCCTAACTATTGCCCATCGGGTCTATGTGTTGCGGATAGGGGAGGTAGTTTTGGAAGCACGCCCTCACGATTTGACCTTAGACATCCTACGCAGCGCCTTCCTCGGTAGGACTTAGGGGTCAGTAGGGCTGACAGTGACTTGTCAACATGATAATGTTTATGCAACAAGTGTCAGTGTTGAAAAAGAAAGGTTCCTGGTCATGTATAGCGCAGAGGCAGGGATGAGGGACAAGGGATAAAAACTGGGAGAGTTGCTGGGTCTCCAAAATTTCAGTTCAGTCAAACTTCTTCCAGCGGTTCATCCCTTTCACCCTCTCTTCGCTGCCTCGTTTCCTGTTCCAGTCGCTCCAGAAGTTCACGCAAGAGTTGACCGAAAGCAGCAGCCATTTCTGCCTCGCTACCGAGTTCCTCCTCAAGGAACTGCTGGGCAGTTTTTTCACCTGCAGCGATGGCTTTTAATTTGGGCGCATACTCCTCAACCGTCTTGACCACTACGAGGATGCAGTGCTGAAATTGCTCGTAGGAAAGGTCGTTCTCGTCAATGGGGACATCCACAGAGAACCTAACTTCTCCGTCTCTTGGGTCGTAAGCGAATTTACCCAAGATGAGTTGAGAGGGATTGTCGTTAGGCTTGTGCCTGTTCTTTTCCTCATCTTCATCACTTTGTAAATCATTATAACGCACTTCTCGAACACTCTCAGGGTGATGCCGAGCCGCTTCCTGCCTTGCTGGTCGTTGATGAGGATGATCGGGTCTCCGAGCGGGTTGGTGCTGAAGACGATCAAGGCGGGTTTGTTCGGTGGCGCTATTCGATACGCTGATTTGACCTGGGCGAACTACAACCCAACCGTCGTCCCTTCGTGGCGACGCTACTCTGCGCAGCGTCCAACCGTCTCGCTTGATACCCGCAAGCACACAAGTCGCTTTGGTAACCGATCCCGAAAGCTTTCTCGAACGCGTGTTGTAGAACCTTGGCGTCATGATGGGAGATTGAGTTGCCTTTCCCGCTATCCGCAAAGACGAGCATAATCAAAGGCGTCGTATTCTAGCCTGTTGGGAAAAATCTTGCTCACGGCTTTCACCTCCATTGCAAGACCCTTTCACCTGCCTCCCTTCGCCGCTATAATTGTTTACGCAACAATGCCTTAGCACAATCTGGAGGAGCACATAGAGGTGAAGGGGAAGTGGACACACTGGATGGAAAAGCAATCCACTTCTTCCCTGGAAGGGTTGTGCAGAAAGACTTGGTTAACTCGTTGAAAGGGCAGATGAATGTGCCTGCCTATGTGCTGGAATACTTGTTGGGCAAGTATTGCGCTTCCGATGATGAGCAAGTAGTTGCAGCAGGTTTGCAAGAGGTCAAGCGAATTCTGACTGAAAACTATGTCCGTCCCGACCAAGCAGAGTTGTTCAAGGCAAAAGTAAGGGAAAAGGGAAGCCATAGGGTTATCGACAAAGTTAAGGTGCGGTTGGTTGAGACGGAGAACAAGTATTGGGCAAGCCT
>Ga0079995_1056129_pt1 | contig 14504 bp, 9 predicted proteins | sample FaiFalFF_MnMetaG_2_FD_69198 | JGI IMG/M metagenome (GOLD analysis project Ga0079995, IMG submission 69198) | Freshwater microbial communities from Yellowstone National Park, Wyoming, USA - Fairy Falls C (FF_Mn_C) (SPADES assembly) (version 4) | ecosystem: Environmental > Aquatic > Freshwater >...
TACAGAAAAAACAGGGACTTTTAAATTCTTTAGAATATTTAACTGTAAATTAGGGTCTTGCTTTAATCTATTTTCATTAGCAGCTAAATACACTTTAACCGGAATTCCTCTTAAAAACAAATGCCTTGCAATAACCATCCCATCCCCACCATTATTGCCACTACCACAAATCACAACCACACCTTTCCTAGCTAACTCTAAATAATTATTATAAATAACCTCTAAAACTGCTAATCCCGCGTTCTCCATCAATATACTCGAAGGAATCTTAAATTTATCAATAGTTTCCTTATCTATTTCTTGCATCTGTTTCCTATTTACAACTTTCATATTTAGTAATTACCTCCTTGATATAAAACTCTCTAAAAATATTTTCTCTTAAGTTTTCTCTTAAATTCTTAACCACAACCTTTATTATATTTTATTATTTTATTTAAAAAAAAAATATCCTTTGAAAAATAAAACAAAAAAACAAATAATTAAAACATAAAAATATAATGTAAAAAAAATGTAAATTTTTACAAAAAACACTTTAATTTATAAAAATTTGAATATATAAAAAATAGAATAAGATAAAAAAATAAAAAGGAGGGGATAAATCATGTCAATACCCCCACAATTATTACAAATAGGTGCACAAGTTCTATTATCAGGAATCCAAAGCGGTATCCAACAAGTAAATCAAAACTACCAACAAGCCTTAGAAGCTAAAAAACAAATACAGGATATATACATGCAAGAACTACAAAAAGATAAAGAAGCTAAAAAACAATTATTCGATAAATTAACAGAATCTAAAAGAGAAGAAGCTCAAAAAGCACAAGAGAGCTTTGGTAGCGCCTGGAAAAAAGCACTAGATGCTAGTAGTGACTCCCAAGCCCAAAATGAATAATTAAATTCAATTATTTATATCTAAAAAAATTAAAAATAATTAATAATAAAATAAAAAAAATAAAAGGGAGGTAATTCAACCTCCCTTCTTTATTCTTTTATTTTATTCTTTACTTCTTCATTAATTATCTAACTAATTTACTTCTCTATTTCTTTATATTTAAAACTTTGTAGGATCCTTTACTTTCATATTTCTATCAGTATCAAATCTCTTATATTGAATACTTTCTTCAATCTTAGGTAAATCCATCATAACTACAGGAGTTATAGCTATAATTAATTCTATGATTTCCTTTTGTTTTGATTTTACTCTAAAGAATTCACCTATTATTGGAATATCACCTAATAAAGGTATTTTATTAAATGAATTAGCTTCTCTTTCCCTAAATAATCCACCTATTAGCACTGTATCTCCTTGCTTAACTCTTACTGTAGTTTGAGCATTCCTTGTTATAATTCTAGGAAATTGAGTACCAGTTATTATTTCACCGACTTCTGAAACTTGAGGTTGTAAATTCATAGTAACATACCCATCAGGTGAAATCTCAGGAGTAACATTTAATATAATACCTACGTTAATATAATTAGCTTGAGGCTGACCAGTTCTATAATCAGTATAAATCAATGGGAATTGTTCCCCTATTTGAATATTAGCTTGTTGCTTATTTTGAGTCATAATATAAGGAGCAGCTAATATTCTTACATACCCCTGATTAACTAAATAATTCAACGTAGCCTGGAATTGAAGCATAGTTCTCGTAAATAATTGTATCCCTAAATAATCAGAAGGCCCCGTTTGAATAGCACCTGTTTGATCTTTCTTCCCTTCCTGTAAAGTAACACCTGCAGTTTGATTCCAGTTAACCCCTAAAGTTTTAGAAGCTCCTTCAGAAGCAGCTAATACATGTAATCTTAGAGCCACTTGAGGCATTGGAACATCTACTGCTTTTACAAATGATTTTACTGTATCAATTATATCAGGAGTAGCAGTAACTATTAAAGAATTCATTCGTTGATCTATAGCAATAGCTTCTCTAGGTACTAATCCACCCATCATACTTACTACTTCTTGAGCTTGAGCATAATTTAATCTAATTACCTCAGTAGTTGGAGGAGTTACTGGTGGTGGTGGAGGTGGCGGAACATCTAACTGACCTACTAAATTCTTTATTTCTCTAATAGTTTCAACAGGAGCTTTTATTAATAAACTATTAGTTTTCTCAACAACTTGAACTGTAGCTTCAGGATAAGAAGATTTAATAACTGGTTCTACCTCTTTAGCAGAAGCGTTTTCTAAATTAATAACTTGAGTCTTCATAGGACCCGAAACTTTAACATCCTGCTGAAATTGAGCTAACTTATCTTTAGGCGCAACATAAGCTATCCCATTTACTATCTTATAATCAAATCCATTAGATAACAATATCATCTTTAAAGCTTGCTCAGCTTCAACATTAACTAATTTAGTAGTTATCTTTTCTTGGTACTTTTGAACTTCAGGACTAAACAAAACATTCCATCCTAAATTATCAGCTATCAATCTAACAGTATCAACTAAAGTAGCATCAACTAAATCCAATGTTATTGTTTTTTTAGAAGAAATACTTACATTTTTAGTAGGCATTGATTTAGAAACAACAGTAGTTTTAGAAACAGTTTTAGAAGAAGTAACTTTAGAAGAAGTAACTTTAGGAGCCTTTACTTCTACTTTTGATTCCTCTTTTACTTCTTTCTTTGATTCTTCTTTTTTAGTAATTTCTTCCTTAGCATAAGTTTGTTCTTTTGAAGAAGATAAAACTATATAATTTCTAAGATTCTGCTTTTCAGAATATACAGTTTTAGGGCCTACAGGTTCAGGAGGATTCTTTTCTTTAATTTCAATAACAGTAAATCCTGAACTTTCAAATACCTTAAAATTAATTGCATCATAATTTAAATAAACTTTTAATAAAGAATCTTTTCCGTCTTCAGTAACTTCAACCTTAGCTACAGGACCACCAGGCATTAAATTTGCTTCAGTTTGAGATAAATCAATATTAGAATCTTTAAATCTAATAGTTAATAAATTACCTGATAAAACTGGTTTTGAAGCTCCTAAAGTATTAACGCTTATCTTAACCATACTATCTATCTCTTTTATTTCAACCTTAGAGATAGTACCAGCTAACGCTATATTAAATATTATTATAGCAGCTATAATATACTGAATTAATTTTTTCATTCTTTCACCTCCTTATTTTTTGTTTTTTACTTTTTATTTTTAGGTATAACTAACTTTTCAGATCCCATAATTAAAATTAAATTATTATCTTGAATATCAGTAATCTTATATCCTCCAACTACAGTACCTACACTAACTATATAACTTTTATTAGTAGGAGTATGTCTTAAAATAGCACGTCTGCCGTCAGAAGAAATAAGTACCCCTTCATAGGTAAACATACTAATAGATTCAGTAGCTAAATTAACATTAGCTGCTTGTTGAACATTTTGTTGGATATTTTGCTGTTCATTAATATTTGATTCTTCTTTTTTAATAATATTTTGATTATTAGAAGCCAATTCAGTAGCTTGTTTTTTATTCTTTAATAATTCTATTCCCTTAATAGATTTAGGAATAAAAGGATCTACAAAATCTTTATCTTCTCTATTACTAGGAATAATAACTTTCTCAGCTAATCTCTTTTTTATAGAATCTATATTCTTTAATTCAGGAGGAATATCTACATTAGCACCTTCCTCAATTTTAATATCCTTCGTTAAATCACCTGGTGACTGAATTTTTTCAGGACTTATACAACTACTTAAATAAAATAAACTAAAAACCAATCCACTTAATAAAAATCCTTTAAATAATATTTTAGTATTTATTTTCACAAAAATCACCTACCTTGAATTTCTATAGTTTCAAGAGTTAAACTAACACTTAATACAGGAGATTTACCTACTTGCACATTAGAAGGAGAAAAAGAAACAGTTTTAATTCTAACTAAATTACCAACTTTATTTTGATCAGATAATTGCCTTAAAAAATAAATAATAGTAGAATACTTACCAGTTAAAGACATAGTTATTTCAGTAGATTTAATACTTATTCCTGCCATATTCTCACTACCACCAATAGTTCTACTACCAATGCTTCCAAAATTTATATTAGATAATTTAAAATCCTTGTCCTTAGTTTGCTCTCTAACTTGATTTATAATTTTTTCTATATTTTTCAAAGTTAAAGATATAAATCCTTGTTTCTGATTAGAAGAAGTAGATACCTGTAAAACCCTATTTAATTCTTCATACTTATTTAAAATATCCTGTACCTCATTAAATCTCTTTTTTATATTCTCCACATTATTTTTATAATTTTTTAGATCATTAAGACTATTTTCCCACTCAGCTTTATTTTTAATGATTGGAGCATAATTATACTGCCAACTTAAAAAACCCGCTAAAAATACTACTATTGTTAAAATTAATATTCTCACTGCTATATTCATCTATATCATACCCCCTAATACCATCTTCTATTTTAAATTTTTATAATAAGTTTCAAAAATATTTTGATTATAATCAAAAGATAAATCTATATTAAAATTAGCAACAGTTTCACCTTCTTTTTCAGTTAAAGAAATAGCACTAACCTTAGGATCTTTAAAAACCACAGAATTACTCATATTATCTATTAACTTAGAAACATTTTGAAGTACTTTTTCTCTTTCACCTACAATATTTACTCCAAAATTCATTGTTTTAGCATCAAAATTTACACTTAAATTACTAATCCAAGCTTCACTTGGTAAAATATGAGGATACTCCACTAAAATAAATCGCTGAAAAATTACTTCATTTAATATTGTCTTTAAATTATCTAATTGATTATAAATAACTTTAATTCTATTAATAGTATCGCTAATTTTTTTGGGATAATCTTTATAAGCAATTATCTCTTTCTTTATACTCTCTGTTTCTTCCTTAGTTTTTTCGATTTTAGCTAATTCAGAATTAGCTATAAAATAAGGAATTGCCCACACTATAGCTCCTATTATTATAGTAAAAACTATAAATAAAATATCATTAATATAATTAGGTTTCTTTTGTTCACCTACATCTATAACTATTCCCACCTTCTTATCACCTCCTACTTTTTATTTTATCAAACTTTCCTTTGTTGACCATGCCCAATTGCTAACCCCAAAGCATTTACATATATAACCAAATTTTCAATAAATTCATTTTCATATTTTTTATCCACTTTAATTACATTCTTTAAATATTCATAATTAACTCTTTCTACATTAAATTCTAATTCCCTTTTTAGATAAACATCAAAATTCTTAATTCTAGAAAGTCCACCAATAATGTATATCTCATTAAAATCAACTGAATATCTACTTTTATAAGTACTAATAGTTCTTTTTACTTCTTTTATTATACTTTCAAAATGTTTAATAAAAATATTCTGATATTTAGCATCATCAATAGATAAACTATTAATTGTATTTAATAATTCCTCTTTAGATATAGCTAAAGTTTCTACGAATTTTTTAATCAAATCTTCAGCTCCTATCTTAAGATTTCTTAATAATTTCATCTTACCATCCTGAAAAACAGTAATCTTAGTAGAAACGGCTCCAAAATCTATTAACATATTAGTAGTAGAATTAAAACTACCTTTATAATTAATTCCTTCTAATAATCTCCAAGCTCCCAATAAATCAAATTCCACCGCAACCTTCTGTAAATTAGAATTCTTAATAATATCCTCAACTATCACCACTTCTTCTAATAACAGCGATATTAAAAGCAATTCCATCTTATTTTGATCATATGGTAAAGATTGATTTAGAACAATCAAATCATATTTAGCTTTATCAATACCATAAGGTATATACTTACTAACTATTTCTTCTTTATCTTTTTCTAAATCCTTTTTAGATCTTTGAGTTTCCTCAATTGTCCTAACTATAACATTCGGCCCAGATATACAAGCAATAGTTTTAGTTAATGCCCTATCTATTTTATGTTCATCCAAAGATTTGACAACTGTGTCTTGAATTAAAGTAGGATCATCTAATTTATCTATCCTAACATTACCAACAAAATTAACTTTAGCATTAGCTAATACTCTATCATTATCTGTCCATTTACTATCAGCTATAACAAACTTAATTAAGTGATTACCTATATCTAATCCTAAATTATGCTCTTTCTTTTTAAATATGAAATCTAAGAACATATTTCTTACCTACTTAATTCATCCAATATATTCTTTTTATTATTTTATTCTTAATCAATTAAATCTCTTTAAAAAACTTTATACATTTTTTTTATTTTCTAAAAATAAAAAAAATCCTCCTAAAAAAATAGCTAAAAAATTAGGGAACCATAATATAAAAATAAACCCCTTATTAGCTAAAACTTGACTTAACATCAAAAATACATAATAAAAAAAAGCTACTAAAATAGTAACAGTAATACCCATATAATTACTGCCTCTTAAAGGAACTATAGAAAAATTAAAAACTAAAAAAAATAAAAAAAATGAACTTAAAGGAAAAATAAATTTTAAATTAATCTTTACTAACAAATCCTTTTTTAATTCATTACTAATCTCATTATTTTGATTATCATTACTTTTTATTTTTTTTAATTGATAATAAAGATCAAATAAATTTAATTCTTCCCTATGTTTCCTTCTTAATTTTTTATTAACTAAATAAGAACTAAATAAATTATACGTAATTTTACTTAAATAAACTTCTTTATCTAAATTTCCATTAGAATAAACCTTTACATGAACATCATATAAAATCCATAAGTTATCAGAAATTAATTTAGCACTCTTAGCCTCAATATATTCTATAATATCCCTTTTTTTTCTATCTACCTTTATTATAACAATATCATTCATAAAATTTAAATCAGCAATATATTTCAAAGCGTAAATATATTGATAAAAGTCAATAAAATCAATCCTAATAGAAAAATTTTCTACTGTTCCCTTATACTCTCCAGTCTCTTCCTTCTTTAAATTATAGTAAATATCGAACCCCTTTTTAATTAATTTATAAGAAAAACTTTCATTAAAAACTAAATGAAACATAGAAATTAAAAATACTAAAACTAATAATCTAAAAAATAAAAAAAAATTAGGTATTCCAAAACTATTAAATGCAACAATCTCAAAATTAGAACTTAACCTACCTATAAAACTAACAGTTCCAAAAACTATAGCTAACGGAATAGTATAATTAAAATAAAGAGGAGTCATATAAATAAGATATTCAATAACTCCCAAAAAAGAAATTTTACCATTAACCACCCATTTAACCAAATCATATATCTGACTAACTAAAATTATTAAAAAATTAAAAATAATAAAACCTAAAAATACACTATAAATAAAACCTTTATATATATACCTATCAAATACTTTCATAAATAATTAAATAATTATTTAAAATAAACTCCATCTTTTAAAAATAAATCAAAATTAGATAATTTAACAAAAACTTTTTCCTTTAATTCATAATACAATTCATTAACAACTTCAATGGGCTTTTTAATTCCCTCTTCAATCAAATCTATCTTTTTCTGTAAATCTCTTGTTCTTTCTTCATTAACTAAATCCCAAAACTCATTTTTTAATTTCTCATTAACTAAAATCCCTTTTCTCATTGGAATAATTTTGTTATACTTTTCAATAATATATCCCCTTAAAAATAATCGAGAAATTATATGAGCATAAGTAGAAGGTCGCCCTATTTCTCTATCCCTCATTAACTTTATTATATCAGATTGAGAATATAAACTAACTGCAGGTTTCTTGATATTCCTAACTTCAACATTATAAATCCCTTCAGAAATAACTTCACTTTTTTGAGATATGTAAGGAAAAATATTAGGACCGATAATATCAACAACTCTATCTTGGTATAAAATAGTCTCTTCCTTTTCATTAAATAATGTAAATTTATAAGTATAAATAACTAATTTAGTAGATTTAGTAAAAGCATTTAAAAACCTTTTATATATCATATCATACAACCTAAAAGCTTGAAAAGGTAATTTATCTTGATAAAACATTTTTATATCTTCAACATTTAAAGGTTTTGTAATTCTAATAGCTTCATGTGCATGTGATGTATTATCAAAATTTCTATAAACAAATTCTAAATTATTCTTAGCTAAAATTTCTTTTACAATTTCAATTCCTAAATTAGAAACCCTATAACTATCAGTTCTATGGTAAGTTATTAAGCCATTTTCAAATAATTTTTGTAACAAATTCATAGTTTCATTAGAAGACAATTTTAAAACTGAATTAGCAAAAGATAAAATATCAGGAGTATTAAAAGGTGGTAATACTATTTCCTTCTCTGTTTTATCAATTATTTCAACTTTTAAGTTAGCTCTACCTTTTATCTTACAATCAATAAACTGCAAATTACCAATATTCATCTCATTAACTATCGCAAAGTTCTTTTTATTAGTATATTCCTTATATCTAGAAACAATCCAATTAAGTACAGGAGATTGTACCCTTCCTGCACTTAAGTTTCTATCATCAAAACTCTCTCTTAAAAAACTACTTAAACTAAATCCTATCCATCTATCCTCTATTCTTCTAACCAATTGACTATTTACCATATTAAAATCAATACCTTTCAAATTATTCAGAGCATTAATAACAGCTTTTTTAGTTATTTCATTAAAAGTTATTCTATAAAAAACTCTAGGATTTAATAACTTATAAATATCAAAAGAAATTTTCTCTCCCTCACTATCAGGATCAGTAGCCAATATAACACCATCTACCAAATAACTAATTACTTTTAATTTTTCTAAATACTTAAAAGTACTAAAAGTATTATTACTTCCACAATAAATACATACCTCTTTCTTAGAAGCAAATGATTTATTACAACTTCTACATCTTTTTATAGAACTATAAATTAAAGAACATTTAGTTATTTCATTATTATCAAATTCAACAATAACATTATATAAATTCAATTTTGTTTTACCATTATTATCATTATCTTTAAAGAAATCGTTCTCATCTAAACTTAATTCAACAACATGCCCTACAGAAGGTACAATAATCAAAATCCCAATAGGAGAAAAAACTTCATAACCATTAAAAACATCTATTTTAATAACAGAAGGGATCCCAAACATACTAGCAATCTGCTTAGCTTTAGTAGGGCTTTCCACTATCATCAAATAACTTTTAAAATCAATTACTACGCTATTATCAAAATCTTTATTATTATTATTAAAATATTTACTTCTGCTTTCATCTACCTGAAACTTTAATTCATTTAGAATACTTAATTCATTATCATTACTAAAATCACTTTCTTTGATTTCAAAATTATTAAAATAAGCTAATTTTTTAAATGGTTCTAAAAATACCTCGTTATCAAATATAAAACTAACTCCTTTTGTAATTCCATTAGGAGTTATTCTAGAACACCTACCAGAAGCCTGTAAATAAGCCTTTATATCAATAGTATATAAAACCTTATCAATAATAACAAAAGAGCCAATAACTAAGTCTTTATCCATATTTTTTATATATTCTTTAATCCGTTCTAAAGAAACCATCCTCTTTTTAAAAAACAAATTTGATAAAAATTTCTGAATAGGATAAAGATTTCTATAATTATCTAAATTATTCAAATCAATTTTCCTTTTAGGAATCCCCCAAAATACTACATATCTTATTTTATAAGGCAAATCCAACCCCCTAGTTAATATACTATAAGGAGAAGCTACACCTATTAAATAATTAACATTTTCAATATCTTTCTCTAAATCTTGAATTAAATTATATTCTCCTTCTATATAATCCTCACTATTATTAAATTCATTTTTTTCCAAATTCAAATCCGAGTCAAAATCCTCTAAATCATTAGTAAAATCATCATTAGTAAAATCCTCTTTTAATAACTCTTCTTCTATAAAATCATTTAAATCATTTAAATCATTTTCATATATATCCACAAGTTTATCAATATATTTTGTAGTTTTTGAAGTAATAACCTTAGAATTAGGGATAATTTTTTCTAATTCAAAAGCATTTTCCAAAGAATTAGTAAAAATAATAGCTCCAGGGCCCATTTTTTCCAATATAAACAATAATTTATTAATATCTCCATCTTTTACAAATATATCCTCTATGTTCCTAACAAAATTAATACTACTCCCAACATCAAATTTTAATAACTTACTAAATAATATAGTATTTAACCCTCTTCTTAAAGTAGCAGAAGAAATAATAAGGATATTTTTAGGATAATTATTTAATTTAATTTTTTGCTCATCAGTTAAATTAAAGTCCCTATTTTTTACCTCCTTAATAAAATCCTGATCAAAGCCTAAAAGCATTAAAATCCTATCAGTATTTTTTGAACTTTTAGAAACACTGTCTAAATCATCTACAAAAATTATATTAAAAACATTATTTTTTAACAACTCAAAATTTCTAGCTAAAAAATTATTTGTAATAACTAAAAATAAATAATTACCTTGCTCTATTTTAGATACTACTTCATCTTTTATAGACTTCTTTTGATCAGATAAAAAAAATAGAAACTTATCTTCCACTAATTCCCTATTATATTTATTTTTTATATAATCCCTAATTTTATGTAAATGATTTTGAAAAATACTAAAAGCCTGTTTTACTAGTAATTGAGTAGGAAAAATAAGTAAACATTTCTTATCTTTAACAATCGAAAAATACAAAGTTAAAAATATTCCTAAAACGGTTTTTCCTGTACCTGTAGGAGCTTGAAAAGAAAAAGACATTCCTAAAAATACACGTTTAACATATGTCCTTTGAATAGATTTTAATTTATATCCGAAACAATTTTCAAAAAAATCCTCAAATTCTCTAACTTCTTTATCAATAGAATTAAAATCAATAGTATCTTTTATCTCTTCATTATATAAAACATCAATCATAATTTTAAAACCTTATATACCAAAAATTTTTACTACTTATAATTTATTTATATATTAATTAAAAAAATCTTTCTTAAATTTTTCATAACTTTTATTAATAATACTTAATCTTATTTTTTTTAGCAATTCATTATAAAAATATAGATTATGAATAGTTAATAAAGTCATAGCAGAAATCTCATTAGCATTAAATAAATGATTTAAATAAGCTACACTATAATTCCTGCAAGTATAACAATTACAATTCTCATCTATAGGTAAATCATACTTTTTTATCTCTTTTCCTTTATAAATAGAAGCAGTTATATCTAATGTAAAATTATTCTTATAATTATCCTCATATTTCACAAAAACGGTTCCAGTTCTTGCATACCTTGTAGGAATTATACAATCAAAGGTATCTATTCCATGCTCAATAGCTATAAATATTTCATTAATAGTACCTATCCCTAAAAGATGCCTAGGTTTATCATCCGGAAAAGATAACCAATTCAATATTTCATATAAATCTTCCTTAGATCTCCCTAAGGATCCACCTATAGCGTAACCATCAAAATTTAGGGACAAAATTCTTTCTAAACTCCATTTCCTTAAATCATAATAATATCCACCTTGAACAATACCATACAAAAATCTTCTATATTCCTTATAATTATCCTTATTTTGAATAAAATACTTAAAAGATCTTTCAGTCCAATAAAAAGATCTAAAAGTAGATTCTTTAGTATATTCATAAGAAGCCAATGGAGAAGTACATTCATCTAAAGTTAACAATATATCAGATCCCAATTTTAATTGTATCTCAATAGAACTTTCAGGTGTTAATTTGAAAACTTTACCATCTAAATGACTTTTAAAAACAATTCCGTCCTCATTCATTAAAGCCAATTTTTCTTTATTATTTGATAACTTAGATAACCTATTACTAAGTAAATCAATATTTCTTTTTGAACTGTTAGGAAAAATATTAGCAATTTTTCCCACTCTATCTATTAAAGCTTGCCCTAAACTAAAAGCTTGAAATCCTCCACTATCTGTAAAAATAACACCTTTATAACTCATAAATTTATGTAAACCACCTAAATGATATATAATATCCTCTCCTGGTTGTAAATGTAAATGATAAGTATTACAAAAAATAGCTTGAATACCTAAATTTAAAACACTAACACTATCTAAAGCCTTAATAGAACCTAAAGTAGCAACAGGTATAAAATTAGGAGTTTCTAAAACACCACTATCAGTTATTATCTTACCTATTCTCATTAAGCCATCTTTATACTTTATTTTAAAAAAATCACTCATAAATCACGCATTTTCTGAATTTTTATTTACTACATTATTTTTATTTATTATATTTTTTATAAAGCTTAAGAAAATAATCAGAGTAATAAGGATTATAATAAACAAACTTTTTAACATTATAAATCTGAGCTAATACAGAATACATTTCAGTTTTAATAACATTAAAATCTTCTTCATCTTTTTTCGTTTTTACAATATAATAAGCTATATTATAAGCAGAATTAAGATCATCTAAATATAATAAAGACAAAACAATATAATAAACAGAAATAATATCAAATTTATCACTTTTACTAAATAAATTTATTGATTGCCTAAAATAAAATTGATTACTCACATTTTTAATTTTTAAATAATACTTTCCCAAAATATAACTAACAATGCCCCCCTTTATATAAATAGTTTTGTCATCAACAGCAGATAAATCATATAAAACTAAAGGTTTATATAATATTTCAAAAACTCTTTTACAATTATAAATATTGTTTTTATTATTTTCAATAAGTAAGCATTTATTAAAATCTGGTTCTATATAATAACTATAAGCTTCTAAAATAACACCATAAAAATTAGGTTTTCTCACATCCATAAGATACGGTAACTCATTTAATGGATAAATATTCTCAAAAATATTTTTAAATAATCTTAAAGAATATAATTCTTTCTCATTTAACAATTGTTCATAATAATAAGTTTTAGCAATTAATAAATAAATATCAGGATAATTATATTTATCGTAAAGCAATGCTTTTTTAAGAATAAATCTAGTATTATTAAGCAAATCCAACATTTGCTTTTTATTTTTTTGTAATTCTAATTTAAAATTTTTATCATTTTTTACAGAATTATATAAATTATATTTAATCTCAAATTCCTGAAGATAAGAATAAGCTAAAGAAAGATAAGCATTGATATTATATTTTGAAATTTTCAAAGCCATCTGATTATAAACCTCAGAATTAACATAATCCCCCTTAGCTCTGTAAAACTCCGCTAAAGTAATATACTTAGAAGAAGATTTAAATGAGGAATTTATAATTCTATGGTAATAAGAAATAGATTGTTCTAAAGTAGAAGAACCATTAGCCAATTTATCTAAATAATAAGCTTTTAATTCTTTATAAGAAAATATAAAAGAAAAAATAAGTCCAACTAAACTTAAAATAAAAAATAAAATCCTAACCAAATTATTCACTTCATAAGAAAAATTAGCTTTAATATTAATTTCATTATTAATAAAATCAATACTGCCCAAATTAATTGCAAATAATACAAAAAAAGTAATTAAAATAAACGCAAACTTAAAATCAACATCAAAAGCAATATGAATCATAGACTGTATTAAACCTATAGAAATCCCTGAACTTAAAATAATTACATTTAAATTTCTTAAATCTCTAAAATTCTCTTTTATATCTTTATCATCAGAATTAACATCTTCTGTAGATATATAATCTATTAACTTATCAATTTTATCTTTTATAAGCTTAAAATCTAAATTACTAACAAACTTACTGTAATAAAAAGCAACTCTGAAAATAAAAGACCCAAAAATAAAAATTAAATAAATAAACCCCAAAAATCCGACTTCAGATAATATTTTTAAGTAATAATTATGAGGATCTTTAGAATAAAAATAGAAAGCAGATTGATAAAGTGGATAAGTTTTAGAAAAATTATATAATCCACACCCAAAAGGAAATTCCTTAGCAATAGAAAAAGAAGCTAAATAAAAATCAATTCTAGCTAAGACAGTATTGGATAACATAGATATAACATTTTTAAAAGATAAAACTAAATTTTTCATAAAATTTTTATCTAATACAAAGTGTAAAATCAAAATGAAAATAACAAAACTAACACTAATAGAAATAAAAATAATAGTCCTTCTTTCTAATTTTATATCCTTTAAGTTAATATAAATTTTCCTAAATATTTTAAAAATTCCAAAATAAAGAGGTAAAGATACTAAGAAAGATAAAATAGCAGCTTTAGATCCCGAAAACAATAAAGCAACTATAGCAAATAAAAAAGCTAAAAAAAATAATACTGCCTTATAGTATTCCCTATAAACCAAAGATAAAATAGTCAAAGAAAATGGGATAGGTAATAAAATTAAAAGATAACCAGCAAAAGCATTCTTTTGATAAAAAAAAGACATCCAAGAACTATTAGGCGGCATCCCTAAATTCACAAATATCGCTATAAATATCAGTAAAATCAACAATATAACCAAAAATAAATTAAAATTATAGAAAAATCCATCCTTATCCTCTATAAAATTAAAAATATTATAGCCAAATACCATAAATAACAAAATTAAAAACATTATAATAAAT
>Ga0079995_1095659_pt1 | contig 14477 bp, 11 predicted proteins | sample FaiFalFF_MnMetaG_2_FD_69198 | JGI IMG/M metagenome (GOLD analysis project Ga0079995, IMG submission 69198) | Freshwater microbial communities from Yellowstone National Park, Wyoming, USA - Fairy Falls C (FF_Mn_C) (SPADES assembly) (version 4) | ecosystem: Environmental > Aquatic > Freshwater >...
GGTTCGGAATGACGGGGCGGCGCCGTGCCTTCTGCCGGGGGACCGGTCGGTGGACGGGACGGTGGCGGCCCTTTCGGGGCGGCCGGCGGGGGTGGGCCGGTGGACCCTGGCGGAGGCCCTGCGGTGGCTTCATCGGGAGTTTTTCCTGGCGAACGACCGGGCGTTTTTACGGATGGCGGCCGACGCTTGCCGGCCGGTGGTGCTGGTCCTGATGGGGGACTTTGACTACAAGCGGGGTTCGACCCTGGATGAGACCCTGGCGGCGCTGGACGATCTGCGCGGCAACTGGACGGACGGGAAGGTGCCGGCGAGGGTCCTGCGGGCCGTGCTCGTCCATACGGGGGACCCCGGGGCCATGGTCGACATTCGGCGCTACCTGGGGGAGCGGGGGTACGCCTGGATTCGGGTCGTTCCCCCCTCGGCCCTCTGGGAGGACCCCCTGGGGGTGGTCGTTGTGCCGACGGTCCACGGCGGGGTCGGGTGCGTCGACCGGGCGTGGACGGTCACGCAACCCTGGGGGATTCCGGGGCTGGCGGACCGGACGGATCTGGTGGCGACGTGGGAGGGGGTCGTCGGCCGCATGGGGGTGCGGCCGTGGGTGGCGCCGGGGGAGACGAACGTCCTGTGGGACCCGGAGACGGGGAACGAGAAGGTTCGGTGGGCCGAGGGTCCGGCGGACTGGCGGGGTCGGACCCTGTACGTGTCGTATCCGAGGGGCGGCCGGATGGAGGTCGTGAAGGTGACGGACGGGAACGAGGCGGCGGTTGCATCGGATTTGGCGCCGCTTCTGGGCCTTGCGCCGGATGTCGTTCGGGGCCTTTTGCGGTTTCATCGGGGGGACCCGGCGCAGGAGGTCGACGCCGGGGGCGCTTGGCGGAACCGGTGCGGGACGTGGACGGGGAACTGCGGGGGGCGGACGGAGGTATTGGGACCGGTCCTTGCGCCGGAGCAGGTCGTGCGGGCCTGGCGGGTGACGTCGGGTCTTTCGGACTTCATTCTGCTGTTTCCGCCCTCGATGGCGGAGCGGGCGGCGTGGCCCCTTGAGGCGGAGGGGCGGGTGTACGTGGGGACGTCCCAGGGGGTGACGGTGTATCGGCTGAAGACGGGGGCGGGCTCGGCGCCGGAGGAGGCGTGGCACTTCGTGCCGTGGCAGGTTCTGCGGCATCTGTCCCTTTCGGCCCTGCCGACGGTCATGCCGCTTCCGGGGATGTACCTTCAGGGCTTTCAGGTGGGGGACCGTCGGTATCTGGTGGCGGAGCGTTCGGGGCATATGACGGTGCTCGACGTTTCGCGGGAGGGTGCGGCCCTGCATCCGGACGGGCCGCGGGTCGTGTTCGACTCCCTGGAGCCGGGTCTTCCGCCGGGTGTCGGTTCGGGGGATGCGCAGAGGGGCGTGGCCCGGCCGGTGTTTGTGGTGCGGCCCCGGGGGACCGACCTGGACCTGGATGTGGTGACGACGGACCGGGTTCGGGGGCAGGCGTGCGTTCTGCAGTATCCGGTGAGCCGGCGGCCCACGCCGGGGGACGTCGTTCGGGCGTGCGTGCCCGTGCCTGCGGGGACGGACCTCGATTGGGTCGGGTACGCCTCGGGGGCGGCGGGGTACGACGTGTGGCTCGTCTTCGGGGCGGCTTGGTGGTACGGGGGCGAGGGGCCCGAGGACCTGCCGTCGGTTCTGGTGCACTGGTCGGCCGCGGAGCGGCGGATTACGGGGGCGTGGGCCCTGCGCATGGCCTTTGGGTGGCGGGACCCCGTGGACGGGGGCGAGCGGACGGGGCTTCGGGGTCTTCTGCCGCACCGGATTCTGGTTTTGCCCGACGAGGTCATCCTGGTGGGGGGCGTGGGGCTCCGGTCCCGGGCGCCCCACGGGTGGGCCGTGACCCTGTGGCTTCCGCTTCTTCGGGAGGAGTACCCCTGGCGGGAGGGTCTGCCGCCCGTGGCGGTGGACGTTCGGCCGGAGTCGGAGCGGTTCTATATGGCTTCGGTATCGGCGGCCGACCGGTCGAATGCGGAGGGGTATCGGATCCGGCATGACGGCTGGACGAACCGGCCGTGGTCGCGCTTTTGTCTGCGGAACGGGGCGCCGGCCATGTGCGTGGGTTGGGCGTACATCCTGCGGGACCTGGCGGTCGTGGACGTGTTTCGGTCGCTTGGGCCGCCCGACTGGGCGGTCGTTCCCGTGGCCCTGCGGCCGTGGGACTGCGGGGACGGGGAGCGGTATCTTGCGTGGCTTCCGTGGCCGTGGCTGAGGTCGCCGGTTCCGTCCCATCGGGAGGACCCGCTCATGCGGCTGGGGCTGGAGATTCGGATGTATCGGCCGCCGGCGCCGGAGGGCTATCTGGGGCACGTGGTGTCGGATGCGGCCCTTTCGGGGGGCGTGCTCATGCAGACGGCGTGGCGGCGGCCCCGGCCGGGGGACCCGCTGAATCTGGAGGGTCTGGCCCGGTGGGTGTGGGTGGGGCCCGGGGGATGGACCGTGGAGGAGACGCTTTTGTGGGCGAGGGGGAAGTATTCGCCGAACATCCGGGCGTGGCGGGACCGGCGGTTTCGGGATGTGATGGGTCCGGTCGGGAGGTGAGGGATGGCGAAGGGCGAGAGGGGAGCGGCGCTTGTGGTCATCGTGCTGGCTACGGTGGCGGCGGGACTGATGACGGCGATGGTGGGGTGGATGCTCTGGGCGGGCCGCCGGGCGACGGAGCGGCTCGGCGGGTCGCTCCGGGAGGTTCGGTGTCAGGCGGAGCTGGGGGGTCGGGCCTCGCCGGTTCTGGAGGCGGCGGGATGGCCGAAGGTGGAGGACCCGGCCCTTCCGTGGACGGCGCCGCCGGGACGGGGCGGGTCCGTTTCGGTGGACGGGGCGAGGCTTTGGGCGGTGCCGGCGGGGGACGACGTGTTCGTGTATCTGACGGTGGGACTTGAGGACGTGTGCGTGGGGGACCGGGTGTATCCGTGAGGCGAGGGGATTCATATCCGAGTCCCGAACCGTCCCGCCACCCGCGGGCTCCCGGCCCGTCGGCGGGCCGGGGGCCTCGGGGGGCGGGGTCCCGTAGGAGGCGGATGATGGATGGGGAGCGTTTGGGGAAGTTGCTGGAGGCCCTTCGGGACGGGGACGCCGGGGTTCGTCTGGAGGCGGCCCGGGCGCTGGGCGAGATGGGCGAGGCGGCGGCCACGCCCGAAGTCCTTCGGGCCCTGGTCGGGCGTCTTCGGGACCGGAGCGAGACGTCGGGCGTTCGGGCCCAGGCGGCCTGGGCCCTAAAACGGATGGGTCCTTCTGCGGCCGTCCCGGAGGTTTTGGAGGCCCTGCGGGAGTGCCTGGGGGACGGCGACGATTGGGTCGGCTACGTGGCCGCGTGGACCCTGGAGGCCCTGGTCCGGGCGGCCCGGGCGGAGGCCCGGCCGGGGCCCCGACGGGGGAACCCGGAGCGGGGTGCGACCCTGATGGAGGTTCTGGTGGCCCTGGCGGTTTTGGCGGTCGCCATCGGGGCGGTGGCGACGGGCCTGGCCGCCTGGCACGGGCAGTATCGGCGGACGGTGGGGGCCTGGCGGTGCCGGGAGGTGCTGGAGACGGCCCGGGTGCAGGCCCGGACGGCGCAGGTCGTCTGCGGGCGGGACCTTCGGGAGTACGTCCGTTCGGCGTGTCGGGCGGAGGTCGCCCCGGAGGTCGACTGTCGGGCGGTCGGGGTGTCGATGCGGCTTGGGGGGTCGGTTTTGAGGAGGACGTATCATGGGTCCGTTCCGGTGGAGACGTATCGGTAGGGGGTCCCCGCGGGGTTTGACGCTTGTGGAGATGGTCGTGGCGGTGGGTCTGGCGGCGGTCGTCGTGGTCATCGCCGCGACGCTGTACATGGCGGTTCTCGGGACGGAGCGCCTCTCCCGGGAGGTTTTGGGTTCGGCGCCCGAGGCGGGGCTTGTGGAGCTTCTGGAGGACCTGAGTTCGTGCGGCGGGTCGGCGGGTCCCGACATGCGGTCGGCGGGGGGCGTTCGGTGGTGGCGGACGGACGTATGCGTGCGGGCCCATGCGGTGGACGTTCGGGCCGCGGGCGCCGGGGGCGTTTACGTATTGAGTCTTCGTTCGGCGGCGGACCGGGCGGCGGTGGAGCAGTTGTGGCCCCTGACGGGGGGACCGGGGGTTCGGGTACGGACGGGGGGCGGTTGCGTCTGCACGGTGGATTTTCGGGAGCCCGTGTCGTCGGGGGTGGCGGACCTGACGGTGCGGGACTGCGGGGCCTGTGCGCCGGCGCCGGGTCCGCTGGAGGCCGAGCCGTTTACGGTGGGGCGTCCTCCGGGTCCGGGGCCGGGACCGGGCGTTCTCCGGGCCATGGCGGAGGTGGTGGTCGTGCCGCCGGGGGCGGGGCTTCCCCGCGGGGCGCCGCCGCAGGTGTCGCCGCAGGGGCTGAGCCTGCTGTTCGGGTGGTATTCCGAGTCCGACCCTCCGTCGCCGTATGACCCGTTTCCGGGGAACGTCCTGTGGTCGGGGGTCTATGCGCATCTTCCGTCGGGGACGCTGGACGCCGCCCGGACGTGGGAGGCGTGGGGCTCGAGGCATCTGGTGACGGGGAATCTGCCGGGTTCGTCGGGGGTATTGACGGAGGACCTGGATGCGGACGGGGACGGGGAGGCGGAGCCCGGGGAGGCGCCGGTCCGGCGTCTTGTGCCGATGTCGGCGCCAGAGGGGTGGGTATTGTGGACGACCCGGGCGGGGACGCTGAGGAAGCGGGTGCCGGTCCGGTGCGGGCTTCTGGAGATCCCCGTGGGGGACCGGCGGGAGTGTACGGTCCGGTCGTTTCGGCCGTTCTGATGACCGTTCCATGGAGGAGAATCGTTATGCGTGGATCCACGGGGTGTGGAAGAATGAAAATCGCATCGCGGGGCGTGACGCTCATGGAGGTCCTGGTCGTCGTGGCCCTGCTGGGTCTGGCGGTGGGGGTCGGTCTGGCCCTGTGGCCGGGTCGGGCCGTGCGGGCGAAGGCGGGGCTGGACGGCCTGGAGGAGCTGTGGCGGGGGATGAGGCCCGGGGACTGCATGGAGTGGCGGCCTGCGGAGCGTCTGGCCCTGTTTCGGCGGGGCGGCGAGGCGGGGGTCGTGTATGCGAGGTGGCGGGCGCCCCGGGAGGCGGACGCCGGGCGTCTTCGTTCGTTTTGCGACGGTGGGAGCGTGCTTGTGGAGTGGGGTCGGCGGGCGCCGCTTTTGGGCGTGGTATGCGCCGACCCGGGGTCGGGACTTCCGGTGTGGGGGGTCTGTCGGTCGCCCGTGGGGGGTGTGGTCTTTCGGACGGTCGTTCGGGCGTCCGGCGGGGGTGGGGGTTCCGGCGGGCCGCCGGGACCGCCGGTTCCGCCGGAGCGGTGAGGCTCAAGGGTTCGTTGTGCCCCGGTTCCTGGGTCCTGTGAGAGCCCGTGGAGGTCATCATGGGTCGACGTGGGATCACCTACTGGCAGGTCCAGGTCCAGATCAGCGACCTGGTCGGGGGGCCCCAGGACACGGCGTTCGTGCTGGTCCAGGGGACCCAGCGGGAAGAGGCGTATCAACGGGCCGTTCGGGTTTTTGGGAGCCAACGGGTCATAGGAATTCAAAGAGTCTGGGGCGGTTCCTGGCGCCTCCGGCCCGGTATCCAAGACCGGCTGATGGTCTTGGAGATGTTCCGGGATTTTGTGGCTGAAGGGATTTCGCCCCTCCGAGCCATCGTGGCGAGACTCCCGACGTTTCCCTTGCGGGTCCGGCGCGTGTTGACGCCGGTGGCCGGTGCCATCGCGGCCGGTTCCAGCCTGGGAGAGGCGCTCCGGTTCGCCGGGTTCCCGGACCGGGAGGCTCGACTGGTCGAAATCGGCGAACGGTCTGGCCAGTTGGTCGAGCTTCTCGAGCGGACCATCGAGTTAGTCCATGAGGCCGAGGCCCTTCGGCAGACGCTCATTACGGTGGCTCTGTATCCGGCACTGGTGATCCTCGTGATGGGCGGCGTCGGCTGGCTCTACCATGGGTTCGTCCTCCCCAACCTTCGGCAGGTAATGGTCGAGATGGGGAGTGACCTGCCGTGGGCTTCCCGGGCCTTGGCAGGAGCCATGGGGTGGTTTCCGGTCGTCGTCGGCGTGGTGACGCTGGTGGGCTTTCTGTGGCGACGGTTCCGGGAATGGTTGTTGTACCTTCCGGGCCTCCGGTCCGTGGCCGAGATGATCGACGTGATGCGAACCCTCTGGGTCATCGAGGCCGGCCTGGCGGCCAGCGATCCCCTGGACCGCTCTTTTGAGTATGCGGGGCGGCTGTGCCTGACCGACCGGATGGCTCGGGCCGCCCGGGCGATGGCCCGGTGGGCCCGGGGTGAGGAGTCGGGGCGGGTTCCGATGTACGAACGTCTGTTAGACGTCGGCTATCCGATGGACGTGGCCGTCCTCATGTCGACGGGGTATGAAACGGGACGCTTAGAGGAGACGGTCCGTCGGCTGGCCCAACGGTACCAGAATAAGATTCGAGAAATGGCCCGCCGGGTCGCGCAAGCTGTTGAGTACGGTTTGATCTTGGTCATCGGCCTGTTGGTCGGGGGTTCTGTCGCCAGCATCTATTCGACCCTCTACCGGACCATCACCCGCATCGGAGGTTAATGCCGTGCCGCCCATTGAGGTCCTTATCGAACCCTGGACGGCCGACGTGGTATGGCAGGAGGAAGTCGGTCGGTGTGACGTCTGCGGTCACGATACCCACATCCGGCAGGCGGGTCTGGAAGCGGTCGCCCGTTGTCTGCTCTGCGCCGTTTTGGCACCTTACGGACAGGTCTCTTACCAGGGTCTGCCGGCCGCCGCCGAAGAACTCCTGGACGACCGCTATTACCTGATCCTGGCCGAGGAAACCCGGGACGATCGGAGCAGTCTCCTGGGCCGCCCCTATCGAGCCGAATGGCGGGCCCTGGTCCGCCGGGCCGAGGGGAAAGTCGGATGGACTCGCCGGGTTTTAGCCCGGTGGCTCCGCTTGCCGGTCATTCCCACACGGGTCTTGCGACCCCGGCCCCTCCCGGAGCGACTTCGGTCCCATTGGAATGCGAGCCGGGCCCTCCAGACGGGTCTGCTTCCCATCTTCACGTCTCTGGGCCCGCCTCATCGGGTCCTGGTCGGTTTGGCTGGCCTCCCCGAAGAGGCTGACCTGGAGGCCTTTATTGCCGCCTACGCCCTGCGGGAGTCCACGTTTTTACTGGAACTCCGGGTCCTGGACGGCGAGGTCCCCGAGGAGCGTCTGATCGACCTCCTGTACTGGGGGTCCGATGGGAGGGCCATCGTGCCGGCCGAGATCCGACCGGCTCGGCTGGCCGTCGAAGTCCTGCAGGGCGAGGAGCTCGACCTCCTCCGGCAGGCCGTCCGGACGGGCCGAGACACGGCGCGTGTACTGGTCCGGCTGGCCCTGGACCGGGGCGCCAGCGACATCCACGTCGAGCCCCTGGGAGACGTCACCCGTGTGCGCCTCCGGGTCGGCGGCACGCTTCAGACGGTCGCCCGCTTAAATCCCGACGACTGGGAGGCCATCGCCCTGGCCGTGAAGTCGGTCGCCGGTATCCGGACGGAGCGGGCCCTGGCGGAGCAGAAGGGGGCCTTCACGGTCCGTGACGAGAAGACGGGCCGAACGACCGATTGCCGTGTCAGCATCATACCGGCCGTCGTACCCGGCGCTCGGGGGGACGTCGGTGAGTTCGTCGAGATCCGCCTCCTGGAGAAGGGCGTGGTCGACCACCCTCTACCCCAAATCGGTCTCGTCGGTAAGGCGTATGCCCTCCTTCAGGGAGCGGTGCAAGCCGGGGCCCGGGGGACGTGGGGCCTGGTCATCCTCTCGGGGCCGACCGGCTCCGGCAAGACGACGACCCTCTATGCGACCCTCCGCCAGCTCGACCTCGACCACCTGAACGTCTGTGCCGTCGAAGACCCCGTCGAATATCACCTCCCGGGGATCAAGCAGGTCAGCGTCCTGCCGACGTTCTCCTTCTCGGCCGCCATTCGGGCTTTCCTCCGCCAGGACCCCGACATCATCCTCGTCGGGGAAGTCCGGGACCGGGAGACGGCCCGAGCCGCCCTGGAGGCCGCCTTGACGGGTCATATGGTCCTGACGACCGTCCACGCCAACACGGCTTTTCAGGTCATCCGCCGGCTGGTCGACCTCTTGACCGACCCGATGGAGACTCGGGCGTCGGTCTTCGCCACCGTCCTGGCCGCCCTCCGTCTCGTGTCGACCCAACGGCTCTTGCGGCGACCCTGTCCGAACTGTAGCCGCCGTGTGAAACTCCCGCCCATCGCCCAGAAGGACGGCTACGAATGGGGTTACGCCGGGGAAGGTTGTTCGACCTGCCGACATACGGGCTACGGCGACCGCGTGCCCGTCTTTGAGGTCGCCGCCTTCGACGAGGGGACCCAGGAGGACGCCCTGCGACTGAGCCTCGACACGATAGAGACGGAACTCCGGCGTCTGTGTGAAATGCAGGGGACCTACGTGTCGATGCTCGACGACGCCCTCTGGAAGGCCACCCGCCGACTCTTGGACGCCCGTTGCCTGGAACTCGTCGGGGGACCTCTTTGGGCCTTAAGCGTCCCTTCGTGAACTTCGTGTGGCCTAAGGAAACGACAATACGGCTACGATTCGAGCCCTTGGCTCCCGGATGGCTTGGATCCGCTCCCATCCAACTGCGCAACTCCTAAAGATTTGAGATGTGGGAATTGAGCACGGGTGCCAGGTACCAGGTAGCCAGGATCCGAACCCTTCCTATCCTGCACCGTGCATACCCCGTGTGCGGGTTTTTCGAAGCATGAGACGGGCATTCCGCCTGGTGCCAGGTACCCGGTATCGGGTACCGGCTATCTGGCACCTGGGACCTGGTACCCGGCACCGGAGCCGGTCCGACGCCGAGGGCCGAACACCGAGCAACGGGGACCGAGCTAAACGCGCACACCGGGTGTGCATCCTGTATCCTGCATCCGTAGCTTAACAAAGCAATAGGGCAGGGGCCCCAAGTATCCGGTGCCCGGTACCGGATGGGCGCCGAAGGCCGGATGCCGAGCACCGCGGATCGAGCCGGAAAACGCGCGCACCGGGTATGCATCCCGCATCCATCCCCTTATTCCCCGTCTCGCAGGACGACCCGGGCCGCATTGTAGCCAGCCGCCCCGATAACCCCGCCCCCGGGATGCGCTCCGGCCCCGCACAGGTACAGGCCGGGAAGGGGCGTCCGATACTGGGCCCAGCCTACTATGGGCCGAAACGTAAACATCTGGTCCGGGGTGAGGTCTCCGTGGAAGATGTTCCCGCCCGTCAGGGCAAACACTTCCTCCAAATCCTGCGGGGACAGCACCTGACAGTACCGGACACGGGAGGAAAATCCGGGCGCATACTCGTCGATGACGGCCAGGACCCGCCGGACGAACTCGTCCCTCCAGGCCGACCAACCCCCCGGGGGGTCGTAAGGCGCGTACTGAACGAACAGAGAGACGACGTGCCGTCCGTCCGGGGCCAGGGTCTCGTCCAAGACCGACGGGATACACATCTCGACCATCGGCCGCTCCGAGGGTCGGCCCTGCATAAAGTCGGCAAAGGCCCGTTCCAGATAATCCAGGGACGGACACAGGTGAATCGTCGTCCGATGGTGCGGCCCGGGCCGGTCTCCCGGAAGGCATCGAAAATTCGGTAGGCCGTCGGCGACCAGATTGATTTTTACCGGAGCGGCGCTCATTCGAAGGCGTTCGATGCGGCCGACAAAATCCGTCGGCAGGACCTCACGGGGGACGAGCCGAAGGAATGTCCGCTTGGGGTCGGCGTTCGACAGGACGACCCGGGCCTCGACCTCCGTGCCGTCGGCCAGGACGACGCCAGCGGCCCGACCGTTCCGCACGAGAACCGTCCGGACCTCAGCGTTCGTCCGGATCGTCGCACCGTACCGGCGGGCGACAGCGGCGATGGCCTCACTCAGGGCACCCATACCGCCCCGGACGTACCCCCATACGCCCCGCCGTCCCGTGATGCTCCCCATCACATGATGGAAGAGGACCAAGGCCGTCGTCGGCTGGGTCGGGCTCAGGGCCGTGCCGATGACGCCGTCTGTAGCCAACGTAACCTTCAGGGGCTCACTCTCGAACCATTCGCTTAAGACATCCCAAGCGCTGGCCGTCAGGAGCCGAATCAGAAGGAGCCGTTCGAGGGGCGGAAGCCCCAGGACCTGAGACAAGAGTCGCCCATAGGTCGGTAGGTCGGCGGGATGAATGTCCGGGAACCTGGGCGGGACGGTCGTCAGCAGGGACTCGACAAAGCGGCCCAGCCGGTCTATGGCCGTTTCGTAACGTTCGAAAGCCTCGGCATCTCGCCGGGAAAAGCGCCGGATCTGCTCGGCGTTGAACGCCGGGTCGCTCCCCAGTAAGAGGTAGCCGCCGTCGGGCAGGGGCGTGAAGGAACTGGGGTCCCGACGGAGCAGTTCAAAGCCGTAGCGGGGAAGTTCCAGCTCTCGGACGATCCTCGGATGTAACAGGCCACAGACATAGGCGGCCGTCGAGACCCGGTATCCACCCCACAGGGTCTCCGTCGTGCAAGCGCCGCCGAGGACGGGTCGGCGCTCCAGCACGCAAACCGACCGGCCGGCCCGGGCCAGGTAGGCCGCCGCTACCAAGCCGTTGTGGCCGGCCCCGATGACGATAGCATCGTAGCGCCGATTCACGGGTCCGTCCACCGTGAGAAGTTTCTTCTCCCGTCGGGGTCTGATCATAAAGTCCCGAGACCCCAAATGCATCCCCTCATCGCCTGGAGAGCTTTGAGATGAGTACCGCCTCTGTAGGAATGGTGCGGAGGTGCCAGGTACCGGGTTCCGGATTCCGGGTACCTGGCACCTGGGACCCGGGACCGGATCAGCGCCGAGGGCCGGGTACCGAGCACCGAAGACCGAGCCCGGCCACCGGAAAACCCGCACACGGGGTATGCATCCTGGATCCTGCATCCATTGCATGAGGAGTACGAACAGACCGGAGTAGCGCTTCCATTTCCGTCCCGACCGGCTTCGCCACCTCGCGCTTGACATGGAGGGGGAGGGTTTCTATAATGAGGCCTTCCCCCAAGAGATAGGGTTTGCTTTGGGCGAATGGGGCTGGGGTGGGTACCCTTCATCTCAGCCCTGTGGGCCGGGATGATAGTTGGGGGAAGGCGGAAAAAGCGCGGCAGAGGTGAAGCGATGCGGCGCTCGTCGGGCATTTCGGTGACGGTCGGCGGGCAAAGGGGAATCGCCTCTGTCGAGCTATCCTTCTCGCCCTTTGTGCCCTCCTACTATTGGTATAGCTGGTATTGGTTCTCCCCTGGGGGATGGGGGAGAACGTCGCATATTCATTAACCTCACCTCACGTTTGGGTCCCTCCCGATTTGGAAGCCTCCGGTCGATGGGCATCGGAATCACCCCAATTTTCCCATGACCGGGGGACAGGGTCCGATGGAACCCTGAAATCCCGCTTTCGGTCCTTCCCGTCGGAAAGTCCGGTCTTGCGGGCCCGACGCGCGCGTGGGAAAGGGTCGGGCCGGAGATTCACGCCCAGGCGGAGCGAGGATTCCCTGTCGACCCGAGCGAGATCCCATAGACGGGCACGTCGGGTTTGCAAGATTGGGACGCCGTGGCGAGGCGGACCGCCGGGACGGACCTCGTCATGGGGTCACGGAGCGCGGCCAGTCACTTCCCGTCGGAAGGAGGCGGACCATGATCATCGTCATGAAGAAGGACGCTTCGGAGGCGTCGATTCGCCGGGTGATCGACTTCGTCCGGGCTCAGGGCTATGAGGTCCACGTCAGCCGGGGGCACGAGTACACCGTGATCGGGGTCCTGGGCCGAAATGTCCTATTGAATCCCGAGTTGGTCCAGGGCATGGACGAAGTGGAGCGGATCATCCGCATTTCTACGCCCTACAAGCTGGTCGGGCGAGTGTGGAAGCCGCAGGACACGACGGTCCCCGTGGGCGACGTGACCCTCGGGGGCGGGGCCTTTGTCGTGATAGCCGGCCCCTGTGCCGTGGAGAGCCGGGAGCAACTGCTGGAGACGGCTCTATTTGTGAAAGAGCAGGGCGCCCACATTCTCCGGGGCGGGGCGTTCAAACCCCGGACGTCTCCCTATTCCTTTCAGGGCCTGGGCGTCCGGGGCCTGGAACTACTGGCCGAAGCCCGGTCGGTGACGGGCCTGCCGGTCATTACGGAGGTCCTTTCGGAGCGGGACGTGGAGGTCGTCGCCGAGTACGCCGACATCCTGCAGGTCGGGGCCCGGAACATGCAGAACTTTGCCCTCCTGAAGGCCCTCGGTCAGGTTCGCAAGCCCGTGCTCCTGAAGCGGGGGATGGCGGCGACCATCGAAGAGTGGCTCCTGGCGGCCGAATACATCGTCGTCGAGGGGAACCCCCAGGTCATCCTCTGCGAGCGGGGTATCCGGACTTACGAGAACGCCACGCGGAACACCCTGGACCTCTCGGCCGTCCCGGTCGTACGCAGGCTCTCCCACCTGCCGGTCATCGTCGACCCTTCCCACGCCACGGGCCACCGGGAATACGTCCCGCCGATGGCCCGGGCGGCACTCGTCGCCGGCGCCCAGGGCATCATGGTCGAAGTCCATCCCCACCCGGAAAAGGCCCTCTGCGACGGTCAGCAGAGCCTCAGCTTTCCGATGTTCGCCCAGTTGATGCGGGAGCTTCGGGCCATCGAGGAAGCCCTGCGGTCGGCGGGCGCCCTGCGGCCGGCCGACTCGGAGGTTCCTCGGCCGGAAGCGGTCTATTATGCGACCTGAGGCGAATCGGGCCGATTCTCGACCGACCCGTCGGGCTTCCCCTGTCCGTCGGCCGCCGCCTGCCAACGGCTCTGTTGCAGGGCCATCCAACGTCGGAAGACCGCCTTCAGCAGGGCCGCCGCCGGGACGGCCAGGAAGACGCCCCACAGGCCCATCAGAGTCCCCCCGATCAGGATGGCCAGGATGACCGTGACCGGATGGAGGCCCGTCTGACGGCCCATGATTCGGGGTCCCAGGATGAGGCCCTCGATGAGTTGACCGGATTCAAAGAGGGCCAAGACCCAAAGGACCCGCCAGAGGCTGGGCTGGTCCAGGAAGGCCAGCAGGGCCGCCGGTATCATCCCTACGACCAGGCTCATGTAGGGTACGATGTTGGCGAGTCCGCTGAGGATGCCCAGCAAAAAACCGAGGGGGACCCGCAGGAGGGAGAGGCCGACGGCATAGTACACCGCCAGAAACAGGGCGATCAGGAATTGCCCCCGCAGGAAGCCTCCTACGGCCTGATCGATCTCCCGGAGCCATTCCCGGACGACAGGTCGCCAAGCCGGTGGGAGGAGGCTATACAGGCGGGGCCCGATCCGGTTGTAGTCCCGCAAGAGATAAAAGGCCATCACGGGGACCATGATGAACTGGTAGACGCCGACGATGAAGCCGGCGATACCCGTAAACATCCCCTGTAGGACCCGCTGGGCAGGCTCTCGTAAGCGCGGGAGGTTGGCCTGGACCCACTTCAGGGCTCGCTGGATGAACGCCTCGATGCTCGGGGCATCCAGGGAGATGTGGAGCCTCTGGAGGACCGGCTGGGCCCAGGTGTAGAGCCGTTCCGCCCACTGGGGGACCCGTTGGGAGAGGACCTGCACCTGATATCGGACTTCCGGGAGAATGACCCAGACGACGGCGACCAGCATTCCCAGAAAGGCTACGGATACGAGGAGGACCCCGATACTTCGGGGAACCCGCCAGGCTTCCAGGCGTTCGACGATGGGGTCCAAGAGATAGGCGATCAGGAAGGCCACGAGGAGGAGGAAGACTGTAGTCCGGATCAGGTAGAGGAATCCCCCCAGGGCCAGGAGAAGGGCAAGGATCAAAGTCCATCGGAGGACGAGCCGACCGCTCCAGCCGTCGGACCCTCGTTCAGCCATCGAATACTCCTCCAGGCGTACTGAAGACCCGAAAGGACAGTCAGGCTAAAGGTTCCGTAGAAGGCCCACCGGACCCAAGGGGCCGGAACCTGAAAGGCATTCAGGCCCAGGGTCAGGAACGCGGTAACAGCCTGCGCGGCCGTCGTCACCTTCCCCAGGGGGGTGGGTCGGAAGGCCCGGACATGGGCAAACACGGCCATCAAGAGGGCACTCAGGAGGATCAAGGCGTCTCGGGACAATATGACGACCGTCAGCCAGGCCGGGACCGAGACCGAGAGGTGGGAGGCCTGGGAGGTCATCAGGATGAAACAGGCGTTGAGGAGGAGCTTGTCGGCCAGGGGGTCCAAGACGGCGCCCAGGGGGGTCTGTTGACGGAATCGGCGGGCGATGAGGCCGTCCAGGAAGTCGGTGACCGACGCCAGGGCAAAGACCCAGAACGCCCATCGGATTTGATGGTAGATGAATAAAATAATAAGGAAAGGAAGCGCCACCATGCGGAGGAGGGTCAATTGGGTCGCAGGCGTAATTCGCATGGGGCGCGCCTCAAGACCGTCGTCGCCTATTCCTCTTCTTCCTCCTCC
>Ga0079995_1050109_pt1 | contig 14454 bp, 17 predicted proteins | sample FaiFalFF_MnMetaG_2_FD_69198 | JGI IMG/M metagenome (GOLD analysis project Ga0079995, IMG submission 69198) | Freshwater microbial communities from Yellowstone National Park, Wyoming, USA - Fairy Falls C (FF_Mn_C) (SPADES assembly) (version 4) | ecosystem: Environmental > Aquatic > Freshwater >...
CTCACGGCACAGGCGCTCGCTCTTGCCGTCGCGCGCGAGTTAAAAATTCTCTGCACTCCCGTCATCCCCGTTGGCGTCTCCGAACATCACCGACAATTCTGGGGGACGCTGTGGGTCTCTCCCGAAACGTTTCGGCGCTTCATGAGAGAGATCGCCGAGAGCGTCGCCTCGCACGGCGTGCGCCGTATCGTCTTTGTGAACGGGCACGGCGGCAACAATGCTGCGCTGCAAGAGATCTGCCGCGAGCTGCGCCCGAAAGAGATCTTCGCGGTCGTCTGGGCGTGGTGGCTCGACCCAGAAGTGCAGAAGCTCACAAATGAACTTTTCCGCAGCCGGGGCACGCACGCTGGGGCTATTGAGACTTCTCTCGTCTTGGCGATTGACCCGAACTTAGTAGATCGCGGTCAGCTCGAAGCTGCCGCGCGCGGCGCCTCAGAAATCTATGCGACTAGCAGAGACGGGGCGCAGCTCCCGCTCGATACGATAGATTTCTCTCAGTCTGGGGCGACGCTCGACCCGCGCGAGGCTTCGCAAGAAGCGGGACAGAAGATCTTTCAAAGAGCGAAAGAGCGTCTCTTGGCTCTCGTTCGATGGCTGGAGCAAGTTTCGGAAGAGGAGCTGAAGGCTAAGCCCCATCTGCCGTGATTACTCATTCTTGCGCACGACCCGATCGCCCTCGATCTTCTCGAGAGAGAGACTGTCGGCAAGATAGGGCCAGCGTTTGCGCGCCTCAGTGATCTGAGCAAGATCAATCTCGACGACGAAGACGCCCTCAGCGTCGTCGGCTTCCAAGAGCACATCCCCTCGAGGCGAGACGACCATCGAGTGTCCGCTCACGGGACGATCATCGGGATAGAAAGATTTTGTATTATTCGCGAACGCGACAAAGATCGTATTTTCCGCGGCGCGAGCGCACAGCAACGATCTCCACAGGGCAATGCGATTCTCAGGGATGTTCGAGGGATTAAAGAGCACTGAAATCTCTCGGTGCGCTAACGATCGAATGAGCTCAGGGTAGAAGAGATCAACGCAGATCGCGACGCCGAAGCGCGCGCTCCCTGTAGCGAAGACGGGCAGGCGCTCACCTGGCTTTAGAAACGCTCGCTCGCCCACAGCATTGGATGGGAATATCTTCTCGGTGTGGCCCAGCACCGTGCCATCCGGGCCGATGACGTGCCCCAGCGCGATCGTATGATCTCTACGCTGGACGATGAGACTCCCCGTCAGCAGCGTATAGTGTCCTTGCTGGGCGTAGCTTCCCAAAAGCGAGAGCATCTGCTCAAGCTCGGGCTCGCTGAACGTGACGACTCCTGCCCAGTTCTCAGGAAGACAGACGATCTCGACGTCGCGGATCTCTTGGAGCAAGCGCGCGACAGTGTGAATATTCTTCTCTCTGTCGAAGCGATCGCGCGCAGGCTGCACAAGAGCGATCTTCATAGTTCACTCTTCCGGGCGCTCTCCGAAGATCTTCGTGCCGATCCGCACGATGTTCGCGCCCTCTTCCAGAGCGATTTTATACGTATTGCTCATGCCCATCGAGAGGTACTGCATCTCGACGTTGGGGATGTTCAGAGTTCTGAGGTAGTCGAAGAGCTTTTTTGTCTCGCGAAAGTACGGACGAGCCTCTTGGGGGTTCCCAAAGCGCGGGCCCATCGTCATCAGCCCCACGACCTTCAGATGAGGGAGCGGCGCGACGGTTCTGATGAGGGCTTCGGCGTCTTCGGGGAAGATTCCAGACTTCTGCGGCTCGCGCCCGCTGTTGATCTCTATCAAGACGGGCATCACTTTATTCATTCGGGCGCAGTGCTTCTCCAGCTCGTGCGCTAACTCTACGGAGTCGAGCGTCTCGATCATATCGAAGATTGCTACGGCTTTCTTCGCTTTGTTTTTCTGTAAGTGCCCGATCATGTGCCACTGGGCGCGGCGCCCGATGACCGCAAAAGCCCTCTCAGCCTCTTGCACATAATTCTCCCCGATGATCTGCACTCCAGCTTCAATGGCTTCTAAAATCTCTTGGGGAGAGCGGCCCTTGGCCGCGGCGACCAAGAGCACTCCCGGCGGCAGCTCCGCTAGGAGCTTCTGCACGTTCTCTCGGATCATATCTGCACCCTCACCCCCATCCCCTTCTCCCCTCTGAGGGAGAGGGGAGCAAGGGGTGAGGGGTTAAGCCCATTCTCGCAGCAACTGCGCCAACAATCGCACTCCGTACCCCGTCGCGCTCCCCTTGGGGTGATAGAGCCGGCTCTCGACATCATACGCTACCCCGGCAATATCTAAATGCGCCCACGGGTAGTTCACAAACTCTCTCAGAAAGATCGCGCCGACGGCTGCGCCCGCTTGCGGGCCCTTGTTGGTGCTGTTCTTAATATCAGCGATCTCGCTCTTGATGAGCTCTTTGTACTCGTCATAGAGGGGCAGCCGCCAGACGCGCTCGCCCGTCTGCTGCGCCGCGCGCTCGATCCTCTGGGCGAGCGATTCGTCATTACTAAACAGACCCGCAGCCTCTTTCCCAAGGGCGATCGTGCACGCCCCTGTCAGCGTGGCCAAGTCTATCACAGCTTGGGGATGGTATCGCTGCGCGTAGACGAGCGCATCCGCGAGCACCAGTCGCCCCTCGGCGTCGGTGTTGGTGACCTCGACCGTCTTTTTGTTAGAGATCGTGATGACGTCGCCGGGCTTGAGGGCCTTCCCCGAGGGTAAATTCTCCGCAGCTGCGATCAGGCCCACAACGGCTACGGGCAGCTTCAGCAGCGCCACCGCGCGCATCGCTCCGAGCACTGCCGCCGCGCCGCTCATGTCGTACTTCATCGCTTCCATGCCCTCGCGCGGCTTGATCGAGATTCCGCCGCTGTCGAAAGTGATCCCCTTGCCCACGAGCACGATGGGCTTGGCGTCCTTCGAGAGATTGTACTCAAGCACGATGAATCTGGGCGGCTCGTCGCTGCCCCTGCCCACCGAGAGAATTCCGCCCATGCCAAGCTTCTCTAGAGCTTTCTCGTCAAAGACTTCGCAGCGCAGCCCAAGCTCTTGGGCTAATCGTTGGGCGCGAGCGGCCAGCTCGCGCGGCGGCAGACTCTGCCCCGGCTCATTAGCTAAGTCCCGCGCAAACAGCACCGACTCCGCGATGATCTGCCCCTGCTGGGCACCAGCTCTGAGAGCATCGAGTTTCTCCGAGCTGCGCTCGACGATGCGAAGCCGCGAGAGCTTATAGGGCTCTTCAGGCTTCTTGAACTTCTCAAAGCGATAGAGTCCCAACAGCGTTCCTTCGACGGTCGCTTGGGCGGCGGTGTGGGCATCGAGCCCGCCGATGCCCGCCCCATGCGCGATCGTCGTCAGTTCTGAAAGAGCCTTCGCGGCGCGCGCTGCCGCGGCGCTCACCTCGCGCACCACGTCTGCTGAGAACTTTTCTGCGGGCCCAAGACCAACTAAGAGCACACGCTTGGCCCCGATCTTGCCGTGCGTGCGCAGCCAGAAGACTTCGCCCTTCTTGCACGAAAAATCTCTGTCGGCGAGCACTTCCGAGATCGCTCCGTCCAAAGCTCGATCCACAGCGCCGGCGGCCCCACCGGGGCGCTGCACCCCTTCAAAGATCCCCAGACAGATCGCGTCCGTCTGAACTTTCGTAATATCCCCTTGCTCGACTGCGATGTCCATGATCGAGATCACTCCTTCGATGCTCAAGTGTATCGAGCTGCTCAGGGCATTGACAACCCCACAGCGCTGCAGCTGATTCATATCATTCGCTCGGCTGTGCCGGATCATTGCGCATCTAGGGAATTGATTCGTTATAATGAAGCTGCACCGCTTGCGGGCCGCGAGAGCGCCTACGAGCGCAGAACGGAGATCTCTATGATCGGAGAACGAGTCATCGTCGAGCGTCAAGACTTCCAGAAGCTTCTCGATGCTCTACGTCAAAAGGGCTACGTCACCGTCGGCCCCACCGTGCGCGACCGCGCGATCATCTACGACGAGATCGCTTCTGTCGAAGATTTGCCCATCGGCTGGACGGACGAGCAAGACGGGGGAAAGTATCGCCTCAAGCGACGCGCCGACCAAGCGCTCTTTGGGTATGTCGTCGGGCCGCACTCGTGGAAGAAGTTCTTACACCCGCCCGTCTTATCTCTGTGGAAAGCTCGGAAGAACGGCAAGGGCTTCGAGATTACCCCCAATAGGGATGAGCCGCCACGCTATGCGTTCATCGGGGTGCGATCGTGCGAGCTGCACGCGATCTTCATCCAAGACCGTGTCTTCACCAATGGGAAGTTTGTTGACCCGCACTACCAAGCCCGCCGACGCAATCTCTTTATCGTCGCGGTCAACTGCGTTCAAGCTGGGGGCACGTGCTTTTGTGTCTCGATGAAGACCGGCCCCAAGGCCATAGCGGGCTTCGATTTAGCTTTGACAGAGATTCTTGACGGGCAGAGACACTATTTCGTCGTTGAGATCAGCACGACCCTGGGGGCAGACATTTTGCAAAGAGTGCCGACCAAGCCCGCCCAGCCCCGCGATCTCCAGATCGCGGAAGAGCGCATTCAGCAAGCGGCGCAGCAGATGGGGCGCCAGCTCGATACGACTAATATCAAAGAGCTGCTCTATCGCAATTTGGAGCACCCGCGCTGGGATGAGGTTGCTGCCCGATGTCTGAATTGCGCCAACTGTACAATGGTCTGCCCCACGTGCTTCTGTACGACAGTAGAAGACGTCACGGACCTAACGGGCAGCGAAGCCGAGCGCGTGCGCAAGTGGGACTCGTGCTTCACTATGGACTTTTCGTACATCCACGGCGGGAGCGTGCGCGCGTCCGCGAAGTCCCGCTATCGTCAGTGGCTGACCCACAAGCTCGCCAGCTGGCTCGATCAGTTTGGGACGTCAGGGTGCGTTGGGTGCGGGCGGTGTATCACGTGGTGCCCGGTAGGGATTGACATTACGGAAGAGGTCCGCGCCATCCGCGAGAGCGAACAGAGCACAGCGTAGAAAGGAGAGCCTATGGACACGCTCGAACGCTTGCTGTCGGAGCATCCGTTCTTTAAAGATTTAGACCCGCGCTACATCCAGCTCATCGCCGGATGCGCTCGCGAGGTCACGTTCAAGGCGGGGGAGTTCATCTTTCGTGAGGGGGATCCGTCCTCGCACTTCTGGCTGATTCGCAGCGGCAAGATCTCGCTTGAAGTCTTTGTGCCGGGGCGCGGAACACTCATGATCGAGACCCTCGGCGAAGGCGACGTGATGGGCTGGTCGTGGGCTGTGCCGCCCTACCGAAAGCAGTACGATGCGCGAGCGTTAGAGCTCACGCGCGCTATAGAATTCGACGCCATGTGCATTCGCGGCAAGTGCGACGAAGAGCCCAAACTCGGCTACGAGCTCTTCAAGCGCTTCGCTCAAATTATTGGGCAAAGACTCCAAGCCACTCGCTTACGATTGATTGATATCTATGGCAGTCACGATTAAGCCCCAGACGATAGAAATAGTGCAGACGGACCCCATGGTGCCCGTGCCCTACCGAGTGCTACGGGTGCGGCGCGAGACGAAAGATACGTTCACCTTGGAGTTAGAACCTCTCCCCCAGCCCCTCACCTCACCCGTTCCCTCTCCGTTTACGGAGAGGGGTGCCGAAGGCGGGGTGAGGTTTGCCCCCGGACAGTTCACTATGCTCTATCTCTTTGGGGTAGGGGAGGTGCCCATCTCCATCAGTGGCGACCCGGCGCATCCCGAACTGTTGGTGCACACCGTGCGCGCGGTGGGCACCGTCACCAAGGCGCTCTGTCGGCTCAAGCGCGGGGATATTCTCGGCGTGCGCGGCCCCTTCGGAAGCAGCTGGCCTATGGCCGAAGCCGTGGGCAACGATATTCTCATTGTGGCCGGTGGTGTGGGATTAGCCCCGCTGCGCCCCGCGATCTATCACATCTTGAGCCATCGGGGAGAGTACGGGCGCGTGGTGGTGCTCTACGGCGCGCGCACGCCTGGGGATATGCTCTACAAGAAAGAGCTCGTCCAGTGGCGCGGACGGTTTGACATCCAGGTCGAGGTCACCGTAGACGCGGCCAGACCCGACGAGTGGCGTGGCAACGTCGGAGTCGTCACGACGCTCATCCCCAGGGCGCAGTTCGATCCCTATCACGTGACGGCACTGGTCTGCGGCCCCGAAGTGATGATGCGCTTTGCGATCTTGGAGCTGCAGAAGCGCGGTCTTCGGGACGATCAGATTTATATCTCTATGGAGCGCAACATGAAGTGCGCCGTTGGGTTCTGTGGGCATTGTCAATACGGCCCCCACTTTGTCTGCAAGGACGGCCCGGTATTCCGGTTCGATAAAGTCAAAGAGATCTTCGGAAAGCGAGAGATCTGATATGCCCAAGAAGCCCAAGGTCGCGGTGTGGAAGTTCGCTTCTTGTGATGGCTGCCAGCTCAGTCTGCTCGATTGCGAAGACGAGCTGCTCGCCGTTGCTGGCGCGATCGAGATCGCCTACTTCCCCGAAGCCTCGCGCGCGGTCGTCAAAGGGCCCTATGATATCTCGCTCGTCGAAGGGTCAGTGACAACCCCGCACGACGCCGAGCGCATCCAAGAAGTGCGACGCGTCTCGAAATTTCTCATTACTATTGGGGCGTGCGCCACCGCCGGCGGCATCCAAGCCCTGCGCAACTTCAAGGACGTCAAAGAGTTTCTCGCCATCGTCTACGCCAAGCCTGAGTACATCAGCACCCTAGAGAAATCTACTCCCATCGCGGAGCACGTCAAGGTGGACTTTGAGCTGCGCGGCTGTCCGGTCAATAAATATCAGCTCCTCGAAGTGATCAACGCGTTCGTGAACGGGCGCAAGCCCAATACCCCGACGTACAGCGTCTGTGTGGAGTGCAAGCGGCGCGGGACGCCGTGCGTGATGGTGGCCCACGGCACGCCGTGCCTGGGGCCGGTCACCCAGGCGGGCTGCGGCGCGATCTGCCCGGCGTACCACCGCGGGTGCTACGGCTGTTTTGGCCCCAAAGAGACGCCAAACACCTCGTCGCTGAGCGCCTGGTGGCGCCGGCTCGGCGTCAACGAGCACGATCTCGTGCGCGCGTTCCGCGGGTTCAATGCGTATGCTGAGCCCTTCCGAAAGGAGAGCGAGGCCCATGAGCAGAAACAGTAAGACGATCCGAGTGGACTATCTAGCGCGCGTGGAGGGCGAAGGTGCGCTCTACGTCAAGATCAAAGAGAATAAAGTGATTGACGTGAAGCTGAAGATCTTCGAGCCGCCGCGGTTCTTTGAGGCGTTCTTGCGCGGGCGCAGCTTCACCGAAGCGCCGGACATCACCGCGCGGATTTGCGGGATCTGCCCCATTGCGTATCAGATGAGCTCGTGCCACGCCATGGAGGACGCCTGCGGCGTGAGAGTAGACGGGCAGCTTCGGGCACTGCGCAGATTGATCTATTGCGGCGAGTGGATCGAGAGCCACGTCTTGCACGTTGCCATGCTCCACGCTCCGGACTTTCTGGGCTACGAGAGCGCCATCCACATGGCCAAAGACCATCCCGATCTCGTCCAGAAAGCCCTCAAGCTCAAGAAGATCGGCAACGAGCTCGTCGCGTTCTTGGGCGGGCGCGAGATTCACCCCATCAACGTGCGCGTCGGGGGCTTTTACAAAGTCCCAACCAAGAGCGAACTCCAGAGCCTTGTCGAAGATCTCAAATGGGCTCGCGACGCCGCGTATGACTTGGTGCGCTGGACGGGCACCTTGGAATTCCCAGATTTTGAGCAAGACTATGAGTTCGTCGCGCTGCGACACCCCGACGAGTATCCGTTCAATGAGGGGCGGCTCGTCTCCACCAAGGGGCTCGATATCGCGATCCGCGAGTACGAAGAGCACTTTGTCGAGGAGCACGTCGAGCATTCTAACGCGCTGCATTCGGTGATCAAAGGGCGCGGGAACTACTTCGTCGGCCCACTTGCAAGATACAACATCAATTTCGACAAGCTCCCGCGCTCCGTGCAGAAGGCCGCAAAAGACGCGGGCCTCGGCCCGGTGTGCAAGAACCCGTTCAAGAGCATCATCGTGAGATCTATCGAGACGCTCTACGCGTGCGAGGAGGCCCTCAGAATCATCAGCGAGTACGAGATGCCCGAAAGGCCCTACGTCGAGGTCCAGCCGCGCGCGGGAGTCGGCTGCGGCTGCACCGAAGCCCCGCGGGGGATTCTCTACCATCGCTATCGCATTGACGACACCGGCACGATCTTAGACGCCAAGATCGTCCCGCCCACCTCGCAGAACCAAAAGACGATCGAGAGCGATCTGTGGCACTTCGTCCCGAAGAATATCAATCTCTCGAAAGAGCAACTGACGTGGAAGTGCGAGCAAGCCATTCGCAACTACGATCCGTGCATCTCCTGCGCCACGCACTTCCTCAAGGTCGAGATCGAGCGCGAATAGACTTTGACGAAGATCAGAAGAGACGCTGATGAAGATCAGCGTCTCTTCTCTTTTGGTGAGCTAAAGTGAGGGTGTCCTGAAAGGAGGGTAGACGATGATGACGCGCCGCTGGAGCGAAGAGGAGATTCTTGAGCAGACGACGTGCGTGATGGCGGAGTGCGGCGAGCGGGCGACGCGCTGTGCCGTGTTGCAGGTGGTGCTGGACGAGCTGATCGAGAGCGTGGGGCCGTGGAAGTTGGCGCATTTCATCGCGACGACTAAGAACCAGGCGGCGGCGGCAGCCCTCGAGAAGTACGTCGAGATGCACTGGCCGGACTACGCTCGTAAAGTCACGGAGCTGCTGGAGGCCACGGCATGGCAGTGCGGCGTCTGTCACACCGAGCTCGACGAGATCGAGGGGCGCACCCCGCCGTCGCAGTTGCCCATGATCTTGGGGCACCAAGTCGTGGGGCGCGTCGTTGCGCTCGGCCCAGGGGCGCAAGCTTTCAAGATCGGCGACCGCGTCGGCGTCGCGTGGATCTTCTCAGCGTGTGGGCAGTGCACATTCTGTCGTCGGGGTGAAGAGAATCTCTGCAGAGAGTTTCGCGCGACCGGGCGCGATGCCTACGGTGGCTACGCCGAATATATGACAGTCTCTGAAGATTTTGCTTACCCCATCCCCGAGGTCTTTTCAGACGTAGAAGCAGCGCCGCTGCTGTGCGCCGGGGCGATCGGCTATCGCTCCGTGAAGTTGACTCATCTTCAAGATGGGCAGAACTTGGGGCTGACGGGCTTTGGGGCTTCGGCGCACTTGGTATTGCAGTTAGTGCGCCATCTCTACCCCAGCACGAAAGTCTTCGTCTTTGCGCGGAGCGAGTCCGAGCGGGCTTTTGCGCGGGAGCTTGGGGCCGTGTGGGCTGGGGATATCAGCGAAGAGTCTCCCGAAAAAGTAGATGCGATCATTGACACGACGCCGGCCTGGCGCCCTATCGTCGAGGCGTTGAAGAACCTCGAGCGTGGCGGGCGGCTGGTCATCAATGCCATCCGGAAAGAAGACGCCGACAAGAGCGCGCTCTTAGAGTTAGACTATGCGACCCATCTCTGGTTGGAGAAGGAGCTCAAGAGCGTGGCCAATGTGACGCGTCGAGACGTGCGCGAGTTTTTAGAAGTAGCTGCGAAGATCCCCATTAAGCCTGAAGTTCAAATTTATAAATTCGAAGAGGCGAACCAAGCGCTGCTCGATCTGAAGTTTCGCAAGATCCGCGGAGCTAAGGTTTTGGCAATTGAACGATCGAGCTCAGCAAGCTAAACTAGCAATAGCTTAGAGGGCAGAGGAGGCTTCAGGCATGGCCACGAAAGTGTCCGAGATGACTACAACTGAGCTCAAGGAAATGATCGAGATGATCATTGGGCAAAAGCTTATAGAGTTGCTTGGCGATCCCGATGAGGGCCTATCGCTGAGAAAGTCGGTACGTGAGAGGCTCTTGCGTCAGAAGCGGGCAGTTGCCGAAGGAGAGCGTGGCGTCCCATTAGAAGAAGTCGTGCGCCAGCTTGGCTTGGAGTAATCATCGCAGGCGATAAGATGAGCGCTCTCTATCCAAGTTATCTTGCTCTCTACAAGAGCGGGGAGTTGCATCATTCATATTACTGAGGAGCATTCGGAAATGGCGGGTTATTATTTTGAAGTTCTCGAGGCCATTCAAGATCCAAAGGCGATTTACAAAGGGAAGGAGGGAGAGTTGCTTGCTACAAGAGAAATAGCGCCTGGGAAATATATAGTTGTCGTCTACAAAGAGACAAGCAAAGAGGATGGGTTTGTCATTACTGCTTTTTTGACAAGGAGGATCAAACAGATTGAAAGGAGAGCGAAGGTATGGCCTCTATAGACGTCCAAGAGATTTTGAGTCTTACGTCTCAACTGTTAAATATCCCCTTTAAGCGAATCTGGTATAGCTATGATGAGGAGGCGGATGTTTTGTATTTAAACTTCAAGAAACCCAGCCATGCGGATGATAGTGAGCTTACCGACGATGATATTATCGTTAGATACGAAAAGGGGAAAGTAATAGGTATTACAGTGCTACATGCAAGTAAAAGAAAAGCGACTCAACCAACTAAGAGGCGTAAGGCGCTCGTTACTCGCTGACGCTAAGCACGGGGAGTAAGATGGAATGGTGGGAGAGCTTTTTCGATGAAGTTACGGGGCAGATCATGTTTTATGAAGAAGCTTGGCAGCGCGCTGAGCAGAGCTGCGACGCTGTGGTTTCGCTCTTGGGCCTTGCGCCGGGCGCGAAGATCTTAGATTTAGCGTGCGGGCCTGGGCGCTTCGCTATCCCATTAGCTCAGCGCGGCTTCCACGTCGTGGGCTTGGATATCTCTGAAGTCTATCTGAGCCAAGCCCGCGCCAAAGCCCAAGAGCACGGGCTCAAAATTCAGTTCGTCCACGGCGATATGCGCCAAATCCCCTTTGAGAACGAATTCGACGCTGCCATTAATCTCTTCACAAGCTTCGGGTACTTTGAGAGAGAAGAAGACCACCTCACGGTGCTCAAAGAGGTGCGCAAGTGTTTGAAGCCCGGCGGGCGCTTTTTGTTAGAACTCCAGAACCGTGACTGGCTCATTCGGAACTTTCGGCCGCGCAATTGGCAAGAGTATCCCAACTTTTTTGTGCTTGAGGAAAGGACGATGAACTTCGCGCGCAATCGGATAGAGTCTCGCTGGATCGTGCTCAAGGGCGCAGAGCGCAAGGAGTACACTCTGTCTTTAAGGGTGTTCACGCTTGCTGAGCTTTTGGGGCTCTTTGCTCAAGCTGGGCTGAAGGTGTTAGGATACTATGGAGGCTTGCGTGGGGAGCCGTGGAGCTTAGAGGCCAATCGTTTGGCGATCGTCGCCGAGCGAGCTGCACTCTAAAGCGAGATGCTCTTTGGCGTGTTGGCCCACGATCTCTATCACACTGGACAGATTGTCCTCCTGCGCCAGATGCAGGGGATCGAAGTGCCATCGTGAACTCGAATCGTCGAGGGGTCTATGTGCTTGTGCTTGAAGCCCACGGCACTGTACGCGTTGGGCGCTTGGGGCGCCAGCACTTTGACGGAGTCTATCTCTATGTGGGCTCGGCGCTGGGGCCTGGGGGGTTGAAGAGAGTTGAGCGCCATCGCGCCGTCGCTCTGGGGCGTAACAAGACGCGTCGCTGGCACGTTGACTATCTGCTCGCATTGGGAAGATTGCGCGGAGTCTTCGTCATTGAGACTTCTCAGAAGATCGAGTGCGCCGTAGCGCAGAGACTATCTCGGATAGCTCAGCCGGTCGTGAAAGGGTTCGGGTCGAGCGACTGTCGGTGTTTTTCGCATCTGTTTCGTCTATGAGTAGCCAAAAGTCGCGCGTGCTTGTCATTGGCGTTGGGAACGACTACCGTCATGACGATGCAGTGGGGCTCATCGTAGCGCGGCGCCTGCGAGAGAAGAATCTTCAGCACGTCACGGTGCGCGAGATGAGCGGCGAGGGAGCGGCTCTTATCGCCGCGTGGCAGGGCGCAGATCGCGTGATCATCGTTGATGCTGTGCAGTCGGGAGCTGCGCCAGGGACGATCTTTCGCGTTGAGGCGCATCGAGAGCCGATCCCCACAAATTTTTTTCATTGCTCGACGCACGCGTTCGGCGTCGCCGAGGCGATCGAAACAGCGCGGTCGCTCGGTCAGCTCCCGCAGAGCTTAATTATCTATGGGATCGAAGGAAGAGACTTCAGCGTCGGCGAGGGGCTCTCGCCGGAGGTCAAGCAAGCAATTGAAGAAGTTGCTCAGATGATTCTCGATCAGTTAGTGTGAGATTTTAAAAACCTAGAGGTCTTTCCCACTTCCAGTAGACGATAAGTCGGAGAAGACCTGGCCAAGTTCCAAGCGCAGCAAAGATCGCTACTACAATGTAAGAGTGTGAGATCTCCCATCCCCACCATCCCATGAAGACCATGAAGAGAGGACTTAAGAATGCTGCAACGTTGCCCATACCAAAATTCACGGGATATTGTTGATAAAATATTTGATAAGCGATCTCCTTCTCCCGTTCGGCGTAGCAAATGCGGTGATATTTATAAGGGATAAGCCCCAAAAGAGCAGTCACCATTAGATCTCTGTACTCTGTAATCGGATCTCCACAGCGGTCGCAAAGGACAGAAGCTCGCTTCATAGTGCTCAAATTATAAGTTTCGGGGAGCTCCGATGTCAAATATTGATCGAGAGCATCCCAGCACCTGATTCAAGTCATTGCTTTTTCATCTCCAAAAGAGTATTTTTAATTGGGACAAAAAGAGTCCTCGATGGCTATGATCCTCACACGGCGGAGCGACTACGGCTTACGAGCGGTCTTGGCCCTGGCGCGAAGCCCGCACATGCTCTCGGCCAAGCAGATCGCTCAAGAGCAGCATCTCCCCGTGGCGTTTGTCAAGAAGCTTTTACAGAGGCTCTGCCGCGCGGGCTTGGTGAAGGCTACCGTTGGGAAGCAAGGCGGCTACGCGCTCGCGCGAGCTCCTCAAGAGATCTCAATTCGAGAGCTGCTGGAGGCGCTCGAAGGGGATCTGGCGCCGGTCTCGTGCTTGGCTTCGGATCATCTCTGCGAGCTGGCTGATGGGTGCACGACGCGGCGCATCTGGGAGCAGATAGACCAAAAGATCCAAGAGGCGTTGGAGTCGCTCTCGCTCGGGGATATCTTAACTTATGACTTGTCACGGCACAGCGCAGACAAAGACTGAGCCTACGACCTCGGGCACGATCGTGCTCGTCGGAGCGCCCAATGTGGGCAAGAGCTTGCTTTTTCATCGCTTGACCGGAACGTATGTCACGGTCTCGAACTACCCCGGCACGACGGTCGAGATCACACGAGGCCAACTGAGAGTTTCGGAACCTCACCCCCAACCCCTCTCCGTCAACGGAGAGGGGTGTCGAAGGCAGGGAGAGGTCTGCGAACTCCTCGACACTCCCGGCATTCGCTCGCTCTTGCCCCTCACCGAAGAAGAAGCGATCACCAAAGATATTCTGCTGCGCGACGACGTCGCCCTGATCGTACACGTCGCCGACGCGAAAGATGTAGAGCGCTCGCTCGCGCTCACGCTGCAGCTTCTGGAGCTTGGCCCGCCGGTCGTGCTCGCCCTCAATATGATAGACGAAGCGACGCAGCTCGGGATAGAGATAGATCGTCGCGCTCTCGAAGAGAAGCTCAAGATTCCCGTCGTGCTGACGAGCGCCCTAGAGAACCGGGGCATCGCCGAGCTGAGAGAGGCTCTCGCAAAAGCTTTGCACAACGCTCAAAAGACCCATCAGAAGAGGGACTTCTCGCTCGAAGAGATTCTTGAGTTTCACCGTCGTGCCCGCGCGCTCGCCCGTGAAGTGGTGCGCCACGCTCAAAGGCCAAAGTACTCTCTCGCCGAGCGCTTGAGCCAACTGACGGTTCATCCCCTCACGGGTGGAATTATTCTTGCGCTGGTGCTGTGGGGGCTCTATGAGTTTGTGGGCGTCTTCGGGGCGCAGACGCTCGTTGGGCTTCTCGAAAACACTCTCTTTGGGCACTATATCAATCCGTGGGTGACCCAGCTCGTGCGCGCTGTGCTCCCTTGGGCTTTTCTGCAAGACTTGCTGATCGGCGAGTATGGGGTCATCTCGCTTGGGCTGCGCTACGCTATTGCTATTATTCTGCCCATCGTGACCACGTTCTTCCTCGCGTTTGCGCTCATCGAAGATTCTGGGTATCTGCCCCGATTGGCGATGCTCATTGACAGGCTCTTTAAGCTGATCGGGCTCAGCGGGCGTGCGGTCATCCCCATAGTCTTGGGCTTCGGCTGCGACACCATGGCGACGTTGGTGACGCGCACGCTGGAGACGCGCCGTGAGAGGCTCATCGCGACGTTTCTGTTAGCGCTAGCGATCCCGTGCTCAGCGCAGCTTGGCGTCATTCTGGGGTTATTAGCAGGGCACTAGCTCGCGGTGGGAATCTGGGCTGGGGTCATCGCCCTGAACTTTCTCGTCGTTGGCTATCTGACGGCAAAGCTCCTGCCGGGGGAGCGCTCGCTCTTCTCTATCGA